>ENA-UOVV01000301-UOVV01000301.1-compost-metagenome-genome-assembly--contig:-NODE-301-length-65460-cov-118.558688_pt1 | contig 65460 bp, 47 predicted proteins | sample MGYA00238155_ERZ761577 | MGnify/ENA primary metagenome ERZ761577 (study PRJEB28898, sample SAMN06268775) | compost metagenome | isolation source: Emeryville, CA | place: USA:Emeryville, CA | collected... | reverse complement strand
CGGTAGTCGCAGAGATCGTAGTAGACCTTGCCGGAGCAGAGAATGAGGCGCTCGGCTTTGGCGGGGCGACGCGGGTCGTCGAGGATTTCCTGGAAATTGCCGGAGTGGAATTCCTCGAGCTTCGAGGTGGCCGCGGGGTGACGAAGGAGCGACTTCGGCGACATGACGATGAGCGGCTTGCGGAAGTCGCGCTTCATCTGGCGGCGAAGACAGTGGAAGAAGTTCGCGGGCGAGGTGATGTTGACGACCTGGATGTTATCCTCGGCGCACAGTTGAAGGAAACGCTCGAGGCGGGCGGAGGAGTGCTCGGGGCCCTGGCCCTCGTAGCCGTGCGGGAGAAGGAGCACGATGCCGGAGGCGCGCTGCCACTTCGATTCGCTGCTGGAGATGAACTGATCGATGACGACCTGGGCGCCGTTGGCGAAGTCGCCGAACTGGGCTTCCCAAATGCAGAGCATCTGGGGGTAATCGAGCGAGTAGCCGTAGTCGAAGCCGAGGACGCCGGCTTCGGACAGGAGAGAGTTGTAGACACAGAAGCCGGCCTGCTCGTCGGAGAGGTTCTTCAGCGGAACGTATTTCTCGCGCGTTTCGTTATCGTAGAGAACGGCGTGGCGGTGGCTGAAGGTGCCGCGTTCGCAGTCCTGACCGCTGATGCGGACGGGGGTGCCTTCGACGAGCAGCGTGCCGAAGGCGAGGGCTTCGGCGAAGCCCCAGTCGATCGGGCCGCCTTCCTTGTGGGCTTGGACGCGGTTTTCGAGGAAACGCTTGATCTTGTTGTTGACCTTGAAATTCGCGGGGATGCGCGTGAGGCCGGCGACGACGCGATCGATGACTTCGGGGCTGACGCCGGTGTTGATGTTGGAGTGGCGATAGGCGGGCTGAATGTAGCCGGTGGAGCCCTCGTATTTCTGGGCTTCGATGGCCTTCGACTCGACGACGCTGCGGGCGGTGAGCTTCTCCTGTTCGCGGGCCTTGGCCTTCTGGAAGTTGGCTTCGAGGGCGGCGGAATACTCGGCCTTGATGGCGTCGGCGTCCTCCTGCGTGAGGCTGCCCTCGGCGATGAGTTTTTCGGTGTAGATCGTGGAGACGAGCGGGTGCGCGGCGATCTTGCGATACATCGTCGGCTGCGTGAACGCGGGCTCGTCGGATTCGTTGTGGCCGTGGCGACGGTAGCAGACCATGTCGATGACGACATCGCGCTTGAAGCGGACGCGGAACTCGAGGGCGAGCTGCGCGACCATGCAGACGGCCTCGGCGTCGTCGCCGTTCACGTGGAAGATCGGGGCCTCGATCATCTTGGCGACGTCGGTGCAGTAGCGCGTCGAGCGGGCCTCGGCGGGCAGCGTGGTGAAGCCGATCTGGTTGTTGATGACGAGGTGAACGGTGCCGCCGGTGCGGTAGCCGGGGAGTTGGGAGAAATTGAGCGTCTCGGCGACGATGCCCTGGCCGGCGAACGCGGCGTCGCCATGTATCAGGAAAGGCAGGACGCTGCGGCGCTCGGCGGTGTCGCCGCGGACGCGCTGGCGGGCGCGGGCCTTGCCCTCGACGACGGGATTGACGATCTCGAGGTGGGACGGGTTGGCGGCGAGACGGATCTCGACCTGTTTGCCGGAGGAGGTGTTGAGGATGGCCTCGTAGCCGAGGTGGTATTTCACGTCGCCATCGCCGGCGACGGATTCGGGAATGTAGTTCTCGGAGAACTGTTCGAAGAGGACCTCGAACGGCTTGCGGAGGATGGAGACGAGGACGTTGAGGCGGCCGCGGTGGGCCATGCCCATGACGATCTCGTCGACGCCAACCTCGGGGCATTTTTCGATGAGGGCGTCGAAGGCGGCGATGAAGGTTTCGGCGCCTTCGCCGGAGAAACGCTTCTGGCCGACGTATTTCGTGTGGAGGAATTTTTCGAAGAGCTCGGCCTTGTGGAGGCGGCGGAGGATGCGGCGTTTTTGTTTCGGGGTGAACGACGGCTGGTTGTTGGTTTCCTCCATGCGGGCCTGGAGCCACTCGCGCGCCTCGTGGTCCTGGCAGTGCATGTATTCGACGCCGATGTGCCCGCTGTAGGTTTGCTGAAGGGCGGCGACGATGTCGCGGAGGCGGTGGTGGCCGCCGCCTTTGAAATTCGTGAGCGTGAAGGATTCGTCGAGGTCGGCTTCCTCGAGGCCGAAATGGGAGAGCGCGAGACGCGGGTGGGCGGGGGGCGGTTCGCCGAGGGGATCGAGGTGGGCCTGGAGGTGGCCATGCGCGCGGTAGGCGTTGATGAGGCGGGCGACCTGACCCTGTTTGACGCTATCGAGAATCCGGACGTTGGCGGGTTGGCTGCCGCCCAAGCCTCCGCCGCTGGAGCCGAGGGTGAAGCCTTGGAAAAAGGCGCGCCACGTCGGATCGACGGAGTCGGGATTCTGCTGCCACGCCTCGTAGGCCGCGTCGATGAGAGCGGCGTTGGCGGAGGCGGAGAGATTAAGCGAATTCATGATAAGAAATGCTCGCTCGGCGCGGGAGAGAAACAGGGTATTGCGCTGGGCGAGTCATTAGAAGAGGGTCGATGAAAACAACATGGGAGCGACTATGACACAAGTGCGCGGTGGGGGTAGGACGGGTTTGCAATCGGACTTAACGAGGGTAGCTGCGAAATAAGATTTCGCACATAAGACCATGGAAAATGAGATCAAAGCGGCGGTGGCCGGGTTGTTGGAGGCGGTGAAACGTTCGGATGGGCAAGCGGTTGCGTCGGAAATGGAGCGGCTGGACGGGATGCTGAAGCGCGGGCGGCAGACGCTGCATCCGCAGCTTGTGCATTTCTTGCAGAACCGGAGTTATGCGAAAGCGCTGATGTTTTTGGGCGGGCAGAGCGATATCCCGGTCGGGGTGTGCGGAGGAAGGGCGGGAAAAGCTGAGATGCTGAAAGACTGAAAGCTGAAATACAGGAGTGGGGAACGGACCATGGCAAAGGGGCAGAAAATTTCGACGGAGGGCGGGAGCGGGTTGGGGCAGAATCCGTTTGCGGCGCTGAGTGGAGCGGGGTTGCCGAGTGCGCCGAAGGTGGTGCTGGAGCAGGCGGCGACGGCGAAAGCGGGCGCGACGAAGGAGGTGAAGAACCGCGGGCGCGTGGATATTCGGCGTGAGACGGGCGGGCGCGGGGGGAAGACCGTCACGACTGTCAGCGGATTTGTGGGGATCGGGATGCCGGAAAAAGAGCAGCTCGCGAAGAAAATGCGGGCGGCGTGTGGGTGCGGCGGGACCGTGAAGGAAGGCGCGATCGAGATCCAAGGCGATCAGCGCGAGACGGTGGCGCGGATTTTGAGCGAGGCGGGGTTTCGGCCGGTGTTCGCGGGGGGGTGAAACCGCCCGCAAACTCCAAACGCCGAAAGGCCAAATCCAAGCGGCGGCGCGTGGAGTAACGTCTCCGTTTGATGTTTGAAACTCTGCGAGTCTACGCAGCGAGGCCGGCGGCGAGGGCGAGGGCGGATTTGGCGCGGTTGAGGATGTAGAGGTGGTAGCCGGGAGCGCCGTGCGCGAGGAGGTCGCGGATTTGGGTGAGAGCCCAATCGATGCCGACGGATTCGAGGATCTCGGGTTGGTCGTGGGCGGCTTCGAGGCGCGTGATGAGTTTTGGCGGGAGCGAGGCGCCGCACATCGTCGTGAAGCGCTGGATTTGTTTCAGCGAGAGGACGGGCATGATGCCGGGGACGATGGGGATGTTGATGCCGAGAGCGCGGCAGCGGTCGACGAAGCGGTAGTAAACGTCGTTGTCGAAGAAGAGCTGCGTGGTGATGAACGCGGCCCCGGCGTCGACTTTGCGTTTGAGGTGAACGAGGTCGGTTTCGAGGGACGGAGCCTCAGGGTGTTTCTCGGGGTAGCCACCGACACCGAGGCAGAAGTCGGGGTGGCGGGATTTCAGGAGCGCGACGAGATCGGAGGCGTAGCGGAGGCCGTCGGGGGAAGGGGTGAAGGTGGTTTCGCCTTTGGGCGGATCGCCGCGGAGGGCCATGATGTTGCGGAAGCCGGCAGCGTGGAGTTGGTCGGCGGTGGCGACGAGCTCGGCGCGGGAGTGTCCGACGCAGGTGAGGTGCGGCATGACCGTGAAGCCGAAGTCGCGGCGGAGAAGGTCGCTGACTTGCGCGGTGCGTTCGCGGGTGCTGCCGCCGGCGCCGTAGGTGACGGAGACGAAGTCGGGGGAGATGCGTTTGAGGGCGGCGGCGGTGTTGCGGAGGGTTTCGACGCCGGCGTCGTCGCGCGGCGGAAAGAATTCGAGCGAGCGAAGCGGGCGCGATTGCGCGAGGAGGGAGGAAATGGGCGAATCGGGCGGCATGCGTCAGCAACGCATGCGGATTCGTTGATATGTGGCAAGGGAAGAGTGGAGGCGGATGTCTCGCGAAGGGACGAGAAAGAGAACGAGAACGATTACGAGAACGAGTGGGTGAGGTAGGCGCGCCAGCCGCGGTGGTGGGTGATGTCGGTGGCGTCCGCGAGGGCGGCGGGTTCGCAGAGGAAGCCTTGCACGGTGGAGCCGTCGGCGAGTTGGAGGGTGCCGATCCCGAGGGGGGAAGGAATCGCGGATACGAACTGCGCCCAAGCGCAGGCGGGAAGTGACCAGATTTCGAGTTCGATGGGGGCGCCGGTGCCGGGGGCGACGCGGATCAGGCCGGGTTTGGGCGGCGAGGTGTTGGCGAGGGCGTAGAGCTTATAGCAGTCGGCGGTGGTGGTGGTGCGGATGAGGCGCGCGCCGAGCGAGGTGAGTTGGTGGTTGAGAGGTTGGCCGGTGAGGTGGGCGCCGACGACGGCGAGCGGGATGTGCGTGTCGGGGGGCGGGGTGAATGTGGAGGCAGTGGGGCGGGCGTCGCGGAAAGGCGTTTTTGTTTCGAAGCGAGCAGCGAGGGTGGCGAGGACGGGGTCGGACCAGGCGGGACCGAAAAAAGTGATACCGAAGGGGACGCCGTCGGGACGGAAGCCGGCGGGGATGGCGAGGGCGGCGGTGTCGAGGAGGTTGGCGAAGTTGGTGTAGTGGCCGAGGCGGGAGTTGAGGGTGATCGGGTCGGCGGCGACTTCGGCGCGGGTGTAGATCGTGGCGGCGGTGGGGAGGACGAGCGTGTCGATTTTTTCCCAAGTGGCGTCGGCGGCGCGGCGGAGCGCGGCGAGTTTGTAGGAGGACTCGAAGGCGTCGACGGCGAGGAGGCGGGCGCCGGGTTCGATGATCTGGCGGGTGACGGGGAAGATCGCGTCGGCGTGATCGGCGTGGAAATGGCGGATGGCGGACCAGCGTTCGGCGACCCACGGGCCTTCGTAGAGGAGACGGGCGGCGTCGCGGAAGGGCGTGAAATCGATTTCGACGCGGGTGCCGCCGAGGGATTCGAGTTTGGCGAGGGCGGCGGCGAAGAGGGGCGGGTTGACGGTGTCGCCGAACCATTCGAGTTGGTCGGGTGCGGGGACGCCGAAGCGGAAGGAGGAGGAGTTGAGAGTTGAGGGTTGAGAGTTGAGAGCGGGGGCGGAGCGGGAGAAGGGGTCGAGGGGATCGTAGTGGCCGATGATTTCGGCGATGGCGGAGGCGTCGGCGACGGAGCGGGCGAAAATGGAAGGGCAGTCGAGCGAGCGGCAGGCGGGGACGATGCCGCGCGTGCTGAACCAGCCGCGGGTGGGTTTGAGGCCGACGAGATTTTGGAAGGAGGCGGGGACGCGGCCGGAGCCGGCGGTGTCGGTGCCGAGGGCGAAGCTGACGAGTCCGGCGGCGACCGCGGAGGCGGAACCGGCGCTCGAACCGCCGGGAATCATTTCGGGATGGAAGGGATTGCGCGGAACGCCGTAGGGTGAGCGGACGCCAACGAGGCCGGTGGCGAATTGGTCGAGATTGGTTTTGCCGACGGGAATCGCGCCGGCGGCGATGAGGCGCTCGACGATCGGGGCGGAGGCGGAGGGCGTGTATTTGAATTCTGGACACGCGGCGGTGGTGGGGACGCCGGCGAGATCGATGTTGTCCTTGATCGCGAAAGGGACGCCGTAGAGCGGGAGAGAGGCGGTGAACGAGGGCAGGCGGGAGGCGTAGGCGAGGATTTCGTCGCGGGGGAGGAGGTGGATGAAGAGGGCGGGATCGTTGTAGGCGGAGATGCGGGCGAGGATTTCGTCGACGAGCGCGGCGGGGGTGAGCGTGCCGGTGGCGTAGGCGGTGCGGAGGGGCGGGAGGTCGAGCGAAGGGAGGTTCATGAAGAGGGGTCTCGCGAAGGGGACGAAGGAGACGAAGGAAGGAGGAAGGTTGGACTTCGTAACCTTTGTATCCTTCGCGAGACTACGGATTGAAATCAGGTTTCGAGGACGACGAGGGTTTCGCCGGCGTTGACGGGGCGGCCTTCGGCGCAGCGGATTTCGCGGACGCGGCCGGGGCGGGAGGCGACGACGGTGACCTCCATTTTCATCGATTCGAGGATGACGAGCGGGTCGCCTTCGCGGACCTCGGTGTCGGGCGTGGCGAGGATTTTCCAGATGTTGCCCGGAATGTGCGCGGGGACCGCGGAGCAGTTGGGCGGGAGCGCGGTGGCGTCGGCGGAGGCGGGAGAGATCTCGGGTTCGGAGAAGTTGAGCTGGCCGGAGATTTCCCAGCGGTGGCGTTCGGCTTCGAAGGCGGCTTGTTGCTGTTGTTTGAAGGCGGCGATGCTGTCGGCGTTTTCGGCGAGGAATTTTTGGTAATCGCGAAGGCGGAAGGTGGTTTCCTCGATGCGGAGTTTCACGCGGCCTTGGGGGAAGTCTTCGCGGAACTGGGTGAGCTCGGCGTTCGTGACGGGGTAGAAACGGATCTGGTCGAAGAAGCGGAGGAGCCACGGGTGACCGTCCGTGAAGTCGGCGGTTTGCTTGTAGCGGTTCCACATCTGGCAGGTGCGGCCGATGAACTGATAGCCGCCGGGGCCTTCCATGCCGTAGATGCAGAGGTAGGCGCCGCCGATGCCCACGGCGTTTTCGGGCGTCCAAGTGCGCGCGGGATTGTATTTCGTGGTGACGAGGCGGTGGCGCGGATCGACGGGCGTGGCGACGGGCGCGCCGAGATAGACGTCGCCGAGCGCGAGGACGAGGTAGCTCGCGTCGAAGGCGATGCGGTGGACGTCGGCGATTGTATCGAGACCGTTGATACGGCGGATGAACTCGATGTTGGACGGGCACCACGGGGCGTCCTTGCGGACGATCTGCATGTATTTGCGGATCGCGAGGAGCGTGGATTCGTCCTCCCAGGAAAGCGGAAGGTGGACGATGCGCGAAGGGACCTCGATGTCGTCGAGGTTGGGGAGCTCGGATTCGGCGCGGAGCAGGATTTCGAGGAGGCGTTCGAGCGGGAGCGCGCGCGGATCGAAGTGGACCTGGAGCGAACGGATGCCGGGCGTGAGATCGAGGAGGCCGAAGAGCTTGTGACGCTCGAGCCAGGTTTGCAGCGCGTGGACGCGCATGCGGAGGGCGATGTCGAGGACGAGGGGGCCGTATTCGATGAGGACGGCGGTGTCGCCGGAGAGGCGATACACGACGGCGGGGGCGGAGGGGCGGGCGGGGAGGGAGTGGAGGATGGCGGGCTGTGGCGGGGTAGTTGGTAGTTGGGAATTGGTAGTTAGTAGTTGGTAGTTGGAAATTGGTCGGGCGTTCGCGGGTGGGGCGGCGTCGGTGGATTCGGCACCAATGACCAAATCCAAACTACTAACTGCTCCGCGCGGGCGTCGCGCGGGTTGGAGCGTTTCGATTTCGTAGTCCTGCTGCGCGGCGAGTTTGCGGGCTTCGGCCAAGGTGATCGCGCGGAAGCGGACTTTGTCGCCGGGTTTGAGCTGGCCGATTTTCCAGAGGTCGGCGCTGACGATCGTGGCGGGACAGACGAAGCCGCCGCAGCTCGGGCCGTCGGGGCCGAGGATGATCGGCATGTCGCCGGTGAAATCGATCGCGCCGATGGCGTAGGCGTTGTCGTGAATGTTGGACGGGTGAAGGCCGGCTTCGCCGCCGTCGCGGCGCGCCCACTGCGGCTTGGGGCCGATGAGGCGGACGCCGGTGCGGGCGGAGTTGTAGTGGACTTCGTAGGACGCGGAGAAAAGCGTGGCGATGTCGGCGTCGGTGAAGAAATCGGGCGCGCCGTGGGGGCCGTAGAGGACGGAGAGGGTCCACTCGCGGCGAAGGCCGGGGATGAGGGCGCGAGGCAAGCGCGCGAGTGGGCGCTGAGTGGTTGGTGGTTGGGAACGGGTAGTTGGTAGTTGGTAGTTGGTAATTGGTCGCCCGTTCGCGGGTGGAGCGGCGTTGGTGGAGTTGGGACCAACTACTAATTCCGAATTACCAACTACTCCGGGCGCTGCGGCGGGTGGGCGGCATATGCGGAGGACGTCGCCCGCCCGCAGCGCCCGGCCCGCGTGCCCGCCGAAGAGGCCGAGGGTGAAGGTGGATTTGCTGCCGAGGTAGTCGGGGACGTCGAGGCCGTGGCGGATCGCGAGGTAGGTGCGGAGGCCGGGGCCATCGATGGTGCCGAGGCGGAGGGTTTGGCCGGGTTTGACGCGGAGGGCGCGGTGGTAGGCGACGGGTTTGTGATCGAGGGTGGCGGACATTTGCGCGCCGGTGAGCGCGATGACGGCGGCGGTGTTGAAGCGGAGCGAAGGGCCCTGGACGGTGCACTCGAGAGCGGCGGCGGTGTCGGGGTTGCCGACGAGGCGGTTGGCGAGGCGGAAGGACAGGTGGTCCATCGGGCCGGAGGGAGGAACGCCGACGTCCCAGTAGCCGAGGCGACCGGGGAAATCCTGCACGGTGGTTTGGGTGCCGCCTTCGAGAACGTCGATCGTGGAGGCGGCGTAGGGGAGCGTGGCGAGGTATTTGGTGGTGACGCGGCCGGCGCGGAAACCGGGCGAGGCGGCGATCTGGCGGAGGTAGTCGAGATTTGTCTCCAGGCCGTGGATACGCGTGTCGGCGAGGGCGCCGTCGAGGCGCGCGAGGGCGTCGGCGCGGTCGGAGCCGCGGACGATGATTTTCGCAAGGAGCGGATCGTAGAAGGCGGAGACCTCGGTGCCGCGTTCGATCCAGGTTTCGATGCGGGTGTCTCGCGAAGGGGACGAAGGGAGCGAAGGATCGGAGGCGGGGAAGTGGAGGTCGGTGATGGTGCCGGCGGCGGGCTGGAAGTTTTTTCCAGGATCTTCGGCGTAGACGCGGACCTGGATCGAGGCGCCGGTGCAGGTGGGTTCGAAATTGGAGAGGTCGAGGGTGCCTTCGGCGGAGCGGATCATCCACTCGACGAGATCGATGCCGGTGACTTCTTCGGTGACGCCGTGTTCGACTTGGAGGCGGGTGTTGACCTCGAGGAAATAGAATTCGCCGGTGGCGTCGTCGTAGACGAATTCGACGGTGCCGGCGTTGCGGTAGCCGACGGCGTTGCCGAGGCGGGCGGCGGAGGCGAGGAGGCGGGCGCGCTGATCGGGCGTGAGGCCGGGGGCGGGGGTTTCTTCGATGACCTTCTGGTTGCGGCGCTGGACGGAGCAGTCGCGTTCGCCGAGGGCGACGACGTGGCCGTGGGAGTCGCCGAAGATCTGGACCTCGATGTGGCGGGCGCGCTCGACGAATTTTTCGAGGAAGAGGCCGCCTTCCTTGAAGTTGTTTTTGGCGAGGCGGGAGACAGAGGCGAAGGCGGCGGAGAGTTCGGCGGGTTTGCGGATGAGCTGCATGCCGATGCCGCCGCCGCCGGCGGTGGACTTTAGCATCACCGGAAATTGGATACGTTTCGCCTCGGCGAGCGCGTGGGCTTCGTCGCGGAGAAGATCGGAGCCGGGGAGGAGCGGGACGTCGTGTTGTCGGGCGAGGGCGCGGGCGGCGTGTTTCAGGCCGAAGGCGCGCATCTGGTCGCCGGTGGGGCCGATGAAGACGAGGCCGGCGGCGGCGCAGGCGTCGGCGAAGGCGGGATTCTCGGAGAGGAAGCCGTAGCCGGGATGGATGGCCTGGGCGCCGGTGGTTTTTGCGGCGGCGATGATTTTGTCGGCGTCGAGGTAGGATTGGGCGGCGGGCGCGGGGCCGAGGTGGACGGATTCGTCGGCCTGTTGGACGTGGAGCGAGTGTTTGTCGGCGTCGGAGTAGACGGCGACGGAGGCGATGCCGAGGCGGCGGAGGGTGCGGATGACGCGGCAGGCGATGGCGCCGCGGTTGGCGATGAGGATTTTGGTGAACACCTGGAGGTGGTAGTTGGTAGTTAGTAGTTGGTAATTGGTTGCGGAACGCGGGCGGGGCGGGTAGAGGAGTGCGCATGGGTAAGTTCGCACTCGAGGATCTTAGGGTCTATGCGATGGCGGAGCAGCTGGCGGATTTGTGTTGGGAGGTGGTGGCGGAATGGGACGCCTTTGCGCGGAGCACGGTGGGGAGTCAGCTCGTGCGGGCGGCTGATAGCGTGGGAGCGAATATCGCGGAAGGGTATGGGCGGGCGTCGCCGGCGGATCATCAGCGGTTCGTGCGGACCGCGAGAGGATCGCTGTATGAAACGCGGCATTTTCTGCGGCGGGCGGACAAGCGAGGGCTGTTGCAGAAGGAAAAGAAAACGGTGTTGCGCGAAGTCGTGGAAGAGCTGCTGCCGGCGCTGAACGCTTATCTTCGTTCGCTCGGCCATGGGTCGTGAATCGGACCAATTACCAACTACCAATTCGCAACTACTCCGCCGCCGAATTGGCGGCGGAGGCGTTCCAGATCAGGACTTCGATGGGGGTGGGGTTGTAGGCGTTGCAGGGGTTGTTGAGTTGGGGGCAGTTGGAGATCACGCAGACGACGTCGCGGTCGGCGCGGAGTTCGACGTAGTAGCCGGGGGCGCTGACGCCGTCGGCGAAGGTGAGGGCGCCGGCGGGCGTCACGGGGACGTTCATGAAAAAGTTGATGTTGGGAGCGATGTCGCGCTTGCCGAGGGACGGGTCCCACGCGTGGACGGCGCAGAGGAAGGAGTCGCGGCAGGCGTGCATGTATTCCTTTTCATGCGCGTAGCGCATGGTGTTGCTCTCGCGGGAGCAGGCGCCGCCGAGGGTGTCGTGGCGGCCGCAGGTGTCGGCGACGATGGTGAGGAGGGCGTCACCAAGTTGTGAATACAGCGTGGTGCCGGTGCTGAGATAGAGCGCGGCCTGGCGGCGGATGGTGTCGGAGGCGCTGTAGCGGTTGGAAGGATCGCGGGCGTCGTAGAAGAGCGTGTCGGCGGCTTGGTTGCCCTCGACGTCGACGATGCGGAGGATCTGGCCGCGTTTGATTTCGTGGGACCACGGGTCGCCGGCGGGGATGAGGTGACGGTAGAGGGCGGTGGTCGGGGAGAGGGGGCTGGGGGCGAGGGTGGCGGTGGACATGGTGGTGGAGGGGAGGGGAGGAGTTGGTGGTTGGTCGTTGGTAGTTAGTAGTTGGTAGTTGGTAGTTAGTAGTTGGTAGTTGGTGGTTGGTCGGGGGAACGCGGGTGAGGCGGCGACGGCGGATGAAAGGTGATGCGTGTGACTGCGGTGGCGGAGGCGAAGTGTAACCAAATACCAACTACAAATTACCAACTACCCACGCAGCGCGTGGTAGTTCTGGGTGTTTTGCCAGGCGCGGAGGTTTTCGGGGCGGATTTGGAAGGAGGGGTCTTCGGCGGAGGGGAACGGCGTGCGGAAGACTTCGAGGCGGACGTTGCGCGGGTGGTAGGCGGGGTCGGGGTCGAGGGGGTGCTGGCAGGTGTTGAGGATGACGAGGGTGTCGAGTTCGAAGCGGAGGGAGATGTGGTCGCCGGGTTGTGAGTTTTGCGGGACGAAGGTCAGGCGGCCGGCGTCGTCGGCGACGACTTTGCTGAAGAGGTTGAGATTGGGGATGAGGTCGCGCGGGCCGAGGCCCCATTTGGCGAGCTCGATGAGGAAGGCGTCGCGGGCGTTGCGGTGGTAGTCGTTGCGGGCGGTCTGGTAGTTGAGGGGGCCGTATTTTTGCGCGACGAGCGCGGCGTCGGAGCAGCCGCAGACGGTGTCGTGCCAGCCGACGGAATCGGATGTAATGGAAGCGAGGATACGGCCCATGTCGGAGTGGAGGCAGTAGGGCGCGCGGAGGTAGAAGATGTGCTGGCCCTTGAGCGTGTCGGGCATGTTGTAGCGCTCGGAGGGGACGTCGGCGTGGTAGAGAAGAACGCCGACATTGGCGCCGCCCTCGAGATCGGTGAGGCGGAGGGTTTTGCCGCGGCTGATGACACCAGACCAGAGGCCGGAGTGCGTGAGGGTTTTGGTGAAGAGCGGGGCGGCGGGGGCGGTGTCGATGACGAGGTCGGCGGACATGGGTGCGAGAAGGGCGCGTGTTACGGATGAGCTGAAACGTGTTACTGCAAGATGCGCGCCAACGACGGGCGCGCGGGGAGGTTTGCAGCGGAAAATATCCGCCGCGCGGGAGCGGCTAATAGGCACGTGGGGCGCGGAGGGGAGCGCTTGACGGGCGGGTGACGCGGACTTGATTGGCGGCCGGACCACCGGCGTTTGAAACGTTGTCTGCAGGGCGCCTGCCGGAGGTCGGCGTCCCACTCAGAAATAACCGAACATGAAGAGTTGGGTGATTCTGCTGGTGGCCGCCGGACTTGAAGTCGGGTGGGCGATCGGGCTCAAGTATACGCAGGGATTTACGCGGCTGTGGCCGTCGGTGGCGACGATCGGGGCGATGGCGGCGAGCTTGTATCTGCTCGCGCTGGCGACGCGCGAGCTGCCGATCGGGACGGCTTATGCGGTGTGGACGGGGCTGGGAGCGGTCGGCACGGCGATCTTGGGAATGGCGTTGTTTGGGGAGCCGGCGACGGTGGCGCGGATCACGTGCTTGGTGATGATCGTGGGCGGGGTGGTGGGGTTGAAGGTGCTTGCGGGGTGAGGGAGCTGGGGGAGAGAAAGAGAACGAGAACGAAGAAAGAGAACGATTCAGAGGAGAGGCGGCATTGCGGTGGTGGTGAGCGTGAGCTTGGAGTGTTTCACGCCTTTGCAGGCGGCGAGGGTGTCGGCGAGGTCGCGGAGCTGGCGGGCGGGGCCTTGGACGAGAAGCACCTCGAGGTAGTGGTGATGCTCGAGGTGGACGTGCATGGACGTGACGACCATCAGGTAGTGGCGGTGCTGGATGTCGGCGAGGCGGCGTTGGAGGTTTCGTTTTCGGTAGTCGTAAACGAGCGTGATGGTGCCGGCCATCGACTGGGTGCCGAGTTCCTGGGCGTGTTCGATCAGGCGATCACGCGCCATCTCGGCGATGGCGTGGGAGCGGTTGGGGAGTTTACGGCGCGCGACCATGTCGTCGAGTTCGTCGAGGAGATCGGCGGGGAGGGAGACGGAGAAGCGGGCGAGAGTGGGTTTGGATTTGGGGGGCATGGGCGGCGGAGAGGAGTAGTTGGTAGTTAGTAGTTGGTAATTGGTGGGGTGAACGCGGGTGGGGCGGCGGGGGATTGGCGGGAGCGGTTGGGGGCACGGAGTCGATGTGTGACCAATTACTAACTACCAACTACTAACTACAAGTTGGCGCTTAATCCCGGCGTAAAGCTGCTCCTACACTGGGACACCGGCACGCCTATTCCACATCATCGCCGGCTTGGGTGAGGCGGATGATGGGGAGTTTTTCGGTGGGGTGGGCGACGGGCGGGTGGATGAGTTCGTCGAGGCGGCGGCGGGTAGCGAGGAATTCGGGCGAGGTGAATTGGGCGGGGCTGCGGGGACGCGGGACGGGGACTTCGATCAACTCCTGGACCTCGCCGGGGTTGGCTTTGAGGACGAGGATGCGGTCGGCGAGGAGGATGGCTTCGTCGAGGTCGTGCGTGATGAAGAGGATGGTGACGTCGACGTTGCGCCAGATGTCGAGGAGGTGGGACTGCATCTGCGCGCGCGTTTGGGCGTCGAGCGCGCCGAACGGTTCGTCCATGAGCAGAATGCGGGGCTGCGGAGCGAGGGCGCGGGCGATCGCGGTGCGTTGTTTCATGCCGCCGGAGAGTTGGGCGGGGTAGGCGTCCTTGAAGCGGGTGAGGCCGACGAGGTCGATCCACTGGCGTGCTTCGCGTTCGGCGGCGTCGCGGTCCATGCCCTCCATTTCAAGGCCGAAGGCGACGTTGCGCGTGACGGTGAGCCAGGGGAAGAGCGTGTAGCCTTGGAAGACCATGCCGCGGTCGGGGCACGGGCCGCTGACTTCTTTCCCATCGAGGAGCATGCGGCCGGAGGAGGGATGTTCGAGTCCGGCGATGATGCGGATGAGGGTGGATTTGCCGCAGCCGGACGGGCCGATGACGCAGACGAATTCGCGGCGGTGGACGTGGAAGGAAATGTCGCGAAGCGCGGTGACGGGCGTGCCGTCGGTGGCGGTGAACGTGCGCGTGAGATTTTCGACGCTGAGGACGACGGGGCGCTGCTTGAGTTTTTCGAAGCGGGCGGCGACCGCGGGGGATTGGACGCGGTAGTCGGGGAGAGAAGTAAGATCGGGAGAAGACATGGAGTCGCCCGCGAATCACGCGAAAGGACGCGGAAGAAAAACGGAGGTTCGCGAAGGTGCGCGTGTTTCGCGAGAGGTCATGCGGCGGGTTTTTCGGGAAACAGGAGGGTGTGGCGGCCGGCGAAGAGGCGTTGGAGGAACGTGGCCAAGCGACTGGGGCGGGTGAGCTTCCATGGGAAGAGCCGGCGGCCGAACCAGGCGAGGATCTGATCGGTGGCGAGGCCGATGATGCCGATCATGATGATGGCGGCGTAGACGTTGTCGAAGTTGCGATACTTGGCCTGCTGGTTGATGAAGAACGTAATGCCGCTGCTGATACCGACGACCTCGGCGACGAGGAGATAGGTCCAGGCCCAGCCGAGGAGGATGCGCTGGTCGTTGTAGAGATCGACGATGCTGTTGGGCAGGATGACGCGGAAGAGGAGCTGTTTGGGGCGGGCGCCGAGGGTTTGGGCGGCTTCGACGAGCGCGGGATCGTGGCGACGGACGGTGTTCGCGATGACGAGGACCTGTTGGAAGAACGTGCCGATGACGATGATGGCGATTTTCGGAGCCTGGTAGATGCCGAGCACAGCGACGGCGAGGGCGCCGAAGGCGGGGGCGGGCATGTAGCGGATGAAATCGATGACGGGTTCGGTAAGGCGCGCGATGGGCGGATAGGCGCCGCAGAGAATGCCGAGCGGGAAGCCGATCGCGGAGGAAATCAGGAACGCCCAGAAGATGGTTTTGATGCTGACGACGAGACTCTCATGGAGCCAAAGATCGCCGCGGAGGATGGGCTTGGTTTTGAACGCGGTGTAGAAGGCGCGGGCGACTTCGTGAGGCGCGGGGAGGAAGATGGGATTGGCGCGAACGCCGGTCGCGGGGATGGCGTCGGGGGTGGCGCCGAGTTTGGCGTTTTCCTCGGCGAAGACAGCGCGTTCGACGAGGAGACCGGGCTTGAACCACGCGACATTGCCGGGCTCGGTGACGCGGATCAGCGGGTGCCAGAGCCACGGGATGTAGCTGAAGGCGGACCAGACGGCGAGCGGCAGAAGGAAGGAGAGAACGGCGAACGTTCGCCGCAGCCGCGGCGAGAGGTCACGGCCGGGGGCGAACGTTTGCGAGGCGGGCATGAGGCGCGCGGGGGCGGACGCCTCGGAGAGGCGTCGCTACCTTATTTCTTAGAGAGGGCGAGGGCTTCGGCGGTGAGAGTGTAGTCGATGTAGGAGGAGATGTCCTGCGATTCTCCGTAGACCTCGTTGGCGACGTTGAACGCGTCGGAGGCTTTGGAGGAGCCGGTCAGGGTTTTGAAGCCGTCGGATTTGTCGGCGATGATCTTGGCGCTTTCGGCGAGGGTGAGGAAGCGGGTGCCGCCGATGAACGCGGCGTATTCGGCGGGTGTGGAGCCGGTGCGGGCGGCCATGATTTTCAGGGCCTCGTCCTTGGTTTTGGGGTCTTGGATGAAGGCGAGGGTTTTGTCCCAGACGGAAACGAGCTTCACCCAAGCGGCGCGGTTTTGGGCGAGGCTTTGGGGGGAGACGGCGATGGTGTCGTAGATGAGGCCGGGTTCGTCGGCGGAGGAATAGATCGCGGTGGAGCCGGCGACGGCTTTGAGGGCCTCGCCGGAGTTGGGTTGCCAAGCGGCGATGGCGTCGACTTGGCCGGAGGCGAGGACCTGCGGGGTTTGGTTGGTGGGCGTGTTGACGATTTCGAGATCGGACTCGGTCATGCCGGCTTTCTTGAGGGCGTTGAGGAGCATGAGGTGGGTGACGAAGCCGACCTCGAGGCCGATTTTTTTCCCTTTGAGTTCCTTCAGCGATTTGATTCCGGGGCGGGCGACGATCATGTCGTTGCCGTTCGAGTAGTCGGTCAGCATGATGATGACGTTTTTCGCGCCATTCGCGCCGGTGACGAGGGCGTCGCCGTTGGTGACCATGACGGCGTCGACCTGGCCGGCGGTGAAGGCCTCCATCGAGGGGCCGTATTCGAACCAGAGAAATTCGGCGTCGACGCCGGCTTCCTTGAGGAAACCTTTCTGGATCGCGACCTCCCAAGCGACCCAGCCCGGCCAGTCGGAGTAGGCGATCTTGAGGGGAGCGGCGGAGAGGGAGGAGGCGGAGAACGCGAGCGTGGCGGCGGCGAGGAGGGCGGTGGCGAGGCGGCGGAGGGACTTCATGGGCGGAGGGGAGGTGAGCGGGAGCGTGTTACGAATGTTAGATTGCGTGTTACGCGTGTTGGATGAGCAGGGGGCGTGCCGCGGAGGAGGAGAATTTTTGGGGTGGGAGAAGTCGCCGCAAAGAGGCGCAGAAGGCGCAAAGAGGAGCGAAAAAAAGAGCCCGCTCGGAGGAGCGGGCTGGGGGAGGTGGTGAGAGGAGGGTGGAGGGGGGAAGGGAGCGCCCGCGAGCGGGCGGCCTACTCGGGCTTGGTTTCGGATGTGGGGGGCGGCGGGGCGTTGGTGAAGAGGTCTTCGGGTTTTTGCGGGAGGCTGGTGTAGGTGTAGTCGTAGATCTGGAAGGCGCGCTTGGCGGAGAGCTCGTTGATCGGGGCGGCGGAGTCGCTGTGGGAAAGCGAGACAAAGACGGGGCCGGCGGGGATGGTTTCGAATTCGGGTTCGGCGGATTTCGTCTCTTCGGACGAAGCGTCCGATTTTTCGGCGGTGTCGGGCGACTCGCCGGTGGCGGCGGGCTTGGGTTTCTTCTCTTCGGGTTTGCGGGCGAAGGTGAGGGTGAGGGTTTTATTGTCGAAGGTGGTGAGTTTGATCGTGCGCGAGTGCGGCTTCGCTTCGGCGAGCTTCGGGTCGTCGAGGTCGACCGTATCCGAAAAACGGAGACCGGTGAGCGAGGTGAGGAGGGAGGAGAGCCGGGCGGAGTCGGGGATTTTCGATTCGGGCGTCTGGGACGAGGTCCAGGCGGCGTCCTTGGTGTCGCGGGTGAAGGCGAGATCGGTCGGAGCGCCGAGTTCGATTTTGGCGATGTCCTCGGGCTTCAGGCGGACGAGGGTGGAGTCGGCCCAGTTCTTGGCGGTGGTGTCGAGCCAAGCGGAGAGGTTGGCGAGGAAGGCTTTTTGCTCGTCGCCGAAGCGGACGAAGCGGCCGCCGCCGGTTTCGGCGTGTTTGCCGAGGGTGATGGACCAGAGCGGCCGGTCGGAGGCGTCGAGGAGTTCGATCTTTGTATCCTTAAACTCGAGACGCGCGATGCGGTCGGGGTTGGAGGTGACGAGGCGCTGGAGTTTGGCGTCGGTGAGATTGCCGACGAAGGAGGAGAGTTTTTGGAAGTCGGCGGGGAAGTCGTGGTAGTCGGCGACGCGCCAGGTGCCGTCGGACTGGCGCGTGAGGGTGATGGATTTGCCGGCGTCGGAGAGGCGGAGCTTGGCGGCTTTTTCGATCGTGGATTGGTCGACGAGCGGCTGGTTGAGGCGCGGGTCGGCGGAGGGTGGCGGCGCGGGGCGACGGACGAAAAAGGCGATCGCGGAGAGAACGGCGAGGGCGGCGACGGTGATGAGGAGGGTCTTCAATCTCATGGTGGAGAGATGAGAGTCGAGGGTTGAGAGAGGCGAAGGAGCGCGAGCGGGCGCGCGGTCTTATTTCTTGCGGGCGCGCGCGAACCAGAAACCGAAGGCGAGGATGAGCGCGGGAGAGGCGATGAGGTTTGCGACGAGGAGGCGGTTTTCGAGGGCGTCGATGTCCTCGCGCAGGGCGCGGCGGATCTGGCGGCGCTGCCCGCGCATCTCGGCGGACTGCTTTTGGAATTTCTCGATCGCTTCGGCGACCTCGGGCGAGGCGACGAGACGGTTGCCTTCGGTTTTCTTGCCCTGGAGTTCGGAGAGCTTCGACTGGACTTCCTGGAGCTGGGCGTCGAGGGCGGTGAGGCGTTCCTGATATTTCTTCTGCGCCTCGACCTCCATCGCGCGGACGACGTCGAAGGGACGAAGCGACGTGCCCTTGCCGCGGATGCTGATGAGATCCTGCGAGCCGCCGAGGAATTCGACGGCGTTGGAGGCGAGGGCGAGGTTGTCGTTGAAGGGCTCGGCGGCGGTCTGGCCGAAGAAGTTGAATTTGCGGACGGAGAAGTCGTCGAAGAGCCAGTCGGTGTCGGCGATGATCAGGAGAGTCGACGTGGACGTCGACTCTGTGAGCTGAGAGCCCAGAGCTGAGGGCCCAGAGCCGGAGTCAGCGGATGAGGCGTCTTCTTTCTCCTTGTCGGTGTTTTCGTCTTTCGGCGCGCCGTTCGGGAAGGCGGTCTTGAATTTGCCGGTGACGAGGGCGGCGATGGTTTTCTTGCCGGACGGTGTCAGGTCTTTGGATACGTCGTCCGGCTGGGCGAACTGGAGCATCATCGAGGCGACGGTGCCGGCCTGGCTGGAAGTTTCGATGAGCGGCGTGAAGGTGAGGTCGCTGCCTTCTTTTTTGGCGATCGCGCCGGGTTCGATGAAGAGGACCGAACTGAGCTGAGCGGTGGCCATCGACGTGCCGTTCAGGTTGGCGGCGCGGAGGCTGAGCCAGATGGGGTAGCGAGCGATGCCGTTGCCGGTTTGGACGGGCGTGGCGTTTTCGAGGTCGCCGACGACCTGGTCGGGTTTGTAGTCGATGCCGTAGGCGGCGAGGAGCGTGGGGAGATCGCTCGAGGCGTTTTGCGGGCCACCGCCCATCATCATCTGCGGATTCGACTGGCGCTTGAAGTGTTGCGAAGACGGGTCGACGGCGAGGAGGACGGGCTTGCCGGAGAGGAGGAACTGGTCGATCGCGTATTGGAGTTTTTCCGACGGATTCTGCGGGTGCGCGACGACGAGGAGGTCGAGGTTGTCGGGGAGTTTTTCCGCGGTGGGTTCCACGGTGACGATTTCGAAAGACTGGCGCCATTCGTCGGCGACGAACTGGCCGGGCTGCGGCTGGCGGCGCATCATCATCATCATTTGCAGCTCCTGCGGCGAGGAGCCGAGGAGCGGGAGGCTGGTGAGGAGGCCGAGCTTGGGTTTGTCGAATTGCTGGACGCTGTAGATGAGCTTCGAGAGATCGTATTCGAGGAATTGTTCGCGCTGTGGCGTGAAGGCGGGGATGGTTTTTTGTTGGTCGGCCTGGGTGACGATGAGGCCGAAGTAGAATTGTTCGCCGCCGGTGGAGGCGACCTGCGGGGTGAGGCCGGCGGCGGTGGCGCGTTCCTCCTCGGGGGTGTCGGGGCGCGGGTTGATCACGTTGAGCGAGATCTTGCCGCGCGAGGCGCGCGCGTATTGGCGGAGCATCTCTTCGACGCGCGTGGCGTAGTTTTTGTAGGCGATGGGGAGGCCGGAGGCGTCGCGGGAATAGAAGAGCTCGAGGGTGATGGGCTCCTCGATTTTTCCGAGCATGGCCTTGGTGCCGTCGGAGAGGGAGTAGATGTTTTGGGCGGTGAGGTCGGCGCGCAGCGGGAGCGTGGTGGCGAGATAGTTGACGAGGATGAGGCCGACGAAGAGGAGGGCGATGGCGAGGGTTTTGCTGCCGGGTTTCATGGGCGAACTAGGTCAAAGGGCGGAACCACGAAATACACGAAACAAACGAAAAAGGACCGAGGAGGAGCAGAGGGATGTTCTGAATCAGCGTTCGAGGGCGATGACGTTGAGGAAGAGGGTGAAGCCGATGAGAGAGAGGAAGAAGACGACGTCCTTGGGATCGATGATGCCCTTCATGAAGGCGTCGAAATGGGTGATGAAACTGAAGTTCGCGACGGCGTCGGCGACGGTGACGGGGAAAAGGCTTTGGAGAAATTCCGTGAAGCTGCTGTAGCCGAGGAAGAGGAGCGCGGCGCAGGCGAGGAGGCCGAGCACGAAGGCGACGACTTGATTTTTCGTGAGCGCGGAGGTGAGGGCGCAGACGCCGAGGTAGGCGCCGGCCATGAGGATGGCGCCGAGGTAGCTGGCGAAGATGACGCCCCAGTCGGGATCGCCGAGATAAGCGACGGTGAGCGCCATCGGAAAGCCGAGGAGGACGGCGGTGGCGAGGAAGGCCCAGCCGGCGAGGAATTTTCCGGCGACGGCTTCGAGCGTGGTGACGGGAAGCGTGAAGAGGAGTTCGATGGTGCCGGCGCGTTTTTCCTCGGACCAGAGACGCATGCCGACGGCGGGGACGAGGAAGAGGAAGAGCCAGGGGAAGAAAAGGAAGTAGGTTTCGAGGCTCGCGACGCCGGCGTCGAAGAATCCGCCGTAGCGCGAGAAAGCGAGCGCGACGGAGAGAACGAGGAAGGCGATGAGAACGACGTAGGCGACGGGGGAGCGGAAGTAACCCAGGAACTCGCGTTTGAAGAGAGGGGAGATCTGGCGCATGGGAGTTTCGGAAATGAACGAGTGGTGAGTCGGGTGGTTATGGATGGCGAAGCGGTGAAGCATCCGCGTCTAGGCGTCCCGCTGCGTGCATCGCTCTGGATTCTTCGCTTCGCTCAGAATGACAGAAAATGACGGCGATCAGAGGTCGGAGCGGGTGAGGCTGCGGAAGATTTCGTCGAGGCGGGCGCCGGGTTGACGGGCGCGGAGTTGGTCGGGCGTTTCGTCGACGACGACCTTGCCTTGAGAAATGATGATCACGCGCGAGCAGAGGGCGTCGACTTCCTCGAGGATGTGCGTGGAGAGGATGACGGCTTTCTGCGCGGCCATCGAACGGATGAGGGAACGGACCTCGTTTTTCTGGTTGGGGTCGAGGCCGTCGGTCGGTTCGTCGAGGACGAGCGCGGGCGGATCGTGGAGGAGAGCCTGGGCGAAGCCGACGCGCTGCTTGTAGCCCTTCGAGAGCGTTTCGATCGTTTGTTTGCGGACGGAGGCGAGGTGCGTGAGGCCGACGGCGCGTTCGACGGCGCTGCGGCGGGCGTCGGCGGAGCGGAAGCCGCGGACCTCGGCGATGAAACCGAGGAATTCGTCGACGGTCATCTCGGGGTAGGCGGGCGCGGACTCGGGGAGGTAGCCGATTTTCGACTTCACGCCGACGGGGTCGACGGTGACATCGAGGCCGTCGACGGTGGCGGTGCCGGCGTCGGGGCGGAGGAAGCCGGTGAGCATCTTCATGGTCGTCGACTTGCCGGCGCCGTTGGGGCCGAGGAAGCCGAGGATTTCGCCGCGGTTGACGCGGAAGGAGACGCCGTTGACGGCGCGTTTTGCGCCGTAGGTTTTCACGAGGCCTTTGACTTCGATCATTGGGTTGGTCGGAGAGAGGAAGGCGGTTGAACAGCGGAGAAGCCGGGATGGCTCCCGCCGGGTGAAGACAGACGCGTCGGCGTTAAAAAAAGCGTCGGAGGCGTGGCAAGGGATTTTTTTGCGAGAGACCACTCGCGCACGCTTTCTCGGCCGCGGCGACGGCTCACCAATGCGCCGCTGTCGGGAGGCCATTCGCCACCCCGACGTGTCGAGGCGGGGCTACTCGTAGCTACGATCAGGCGGGGGAGAGCTCGCGTTCTTTTTCAGTTTTAAGGCGGAGCTGGCCGCAGGCGGCGGCGATGTCGTGGCCCTTCTCGCGTCGCAGAGTAACGGATACGCGGGCGGCGCGAAGGACGTCGGCGAATTTTTCCTGGCGCGTGATCGACGGGCGCTTCCACGGGAGGCCTTCGACGGTGTTGTAAGGGATGAGGTTCACGTGCGCGTGGAGGTCGCGGGCGATGTCGCGGAGTTTTTCGGCCTGGTCGAGGGAGTCGTTGACGTCCTCGATGAGGATGAACTCGAGCGTGACCATGCGGCCGTGTTTTTCGGAAAACGTGCGAACGGCCGGGATGAGTTTGGCGAGGGGGAAGGCCCGGTTGACGGGCATGATTTTTTCGCGGACCTCGTCGGTGGCGCCGTGGAGCGAGATGGCGAGACGGAAGCCGAGAGGCTCGTCGGCGAGTTTCAGGATTTTCGGGACGAGGCCGCTGGTGGAGAGGGTGATGCGGCGGGCGCCGAAGCCGAGGCCCCAGTCGGCGTTGAGGATGGTGAGGGCGCGGATGAGCGCGTCGTAGTTGGCGAGCGGTTCGCCCATGCCCATGACGACGATGTTGTCGAAGGAGGCGAGTTCGGCGCGGGCGCGCGGAGTGAGGGAATCTTCGCGGTAGCAGACCTGGAGGAGCTGCGCGACGATTTCGCCGGCGGAGAGATCGCGTTTGAGGCCGAGGAGGCCGGAGGCGCAGAAGGCGCAGGCCATGGCGCAGCCGACCTGGGTGGAGATGCAGATGGTCTTGCGGGAGTGGTCGAGGCCGACGCCCTCCTGCGGGGCGCGGATGATGACGGTCTCGATGAGGGAATGGTCGCGGAGCTCGAGGAGAAGTTTGTCGGTGACGTCGGCGGATTGCTTGTTGAGGACGAGCTGGGCGGGGAGGAGGTCGAAGGTTTCGTCGAGCCAGGTGCGGAGCGGCTTGGAGAGATTGGTCATCTCGTCCCAGGAGCGGACGCGTTTCTTGTAGAGCCACTCGAGGATTTGTTTCGCGCGGAACGCGGGCTCGCCGCGCGCGCGGAGTTTCTCCGTGAGCGAGTCGAGGGTTTCGCCGGTGAGCGGCGGTTTGGCGGGCGCGAATTTCATCGAAAAGGAGGCGGAGAATGAGCCTGGCGCAAAAAGGCGCAAGAAGACGCAAAAAGGAAACAGCGGGTGATGACTCGCAACGTCGTTGCGTGCCGTGCGTCTGGGCTGTGGATTCCCTTACCCCATGAAAACCCTGCTACCCTTGGTTGGTGTGTGCCTGTGCCTGCCGCTCGCGACGTTTGCCGCGGAGCCGAAGAAGGAGTTTATCGAGCGGTTCGATCCGGCGTTCGATGCGCTGGTCGCGGCCGATGCCAAGGTGGAGAGGCTGGCGGAAGGTTATAGGTGGTCGGAGGGGCCGCTGTGGTATCAGGGCGCGCTCATTTTCTCGGACGTGCCGGAGAATGTGATCTATCGGTGGGAGGAAGGGATGACGAAGGCGGAGGTGTTTTTGAAACCGAGCGGGCTGCTGCAGCCGAATTCCGATTTTCGCGAGCCGGGAAGCAACGGGCTGACGCTGGACCGGCAGGGACGGCTGCTGGTGGCGCAGCATGGCGAGCGGCGGATTGCGCGGTATGAAAACGGGATGTGGACGACGATCGCGGACCGGTTCGAAGGGAAGCGGCTTAACACGCCGAACGATCTGGCGGTGCGGCGAAATGGAGAGGTTTACTTCACGGATCCGCCGTATGGGTTCAAGGATATCGAAAACTCGCCGCTGAAGGAGCTGTCGTTTCACGGGGTGTATCGGGTTTCGTTGGACGGCGAAGTGACGCTGCTGACGAAGACGATCAACTATCCCAACGGCATCGCGTTCTCGCCGGACGAAAAGACGCTTTATGTGAGCTCGACGGAGCACCAGAACCCGCACATCCGGGCGTTCGACGTGGAGGCGGACGGGACGTTGTCGAACGAGCGGGTGTTTTTCGATGCGCGGCCGCTGAGTTCGCGGGAGGCGCCCGGATCGTGTGACGGATTGAAGATCGATCGTGAAGGCAACGTGTGGACGTCCGGGCCGGGCGGGATTCTCGTGATCAATCCGCAAGGCAAGATGATCGGCCGAATCAACACGGGCGTGCCAACGTCGAATTGCGCGTGGGGCGACGATGGCGGGACGATTTACATCACGGCGAACAAGAGACTGTTGCGCGTGAAGACACTCACGAAGGGCGCGGGGTGGTGACGGCCGCCGGCGGGAGGCCGCCTTCCGCCACGTCCGTGACGGCGGTCAGGGTTTTAGCCAGTAGGCGAACCAGGCGCGGGCGAGTTGGAGGGAGGCGGGGGTGACGGTGTGGCCGGTTTGCGACTGGATGTGCAGGACGAAATGGTCGTCGGCACCCGCGGCTTGGTAGGCGGCGCGTGCGGCATCGGTGCATTCGAGGAGACCGGGGAGCGGCGTGCGGAGATCGGTTTCGCCGTTGATGACGAGGAGAGGGCGGGGCGCGATCAGCGGAAGCATCGCGGGGCCATCGAAGTCGGAGTAGAGGCCGGGCGCGACACGATCGTAGAACGTGCGAACGAAGGCGGCGTCGGGTGTGGCGATGTTCGAATCCTGCGCGGCGGCATCGAAGGCGGATTGGATGGTTTCGATGCGGGAGCGCCAGGCGGGCTCGTGGGAGAAGGCCCAGTGGAAACTCTGCACGCCGATGCAGGGAATGGCGACGGCGATGCGGGGATCGGCGGCGGCGGCGAGGTAGGTTTCGATGCCGCCCTTGGAGAAACCGATGAGGCCGATGCGGGAGGCGTCGACGTCGTCGCGTGTTTCGAGGTAATCGATCAGACGCATGACGTCCCACGCGGTGTCATAGAAAAACGGATACTCGCGGGGTGCGTCGGGCGAGGCGGTGGCGGCGCGGAAGGCGCGGAGGATGGCGGCTTGGTAGTCGGCGGCGCCCTTGCCGGCGGCGCTGCGGGCGCCGTGGTGGCGGCCGTCGATGGCGATGGCGACGAAGCCGTCGCGGGCGAGCTGGGTGAGGAGGGCGAGTTGAGATTCCTTGGTGCCGCCGGTGCCGTGCAGCGATATCGCGACGGGACGCGGGCCGGGGCGCCCGGCGGATTTCAGGAGAAGGCCGGGGACGCGCTGGTGGACGTCGCTGGCGAACGAGAAATCGATGCGAACGAGATCGGGTGACGCTTCGACGGGGGCCGCGTTGGAAGCGTGGGCGGCGAGAGGAACGGGCGGGCGATCGAGGAGGTGCAGGAACGCAGCGCGGGAATCGGCGGCGACCGCGGGGAAGGATGCCGCAAGGAGGGCGACGACGATGAGCAGGGTGCGGGGGTTCATGGGGCACGCGGGTTGACGCACCGGCCGAGGCAGGGGATGCGATGGACGACGCGGTCCGGTGCGCGTGGGTTCTGACTATGATTATAGTCAGAGTCAGCGGGGCTTGCCGGTCGCGCGCGGCGTGCTCACCGTGCCGATCTTTGCCAACCCCAACCCCCGTCTTTCATGAGTGCATCCCGATCGTTCCCTACGTTTGCTGATTCCGATCGTTCGCTGCGGCGCGTGCGCCGGGCGGCGCGACTGGCCGGAGCGGTCCTGCTGCTGACGTTGGGCGTGACGAAGGTGGCGGCGGCGATCGGCGAAGCGCGGTTTGTGGAAACAAAGCCGGTGGCGGGTGGATTCACGCTGGCGGCGCGCGGAAACGTGGCGGCATTGCACGTGGACGCGAAGGAGCCGGCGGGCGTGTTGCGGATTGCGGGGCACTTGCAGGCGGACATCGAGCGGGTGACCGGTTTGAAGCCGGCGATCGAGCACGGCGCGCCGAAGGCGCCGGCGGTGGTGATCGGGACGATCGGAGCGGGCGGGTTGGTCGACCAACTGGTGGCGTCGGGGAAAATCGACGTCGCGGCGATCAAGGACAAGTGGGACGCGTTTCTGATCGAGACGGTGGCGAATCCGTTTCCGGGCGTGGAACGGGCGCTGGTGGTGGCGGGCGCGAACAAGCGTGGCGCGATCTACGGCATGTATGAGATTTCGGAGCAGATCGGCGTGTCGCCGTGGTATTGGTGGGCCGACGTGCCGGTGAAGAAGAGCGATGTGCTCCACGTGAAGCCGGGACGCGTGGCGGAGCAGGTGCCGGTGGTTCGGTATCGCGGGATCTTCATCAACGACGAGGCGCCGGCGTTGACGGGCTGGGTGCACGAGAAGTTCGGGAAGTTTGATCACACGTTTTATCAGCACGTGTTCGAGCTGATCCTGCGTTTGCGCGGGAACTACCTGTGGCCGGCGATGTGGCAGCCGCGGGCGTTCATCGACGACGATCCGGAGAATGCGCGGCTGGCGGACGAGATGGGCGTGGTGATCGGCACGACGCACCACGAGCCGATGATGCGTGCGCACGCGGAGTGGGATCGCTATGGGAAAGGGCCGTGGGATTATTCGAAGAACGAGGAGGTGCTGCGTGAGTTCTGGCGGGGCGGGGTGGATCGCGTGAAGGACAAGGAAATCGTCATTTCGCTCGGCATGCGCGGCGACGGCGACGAGCCGATGTCGGAAAGCGAAAACGTGGCGCTGCTCGAGCGAATCGTGAAAGACCAGCGCACGATCCTCGGCGAGGTGACAGGCAAAAAACCGGAGGAGATCCCGCAGCTCTGGGCGCTCTACAAGGAAGTGCAGGGCTATTACGAACGCGGCATGCGCGTGCCGGACGACGTGATTTTGCTCTGGTGCGACGACAACTGGGGCAACATCCGGCGGCTGCCGACGGCGGAGGAGCGCAAGCGGTCGGGCGGGGCGGGCGTGTATTACCATTTCGACTACGTGGGTGGGCCGAGGAACTACAAATGGATCAACACCTTCCGGATCGCGAAGGTGTGGGAGCAGATGAACCTCGCGTGGCGCCACGACGCGAACCGGATCTGGATCGTGAACGTGGGCGACATCAAGCCGATGGAGTTCCCGATCGAGTTCTTTCTGAACATGGCGTGGGCGCCCGGTCGTTGGAATCCGGATACGCTCGCCGATTATGCGCGGGCGTGGGCGGCGCGGGAGTTTGGCGCGGAGCATGCGGCGGAGGTCGCGGCGTTGATCGACGGCTATACGAAGCTGAACGCGCGGCGGAAGCCGGAGATGTTGGCGCCGGATACGTTGAGCCTGGTGAACTATCGCGAGGCGGACCGCGTGGTCGCGGAATGGCGCGACCTGACGGCGCGGGCGGAAGCGTTGAATGCGAAGCTGCCGGCGGAGGCGCGCGACGCGTTTTTCCAACTGGTGCTGTATCCGGTGAAGGCGAGCGGCGTGGTGCAGGAGATCCACGTCGCGGCGGGGAAGAACCGACTTTATGCGGTGCAGGGGCGCGCGGCGACGAACACGGAGGCGCGGCGCGTGCGCGAGTTGTTCGCGTTGGATCAGGAGTTGGTGCGGCAGTATCACTCGCTGGGCGGCGGGCGGTGGAATCACCAGATGTCGCAGAGCAAGATGGGCTACACGTATTGGCAGACGCCGAATCTCGAGGTGGCGCCGGCGGTGAGCGAGGCGCATCCGTATGCGGATGCGTCGCCCGCGCTGGCGATCGAGGGGTCGGAACGGTCGTGGCCGAGCTATGGCGCGGGGCGTGCGGTCCTGCCGTCGCTGCACGTGTTGAGCGGCGGGGCGACCCGTTGGGTGGAGGTGTTCAACCGCGGGTTGAAGGAGTTCAGTTATCGTGCGACGGCGGATCAGCCATGGGTGAAGATCTCGCCGGCGAGCGGAAGCGTGAAGGAGATCGAACGGCTGGAGATCGCGGTGGATTGGCCGGCGGTGCCGGCGGGAAATTCGGTGGCGACGATCACGATCGAGGCGCCGGGGCTGCGGCAGACCGTGCAGTTGCCGATCGAGAAGCCGGACGTGAGCGCGCTCGCGGGCTTTGTGGAGACGGACCGGCACGTGGCGATCGAGGCGCCGCATTTTGCGCGCGCGGTGAACGCGGGCGGCGTCGAATGGAAGGTGCTGCCGAACTTTGGGCGGACGCTCGGCGGCGTGACGACGTTTCCGGTGCTCGCGGCGGACAGCGCGCCGGGCGGGGCGTCACCCCATCTTGAATACGACGTGCACCTGAAGTCGACGGGCGAGCTGACGGTGGAGCTGCATTGCGCGCCGTCGCTGGATTTCCAGCCGGGCGAAGGATTGCGGCTGGCGGTGTCGTTCGACGATCAGGAGCCGCAGATCGTGAAACTGGACACGTGGGCGACGTTGCAGACCTGGGAAAAGTCGGTCGGCGACGGCGTGCGGCGCGTGGTGACGAGGCACGCGGTCGAAAAGCCCGGGAAGCATGTGTTGAAGGTGTGGCGGGTTTCGCCGGGCGTGGTGATCGAGCGCGTGATCATCGATGCGGGCGGCGTGCGGCCGAGTTATCTGGGGCCGGTGGAGAGTCCGCAGGTGAAACTCTAAAGGCGGGAGAGTTCGTGCGGTTAAATGAAGAGCGGGCGCGGGCCCGCTCTTTTTTGGGCGCCCTGCGGTTATTGAGGGGAGGGACGGAAGGGCGAGGGGCGCTCCGGTGAGGAGGCGATGAGAAAAGAAAAGCGCCCGCGGCTTGGGGCCGCGGGCGCCGAGTATTCGAGCTACGTTGGCTTCGGGTGATTAGAAGCTGAACGTGTTCGTGATCTGCCAGGCGCGGGACGGGGCGATGCGCCACGCGGCCACGGTGCCGTCAGGCTGCGTGGTGAGCGGGATCAGACCCTTGCCCGAGAAGGCGTCGCGAACGTTGAGTTGGATGCGCCAGCGGACCTTGTCGGTGAGCTTGCGGCTGTAACCGACCCAGAAGTCCACGGCGTCCTCGCTCGGCCCGTAGTAGGGGTTGGCGAGGTCAAACGTGATGATGCCGGGCTGGTCGGTGTGTTCCGGGCGATAGCCGATGGCGATCTTGTCCTGCCAGCGATAGCCGACACCGGCGGTCACGCCTTTCAGCAGGCCCTCGGTGAAGTCGTAGCTGGTGATGACGTTGAAGCGCCACTCGCGGAGCTCGGGCGAGGCGTTGCCTTCGCTCAGGCGGGTGCGGGAATAATCGGAGTAGAAGTTCCCGTTCCACGAGTTGCGGATCGCGTTGCCCGCGCCGCCGCTCCAGATGCGGAGGTCGCCCGCCGCGCCGAGCATGGCCTTGTTGACGATCTCGACCAGTTCGATGATCGCGGCGCCGCCGACGTTGTTGCGGATGGCTTCGACCTTCGCGGCGTTGGCGGTGATGCGCCAGTTCGGCGTCGGGTTCGCGGTGAACTCGAACTCATAGCCCTTCGAGACGGTGTCTTCGGTGAGGGTGAGGTTCGCCGGAGCGTTGTAGCTGTGGTTCTTCACGGTGTTGATGTCACCGAAGTTCCACGCCGAGTAGTAGGCGGCCGGGACGGCGCGTTGCAGTTCGCGCCAGGCGGCGACGGTCTGCTGCTTGAAGGCTTCGGCCTGTTCCGCGGTCTGCATCTGGCCGTTCACGACGATCGGGTCGTAGGTGTAGTGCCAGGCGCGGCTCGGATCGTTGGCGGTCGACATGTCACCCACGGCGCCGAGGTTGTGGGTGAAGACGTCGGCGTAGTTGGAGCCCCAGCTCATGAAGCCACCGAGGAACCAGGTGTTGAGGCCGGCGGTGCTGGAGGCGTCCTTCACGGAGCTCTCATACTTGTTCACCTTCAGCGAGTATTTGCCGTCCTTGGTCGAGATCATGATACCGCGATCGATCGTCGAACCGCTCGGGAGCGGCAGCGGGTTGCCGTAGACGTCGTTGCGCGTGCCGGAGACCTGGAAGTTCTGCGACTTGTTGTAGTAGAAGTTGATGTCGACGAGCGGGATGTGGCCGCCGATCAACTTGTCGAGCTTGGCGACGACGCTCCAGCTCGGCGAATTCACTTCGTAGGTCTGCTGGGGCTTGTCGGGCAGGCGGTAGGTGTCGAAGTCGACCGCACCGCGGGTCTCGTTCGCGTTCATCTGCCACGATTTCACGCGGTCCTGGCGGATGCCATACATGCCGACGACGGCGCCGTCCCAGAAGTAGGACTGGAGCACGAGCGCGCGCGATTCCGAGGTCTTCTTCTGCAGCGTGGCACCGGTCGTGAGGGCGCGCTCGTCGCCCTTTTCGGCGCTGAGGATCCGCACGGGCGTGTTGGTCCAGCCGACGTAGTTGTCGGGGTTTTCCGACTGCGTGGAGTTCTGGCCGTTCATCGGGTTGGTCCAAGGTGCCGCGGGATCGACGCCGGAGGCGTTCCAGGTGGAGTCGAAGTTCCACATGTTCACGGTCGACGGCATGTCGATCACGGTGCTGGCGCGCGGGATGTAGGCGCCGCGCGGCGAGCTGAGCGGCAGGAGCGAGTCGCCGAGATACACGACCGGGTTGATCGTGCGGACGTTCTCGTCGATGTTCAGGTTCGGGTTCGCGCTGACGTAGCGGGCGTAATCCGAATCCGTGCCCCAGCGCATGAAGCTGCGGCCGTCCTGCTTGAAGGTGTCGCGCATATACATGCCGCTCAGCGTGTGACGGCCGAGGAGCTTGCGCACCCAGTTGCCCGACCGGTCTTCGTCGAAGTTGTGGTCGATGAAGAGATTCAGGCGGGAGGCCTCGCGGTCGATCTCGTTGCGATTGTTGCCGTAGATGCCGGAGTCGCTGATGAACGGACGGCCCACGTTGGGATTGGGCGTGCCGTCGAGGCTGTGGGTGTTGAGGTCGAGGTAGATGCCGGCCTTCTGGTCGGTCATCAACTGGAACTGACCGGCGGTGTAGTTGAGGCGGTCATACGCGACTTCGAAGCCCATCTTGTTGTCGAAGTAGGTCTGCGACAGGCTGACGTTGAAGTTGTCGAAGTCCTGCCACTCCTTCTTCAGCTCTCCATCGAGGAGGTTGTTGTAGAAGTCGAAGATGGAGGCGTCGGTGAGCGTCGGGTTCTTGTAGAGACCCCACTGGCTCCACTCGAGGCCGGCGTCGGCGGCGTATTGCACATACGTATCCACCGAAACACGACGCGAGTAGGGCAGGCCCAGGCCGCCATCGATGGCGCCGTTGGAGCCGATGCCGCGGATGTTGGCGAATTCGGACAGCTCGACCTTGCCGGGCGTGTTGGTGCCGGGCTGGAAGAAACCGAGCATACCGCCGAAGCTTTGGGCGAAGTTGCCGATCCACGGGTTATAGTAGGGGTTGTTGCCGCCCACGCCGGGATAGTCGCCGTAACCGCCGGGGACCGCGCGGGTGCGGATGGCGGCGCCGTAGCCCTCGGGATAATAGATATCCTGGCGGCCTTGGCTGTCCAAGGTGGGCAGGTAGTGCGCGTTGTTGTCCTGCACCGTGAGCGGGTTGTAGGTCGCCTTGTTCATGTGGTTGAACCAAGGCGTGATGTAGTCGATCGGCGTGATGACGCGGGGGTTGTTGCTCCGGATCTCACCGAACTCGGCATAGGTCTTGAGCGTGGTCTTGATGCCGTTGCGGTTGAGGAAGTCGGGCTCCCAGCGGGCGGTGCCGAACACGCGCTTGTCGAGGCTGTGCGCGGGCTTCTGACGATACTTTTCATCGTTGCGCAGAAGGATGAGGCGCACGGCGAGTTCGTTGTCGATCAGCTCGCGGTTGATGTCGAGGACGGCGCGGTTGCTGCCGTAGCTGCCGTAGCGCAGCTCGAGCTCGTTCATGTTGCGGAACTGCGCGGTCTTCGTCGACGTGTTGATGATGCCCGCGGGGCTGCCCATGCCGAAGAGGATGGAGTTGGGGCCGCGCTGCATGTCGACGCGGTCGACGTTGTAGCCATCCCACGGGATGTCGGTCATGAAGAAGTTGCGGGTGTTGTCCGCACTCGTCAGGCCGCGCACGCGGGTGTTGGTGTTGGGGCTGGTGAACGTGCCGCCTTCGTCCTGCACGCCGGAACGCGCGCCGACGAAGTTGCCTTGGAGGCTGCCGACCTCGGTGTTGGTCGTGTATTGCAGCAGCGATTTGCTGTCGGTCGCCGCGGTGTCGCGCAGGAACTCGGACGTGACGACGCTGATGGCGGAGCCGACGTCGCGCAGTTCGGTGTTGATGCGGGTGCCCGCGAGACTGGTCGTGGCGAGGTAGCCGGTGCTTTCACTGGCGGAAACCTCGAACGGGGACAGCACGATAAGATCGCCTTCGACCTCGAGTGAGGACGAGGACGGAGCTTCCTGCGCCGGCGCCAATCCGGCGGCGAGCAGGAATGCTGAAAACGTCGCCATGGAGCGACGCATCGGGGTGTTTATTCTCATTACGGTTTGTGTTGGTTTTGGTCGAAGCGCACCGGCAGCCGGCCGACACGCTTAAAGTTTGAGGTGAATTGCACGCCGCTCCCCGCCACCGCTCCTCACCCCTTCTCGCCGCAGCGATGCAACAGGAGTGAACGAGCGTAAAATTCGAGTAAGAGGCATGGGCGCAACAGGACGAGTGTAACCAAAATTTGGTGACACGGCCCTTCACGATTTGCCCGCTGATACGCGGAAATTGTATTCTCATATTTGAATGCGCGGCGCGGCCGCGGAGCTCGGCGCTTGCCGGCGGGGGGCATTTTCGGTCAACTGTTCACCGATGAACCTCCGCCATCTCGCACGTCTGGCCGGGCTGTCGCCCTCGGCGGTGTCACTCGCGTTGCGCGGTTCGCCAAAAATCGCGGAGGCGACGCGACAACGAGTGCGGCAGCTTGCGGAGAAGAACGGCTACCGGCCGGACGCGAAGGTGGTCGCGATGATGACGCATTTGCGCAAACCGCCGGCGGCGCGCGAGCAGGCGTGCTTCGGCGTGATCTCGTTCTACAACAACCCGCGGCCGTGGGAGACGTCGCGGCATCACAGCGCGGTCTATGAAGGCATGCGGCGCCGGGCGGGCGAGCTCGGCTACCGGCTGGAGCCGGTGTGGCTGCGCGCGCCGGGCATGACGTATCGGCGGGTGCGGGGCATCCTCGACGCGCGCGGCATCGAAGGCTTGATCTGTTTCGGCAGTCCGGAGCTCGAGCAGGAGTTTCCGCAGGAACTTGGGCATTACGCGATCGTCACGATCGGTCTGAGCATCCGCACGCCGCTGCACCGGGTGACGAGCCACTTCTTCAACGACACGGTCAACGTGCTCGACCGCATCCATGCGCTGGGCTACCGCCGGCCGGGTCTGGTGCTCGGGCGCTACGAGGAAGCGCGTAGTGGCCATGCCCATACATCGGCCTATCTGGGCTGGTGCGAGCACCGGCTCGGATCGGGCCGGGCGCTGCCGGTGCACCTGATCGACCAGGTGGAGGAGAAGCCGCTGCTCGCGTGGCTCGAGGCGCAGCGGCCGGACGTGCTGATCTTCGTCCACCTCTACGACCAGCTCGCGGAGCTGCGTGCGGTCTTGCGCAGGTTGCGCATTCGCGTGCCGGCGGAGCTGGGCGTGGCGGCCTTGAGCCAGATCCTGGAAGGTTCGGGGTTTTCCGGTTTGCAGCAGAACCAGCCGTTGATGGGCGCGTGGGCGGTCGAACTGCTCGCGGCGCGCATCACCAATCGCGATCTGGGCATTCCGGCGAATCCGCGGATCGAGATGGTCGAGAGCCGGTGGATCGAAAACCGGTCGTTGCGGAGCTCGAGTCAGGTCAACAGTTGAATCCGTTTCAATTGGTCACGGCTTCAACGCCGGTCACCTTGGCCTGTCACCCATGAAGCTCGGCCTCGGCCTTTATCGCCACATGTTGACGCGCGAGAATTTCCAGTTCGCGCGTCAGGCAGGTGCGACGCACATCGTCGCGCATCTGGTGGACTATTTCCGCGGCGGTTCGCACAAGACGCGCGACGACCAGCCGACGGGCACGGATCGCGGTTGGGGCATCGCGGGCGATCCGGACAAGCTGTGGACGTTGGACGAGCTGGTCGCGCTGCGCCGGGAGGTGGAGGCAAACGGGTTGAAACTGGAGGCGATCGAAAATTTCGATCCGGCGCACTGGCACGACGTCCTGCTCGATGGCCCGAAGCGCGCGCAGCACATTCAAAATGTGAAGACGATCCTGCGCCAGATGGGAGAGGCGGGCATTCCGGTGATGGGCTATAATTTCTCCATCGCGGGCGTCGCGGGCCGCACGACCGGCAACTACGCGCGCGGTGAAGCGCCGTCCGTGGGGATGGAAGGTCCCTACGACGTGCCGATGCCGAAGGGCATGGTGTGGAACATGGTTTACGACGAGAACGCGCCCGCCGGTATCCTGGAATCCATTACGCACGAGGAATTGTGGCGGCGGCTCGAGCGGTTTCTCGCCGAGGTGTTGCCGGTGGCGGAGGAGGCGGGCGTGAAACTGGCGTTGCATCCGGACGACCCGCCGACGCCGTTTGTGCGCGGACAACCGCGGCTGGTTTACCAGCCGTCGATGTATCAGCGGGTGATCGATCTCAACCGCAGCCCCGCGAACACGCTGGAGTTTTGCGTCGGCTCGCTCGCCGAGATGACCGAGGGCGACATTTACGAGACGGTCGACGCTTACAGCCTCCAGGGCCGGATCGGCTATGTCCACCTGCGCAACGTCCGGGGCAAAGTTCCCACCTACAAGGAAACCTTCATCGACGATGGCGATGTCGATATGCTGCGGGTGATCGGGATTTTGAAGAAGAACGGATTCGATGGCGTGCTGATTCCGGATCACGCGCCGCAGATGTCGTGCGCCGCACCGTGGCACGCGGGGATGGCGTTCGCGATGGGCTACATGAAGGCGGCGATGAAGGCCGTGGGCGCGGAGTAAGGACGGAGTCATGAGCGTCCGCTTGCATTTCAACGGTCGGACGGTCGAGGCCACGCCGGGGCACTCGCTGTTCACGCATGCGGAAACCTTGGGCATTCCCGTGCCGACGTCGTGCAACAAGAACGGCAAGTGCAAGGAGTGCGTCGTCGAAATCGTCGAAGGCATGGACCGGCTCTCACCGCGCGATGCGGCGGAGAAGCACCTGAAAGGTTCGTTCCGGCTATCGTGTTGCGCGCGGATCGTGGCCGAGGCGGAGGGCGAGGTGCGTTGCCACACCATGCGGCGCGGCGCGATGCGGATCGAGAAGCGCGCGTTTGAACTGCCCGTGCATGGGCCGAAGTGGAAACTCGAGCCGGCGGTGACGCGCGACGGCGATCGCATTCTGCTCGACGGCGAAGAGATCGAGCGCGGCACGGGACCGATTCACGGCCTGGCGATCGATCTTGGCACCACGACCGTGGTGATGCGTCTCCTGAATTTGGATACCGGAGAGGTGATCGCCGATTCGTCGTTCGAAAATCCGCAGCGTTTCGGCGGATCCGACGTGATGGCGCGGATTCAATACGACACGGAGGATCGCACGAAAACGCTGCAGCGCACGCTCGTCGGCTATCTCGGTCGCGCGATTCAGGAGTTTCCCGTCGATCCGCGCACGATCTACGAAGTCGTGCTCGCGGGAAATTCGACGATGCGGGACATGTTCTTCAGGTTGTCGGTCTACTCGATCGGGCAGAGCCCGTATCAATCGCTCACCGAGTTGGAACTCGCCGAAGGCAAGCGCACCACGACGAGCCTCGCCGAAACGGCGCGCAAGCTGGGCCTGCCGATTCATCCGAAGGCGCGCGTGTATGGTTTGCCGATCATCAGCGGCCACGTCGGGGCGGATGCGGCGGCGTGCATGCTCGCGGTCGACCTCGCCAACGAAGAACGGCTGGTCGCGGTGATGGACATCGGCACGAACACCGAGCTGATCGTGGGCAACAAGCACAAGGTGCTCGCGGCCTCGTGTCCGGCCGGTCCGGCGTTCGAGGGCGGGCAGATCACGTTCGGCATGCCCGGATTGCCGGGTGCGATCGAGAAGGTGCGCATCGACGACGCGACGGGCGCGGTGCACGCGACGGTGATCGGCGACGTGGAGCCGGAGGGAATTTGCGGTTCGGGACTCGTCGATGTGATGAGCGAGCTGCTGCGCACGGGCCGGATGAACGCGCTCGGGCGTTTCGAGGACGGCGGCGAATTCGTAGTCGCGAAACCGCGCGACGACGAACCGCCGATCACGTTCAACGAGGCGGACGTGAACGCGCTCGCGCAGGCGAAGGGCGCGAACGTCGCGGGCCTGCAGATCGCGTTCGCCGAGTATGGTATCCAATATTCGGATCTCGACGTGTTCTACCTCGCCGGAGGTTTCGGGCGGCATCTGAACCTCGAGGCGTCGAAACGGATCGGGCTCATCCCGAATATTCCCGTCGAGAAGATCGTGCAGGTGGGCAACGCGGCGGTGGAAGGCGCGTGCATCGCGCTGTTGTCGATGACGAAGCGGGCCGAGCTCGAAAGGTTGACGCGCAACGTCGTGCACTGCCGGCTCGAGACACATCCGGGGTTCTTCGATTTCTTCGTGGAGGGGTGTCAGTTTGCGCCGGTCGGCGGTGTGGAGGTGGAGGAGTGATGTCGGTCGTCGCGTCCACGCCACGTTCTGCGATCGAGCTGCTCGATCTTCGACCGTCGGTCGAGGTGCAGCAGGCGGAATACAGGCGCTTGCTCGGTTATCCGCGCGATCATCAGCCGAGCGAGCGGGCGCTGGAACTCGCGGCGTGGGCGCGGCGCTGGTATGCGGAGCACGGCCGGCCCTGGGTTTATTTGCGCGAAGCGGAGCTGCGGCTCGACGACGACACGCTGCGTTTCGACGGCGTCGGTTTTCAATCCAAGGTTCTCCACGAGCACCTGCGCACCACGGGCGCGCAGCGGGCGATGTTGGTGGCGGTGAGCGCCGGTCGCTCCTGCGAGGAGCACGCGCGGCAGCTCTGGCAGGATTCGAAACCGGACGAGTATTTCTTCCTGGAGATTTTCGGATCGGCGGTCGTCGAGCATCTGACGGCGACGCTGAGCGGGCGCATCTGCGAACTCGCGGAACGCGAAGGTCTCGTCGCGGTGCCGCACTATAGTCCGGGCTACACGGGCTGGGACATCGACGACCAGAACAAGCTGCACGAGTTGATCGTGACCGGCGCGAACGAGGCGTTTCCGGAAAACTTGCAGGTGCTTTCGAGCGGGATGTTGAAGCCGAAGAAATCCCTGCTGGCGGTGGTCGGCCTCGCTCCGCGCGCGCGGACGTCCGGCGCGACGACAGCGCGCGTGCCGTGCGAAAGCTGCGGTCTGCCGAATTGCGCGTATCGCCGTGCGCCCTACCGGCATGCTCCGGCCGATCTGGAGGCGTTTGCGGCGAAGCCGATGGCGGCCCGCGAACCGCTGCGGCGGAATGCGTCGTATGCGACGAGCGCGCGCGCCTTGCAGAAATGGTCGACCGAGCGGGTGCGGCTGCGCGAGCTGCCCGGGGGTGGGGTGGAGGCATGGTTCCGTTTCGATGGCACCACGTGTTCCAACATGGGGCAGCCGCTGGCGTTCGATTATCGCGTGGAGCTCGCGCCGGCCAAAGAAGGTTTCACGATCATCGCGGCGGAATGCGGGCCGGCGGAGGGGGACGAAGGCCATCGCAAGATGTGCGCGTATTTGTCGGATGCGGAGGGCTTGATGGCGGCGATCGCGGCGGAGCGTCCGCTCGTGGGCCAGCCGCTCGATGCCGTGCTCGACTGGCGACCGGCGGCGGCGCCTTCGGGCTGTTACTGCAGCGCGAGCTCGCGCGAGCACAAATGGAAGCTCGCGCTCGAGGCGATGCACTACGCGCTCGCGCGTTCCACCGAACCCGTTCCGCCGCGGATGAATTCCTGAACGAATTTCCCTCACCCCCCACCATGATCAAACTCTGCGACATCAACCAGGCTGCCACCGAAAAGCTTCCCCCGGGATTCCGCGACAAGTCCGGCATCGGCGTTCACTACGTCGACGCGTTCATCAAGCCGATGAACGCCGCGCTGCCCGACGGCGCGCGCGTGTCGTGCAAGCGCAAGGGCCTCAAGCTCACGCTGCGCGTCGGCGCGAAGAAGGGCGACGGCCTCATGCGCCGTCTCGATGTCAGCCCCGATCCCATCGTGATGCTGCGGGCCGCGCTCGACGAAGCCGCGAACAGCGCCGGCGTGCAGCTCCAGATCACGGAGACGGAGATCCTGATCGCACCCTGACGCCTTTCGCGACCGCCCAACCCGAACCTTTCAACCAACCCCAACCACGCCGCACGCACATGACACCCGCCCAATGGGACGTATTCAAGAAAGCCTCACGCCTCGAGAAGCTCGATAAGATTCCGATGGCGATGATCATCGATAGCCCGTGGATTCCGGGCTACGTCGGTGTGAAGCACATGGATTTCTTCCTCGATCCGCAGGTGTGGTTTCAATCGCACCTGAAGATTCACCAGGAGTTCCCGGACATCATTTTCGTTCCCGGGTGGTGGATGGAATACGGCATGGCGGCGGAGCCGTCGGTGCTCGGTTCGAAGATCAAGTTCTGGCAGGACAACACGCCGAGCGAATACCACATGCTCTTCAACATCGAGGACGTGGACAAGCTGCCCGAATACGAGGTCGAGGCCGACGCGTTCATGGCGCTCACCCTCCACCGTCTGCGCATGCAGCGTCAGCAGGTTTTGGATACGGGCGAGATCTTCACGATGGCGACCGCCCGCGGCCCGATGTGCACCGCCGGCTTCGCGCGCAGCACGTCGGACTTCATGATCGATCTGGTCGAGAAGCCCGAATACGCGCACAAGCTCCTCGATCTCAGCACGCGCGTCATCATCGACTGGCTGAAGGCGCAGGTGAAGGTGATGGGGCCGACCGTCGAGGGCATCTTCATCCTCGATGACATCGTGGGCTTCGTGAACGAGGACCACTACATGGAGTTCTGCCATCCCTACCTGAAGCGCATCTGCGACGCCTTTCCGAAGGATTGGGTGAAGCTCTATCACAACGACGCCGACGTCGAAGCCTGCCTCGATCACCTGCCGGACGTCGGTTTCAACATGCTCAACTGGGGCAAGCAGACGCACATCGCCGACGTGAAGGCGCGCGTGGGCGACCGCATGTGTCTGATGGGAAATGTGAACCCGCTCGAGATCGGCGTGCGCGGCACCCCCGAGGAAGTGCGCGAGGCCACGCTCGAAGTGCTCGAAACCGGCGCGAAGGACGGCAAGGGCATGGTCCTTTCCGTCGGCGGCGGCACGAGCCCGGGCATGCCGCGCGAGAACATCGTCGCGATGAAGGCCGCCCTCGACGAATTCAACAAAGCCCACTTCGGCACGAGCTGAAGCCATCTCAAAACTGAAGAGACATCGTTCTCGTTCTCTCGGGACGAGCGGGAGACCGGCGAGAACGAGAACGATTACGAGAACGAGAACGATTTAAAATTCCCACACCCCCATGCCCGATTACGCGTTGATGAATCAGTGCCTTTACGAAGGCAAAGCGAAGGAAGTCGAACAAATGACCAAGGACGCGCTTGCCGAAGGGCGCAGCGTGAAGGAAGTCCTCGAAGAAGGGCTTATCGCCGGCATGAGTGTCGTCGGCGAGGATTTCAAGCACAACATCCTCTACGTGCCCGAGGTGCTCATCGCCGCGCGCGCGATGAAAGCCGGCATGGCGGTGCTGAAGCCGCTGCTGACCGCCGGCGGATCGTCGTCGCAAACCGGCCGCCTGCTCATGGGCACGGTGCGCGGCGACCTTCACGACATCGGCAAGAACCTCGTCTGCATGATGGCCGAGGGCGCCGGCTTCGTCGTGAAGGACATCGGCGTCGACCAGAGCGTCGAGAAATTCGCCGCCGCGGCGGACGAGTTCAAACCCGACATCATCGGCATGAGCGCGCTGCTCACGACGACGATGACCTACATGAAAACCGTCATCGACGGCTTTCAGGCGCAGGGCCGCACGGACGTGAAGTTCGCCATCGGCGGCGCGCCGATCTCACAGATGTTTGCCGACGAAATCGGCGCCGACGGCTACGGCGCCGACGCGTCGAGTGCGGTCGATCTGTTTCTCTATCTCGTCGGCAAGGGCCCGGCGCCGACGGCCGCCGCAAAGAAGGGCGTTGTCCTCAAGGAGGCGTCCGCGCCGCCGATCCAGCGCGCCCCCGGATCGAAGTCGAAATACCAGATCCTCTACTGGCAGGACCTGCCGTCCTCGATCAAGGCGTGGGACGACTTCGAGGAGTTGAAGGTCGATCTGCCGCCCGAGTTTGCCGAGCGCATCGACGCGCAGGCGCAGCGTCTCGGTTTCACGAAGGGCGACGATTACATCGCGCAACTTCGCTGGGGGGAGGAGCAGGAGCGCGTGGGCTCGCCCAAGGAAGTGATCGAAGCGTTGCAGAAGGAGCTCGAAGCCGCCGCGCGTTAAACGAGCGCCGGCCCGGTCTTCACAGGTGACGGTCATGCAACGCAGCAGCCGCCAGCTCCTCCTCGGAAACTAGAACCGCAGACGCATGAAAACTCCCCGCCCCTTGCGTCCGTTGTTTGGTGTCCTTGCGTTGGCGTTGTCGGCCGTTTGTTCCGCCGCCACGCTGGACGTAAAGATCGACACCGCGAAAACCGGTGCGCCCATCAGCCCCTTCATCTACGGTCAGTTCATCGAGCATCTCGGACGCTGCATCTATGGCGGCATCTGGGCCGAGGTGCTCGAGGATCGGAAATTCTATTTCCCGATCACGGCGAACTACGCGCCCTATCGCGAAATCGAGAATCCCGATTTTCCCGGCCAGCTCGTCGGCGGCGCGTTTCCCGTCGTCGGAGCCTCGCCGTGGCAGATCATCGGCGACGCCTCCGCCGTCACGATGGTGACGGAGGACGCGTTCGTCGGAAAACACTCGCCGCGCATCAACGCCGGCGCCGGCATCCGCCAGCGCGATCTCGGCGTGAAGGGCGGGCTGCGTTACGACGGCTACGTCTGGGCCAAGCCGATCGCCGGCAAAGCCGAGATCGAAGTCACGCTCGTCTGGGGCGAGGGGCCCGAGGACCGCGCGTCCACGAAGCTCACGTTCTCCGGCAAGGATTACTCGAAGAAGACCTTCGTGCTCACGCCGAAAGCCGGCACGGAAAAAGCCGCGCAATTCGAAATCCGCGTCACGCGCGGCGACGTGCTTCTCGGCCCGCCGTCGCTCATGCCTTCGGACAATGTCAAAGGCATGCGCCGCGACACACTCGCGCTCCTCAAGCAACTCGGCGGCACCGTCTATCGCTGGCCGGGCGGCAACTTCGTGAGCGGCTACGACTGGCGCGATGGCATTGGCGATCGCGACCGCCGTCCGCCGCGCAAGAATCCCGCGTGGACTGGCGTCGAGCACAACGATTTCGGCACCGACGAGTTCATCGTCTTCTGCCGCGAGATCGGCACCGAGCCGATGATCGCCGCGAACACCGGCTTCGGTGACGCCTACTCGGCCGCCCAGTGGGTGGAATACACCAATCGCGGCACCGACACGATCGGCGGAAGCTGGCGGGCGAAGAACGGCCACCGCGAGCCCTACAACGTCAAATACTGGTGCGTCGGCAACGAGATGTTCGGCCCGTGGCAGCTCGGGTTCATGCAGATGCAGCACTACACGCTGAAGCACAACGAGGTCGCCGAATACATGTGGAAGGTAGACCCGTCGCTCCAACTCGTCGCGGTCGGCGATCTCACCACCATCAACAAGGACCACGACCCTGCGCAGGCGAAGTCCGGCAAAACTTGCTCGCACATCATGCTCGAGCAGTGCGCCGAGCACATGAATTACTTGTCCGAGCACTTCTACGTCGGCCGCGTGCCGTGGAACCAGTCCGGCCGCGTCGACGTGGCCACGCACGCGGGCATGGTCCGCAAGGCCATCCGCGACAAAGTCGAAGGTCACCGCAAGCTGCAGGCCAGCCTGCCCAATTTGAAGGGCCACATCGTTCCGATCGCGATGGACGAGTGGAACTACTGGCACCGCGAATACGCCTACGGCGAACTCGGTTGCACCTATGAGCTCCAAGACGGCCTCGGCATCGCCGCGGGTCTGCACGAATACTTCCGCCAGAGCGACATTGTAAAAATGGCGCACTATGCGCAGACGGTGAACGTCATCGGGGCGATCAAGACCACGCGCACCGCGGCCGAGATGGAGACGACCGGCCTCGTGCTCCAACTCTATCGCGCGAAGTTCGGCGAGACGCCGCTCGTGATCGATCAGGACTTCGGCGACCGCGACGTAGCGGCCGCCCTCTCGAAGGACGGCAAGACGCTCACGGTCGGGGTCGTCAATCCCACCAACGAGGAGGTTGAGCTGAAACTCGACCTCGGGGGTCGCGCGCTCGCGGGCGCGGGCACCCGCTGGCACATCGCCGGCTCGGATCCGACCTTGCACAACACCCCCGGCCAACCGCGGGCCGTGGACATCGTGGAGACGAAAGATGTCTCCGCTCAGGCACTACGTGTGCCGGCGCTCAGCGCGACCGTGTTCGCGCTGCCGCTCAGGTAATCCCAATGCCACCCTGTTGTCATCCTGAGCGAAACGAAGACTCCATAATTTCCCAACGGGCCGCGAATCGGCCGCGTGGAGTTTCGAATTCGGTCAGGGTGGCCCGGGGTGGGGCGGAGTGTCGGCCATGCTGACCCTCCGCGAAAATCTCGAGCAGTCGTCGCGGTTCCTCCTCGGAACCGAACTGGTCTCCGTTCGGGGCGGTATGGGCGAACGCAGCGCGATCAAGGCGCGCGCGTTCGCCAACGAGCTTGTGGCCTGTCCGGACATCGACTGGATATCGATCACCGACAACGCCGGCGGCAACCCGCAGCTCGCGCCGACCGCGCTCGGCAAACCGATCCTCTACGCCGGCAAGGAGGTGGTGATTCACCTCACCTGCAAGGACCTCAATCGCAACGGACTCGAGAGCGAGGCGTGGCTCCTGCACAGCGAGGGCTTCAACAACATCCTCGCGATGACGGGAGACTATCCCGTCGCCGGCGCGGGCGGCACGGCGAAGCCCGTTTTCGACATCGATTCGGTCGGGCTCATCTCGATGTTGTCGCAGATGAACCGGGGCCTCGATCCGAACGAGACGCCCGGCTCCGGCAAACGGGCGCGTTTCGAGAAAACCAATTTCCTCGTCGGTGCGGTCACCACGAATTTCAAACTCCGCGAAGGCGAGGTGATGCCCCAATACGCGAAGCTCGCCGCGAAGGTCGCGAGCGGCGCGCGTTTCATCATCAACCAGATCGGCTTCGACGCGCGCAAGAAGAGCGAGCTGCTCGCCTACATGCGCGCGCACGGCATGGGCCATGTGCCGCTGATCGGAAACGTTTATCTGCTCAGCGGACGCGTTGCGGCAATCTTCCACGAAGGCCGCATCCCCGGCGTGGTCGTCAGCAAGGAGCTTTTGGAACTCTGTGCGCGACACGCGAAAGGCCCCGACAAAGGCGCTGCGTTCTTCGCCGAGTTCGCCGCCAAGCAAATCGCGATCTATCGTGGGCTCGGTTTCCGCGGCGCGTATCTCGGCGGCGTGCACAACTTCGCGGCGATCGAGCGCATCCTGGAAATTGAGCGCACGTTCTCGCCCGACGATTGGAAGCAGTTCGCGCGCGAGATCTCGTTTTCGCGCCCGGGCGAGTTCTTCTTCTACGCCGAACAACCCGGCACGGGTCTCGCCGATCCGACGCGCCGCGCGCCGGCGCCCGAGTTGCGTTCGAAGCACACGAGCATCGTCTATCATTTTTCAAAGTGGACGCATGCCGCGATGTTCACGCCGGACACGTTGCTCAGCCGCCTCGGCACGAAGCTCTGCGCGAATGCAAACGATCCGATGCAGGGCCCGAAGCTCATGCGTGCCGTCGAACACGCGAGCAAGGTCGCGCTCTTCGACTGCAAGGACTGCGGCGACTGCTCGCTGCCGGAGATCGCGTATCTTTGTCCCGAATCGCAGTGCGCGAAGAACCAACGCAACGGCCCGTGCGGCGGCACGCGCGACGGACGCTGCGAAGTCGATGGCTTTCCCGATTGCATCTGGCTGCGCGCGTATGAGCGGTTGAAAGCCGACGGCGGCGGACGCGAGCGTCACCTCGTCGATCACGCGCCGGTGGTGCAGGACCAGAGCCTCCGCCGCACGTCGTCGTGGGCGAATACGTGGCTCGGCCGCGATCATTTTTCGAAACCGAAGCCGACCCTATCGCCGGTCGGTGATATCCCGTCCACCCCTGTTCCCCATGTCTGATCGCAAACTCAATCTCATCGGCGAGCTCATCAACAACTCCTACGCTCGCGCGCGAAACGCTTTCACCGCGCGCGACGTCGCCGGTTACCAGAACCTTGCGAAAATCCAGGCGGATCTCGGCGTGCAATACCTCACGCTCAACCTCGATGGCACCGCACGCATCCAGGTGAAGATGGAAGAGATGCTCGCATTCCTGCCCGACGTGATTCCCGCGATCCAGGAAGTCACGAACGTCCCGCTCAGCTTCGACAATCCGTCCGTGCGTTATCACGAGGTCGCGTTGAAACACTACGACCGCGCGAAGAGCGGCCAGCCGATCCTCAATTCGCTCGCGGCCTCGCGCGAACGTCTCGACGACATGATCGCGCTCGTGCGCGACTACGACACGAAGGTCGTCGTAATGGCGTCGGAGCACTTCGTCGACGGCGGCAGTTCGCAGTGCCTGAATCCCGACGACTCCTACCGCGCCGCGAAACATTTCGTTGAGCTGCTCGTGACGAAAGCGAATCGCGCACTCGATCAGATTATTATCGATCCGGGCCTCGCGCCGGTCGGCGCCGATACCTACGGCCTCGTCAACATCGGCCTCGATGCGATGGAGAAGATCAACCGCGATCCGGATTTGAAAGGTGTCCACTTCATTGTCGGCCTTTCGAACTTCGCGTGGGGCACGCCGAAGGGCGTGCGGGAGCAACTCGAAAATGCCTACCTCACGCTCGCGATGGAGCGAGGTCTGGATTTCGCGCTCGCGAATCCCGAGAAAGCGCCCGGCCCGCTTCCGTCCGATCATCCGATGGTCGGAAAACTCCGCGAAGCACTCGAAGCCGGACGCGCGCAGGAAGGCGAGTCGCAGGAAACGGCCGGTTTCCGCCAGGCCGAAGCCATCATGGCGATTTGCGCGGAGGAGGCGCCCGCCGACTGACGTCGGCGGAAGCTCCGAGATCCAGACAACCTACAACCCGGCTCCATTGGCTCACGAATTTCCATCATCTCGCGCCGGTTCCGTTTGGCTTCATGTCGGCACGCTGCTCGACGGCACGAGCACATCTCCGCGCCGCGATGCTCACATCGTCTACAACGACAGGAAGATCCTCTTCGTTGGCTCCGATGGCGGCACACCGCCCCGCGACGTGTTGCGCGAAGGCCAGAACGTTCCGGATGTTTCCGCGCCGGAGGCCACGTTGCTGCCCGGTCTGATCGAAGCGCACGCTCATCTGTTTCTCGAAGGCGGAGAGCTCGACGCCGACAAACGCGCCGCGTATCTTCGGCAAACGCCCGATCAACTGCTCGCGGTCGCGAAAGAGCGCCTCCCGAAGCTCGCGCGTTACGGTATCGCCGGCGTGCGCGACGCGGGCGACAAAGACGGAGTCGGCCTCGCACTGAGCAAGCTTTACGCGTCGGGCAACGACGCGCGTCCGCTCATGCCTTATCTGGAGAGCCCCGGCGCGGCGATCCATCACAAAGGCCGCTACGGCTCGTTCATGGCCGATGCGATCGAGAATCACGCTTCGCTGCGCGCCGTCGTCGAAGCGCGGGTCGCGGCGGGGGCCGATCGCATCAAGCTCATCCCGACGGGTATCATCAATTTCAAGAAAGCCGCGGTCACGGCCGAGCCGCAGATGACGACGGAGGAAGTTGCGGAACTCGTCGCCGCGGCGAAATCATTCCATCGCCAAACCTTCGCCCACGGGTCGGGCGACGTCGGCATCGATCGTGCAATCGACGGCGGTGTCGATTCGATCGAGCACGGTTTCTTTCTGCGCGACGATCAACTCGCGAAACTCCGCGATCGTCACATCGCCTGGGTGCCGACGTTCGCTCCGGTGCAAAAACAGGTCGATCACGCGGAGATCATGCAGTGGGAGCCGGATATCGTGACGAATCTCCGCGGCATCCTCGAACGCCACGCGGCGAGCCTCGCGAAAGCGCATGCGATGGGCGTGACGATCATCGCCGGCAGCGACGCGGGTTCCTACGGCGTGGCGCATGGCGTGGATTTTCTCTACGAGCTCGAATTGATGGAGCGAGCGGGTATGCCGTCGCTCGCCGTCATCAATGCCGCGACCGGCGTCAGCTCCGTGCGCCTGCGCTACAAGGAAAAGCTCGGTCGCGTCGAAACCGGTTATCTCCCGCGTTTCATCCTCACGCGCCATTCGCCGCTCGAAACCGTCGCGAATCTCCGTAAAGCCCGCACGGTGATCTTCGACGGCGCGGTCTTCGAAACGGGCGAGGACGCCGACGTCGCGGGACTCTAGCTTCTCGATCCGAATGAACCTCAGAGGCACAGAGACACAAAGAAAGCGGTTTTCTCCGTGCTTCTGTGTCTCCGTGGTTCAAATTTTTTCCCCATGAAACCTCTCCTTCACGAAGCCGCCCGCGAACGCCGTCTGGTCTGCGATGGTGCGATGGGCACGCAACTCATGCTCGCCGGACTCGAACAGGGCGCCTGCGGCGAAGCATGGAATCTCACGCATCCCGATCGCGTGCTGGCGATTCAGAAGCGCTACGCCGATGCCGGCGCCGATTGCATCATCACGAACACCTTCGGCGGCAGCCGCATCATGCTCCGTCGGCATGGCCACGAAGCCGAACTCGCGGAACTCAACGCCGCCGGCGCGAAGATCGCGCGCGAGGCGTTCGGCGGTCGTGCGGGCTATGTGCTCGGCGACGTCGGCCCGCTCGGTGCGTTGCTCGAGCCTTACGGCGATCTCACCGAGGCGGAGGCCGCCTCCGCGCTCGAAGAGCAATGCGTCGCGCTCGTGAAGGGTGGGGTGGATGCGATCATCATCGAAACGCAAACCGGCCTCGAAGAACTCGGACTCGCGATCGATGCCGCGAAAGCCGCCGGCGCGCCCACGATCATCGCGTCGCTGGCCTACGATCTGTCGACCGACGGCACGTTCTATAAAACGATGATGGGCGTGTCGCCGGAGGACGCGGCCGAGTTCGTCACCGATCGCGGTGCGCACATCGTCGCGCTGAACTGCGGCACCGGGATGGACATGGTCGGTGCGGCGCGTGTCGCCCGCGAATACCGTTCGCGCACTTCGCTTCCGATCATGGTGCAACCCAACGCCGGGCTGCCCGTGCTGGAAAATCTGAAAGCCGTCTATAAACAGCTCCCCTCCGACATGGCCAAGTCCGTGCCCGAGGCGCTCGAAGCCGACGCGGCCATCATCGGCTCGTGCTGCGGCAGCACGCCCGACCACACGCGCGCGATCCGCGAGGTGGTGGATGCGTTCGCGAAACGCGGATGACGTATTCATTTTGCGGCGACGAGCTGCAGCGCTGAGCGGCGCCCCACGCGAAGCGAAAAGATTTTTCCCATGAACCAAGCATCGTTCCCGGACATCTTTTCATTGCGCGGCCAGACCGTGCTCATCACGGGCGGAGGCACGGGCATCGGATTCGCGGTGGCCCGCGGCATGCACGCGGCGGGCGCCAAGGTCATCCTCGTGGGCCGTCGCGAGCCCGAGCTCAACGCCGCCGTCGGCAGCCTGGGCGCCGGCGCGGCTTACATGGTTCACGACATCACGAAAGTCGACGAGGCGCCGGCGTTCGTCGAACGCCTGGTCAACGAGCACGGCCCGATCACCTCGCTCGTGAACAATGCCGGCATCCATCTGAAGAAACCCGCGATCGAAACGACGCCCGAGGAATTCCAAAAAGTCCTCACCACGCACATCCTCGGCGCGCATGCTTTGAGCCGCGCGATCATTCCCGGCATGATCGAGCGGAAGCACGGCACGATCATCTTCATGGCGTCGATGGCGTCGCTCTTCGGGATTCCGCTGGTCGTCGCCTACGCCGCGGCGAAATCGGCGATGATCGGCATGCTGCGCACGATGGCGACGGAGCTCTCGGTTCACGGCATTCGCGTCAACGCGATCGCCCCCGGCTGGATCGAAACCGACATGTCGCGCAAGGCGCTGGAAGGCGATCCGACACGGAAGATGAAGATCATCAGCCGCACTCCGATGGCGAAATTGGGCGATCCTTCCGACGTCGGTTGGGCCGCCGTTTATCTGGCGTCGCCCGCCGCGAAGTTTGTCACTGGCGCGGTGTTGCCGGTCGACGGCGGCGCGAGCATGGGGTTTTGAGATAGTTTGGTAGTGCGAAGCTTTAACCCGCACTTTGGCGCCACGTGTGCGGGCTAAAGCACCGCACTACCCGCATCACCGCCCGACTGTGCCATTCTTTCCCATTGACCCGGTTTCCGGCCCGCGCTCCTTCCTAATGCCATGGTCCCGAGCGTCCTGATCATCGACGACGAGAAGCATACCCGGGAAGGTCTGCAGCAGGCGCTGATCGACAACTACGACGTCTCTGTCGCGGCCAACGCCGACGAAGCGTTCAACCTCATGGACGCGCAGCCGTTCGACGTGATCGTCACCGACCTGCGCATGCCCGGGAAATCCGGCCTCAAGGTCATCGACAAAGCGCTGGCGCTCCCGCACCGGCCGGCGGTTTTGATGATGACCGCCTACGGCAACATCGAAACGGCCGTCGAAGCGATGAAGCGCGGCGCGGTCGATTTCCTCACGAAGCCCGTCAACATCGAGCGGCTTGAAGTTCTCATCCAGCGTGCGCTGAAAACCCGCACGCTCGAGGTCGAAGTGAAGCAACTGCACGAACGGCTCGACGAGAAATTCAGCTTCGAAGGCATCATCGGTCATTCGCCGAAACTTCAGGAAGTGATCGATCGCGTGAAACTCGTCGCGCCGTCGCGCGCCACGATCCTGATCGAAGGCGAATCCGGCACCGGCAAGGAGTTGATCGCGCAGGCGATTCACCAGTCGAGTCCGCGCGCGCGCGGCCCGTTCATCGCGGTGCATTGCGCGGCGCTTTCGGAGAACCTGCTCGAAAGCGAACTCTTCGGCCACGAGCGCGGCGCGTTCACCGGCGCGACGGAGCGCAGGGTGGGGCGGTTCGAGATGGCCGACGGCGGCACGCTCTTCCTCGACGAGATCGGCGAGATCTCCGCGTCGACGCAGGTGAAACTCCTGCGGTTTCTCGAAACGAAAGCGATCGAGCGCGTGGGCGGATCGAAGTCGATCGAACTCGACGTGCGGCTCGTCGCGGCGACCAATCGCCACCTCGAGCAGATGGTGCGCGAGGGGAAATTTCGCGAAGACCTTTTCTTCCGGCTCAACGTGGTCCGCATCGCAATGCCGCCGTTGCGCGAGCGCACCGAGGACATCCCGCTGCTGCTGTCGCACTACATCAAGGTCTTCTCGGAGGAAAACAGCGTGCCGCCGCTCACTGTCGAGCCCGGCGCGCTGCACACGTTGCAACGCTATCCCTGGCCGGGCAACATCCGCGAACTGCGCAATTTTGCGGAAAATGCCGTCGTGCTTCGTCGCGGCGGCAGTCTGACGGAATACGATCTCGAGCCGAAGTATCGCGGCGCGGTGCCGGCGTTGCCGGCGGGCTCCTCGACCGAATCGACCTCCGCGGCGCTGGCGGCGCCCGCGCCGGTTTCGTTGTCGGTGGAAGAAAACGAGAAACGTCTGCTTCGCGAAGCGCTGATCAAGGCGCGCGGCAATCGCACGAAAGCCGCCGAGCTGATGGGCGTCAGCCGTCGCACCCTGCACCGCAAGATCGCGCAATGGCCGGAACTCGACGTGATCGATTGATGGGAGCGGTCGACTTCAGAGCTGCGAGCAAGCATGTCGGTGCGGCCGGACGGCCCTGAACCATGCCGCGCCCGCGCACGTTCCAGGAACTGATCCATTGGCTCGACATGGGCGAGGGCGCCCGCTGGGTGCGGCTCGTCGCGGTGCTCTTGGGCGTGCTGGTGCTCTCGTTGAAGATCTCGCACGGACAATTCCGGGGTATCACGAGCGAGGCGGCGTTCGTGCAAGCCGACACCGGCCGCCAACTCGCACGAGGCGAGGGCTTCACGACGCTGGTCAACTTCCCGCAAACGGCCGCGTTTCTCGGCGCGCGCGGCGAACGTTTCGATCCGGCGCACGCGTATCCGGAACTTCATCACGCTCCGCTTTATTCGATCGTGATCGGCGGTGCGCTGAAACTCCTGCCGGAACGCTGGCGCGAGGCGTTGTTCGCCGCCGTGCCCGAGCCGCCGGACGGGTTTCGCGCCGACTACTTTTTGCTCGGCCTGAACCTCGTGCTGCTCTGGCTCGCGGCGTGGCTCACCTTCGATTTCGCGAAACGTCTCTTCGACGCGCGCACGGCCTGGCTCGCACTGCTCGCGTTTCTGCTTTCAGTCGGCGTGTGGCGGCAGACGTTGTTGGTCGATGGCTCGCCGCTGGTGATGGTGCTGGCGTTGGGAGCGTTTTGGATCTGGGCGCGGATCGAACGTGGCGACCGGCAGAGCGAGGCGCGACGATACGGCTGGTTCGCCGCCTTGGGTGCGATGTGCGGTTTGTTGTTCCTCGCCGAATACTCCGCGGGAGCGCTCGTGGTGGTGGCGCTTGCGTATGCGGCGTTCTCTTTCCGCGAAACGACGCGCTGGAAATGCCTCGCGTTGATTGCGGCCGGGTTTGCGGTCGTGGCGGCGCCTTGGATCGCGCGCAACGTATCGCTGACGGGTTCGCCGACGGCGCTGGCGATTCAGAATGTGGCCTTGAAGGCCGGCGATCCCACGGCTGAACCGGCGACGCAGCGTAACTCGCTCACGGCGGAGTTGCCGGCGGTCAACCTGCGCAAGCTCGGCAACAAGGTGCTCACGAGCTGGCAGGAGAATTTGGAAACCCGGATCTGGTCCGGCGGCGCGATGTGGCTGGCGGCGTTTTTCGTGACGGGCTGGTTGTATGCGTTTCGGTCGTGCGCGGCGAACCGGCTGCGCTGGATCTTCACGATTTCGTTGGGCGTTCTGCTGGGCTCGCAGGCGCTGTTCAACTCCGGCGAATCGACGCGGCTCGCCGCCGGCTGGCTGGCTCCGCTGGTGATCGTGTTCGGTGCAGGCTTTTTCTTCGTGCTGGTGGGCAGCAGTCCGCGTTTGAGCGCGTGGCCGCGGACCTGCGCGACCCTGTTGCTGGCGTTGCAAGCGCTGCCGCTCGCGCACGATCTGCTCGAACCGCGGGGCGTGCATTTTCGATATCCGCCATATTTTCCCGGCTTGTTCATCGGCATGCGGCAGGAACTCGAACGTCGGCCCGGCGCCGATCGCTTCGGGATCATGGCGGACGTGCCGGCGGGCGTCGCGTGGTATGCCGGCGAGCGCGTGTGGTCGCAGCCGGTGAAGCTGCGCGATTTTTATCAGATCACGCTGGAGCAACCGCTGGCGGAACTTTTGCTTACGCCGGAGACTCTCGATCGGCCGTTCTTTTCGGAGCTCGCGGCGCGTCCGATCGAGCGCAACGTCCTCAGTCGGCCCGATCCGTTTGGCGAGTGGGGGAGGGTGTATGCGGGGCTTTTCACCGGCGCCTTCCCGGCCGAGTTTCCGCTGAGTTCGCCGCAGAAACTCGCTGACAATCTATACGTTCTGCTGAACCCGGCGCTGCCTCCGCCCGGGGGAAAGTAATTGCTTCGCAGATGGCGGCGGCTCTAGCGTCCGCCCCGTCCCGCTCTCAACTCGATGACCTTCGCGCGTTTGCTTTTCGTCGGCTGTCTCGCCACCGCGTTGCCCGCTTGGGCCGTTTACGCGCCGCTGCCGGAACAAGACATCCAGAAGGACTTCACCGTCACGGTGCGCGGCGGTGTTTATCACGACACGAATATTTTCGGCGCCGAGTCAGGGGCGATCAGCAGCACGGTCTATACGCTCCAGCCGAAGCTCTCCTACAACGGTTCGCTCTCGGACCAGACGTTTGCGGCGTTCGGCTACACCGCGACCCTCGACCACTTCGACGACCGCCCGGGCGACAAGACGATCGACAGCCACGACTTCATGGCGCGGATCGCGCATGCGTTTTCGTCGACCAGCAATGTCGATTTCAGCGACTACTATTCGATTTCGAAGAATCCGGAGTCGCTGCTCGCGGGCCTGCCGATCAACACCGACCAGTCGCACAAGCGGAACGAGTTCAACGCGCGCTACCTCGTGACGCCGCTGCCGAAGTTCGGCGCGACGCTAAAATTTCGCAGCATTCTCTACGACTACGACAATCCGACCCTCGGCGCGGCGATCGATCGCGTTGAAAACCTCTTCGGCGTTTCGGGCAGCTACGACCTCGTGCCGGAGTTGAAAGGCGTGCTCGAGTATCGTCGCGAAGACATCGGCTACCGCACCGGCGGAGCGGCGAAGGACAAGGAATCGGATTTCCTGATCGGCGGATTCGATTACGCGGTCGCGCGGAAGCTCACGCTCACGGGCCGCCTGGGAAACCAGTGGCGCCAGCGGGCATCGGAGCGCAGTTCGAGCGGCGCCTACGCGGAGTTTTCGGGTAAATACGATTACGCCCTGCGCTCCTTCATCACCGGCGGCTATGTCTATACGCTCGAGGAAACGTCCAACGTCGCGCTGTATAGCGACACGCGCGTGAGCCGGTTCTTCGTCAACGTGCAGCACGCGCTCAGCGCGCTGATGGTGGCGTCGGCGTCTTATACTTACGAGCCATCGGAGCTCCAGGGCCGTCGCGGCGTGCCCAACGCCGACGAGACGACCCGCCGCGCAGGTTTTGCGCTGACTTGGCTGCCGACGCCGCATTGGTCGTTCTCGGCGAATTACGATTACGACAAGGTTTCCTCGGAAGCTCCCGGCCGCGGGCAGAATCGCGAACGCTACGGCGTGAGCGGGGCGTATCGGTTCTGAGCGGTAGCGGAAAGCGTCGGCGTTTCGGGAGGCAGCGAAACGCACGCACCGGCGGAGCGGGGCGGGGTGCGTGCCGTTGTGAGGCGAGGGAGGGCACAATGAGCTTGCCGGTTTTTGGCGCCCTGCGTTCTCTCGGCGCGACTTCATGGCTTCATTTTCCGCCAGCCAGGACTCCGCCTCGCTCGCCGATTTCCTGCAACTGCTCCGGCTCCGCAAGGCCCTGATCGCGCTGATCCTCGCGCTGGTGGTCGTCACCACGATCGCCGTGACCGCGTTCCTGCCGAAGTGGTATCTCGCAACGACCAAGATCCGCGTCGAAAAACCCGAGGGCGAGGTGAAGCTCTTTCAGACGCAGAGCAACGCCTACTACGATCCCTATTTTCTCCAGGATCAGTTTCGGATCATGCAGTCCGAAAAGATCCTTTATCCGGTCATCGAAAACCTGCGGCTGAACCAGCGACTCGCGCCCCTGCTCGACTCGTCCGGGCCGCTGCCTTCGGCGATCACGTATCGCTATCTTACCCGCGAAATGCTGCGCATCGAATCGCAGCGGAACTCATCGCTGATCGAGATCAACGTCTTTGCGCAAGATGCGGCGCTGGCGGCGGACATCGCGAATGAGATCGCCCGCGTGTATTCGGAGGACCGCATCGCGTTCGCGACCTCGGAACAACGCGAAGGGCTTGCGCAGTTGCGCAAGGAGCTCGAGGCGCAGGAGCAGGTGGTCAGCGCGCAACGCGACGCGTTGGAGAAGCTGCGCAACGACCTGAACATCTCCGGGGTCGACCTCAACGCCCGCTACTCCGACATGGAGATCGAGACGCTGCGGCAGATGCAGAATTCGCTGATCGCGTTGAGCGTCGATGCGATCGGACGCCGCACGCGCTGGGAGCGATTCCGCAGCATTCCGGCGAACGAACGGCTGAGCTTGGTGAACTCGGAGCTGATCCAAGATCCCAACATCCAGAACCTGCTTCAGGCGTATCTCATTGCGGACCAGACCGTGACGAAGCTGGCGGGCCGCTTGGGCGAGGCGCACCCGGATTTCGTGTCGGCGATCGAGAATCGCGCGAAGATCCGCGAGCAGCTCGACGGCCAGCTCCGCGGTTATGAAAGCGCGCTCGAGATCGCCTACAAGGAGGCGGAGTCGCGCGTCGCAGAATTGAAGGAGCAACTCGGTCAGGCGAAAGTGGAGCAGATCCTTTCGGCGCGGGAGCGGATGCGGCCGTTTGAGGAAGCCGCGCGAAAACTCGAGGACGAGACACGTCTCCTCACCACGTTGAAGCTGACGCTCCGCCAGCGGGAGATCGATTTCCAGGTGCCCAAGCGGACGATCGAAATTTTGAATACAGCCGAGCCCGCGCGGCGGCCGAGCCGTCCGAGCTGGCCGTTGAATCTGGCGGTGGCGTTCTTGTTCGGGACGATGCTCGGCGTCGGCGCGGCGGTGATGTTGGAATATTTCGACACGAGCTTCCGCAGCGTGGCGGACGTGGAGACGCGGCTGAAACTTCCGGTGTTGGGCGTAATTCCGTTTCAACGCGAACCGCTGGGCGGGGAGGAGGAAGATCCGGCGGAGGCCGAGCCGTATCGGGTGTTGCACACGAATTTGAATCTGGCGCTCAAGGCCGGGCAGCCGGGCAGCTTCGTGATTTTTTCGGCGGGGCCGGGCGAAGGTAAGTCGACGACGCTGCACCGGCTCGCGCAGTTGACCGGACTCGCGGGCGAACGCGTGATCCTGATCGATTCGGATTTGCGCCGGCCGTCGCAGCATCGACTCGCGGAGCGGCCGCGTGAACCGGGCTTGAGCGAGTTTCTGCTCGATCGGAAGCCGTTGGAGGCGGTGATCCAGAAGGAGATCGCGCCGAACGTGGATTTCATTCCGAGCGGGGCGGTGCCGGGATTTACGTTGGGCCTGTTGCATCTCAACCGGCTGCGCGAACTCGTGGCGACGCTGCGCACGCGTTACGACAAGATCGTGTTCGATTCGCCGCCGATCATCGGGGTGAGCGATGCGAGCGTGCTGGCGAGCGTGGTCGATGGGGCGGTGTTGTTGATCCAGCATCGTCGCAATCCGCAGAGCATGGTGGTGCGTGCGCAGCAGACGATCGAGGCGCTCAAGACTCCGCTGCTCGGCGTGGTGCTGACCCAGGTGCCGGCGAACACGGGCGGCGACTACGGCTACTACACGAGCAACTACTCGTATTACAGCGACCACGGCGAAAAGCGGAAACGCCCGTCGGGCAATGCGTCGCGGAATCGCGCTTCACGCGAGAACGGCGAAAGCGACCGCCTCGTGCTGCGCGAGCCGGATTCGAACGGCAAAGCTTGAGCGGCAGTCGGTTGCGGCGGGGGTTTCCGCAAGCTTGTCGCGCTGGGCGAGGCTCGCCGGGGGTGTTTCTCCAAGTCGAGCAGCGATCGACAAAATAGCAGTTGACGGGGACAGGCGCCGGCTTACTTCTCACACCCTGCTTTGCGGGCGTAGCTCAGTTGGTAGAGCACCACCTTGCCAAGGTGGACGTCGAGAGTTCGAGTCTCTTCGCCCGCTCCATTTTTGAAAAACCGCTGAAGGCGACTTCAGCGGTTTTTTCATGTTCAAACACTTGGGATTCAGAGGGCGAACCGCAGGAACGCCGCAGAGGCGGGAAGATTCGGAGTCTTATAGGGCGACGCGCTGGCGCTACTGACGCGGCGAGCGTCAATGATTCCGATTGCGGTGAAGGTCTCCGGAATTCAACGTCTGACCATCTCCTCCGCTTAGCGGAGGATTGGGGTAACTAAGAAAGCAATGCCCGCCGTGTTAGGGGTAACGCGGCGGGCTCTTTTTTTGCCTGCTTGGCCCGCTGCGCTTTAAAGCGGGATGGGTCGGATCGAATGGGCCGGTAGTTCCAGTCGATGGCTGCCGGATGTCGTTGTAATTCGAACGACTTGGGGCTGTGGCCGGAGATTTGCGAGACGCAGGATACGACGGTCGCCTCGGACGAGTGCGAGGGTGGCGATATGCAGGGGATGGCTCGAGGAGGCGGGGAGAACCGTGGCGTCCTGCCAGCCGTTCAGCGCGGCGAAGGTGTAATAGACGGGCAGCGGTGCGCCGTGGGCGTCGACGAGGCCGTTTTCGCCGTGCGTCTCGAAATAAGTGAGGCTGTGCGCGCCGGCCGAGGCCAACGAAGCCAGACTGCCGAGAGTCCAGGCGGCATTGAACGGGAAGGCGTGGCGCGGGTCGGTTTGAAATGGCAGAAGACCGGCGGGAAGTTCGCCGGGGGCGCCGGCGTCGTTGAGGCGCCAGCGGCGGGTGAAGGTGACGGGTGAGACCACGGACGGCTTGCCGGCGGAGAGGGCGCGGGCGTTCGCGACGGTGATGCCCTGCATCGCGAGGGTTTCGACGATCGAAGCTTCGTCGAAGGCGTGCACCTGCGGATTACAGGCATGCGCGGTGAAGTCGGCCACAGCGGCGACGGACGGGTGATAATTGAGCTCGGTGAAATTGTCGGTCGCACCGCCGCCGATCGGCGCTGCGAAAGGCGTGCCGGTAAACACCTGTCGCATTGCGGCGACCGCTGACGGGGGCGTGGCGTCCGTTGTTTCGTGAAACACCAACCAGCGCGCGATGCGCGGAGCAGGGGCGAATGACGCGAGGGTTTCGCGGAGCCGGGTGAGTTGGTCGGGCGACGAATCGTCGACGAAGACCGCGAGCTCGAGCGCGACGTTCATTTCCTCCGCGACGCGCGCGGCGGCTTTCAATTTCGCAACGTGGGCCGGATCGGCGAGCCAGAGATCGACGCGCAAATGCGACAGGCCGAGCGGACGAAGCGCGTCGATCACGGCGGGCGGCACAGCGGCGGAGGGAAGGCTCACGCCGAGCGCGGGCAGCGGGCCGATGGGTGCGTCGCCGACGGTGACTTCGACCTCGGGGGGCGATTCCCACGGCGCGCAGAATCCTGCGGGGACCGCGGGCGGAGAACCGACGAGACGGACGGTAATGCGCTGCTGGATACGCGTGCCCTTCGCGATGCGAACGGGACGCGGAAGGCCGAGGGGCGTGCAGTAGGTTTTGAACGAGGCGTCGGTCCAGTTGCGCTGATCCTCCATCTCGAAGGTGTCGCCTTCGAGGCGGACCTCGGCGGCGACGCCGGGCGCGACGTGGTGCGTGAGTGCGCGAATATTGGCGAAGGGCGCGCCGGTGAGGATGCGTTGCGGAAAGGCGCCGTTTTCGATGCGGCCGTCGACGTGTTCGACGACGCAGGACGCGCCCTGGAGATCCGCGGGATGAAGCACGCAGAAGCCGATGCGGTTGCGGAGAAAGTCGCTTCGCGCTTCGCCGTCGAAATCGTAAGTAATCGTGCCCTCCGCGGTGCCGGCGATGCGGCCGCGCCAGAGGAAATCGATTTCGTTTTGCCGGCAGCGGGCGACGAACGTGACGGTGAATTCCTTTTCTCGCTGCGCGACGTTCACCTCGGAAATTTGTGGGCGGATCGTCGCCCAAGCTTGGTCGCGCACGGGGGCGGCGATGCCGCGCAACACTTCGTGCTCGCCGGCCATCAGGTAGCGGAGCGAGCCATCTTCGGGGAGGAGAACCAGGCGGAAGGGGCCGGCGTGAAGGGGAATGGCTGCCATCACCCGCGAGCGTCTAAACGGCGGAGGTTCAGAGTCGAATCACTTCGCCACGCTCCGCGGACTCGTAGCAGGCGAAAACGAGGCGGAGGGTTTCGAGGTTGTCGGCGCCGGTGGTTTCGGCGGCGCCTTCGCCGCGGAGGCCGGCGAGGAGATTGCGCTGCGCGTCGACGATGCTCGCGTGCACGACCGCGTAGCGGGCGTCGGCCCACGGATAGGACGGCGGCGGGTGTCGTGTCGTGGTGATGCCGCTGCGCGTGACGACGTGGAGGTTGAAATCGAAATCGAGGGAGATCGAAGCGTCCTCGCCCTCGACGGCGATGTAGACTTCGGGGAAACGCTCGCCGCGCACGCGCGAGGCGTAGCTCATGTTGGCGTAGACGGTGAGGCCGCTGCGCATCTTGAACATCGCCGAGGCGGCGTCTTCGCCGCGGATGCCGTGCGCGACGCGATGCGTGTGCGCGTAGACGGATTCCGCTTCGCCGAAGAGGAAGCGCATTACGTCGAGGATGTGCGTGCCGATGTCGGTGAGGATGAATTTGTCGAGCTCGCGGAGGAACGGCTGGTTCTCGAAGACCGGAAAGCTGTTGGAGTAGTTGATGTGCGCGCGCCAGATGCGGCCGAGCGGCGCTAGTTTCAGGGCGGCGGCGAAGGCGCGGATCTGCGGCTGCCAGCGCCAGTTCTCGTTGATGAGGAGCGGCGTGCCGCGTGCGCGGGCGTGCTCGACCATCGCGGACGCGCTGGCGAGATCGGTCGACATCGGCTTCTGGCAAACGACGGGCAGGCCGCGATCGGCGGCGGCGCGGGCCATCGGCGCGTGTTGTTCGACGCCCGTGACGATGTCGACGAAGTCGAGCTGCTCGCGCTCGAGCATCTCCTCGTAGTTGTCGTAAACCGCGGGAATCCCGAACTCGCGTGCGAGGGCGTCGGCTTTGGCGCGGGTGCGATTGTAGAGGGCGACGCATTCGCAGCCGGGAAGCTCGCGCCAGCCGTGCAGTTGGAAGCGCGACCAGAACCCGGTGCCGGCCATCGCGAAACGCAGGGGCTTGTTCATGACGTGGGGAAAAGCGGTTTCAGGAACGCGAGACTTTCCTCGGCCCAACGACGCTCTTTGGCAATCGTGTCGACGAACCGCGCTTCGGGCGGGACCCATGTTTCCAAAATCGCGGTGCGACAGCGATCGTGAGGCGCGAGAGCGTCCAGGAGTTTCGGCACATCGAGCATGCCGCGGCCGGCGGGTCGTCCTTCGACGATGAAGCCCATGGCGTGGGAGACGCGCGCGATCGCGAAATCTTTTATGTGAAGATTGACCGTGTGTGGCGCGAGCTGATCGACGACGTAATCGAGCCCTTCGCCGGCGCCGAGCGAGTTGGCGGTGTCGAGGCAGATGCCGACATGATCATCGCCGATCTGCTCGAGCATCGTGCGCAACGTGCGCGCGGGAAAACGATCGTGGTTTTCGAGACCGAGCGTGACGCGCGCGGCTTTCAAAGCGGGGAGCGCGTTGCGCACGAGCGCGACGACGTCGGTCGGCGACGGTTCGTAGCCGGCGCCGTCGATGACGAAACGCAGCAGGCGGGCCTCGAGTTGTTGGGAGATCTCGATGTAGCGAGCGAGGTGCGATTCGGTGAGACCGCGCGCTCCGGTTTCGATGCGAACACGCGGTGCGCCGGAATCGGCGGCGGAGCGAAGACGAGCGAGACGGGTTTCGTCGAAGGTGTGCAGCGGCAGGTGGTCTCCGAACTGGATCAGCGACAGCCCCTGCGCGCGGGCGAAGGCGAGCAGGTCGTTTTCGTCGAACGGCCGCGGCGGAGGATGACCCGGCACGCCCACGGCCCAGCCGAACGCGTAGGAGCTCACGCCAAGTTGCATGGGAATCGAACGTGTCCGGATCGGGGAGACGGGCGGCGGCGTGCGAATTACTTGGTCGTGATGTCGCGCACCTGTTCGCGGATGTCGGAGAGCTCGAAGATTTTTTCCCAGCCCTCTTTGAAGAGCAGCGGCTTGGCGCGCTTGCTGATCTTGTAGGCGGCGTCGGAGAAAGTGCCGTTCACCTCGCCGAACAAGACGGCGATCTGGATGCGCAAGTGACCGAGGACGAAATCGCGCGCGGCCTCGGCGGGAACGCCGGCGGCGACGGTGCGATCGTAACCTTCCTTCACGATCTCCATGCAGGTCTGCGCGAGCGTTTCGACCAGCGCGGGCTCGAGGATCGCCATCTGCTCGAGGGTGACGCGGTGAATACGATTCACGGGCGCATACATCGCCTTGGTGATCTCGACGCCCAGTTCGTAGTCGGCCTCGGTGCCTTGCATCAGCGCGACGACAGCGGGCTGTTTCGCGGAGATGCCGCCGTAGAAATCGCGGAAATCCTTTTCGGTCGGCTCCCAGTTGAAGATCGACGGATGGCACGGATGCGCGATCACGCACGCGATGTCGGGTCGCAGCGCGAGCTGGCCGTCGAGCGGGGCGGCGGGGTCGAGTGTCATCAGGAGCGCGCCGGAGCGCATGAGCGGAATCACCGCGCGGGAGATCGCGCCGATCGCGACGTCGGGCACGGCGAGGATCACGACGTCGGATTCCGGAATCGCCTTCACCTGGTCGGAGGGCGAAAGCCGGCGTGTGCGGAGGTTCTCGATGCCCTTCGGCGCGACCTCGAGGTAGTGAACCTGAAAATCTGTTTTCAGGAAATTATCCGCGATGCGGCAGCCCATTTTTCCGCCGGCGCCGACGAGTGAGATGACTTTTTTCATGGTGGGAATGCGATGAAGAGGGCGGGACGGTCAGGCCTGTATCCGCTCTTCCAGGACCTTGCTGATGTTGCGGTGCACCTGGAAATCCCGCGACGTGACGACGGCGAGGAGACGGCAGGGCTCGCCGCGGATCGCATGCACGGCGTGGGGCACGGTGGCGTCGAAGTAGACGGAATCGCCCGCGTTGAGCGTGTGTTTCTCGTCGCCGAAGAGAAACGTGCAGCGACCCTCGATCACAAAATTGAACTCCTCGCCCGCGTGAGAGAGCGGTTTGACGGGCCGGGTGGCGGAGGAGACGTCGACGATGAGAGGCTCCATGAGCTTCGCGTGTTTCTCATCGGCGAGCAGCTCGACGAGCGTGCCGGTGCGGCCGCGAAAGCGCGCCTTGCGTCCGGCGCCCGTGCGGCAGAGCACGAGGCGGCGCGGCTTCGCCTCCTCCTCGAAGAATGTCGTGATCGGCGTGGCGAACACGGCGGCGAGTTTTTCGAGGCTGGCGAGGGTGACGGCGGTCTGGCCGTTTTCGACGCGGGAGAGGTAGGCGTCGGAGAGTCCCGTCTTCGTCGCGAGCTCGCGCAGAGTCAGGCCGACCTCCCGGCGCAGCGCGGCCACGCGGCTGGCGACGAGCTTTTCCACGGCGGGGGTCGAGCGGGGCATTGTGCTGCATGAGAAGCAGCGCATTGCATAAAAAGCAAGAGACATGTTGACTTCGTCCGGGAAAAAGGGACCGATTGCCGCGTTCTCAACGCTTCCGACCCCGCACCCGGAGCCCATCTGAAACCCGCCCCGCCCCGATGAAATCCCCGCGCTTTCTCCTCCTCGCCTTCGCCGTGTCACTCGTTGTCGGCTGCGGCCCGTCGGAAAAAGCCGGCGGCGCGAACGACGGTGGCGAGAAGCTGACCATCGGCGTCGCGTTCGAGACGTTGCAGACCGAATACTGGGTGGCCGGTTTCGCGGCGATTCGGAAGGAGATCGAAGACCGTGGTTACAGGATGCTCGAGGCGGTGGCGGACAACGATGCGAACCGCCAACTCGAGCAGGTGCGGAGTTTTATCACGCGCAAAGTGGACGGCATCATTCTCGTGCCGAAGGACGCGCAGACCTGTTTGCCGATGATCAAGGCGGCGAACGCGGCGGGCATTCCGATTGTGCTCTTCAATCGGCCGGCGGACAAAAGCGATGCGCGCTCGGTGGCGGTGGTGGCCGATAATTTCGCGCTCACGAAGGAAACGGTGGCTTATATGGTCGAGCAGGCGCGGGCGACCGGCCGGAAGCATAAGGCGATGATCCTCATCGGGGATCTCGGCGACATCAACGCCGTGGGGCGGCGAGATGGCTTCGATGCGGCGATCACGGGCAATGAGGACGTGGTCGAGGTCGTGGCGCGCGTGCCGACCGAGTGGAGCCAGGAGAAGGCGCAGGCCGGCGTGGTGAACGCGCTGCAGGCGAATCCGGACATCGATTTCATCTTCACCAGCTCCGACTTCCTGCTGCCGAGCATCGTGAGCGCGCTGAAAAGCGTCGGGAAATACAAGAAGAGCGGCGAGGATGGCCACGTGCTGCTGGGCGGCTTCGATGGCGACGCGACCGCGTATTCGATGCTCAAGGACGGCTATCTCGACGCGACGGGCGTGCAGGACGTGTATTTCGAAGCGGCGCAGGCGGTGCAGGCGATCGTCGATTTGCGCGTGGGGAAGGACGTGCCCGGGTTGATCCAGGACCCCGGTTTTGTGATTCATCGCGACAATCTGACGGAAAAGGCCCCGCAGATGTGGGGTGCGCAGGTGAGCGGGAAATGAAACGGAGACCGGGCTTCGCCGCGTATCTCGCATCCCCCGCATGAGTGAACCGAGCGTCACGGCTGCCGTTGCGACGGAGCGGGGACGAACGGGCTCCGGGTTGCGGCGGTTGGCGCTTTCCGAGTATCTCGTGCTCTGGCTGAGCGTGATCTACGCGATCGCGCTGGCGCCGTTTGCGCCGGGATTCGCATCGACGGGTAATTTCGCGAACATCCTGATTTCGCTTCTGCCGCTGTTCCTGGTCGCGCTTGGACAGACGGTCGTGCTGATCACGGGTGGTATCGATCTTTCGGTTACGTCGATCATCGCGCTCACGAGCGTGATCGGGGCAAACGTGATGAGCAGCGCGGGCGGCTGGCTCGCGGGCAGTCCGCTCGCGGCGCCGGTGGCGGTCGTAGCGATGCTGGCGCTGGGAGCGGTGGTGGGAGGGTTGAACGGCGTGGCGGTCACGTGGCTGAAGATGCCGGCGTTCATCGTGACGCTCACGGGCATGATGTTCTTCAGCGGACTCGCGATCTGGTTCACCCAGTCGAAAAACATCGGGGGGCTGCCGGAGGCGTTCGTGGTGTTGGGCGGGAATCCGTGGGCGGCGGCGGCGATCGCGGCGGCGACGGGCGGGTTTGCGCACGTGATGCTGACGCGCTCGCTGTTCGGACGATGGCTGTTTGCGGTCGGCCATAACGCGAAGGCGGCGCATGTCTCCGGCGTCCCGGTGCGCGGGGTGACGATCGCCGCGTATGTGGTAAGCGGCGTGTGCGCGGCGCTGGCGTCGATTCTTTACACGGGGCAGGCGGAGACCGGCTCTCCCGTGCTCGGCCAGCGCGTGCTGCTGGATGTGATCGGCGCGACGATTCTCGGTGGCACGAGTTTGTTTGGCGGGAAAGGCAAGGTGTTGTGGACGCTGTGCGGCGTGCTGTTTCTCAAGCTCGTCGACAACAGCCTCAATCTGCTGAACCTGTCGATTTTCACGATCACGATGGTGAAGGGCGGCGTGATCCTCGTCGCGGCGCTGCTCGACGTGGCGCGGCGGCGTTGGGCGGGAGGTGGCGCATGAACGCGGTCGCGGCGCTGGAATTTGCGGAGGTGAGCAAGAGCTTCTCCGGCGTGCGGGTGTTGCGTGGCGTGAGCTTCACGCTGCCGGCGGGGCGCACGCTCGGGCTGGTCGGCGAGAACGGCGCGGGGAAGTCGACGATGATGAACATCCTCGGCGGCGCGCTGCGGGCGGACGCGGGGACGATGCGGTTGAATGGAGCTTGGCATGCGCCGGCGTCGCCGGCCGAGGCGGAACGCGCGGGGGTGGCGTTCATCCATCAGGAGCTGAACCTGTTTCCGAATCTTTCGATCGCGGAGAACATTTTTCTCACGTCGTTTCCGCGACGTGGAGGAGTAATGATCGACGGACGGACGCTGCACGAACGCACGGCGGCGGTGTTGGCGGAAGTCGGACTCGAGATGTCGCCGCAGACGCCGGTCGAGCGGCTGTCGACGGGGCAGTGCCAGCTCGTCGAGATCGCCAAGGCGCTCGCGCACGAAGCGCGGCTGATCATATTCGACGAGCCGACGACGTCGCTGAGCGCGCGGGAAACGGAGATGCTGTTTGCGTTGATGGCGCGGCTGCGGGCGCGCGGCATCGCGATGATCTACATCTCGCACGTGCTCGGCGACGTGATGAGGTTGTGCGACGACATCGTCGTGCTGCGCGACGGCGCGGTGGTGGCGCAGGGGCCGCGTGCGGAGTTCACGATCGAAAAGATGATTTCGCTGATGGTCGGGCGAACGCTCGATCATCTGTATCCCGTGCGGAAGGACGCGGCGCGCGGCGCGCCGGTGCTGGAGGTGCGACGGTTGAGCGAGCCGGGAATCGTGCGCGGGATCGATTTCACGCTGCATCGCGGCGAGGTGCTGGGCATCGCGGGGTTGATGGGCGCGGGGCGTTCGGAGCTGGCGCGGATTTTGTTCGGGCTCGATCGGTTTGAGGAAGGCGAGATCAAGCTCGACGGGCGACCGCTCGGAAGAGGTGCGCCGCGCGATCGGATTCGGCGAGGGCTGGCGTTTCTGACGGAAGACCGACGGGCGGAGGGACTTTGTTTCGAAGCGTCGATCGCGGACAATATGGCGCTCGTGACGCTGGTGGAGCACACGCGGACCCCGTTGCGATTGCTCGATCTCGGGCGGTGGCGCGCGGCGATCGCGACGATGCGGCAGGCGGTGCGGCTCACCGCGAACGCGCGTGACGAGCAGCCGGTCCGGACGTTGAGCGGCGGCAATCAGCAGAAAGTGGTGCTGGGAAAATGGCTGCTGGCGAAACCGCGGGTGTTGATTCTCGACGAGCCGACGCGCGGCGTGGATGTCGGGGCGAAGTTCGAGTTGTATCAACTGATCCTTCAACTCGCCGACAGCGGGTCGGGCGTGTTGTTGATTTCGTCGGAGATCGAGGAGCTGATCGGTTTGTGCGATCGGATCCTGGTGATGAATCGCGGGGAGATCCGCGGGGAGTTTTCGCGCGCGGAGTTCGACCGCGAACGCATCCTGCAGGCGGCGCTGCCGGGGGAGGAGGTGCGGGCATGAAGCGGGTGGGATCGGCGGAGCGGGTGTTGCGGCAGACGCCGGTGATTTTGTTTCTGGTCGTGCTCGGCGGTTTCGGGCTGTTGAGCGGGAGTTTTCTTTCCGTGGAGAATCTGGTGAACATCGGCGTGCAGGCGGCGCCGGCGGGCATCGTGGCGGTGGGCATGACCCTCGTGCTGCTCACGGCGGGCGTGGACCTGTCGGTGGGCGCGATCATGTTCGTGGCGGCGGCGGTGGCGGGGAAGATGGCGCTCGCGGGTCAGCCGTTCTGGCTGGTGATGCTGACGATGTTGGGAATCGGCGGGGTGTTTGGCGGGGTGAACGGCTTCTTTGTCACACGCACGGGCGTGGCGCCGTTCATCGTGACGCTGGCATTGTTGTTTGTCGGACGCGGGTTCGCGCTGTGGCTGACGCAAACGCGCGCGATGAATTTGCCGGACGTTTTCCTACAACTCGGCGCAACGCGGGTGCTGGGCGTGCCGCTGCCGCTGGCGGGTTTTTTGGGCATCGCGGTGCTGTCGCAGTTCGTGCTGATGCGCACGCAGTTTGGCCGGCAGATTTATGCGGTGGGGCACAACCGCGAGGCGGCGCGCAAGGCGGGGGTGGAGTCGGGGCGGATTTTGGCGATCGTTTATGTGGTGAGCGGCGTGTGCGCGGCGCTCGGTGCGATTTTGGCGCTCGGGCAGCTCGGGGCGGTCACGCCGAAGTTCGGAGAGAACTACGAGTTCAAGGCGATTTCGGCGGCGGTGTTGGGCGGCACGAGTCTCTTTGGCGGACGCGGCGCGGTGCTGCCCGGCACGGTGCTCGGGGCGTTGTTGATCCAGTCGCTGGAGAACGGCCTCGTGCTGCTGAACGCGGACCCGTATCTGTATCCGCTCATCACGAGCGCAATCATCTTCACCGCGGTGCTGTTGGACAGCGTGCGCAATGCACTTTTGGCGCGGTTGCAGCGGAGAAAGATTCGGTTGGAGCCGGAGTTGGGGAGCTCGTAGGTAGAACAGGCGCTCGGTCTGAGGATTCGTAACGGTTTGCGTTGAGCGAGATTGGGTATGGTTGCGGCGTGCTGCCGGGAGCGCAGAGAGGGGCACCAGCTTATGGGATCCTGTGCTCGCGCTACTGACGCACCGAGGGGCGCTGATTGCGATTGCGATGCCCGTCCCCGGAATTCAACGTCTGACCATCTCCTCCGCTTAGCGGAGGATTGGGGTAACTAA
>ENA-UOVV01000300-UOVV01000300.1-compost-metagenome-genome-assembly--contig:-NODE-300-length-65727-cov-16.606773_pt1 | contig 65727 bp, 56 predicted proteins | sample MGYA00238155_ERZ761577 | MGnify/ENA primary metagenome ERZ761577 (study PRJEB28898, sample SAMN06268775) | compost metagenome | isolation source: Emeryville, CA | place: USA:Emeryville, CA | collected... | reverse complement strand
GCGTCACCAAGTCGAAATTCGACAACAAGTATGGCTGCAAGGAATCGCTGGTCGATGGTATCCGGCGCGGCACCGACGTGATGATGGCCGGCAAGGTCGCGGTCGTCTGCGGCTACGGCGATGTCGGCAAGGGCTCCGCTGCCTCGCTTCAGGGCGCGGGCGCCCGCGTCAAGGTCACCGAGGTCGATCCGATCTGCGCGCTGCAGGCGGCGATGGACGGTTTCGAGGTGGTGACGCTGGAGGAGGCCGCGCCCGGCGCCGATATCGTCATCACCACCACCGGCAACAAGGACGTCATCACCCTCGACCATATGCGGGCGATGAAGGACATGGTGATCGTCGGCAATATCGGCCACTTCGACAACGAGATCCAGGTCGCGGCCCTGCGCAACCTGAAATGGACCAACGTCAAGCCGCAGGTCGACATGATCACCTTCCCGGACGGCAAGCGGCTGATCCTGCTGTCCGAGGGGCGGCTGCTCAATCTCGGCAACGCCACCGGCCATCCCAGCTTCGTGATGTCGGCTTCGTTCACCAACCAGACGCTGGCCCAGATCGAGCTGTTCACCCGTGGCGAGGCATACGAGAACAAGGTCTACACGCTGCCCAAGCACCTGGACGAGAAGGTCGCGCGGCTGCATCTGGCCAAGCTCAACGCGAAGCTGACCGAGCTGTCGGGCGAGCAGGCCGCCTATATCGGCGTATCCCCGCAGGGTCCGTTCAAGCCGGAACACTACCGCTATTAGGTAGAGCCGGCCTGTGCACAACATATCGGGGCGGCGCGATTGACTTTCGCGCCGCCGCCTTTTTCCGGCAACGGATTCTTCACGCCGATTCGCCAAGCCTGTACAGTCATCTGATTCGCGCGGAACCCTGAACGGGGTGGGTTGCGCGCGGACGCTGCATGGCAGTCTTGGCATTCACGCGGCGGAGAGGGAACAAGGCATGCCGGAATATGTCCCGCCATCGGCGGGAAACGCCAGAGATGGCGGCAATGGCGATTCGCGAACGGCAGGCCGGGACGGGCGGGGCGGGCCGAAGACCGGGGCCGTGCTGGCCGCGCTCGCGGCCGGGGCCTCGTTGCTGTCGGTGGCGGCCCATGCCCAGGACCAGGCTCCCGCGCCGGTCGTCTTCACCGCGCTTGAGGCGATCCAGTTCGCCGTCTTCGCCGGCATCACCGGCGCGGCGATGCTGTCGGCCATATGGCTGATCCGCGAGCGCGGCAGGACCGCGGCCGAGAACGTCAAGCTGCGCAGCCGCGTGGCGGAGCTCGGCGCGGCGCTGCATCGCGCCGACACGCTCCTGAACCTGAACGACCAGCGCATCGTCATCTGGCAGGAGGACGGCCGCAAGCCGGATCTGGTCGGCACGCTGCCCGCTGCCGGCGTCCCAGAGGAGCGCGGCCAGTTCCTCGCCTTCGGCCGCTGGCTGGAGCCGCGTTCGGCGGCCGAGCTGGAACATGCGGTCGCCGCGCTGCGCGAGGCGGGCACCGCCTTCGAGATCATGGTCGAGACGCTGAACGGCACGCTGCTGGAGGCGCAGGGTCGCCGCGCCGCCTCGACCCGCGTTCTGCGCTTCCGTTCCCTGTCCGCCGCCGAGCGCGCCCACGGGCAACTCCGGCTCGAGCATCAGCGGGTCGCGGCCGAGCGCGACACCCTGCTGGGCCTTGCCAACGTGCTCGCCATGCCGGTGTGGATGCGCGGGGCCGACGGCCGCCTGCAATGGGTCAACCACGCCTATGCGGCGGCAGTCGAGGCCGCATCGCCGGCCGCGGCGGTCGAGGAGGGCCGCGAGTTCCTCGGCACCCAGGCGCGCGAGGCGATTTCCCGCCAGCAGCAAGCGGAGCCGGCCTTCGTCGGCAAGCTCGCGACCGTGGTCGGCGGAGACCGCAGGGTCTATGCCGTCACCGACCATGCCGGCCGTGAGGGCTCCGCCGGCGTCGCCGTCGACGTCAGCGACGTCGAGGGCGTGCGCGAGGAATACGAGCGCATGGTACGCAGCCATGCCGACACGCTCGACCAGCTGAACACGGCGGTGGCGATCTTCGATTCGGAGCGCAAGCTGCGCTTCTTCAACCAGGCGTTCCAGAAGCTGTGGGAGCTCGATATCCGTTTCCTCGAAAGCGCGCCCGAGCATGCGCTGGTGCTCGACCGCCTGCGCAGCGAGGGCAAGCTTGCCGAGCAGCCGCAATGGCGCCCGTGGAAGGAGAATCTGCTGTCGGCCTATCACGCGCGCGATTCGCAGGAGCACTGGTGGCACCTGCCCGACCGGCGCACCATCCGCGTGGTCGCAAACCCGCAGGCCAATGGCGGCGTGACCTGGATCTTCGAAAACCTGACCGAGAAGATCGACCTCGAGACCCGCTACAACACGGCCGTGCGCGTGCAGGGCGAGACGCTCGACAATCTCGCCGAAGGCGTCGCCGTGTTCGGTCCGGACGGGCGCCTGCGCCTGTCCAACCCCGCCTTCGCCAGCCTGTGGAGCCTGGACGGCAATCTCGTCGTGCCGGATACCCACATCTCCGCCATCCGCGCGCTGTGCAAGGACATCGCCGTCGACAGCCCCTGGGGGGAGTTCACCGCCGCCGCCACCGGCTTCGACGACGAGCGGCGCGACCGCCACGGCCATGTCGAGCTGAAGAACGGCTCGGTGCTGCGCTACGCGGTGATCCATCTTCCCAACGGCCAGGTGATGATGACCTTCGTGGACGTCACCGACAGCGTCAATGTCGAGCGCGCCCTGAAGGACAAGAACGACGCGCTGCAGCGCGCCGACCAGTTGAAGAACGACTTCGTCCAGCACGTCTCCTACGAGCTGCGCTCGCCGCTGACCAACATCATCGGCTTCACCGAGCTTCTGGCCATGCCCGGCATGGGGGAGCTGACCGAGCGCCAGCGCGAATATGTCGAGCATATCGGCTCGTCCTCGGCCGTCCTGCTGACCATCGTCAACGACATCCTCGACCTGGCGACGGTCGATGCCGGCATCATGGAGCTGGACATCGGGGAGGTGCCGGTGCGCGGCATCGTGGAGGGGGCTGCCGAGCTGGTCGTCGACCGCTTGCGCGAGCATCAGATCGCGCTGGAGCTCGACACGGCGGCCGCGCCGGCCAGCTTCCATGCCGACGAGCACAGGGTGCGCCAGGTTCTGTTCAACCTGCTCGCCAACGCGGCCAATTACGCTCCCGAAGGCAGCACGGTCCAGCTCGCCGCCCGCGCCTATGACGGCGGCGTCGAGTTCTCCGTCCATGACGACGGGCCCGGCATGTCGGTCGAGCGGCTGCAGACGGCGTTCCGCCGTTTCGAATCGCGGACGGAGGGCGGCCGCCGCCGCGGCGCGGGGCTCGGCCTGTCGATCGTGAAAAGCGTCGTCGAGCTGCATGGCGGCACCGTTACGATCGACAGCGGCAAGGGACGCGGCACCACGGTGAGCTGCCGCTTCCCGCTGGCGCCCACCGGCATGCGCGTCGCTGCCGAGTAGGCGCCCGATGGGCGATGAGGGCCTTACCCTGTTGCTGGCCGACGAGGCGGCGACCGAACGGCTGGGCGACGACATCGCCGCCGCGCTCCAGCCCGGCGACGTGGTGGCGCTCCACGGCGACCTGGGCGCCGGCAAGACCACGCTCGCGCGGGCCATCCTGCGCAGCCTCGCCGCCGATCCGGCGCTCGAAGTGCCGAGCCCCACCTTCACGTTGGTCCAGACCTACGAGGCGCGGCTGCCCGCCGCGCATTTCGATCTCTACCGGCTTGCAAGTCCCGATGAGCTCGACGAGCTGGGCTTCGACGAGGCGCTGGCGACCGGCGCCGTGCTGGTCGAATGGCCCGAGCGCGCCGGTGGCCGCCTACCGGCTGCGGCGATCCATGTCCGCCTCGCCGAGCGGGAAGCCGGCCGCGCCGTCGTGATCGAGGCGCCGGAGCCGGCGCTTTCTCGCCTGCGCCGCTCGCTCGACATCCGCCGGTTCCTTGCGGCAGCCGGCTGGGGCGCGGCGCGCCGGCAGTTCCTCCTCGGCGATGCCTCCAGCCGCGCCTATGAGACGGTGACCCTGCCCGACGCCCCGCCCCGCATCCTGATGAACGCGCCGCGCCGGCCGGACGGCCCGCCGATCCGTGACGGCAGGCCCTACAGCCGCATCGCGAAGCTGGCCGAATCGGTGACGCCGTTCGTCGCCGTCGCGAGGGCGTTGAAGGGGGCGGGCTTCGCCGCCCCCGATATTCATGCGGCCGACCTCGAGGCCGGCCTGCTTATGATCGAGCATCTGGGAACGGGCGATTTTCTGGAGGCCGGCGCGCCTGTGGCCGGGCGCTATCGGGCCGCCGCCGAGTTGCTCGCCGATCTGCATGCCGTGCGTTGGGACGCCGGAATGCAGGCTGCGCCAGGCGTTGTCCATCGCGTGCCGGGCTATGACCGCGAGGCGATGGCGATCGAGACCGCGCTGCTGCTCGACTGGTATTTTCCGCGCGCGCGCGGCCGCGCGGCGACCGATGCCGAGCGCGCCTTCTTCGCCGCCGCCTGGGACGAAATGTTCGACGTGCTGGCCGGCGCCGAAAGGTCACTGGTTCTGCGCGACTACCATTCGCCCAACCTGATCTGGCGGGCGGACCGGCAGGGGCGCGACCGGCTCGGCATCATCGATTTCCAGGATGCGGTGATCGGGCCGGCTGCCTACGATGTCGCCTCGCTGGCCATGGATGCGCGGGTGACGATATCGCCGGAGCTGGAGGCCGGAACGGTCGATGCCTATTGCGCCGCGCGCGCGGGGCAGGGCGGCTTCGACCGCGCGGCCTTCGACCGCGCCTATGCGATCATGGCCGCGCAGCGCAATTCCAAGGTCCTCGGCATCTTCGTGCGGCTGAACGACCGTGACGGCAAGCCGCATTATCTCAGGCACCTGCCGCGCATCGGCGACTACCTCGCCCGCGCGCTCGGCCATCCCGCGCTGGCGCCGGTGCGCGACGTCTATCGAGTGCTGGGGATTTCCGGCGACGGGGCCCGCGCATGAGCGCGCCGAAGATCGCGATGGTGCTGGCGGCCGGGCTCGGCAAGCGCCTGCGGCCGATCACCGAGACGTTGCCCAAGCCGCTGCTGCCGATCGCCGGCGCGACGCTGCTCGACCGCGGGCTGGACAGCCTCGCCGCGGCGGGCGTCGGGACGGCCGTGGTCAATGTGCATCATCTCGGCGACCAGATCGTGCGCCATGTCGCCGGCCGCGCGCGGCCGAAGGTCGTGGTCTCGGACGAGAGCGGCCGCCTGCTCGATTCGGCCGGCGGCATCGTCAAGGCCCTGCCGCTGCTCGGCGCGGCGCCGTTCTTCATCCTCAACGCCGATACCTTCTGGATCGATGAGGGTGAGCCGGGTCTTGGCCGGCTCGCCCTTGCGTGGGACGACGCCAGCATGGATATTCTGCTCATGCTGGCGCGGACGGTCGATGCCACGGGGCATTCCGGCGGAACCGATTTCGTGATCGGTGCCGACGGCCGGCTTGCGCGCGCGCATGGCGACCCGGCAGGCCTGATCTATGCCGGCGCCGGCATCCTGCATCCGCGCATCTTCGCCGGCGCTGCTGCCGAGCCGCATTCGCTCAATCTGTATTTCGACCGGGCGCTGGAGGCGGGGCGGCTGTACGGCGCGCCGATGCGCGGGCGCTGGATCACGGTCGGTACGCCGGACGCGATTCCGCTGGCGGAGGCCGCCGTCGCGGCCGCCGCGAAGAGGCGATGAGCGCGCGGCCGCGGCTTTACTCGATCCCGTCCGGAGCGGACTTCCTCGACACGCTCGCCCGGGCGGTGCTCGCCGGTCGGCTGGTGCCCGATGCCGCGGCGTCCGACGATCCGCTGGCGCTCGCCGCCACCACCATCTACGTGCCCACGCGCCGCGCCGCGCGCGCCCTGCGCGACGCCTTCGTCGCCCTATCGCCGGCGCCGGCCGCCATCTTGCCGACGATCCGGCCGCTCGGCGAGTTCGACGAGGACGCGGCCGCCTTCGAGCCGGCGGCGCCCGCCCTGCCGGATCTGGCTCCCCCGGTTGCCGCTCTCGACCGGCTGCTGCTGCTGGCGCCGCTGATCCAGCGCTGGAAGCAGCGCCTGCCGGCCCACATCCGCGCCCGCTTCGAGGAGGACGTGGTCGTGCCGGCTTCCGCGGCGGATGCGGTGTGGCTTGCCCGCGACCTTGCCGCGCTGATGGACGAGATGGAGACGGAAGGGGCCGACTGGCGCAGGCTCGCGGATCTGGTCGATGCCGAAATCGCCGGCTGGTGGCAGGTGACGCTCGACTTCCTGGCGATCGTCACCGAGCATTTTCCGGCGGCGCTGGCCGAGCTGGGCCGCTCCAGCCCCGGCGCCCACCGCAGCGCGCTGATCGATGCCGAGGCCGAGCGTCTGAAGCGCAATCCGCCGGCCGGGCCGGTGATCGCGGCCGGCTCCACCGGCTCGATCCCCGCCACGGCGCGGCTGTTGTCCGTCATCGCGCGCCTGCCGCGCGGCGCGGTCGTGCTGCCCGGCCTCGATGCCGCGCTCGACGAACGCTCGTGGCGGACGCTCGCGGCGGAACGGCCGCACCCCTCCACATGCGGCCACCCGCAATTCGGTTTGCGCAAGCTGCTCGGCACCATCGGCGCCGACCGCGCCGGGGTGGACGAGGTGGGCCAGGTCGCGCCCGCGCTTGCCGCCCGCGCGCGCTTGGTGGCCGAGGCCATGCGGCCGGCCGAGACGACCGACATGTGGGCGGCCGGGCGCGGCCTTGCCGCCGATCTCGTCGGGCAGGGAGCGCTGGCCGAGGTCGCGCTGGTCGAGGCCGCGGGCGAGCGCGAGGAGGCGCTGGCCGCCGCGGTCGCGTTGCGGCTCGCTGCCGGCGAGGGACGCAGCGCCGCGCTGGTGACGCCGGACCGCGCTCTGGCGCGCCGGGTCGCGGCCGAGCTCGGCCGCTTCGGCATCCGCGCCGACGATTCCGGCGGCACGCCGCTGGCCCGCACGCCCCCCGCGCAACTGCTGGCGCGGCTTGCCGAGGCCGTCTGCGCCCCCGGCGATCCGGTGGCGATCCTGGCCCTGGTCAAGCACCCTCTGGTCAATTGCGGGCTGCCGCGAAGCCTGGTGAGGGCGGCCGCCGGCACCGTCGAGCTGGTGGCCTTGCGCGGCGGCACCGGCAGGCCGGAGCTTGCCGCGCTGCGAAGCCATTTCGAGCGGCGGCTGGAGCAATGGGCGGCTGCCGGATTTCCCCCCTTCTGGCTCGCCCGCCTCGGCGCCCGGGAGCTTGAGGAAGCACGCGGCTTCCTTGCCGCTCTCGAGGCCGCGCTGGCGCCGCTGGCCGGGCTGGCCGGCCGCGAGGAGGTTCTGTTCGGCGAGATCGCGCGCGCCACCGTCCAGGCGCTGGAGGCGCTGGGCCGCGACGAGCAGGGGGGCCTCGGCAAGCTCTATTCCGGCGACGCCGGGGAAGCGCTGATCGGTTTCCTGCGCGAGCTTTCCGGATCGCAGACGAGCCTTGCCTTCGCCCCGCGCGACTGGCCCGGCATGCTGGCCGCGCTTCTGGCTGACGCGACCGTCAAACCCTCGCCCGGCGCCGATACCCGCATCCATATCTGGGGGGCGCTGGAAGCGCGCCTGCAGCATGTCGATACCCTGGTTCTCGGCGGCCTCAACGAGGGAAGCTGGCCGCGCCGGCCCGAGCCGGACCGCTTCATGTCGCGGCTGATGAAGGCGGGCGTCGATCTGGAGCCGCCCGAGCGGCGCATCGGCCAGGCCGCGCATGATTTCATGATGGCGATGGGCGCGCCGCGCGTGGTGCTGACCCGTTCGGCGCGCGCCGGCGGCGCACCGGCCGTGGCCTCGCGCTGGCTGCAGAGGCTGACGGCCTTCGTCGGTCCGCAGGAGGCGGCGGCCTTGCGGGCGCGCGGCGACGATCTCGTCCGCTGGGGCCACGCGCTCGACGCCGCGCCTGCGGTGCCCTTCGCCGCCCGGCCCTGTCCGACGCCGCCGCTGGCCGCCCGGCCGCGCCGCTTCTCCGTCACCGAGATCGAGACGCTGCGGCGCGACCCCTATGCCGTCTATGCCCGGCGCATCCTCGGCTTGCGGCCGCTCGATCCGCTGATCCGCGACCCCGGCGCTGCGGAGCGCGGCCAGCTCTTCCATGACATCCTGCATCGCTTCTCCGCCTCGGGGGTCGACCCCCATGCGCGGGACGCCGGCGACAGGCTGCTCGAGATCGGCCGCGCGGTGTTCGACGAGGCGGAGCTTCCGGCCGACGTCGATGCCGTCTGGTGGCCGCGCTTCGCGGCGCTTGCGCCCGGCATCGTCGGCTGGGAGCGGCAGCACCGGCCGGCCGAAGCGGCGGCGCGACTGTCGGAAGCCGTCGCCGCCCCGGTGGCGATCGGGGCCACCGGCGTGACGCTCTCCGGCCGCGCCGACCGCATCGACCTGAGACCTTCGGGGCTCGCCGACATCCTCGACTTCAAGACGGGCTCCTACCCCTCGAAACGGCAGGCGCACAGGCTGGTCGCCCCGCAGCTTTCGCTGGAGGGCGCCCTGCTGAAGCGCGGCGCCTTTGACGGGGCGGGCAAGCGCATCCCTGCCGAGCTTGCCTATGTGCGGCTGAAGGCGAGCGGCGAGGTGATCGAGGAGACGATCCTTTCCTTCAACCGGCAGGTCCGGTCGGCCGAGGAACTGTCGGACGAGGCGTGGCAGCGGCTGGAGAAACTGGTCGCCTGGTATGGCAGCGAGGCCAATGGCTACCTGTCGCGGGCGCTGCCGTTCCGCGAGCGGGACATGAGCGGCGATTACGACCATCTCGCCCGCGTGCTCGAATGGTCGGCCGGCGGCGACGGCGGCGAAGGCGAGGGCGAATGAGCCCGCGCCGCGAAATCCCGGACGATACGATCCGCCGGCAGGCGCTGGCGTCGGACCCGGCGCGCTCGGCCTGGGTGTCGGCCAATGCCGGCTCGGGCAAGACCCACGTCCTGTCGCAGCGGGTGGTGCGGCTGCTGCTGGAAGGTGTCGAGCCGTCGAAGATCCTGTGCCTGACCTACACGCGCGCGGCCGCCGCCAATATGGCCAACCGCGTCTTCCGCGATCTCGCGGCCTGGAGCCTGATGGACGATGCCGCGCTTGGCGCCCGTATCGCGGAGCTGACCGGTCGCGCGCCGCAGCGCGACCGGCTGGCTGTTGCGCGGCGGCTGTTCGCTGGCGCGCTGGAGACGCCGGGCGGCCTCAAGATCCAGACGATCCACGCATTCTGCGAGGCGGTGCTGCAGCAGTTCCCGCTGGAGGCCAACATCGCCGGCCATTTCGAGATGCTGGACGCCGAGATGGAGGCGGCCCTGATCGCCGAGGCGCGCCGCGACATGATCTCGGGCGCGGCGGGCGGCGAGGACCGGGCGCTGGCCGCGGCCTTCGCCGATGTCCTCCAGCGCGGCGGCGAGACGGGTCTCGACGACCTTCTGGCCGGCATCGTGGCGAAGCGCGACGGCCTGCGCCGCTTCATCGGCGAGATCGGTGGCGACGCCCCGCCCTGGGCGGCGCTCTACGAGACCTTCGGGCTCGCGCCTGGGGAGACGGCAGCTTCGATCGCGGCGGCAGCCTGGCCCCTGCCCGGTTTCGACGCGGCCTATGTGGCCCGCCTCGGCCAGGCGGTGGAGGGCATCGCGGCCGCCCGTTTCGCCAACGACATCCTGCCCTTCCTGCGCGAAGCCTTCGCCGAGGCCGACCCGTTGCGTCGGCTCGATCTCGCCTGCGTCGGCCTGCTGACGGGAAAGGGCGAGCCCTATGGCCCCGCTGCGCTGACCAGGGCGCTGGTGGGGCGCCTGCCCGATCTGCCGGAACGCTATGGAACGGCCGCCGCCGCCGCGCTCGCTGCGAAGGACCGCGTCGCGCTGGCCGGCATGCTGGCCGCGACCGGTTCGGCGCTCACCGTCGCGGACTGGCTGATCGGCCGCTACGAGCGCCTGAAGAGCGCGCGCGGCTTCCTCGACTTCAACGACCTGATCGACCGGACGGTACGGCTTCTGTCGCGCGACGAGGCCAGCGCCTGGGTGCAGTACAAGCTCGACCGCGGCATCGACCATATCCTGATCGATGAGGCGCAGGATACCAGCCCCGACCAGTGGCAGGTGGTCAGGAAGCTGGCCGCCGAGTTCTTCACCGGCCAGGGCGCGCGCGATGGCGTCAACCGCACCATCTTCGCCGTCGGCGACGAGAAGCAGTCGATCTACTCCTTCCAGGGAGCGGAGCCGGCCGCCTTCTCGGAAAGCCGCATCGAGTTCAGGAGCCGCATCGCCGCGGTCGACGGCGCCTTTGCCGAGGTTCGCCTGCTGCAGTCCTTCCGCTCGACGCGCGACGTGCTGTCGGCCGTGGATCTGGTCTTCGCGGCCGAGGAACGCCGGCAGGGGCTGACCCGCGATCCCGAACCCATCGACCATCCGGGCATCCGCGACAACGAGCCCGGCTATGTCGAGCTGTGGGCGTCGATCGGGCCGGTCGAGGCCGAGGAGCCGGACGACTGGACCGAAGCGGTCGACCACGCGTCGGCGCCCGCCGCCCAGCTTGCCGAGACGATCGCGGCCACCATCGCCGGCTGGATCGAGGGCGGCGAGGTGCTGGAGGGGCGGGGCCGTCCGGTCGCGCCCGGCGACGTCATGGTGCTGGTGCGCAAGCGCGACAGCTTCGTGCACGCCCTGTCGCGCGCGCTCAAGAACCGCCGTGTCCCGGTTGCCGGCGCCGACCGGCTGCTGCTCACGGACCATATCGCGGTCAAGGACCTGCTCGCCATCGCCCGCTTCGCGCTGCAGCCGGAAGACGACCTGTCGCTCGCCGCGCTGCTCAGGAGCCCGATCTTCGCTCTGACCGAGGAAGAGCTGTTCGGACTGGCCCACGACCGCGGCGCGGCCTCGCTGTTCTCGGCGCTGCGGGCGAAGGCGCCGGGCAATCCGCGGCTGGCGGACGTTCTCGCCGCGCTGGAGCACTGGCGCAACGAGGCGGCCTTCCGGCCCGCCTTCGAGTTCTACGCCGCGGTCCTTGCCGGCACGCCGGCGCGCGAGGGCGCGCGCCGGAAGCTGGTGGCGCGGCTGGGTGCCGAGGCCGGCGACATCATCGACGAGTTCCTCTCGTTCTGCCTTGCCGCCGAGCAGACCGGCGGCGACGGGCTGGAGGCGCTGCTCGCCACGCTCGACACGGCGGCCCCCGAGATCAAGCGCGAGATGGACCAGCGCCGCGACGAGGTCCGCATCCTGACCGTCCATGCCTCGAAGGGCCTGGAGGCGCCGGTCGTCTTCCTCGTCGATTCGGGCGGGCGGCCCTTTGTCGACCAGCATCTGCCGCGGCTGCTGCCGGTGCGGGCGCCGGGCGGGCAGTGGCGGGGCGAAGGCTATTTGTGGCGGACAGGGTCCGATACGGCCAATGCGGTGTCGCGCGCGCTTGCCGCCGACCTCGCCCGCAAGGCGGAGGAGGAGTATCGGCGGCTGCTCTATGTCGGCATGACCCGGGCCGAGGACCGGCTGATCGTCTGCGGCTATCACGGCGCGCGCGGCCGGCCCGCCGGCTCCTGGCACGCGATGGTCGAGGCCGGGCTCGCGGAGGCGGCGCTCGAGACGCGCGATACGCCGGCCGCCTGCCAGCCGGTGCGCCGCTACCGCGCCGGCGAGGCGCCGCCGGTAGAGGCGGCCGAAACGGGCGCCCCGGCCGTGCCGAAGGCGGCGGGCGCGCTGCCGGCCGCGCTGACCGACGCGCTGCCGGAGCCGGTTCCGCCGCCGCCGCCGCTGCGCCCTTCGAGCGCCGGCCTCGCGATCGAGCCGGCGGGCGAGGAGCTGGTCCCGGATGCCTCGCCGGTGCTCGGCCCGCAGGAGGGCGCTGCGCCCGCCCGCATCTTCGGTATTGCGACCCACAGGCTGTTGCAGAGCCTGCCGGATCTGCCCGAAGCGGCGCGCGAGGCCGCCGCGCGGCGCTATCTCGACGGTCTCGGCGCCGCGCTCGACGCGACGGCGCGCGCCCGCCTGGAGGCCGGCGTGGCGGCCATCCTGTCCGACCCGGCCTTCTCGCCGCTGTTTTCGCCGGGCTCGCGCGCCGAGGTGGAGGTGATGGGCACGGTCGAGATCGGCGGCCGCGCCCATCGCGTCGCGGGCAAGATCGACCGCCTCGCCGTGTCGGAACAGGACGTGCTGATCGTCGACTACAAGACCGGGCGCCCGCCCGCCGCCGGCGCGGCCCCGCCGCCCGGGCATGTCGGCCAGCTTGCGCTCTACCGCGCGCTGCTGGTCGCGCTCTATCCCGGCAGGCGCGTGCGGGCCGCGCTTCTTTATACCGGGGCGCCGCGGCTGGTGCCGCTCGGCGCCGATGCGCTGGACGCCGCCCTTGCCCGACTCACCGGCTCGTGAAACAGTGCCGCTTGAACCCGTTCGCCCGGCGCCCCACATCAGCGCCGGATTTGATTTTCAAGGAGTGCCGAAATGGCGACCGTCAAGATCGACAAGAACAATTTCCAGTCCGACGTCCTGCAGGCGCAGGAGCCGGTCGTCGTCGACTTCTGGGCCGAGTGGTGCGGTCCCTGCAAGATGATCGCTCCGGCGCTCGAGGAGATCGCCACCGAGCTTGGCGGCAAGGTCAAGATCGCCAAGGTGAACGTCGACGAGAATCCGGAGCTGGCGGCGCAGTTCGGCGTGCGTTCCATTCCGATGCTGGTCATGTTCAAGGGCGGCCAGGTGGCGGACACCAAGATCGGCGCGGCGCCCAAGACCGCCCTGTCGGCCTGGATCAACGGCGCCGTCGCCTGAGCGGCGCTGCGGCCGGAATGCCGAAAGCGCGGCGGCGACGCCGCGCTTTTCTTTTGCCTGCGGCCTCGGGGCCGCTGCGGGCCTCCGTCCCGACCCGCTCCGGGAGAGGTCAGACCGGCGGCGTGCCGTTGTGGTCGAGCACCTCGCCCGTCAGGTAGAGCGAGCCGCCGATGAGGATGCGGGGCGGCTTTTCCGAACTGTCCCAGGTGGCGCTGAGCAGCATCAGCGCGTTCTCGACCGAATTGACGGGTTCCGCCGACAGGCCCGCCTCGGCCGCTCTCGCTGCAAGTTCCGCCGGCGCCACGCTGGCCGTGCTGTGGGTGACGGGGACGGTGTAGACATGGCGCACCATGCCGGCGAAGGCGCGGAAATAGCCGGTCTGGTCCTTGGTGTTGATCATCCCGGCGATGAGGAACAGCGGCCGCGGGTCGCGTTCCTCCTGCTCGGCCAGCGCCTCCGCGATCACCGTTCCCGCGCCCGGATTGTGGCCGCCGTCGATCCACACTTCGGCGCCGCGCGGCGCCAGGGCCTGCAGCCGTCCGGCCGGAAGCCGCTGCATGCGGCCCGGCCAGTCGACGGCGGCCATTGCCCGGTCGACCGCCGTATGGCTGGTCGGGAACCCGCCCGCCTTGACCGCGGCGATGGCCGCCGCCGCATTGGCGATCTGGTGGCGGCCGGTGAGCCGCGGCATCGAGACGTCGAAGAGGCCGTCGGCGTCCTGATAGACCAGCCGGCCGTTTTCCTCGTAGGCTAGGAAATCCTGCCCGTAGATCTGCATCGGCGCGTGATGCCGCTCGGCGGTCTCGACCAGCACGGACCGGGCGGCCTCGTAGACCTGAGCGCCGATGACCACCGGGCAGCCGGGCTTGATGATGCCTGCCTTTTCCGCCGCGATCAGCTCGACCCGGTCGCCCAGATAGGCTTCGTGGTCGAGCGAGATCGGCATGATGACGGAGACGGCCGGCCGCTCGACGACGTTGGTGGCGTCGAAGCGCCCGCCCAGCCCCACCTCGATCACCGCGGCATCCGCCGGGTTTTCCGAAAACAGCAGGAACATTGCGGCCGTCAGGATCTCGAAGACCGTGATCGTCTCGCCGCGATTCGCCTCGGCCACGCGCCGCAGCGCCCCGGCCAGCTCGGCGTCGCCGGCAAGTTTGCCGCCGCCCGGCGCCCCGATCCGGAAGCGCTCGTGCCAGTTGACCAGGTGCGGCGAGGTGTGGACATGCACCGTCAGGCCGGCGGCCTCGAGCAGCGCGCGCGAGAAGGCGGCGGTCGACCCCTTGCCGTTGGTGCCGGCGATATGGATGATCGGCGGCAGCCGCCGCTCGGGATTGCCCAGCCGCGCCAGCAGCCGGCGGATGCGGTCGAGCGAAAGGTCGAAGCCTTTCGGGTGGAGCGACATGAGCCGCTCGATTTCCTGTTCGGCAGTCAGCGTTGTCATGGGATGGGCTCTCCGGCGGGGCCGGATGCGAAGGATGTCAGGACGGGTGTGTTTCGGCTGTTCCGTCCGCGGCCGGCGGCGTCGCGCCCGCGGCGGCGGCGTCCGCCTCGGGCACCGGCCGCTTCAGCATCAGCCGGAGCAGGCGCGCGATGGTTGCCTTCAGCTCCAGCCGCGACACCACCATGTCGACCATGCCGTGCTGCATCAGATATTCCGCCCGCTGGAAGCCCTCGGGCAGCTTCTCGCGGATCGTCTGCTCGATCACGCGCGGCCCGGCAAAGCCGATCAGCGCGCCCGGCTCGGCGATGTGGACGTCTCCCAGCATGGCGTAGGACGCCGTCACGCCGCCGGTCGTCGGGTTGGTCAGCACCACGATATAGGGCAGCCCCGCCTCCTTCAGGCGGTCGACCGCGACGGTCGTGCGCGGAAGCTGCATCAGCGACAGGATGCCTTCCTGCATGCGCGCGCCGCCGGAGGCCGCGAACAGCACCAGCGGCCGCTCCTGCTCGCGCGCCAGGTCGAACGCCCTGATGATGGTCTCGCCGGCGGCCATGCCGAGCGAGCCGCCCATGAAGGCGAAGTCCTGCACCACGGCGACGATGGGAAGCCCCTCGATCCCGCCGGTGGCGGCCAGCACCGCGTCCTCCTGCCCCGTCTTGGTCCTGGCATCCTTCAGCCGGTCGACATAGCGCTTCTCGTCGCGGAACTTGAGCGGGTCGATCGCCACCTTCGGATTGTCGATCGTCTCGAACGCGCCGTCGTCGAGGAAGCTGCCCAGCCTTTCGCGCGCCGAGATCTTCATGTGATAGCCGGAGGACGGGATCACCCACTGGTTCTGTTCCAGATCCTTGTGGAAGACCATCTCGCCCGTCTCCGGATCCTTGATCCAGAGGTTCTCGGGCATGTCCCGGCGCCCGAGCATGGAATTGATCTTGGGACGGACGTAGTTGGTGATCCAGTTCATCGCTGCCTGTTCGCCTCTTTTGCCGGGGGCGCTCGCGCCCCGCATAGCAGATCGCGTTGCGGGGTGGCCAATGATTTCCGCTTGCCATGCGTTTGTGGCGCCCGGCGGGCGGCGGGGGGCGCCTGCCGGAGCGGAGGCGACCGTGCTGCCGGCCCCGGCCGTCAGTGGAACATGCGCGGCAGCGTCGTCGAGAATGCCGGGACGAAGGTCAGGATCGCCAGCACGACCAAATGCATGAAGATGAAGGGGGTGAGTTCCCTGATCAGGGCGGGAAGGTCGACCTTCGCCGTCATCGAGACGACAGAAAGCAGGCTTCCGACCGGTGGCGAGATCATGCCGAGCGTCAGATTGTAGCAGACGATCACGCCGAACTGGACCGGGTCGATGCCGAGCCGCGTGGCGATCGGCGCCAGGATCGGCACCAGGATCATCACGCCGGGCATCGGCTCCAGGAAGATGCCGAACAGGAGCAGCAGGATGTTGACGATCACCAGGAAGGCGAGGGGGCCGAGGTCCCAGGCGACGATCGTGGCTGCGATATCCTGCGGGATGCCCTTGATGGTCAGCACCCAGGCGAAGGCTTGCGACGTTGCCAGCATGACCAGCACCGAGGCCGTCAGCAGCGCCGAGCTGGCCAGGATGTGCGGCAGGTCCTTCGGCCGCAGCGTGCGGTAGAAGAACATGCCGACGACCAGGGCGTAGAACACCGCCACCACCGACGCCTCGGTCGGCGTGAAGATGCCGGAACGGATGCCGACGATGATGATGACCAGCAGGAACAGCGCGGGGATCGCGTTGAACGTGTTCTTCACCATCGTGCGCGCATCGGGGCGCGCGGCGGCAGAATAGTAGTTGCGCTTGCGCGAGATGTACCAGTTCACCGCGCCCATCGCCAGCGCGATCAGGAGGCCGGGGACGAGGCCGGCCAGGAACAGGTCGATCACCGACACCTGCTCGTATTGCAGCGCATAGATGATCATGATGATGGAAGGCGGGATGATCGGGCCGATCACCGCCGTCGAGGCGGTCAGCGCCGCGGCGTAGGAACGCTTGTAGCCGGCATCGTCCATCATCCGGATCATCATCACGCCGGGCCCGGCGGCATCGGCGAGCGCCGAGCCCGAAATGCCGGAAAACAGCGTCAGCGACATGATATTGGCATAGCCCATGCCGCCGCGCAGATGGCCGAGGAACTGCATGGCGAAGCGCAGCAGGATGGCCGTCAGCGCGCCGCCGGTCATCAGCTCCGCCGCCAGTATGAAGAACGGCACGGCCAGCAGCGGAAAGCTGTCCAGCCCGGTGAACATCTCCTTGAGGATGACGATCTGCGGGAACTGGCCGCCGACGAGGATGGCCAGCCAGGCGGCGATGCCGAGCGCGAACGCGACCGGCATGCCGAGCGTGAGCAGGACGACGATGGCGGCGACGAGCGTGAAGATCAACGGCCGGTCTCCGTCAGGCGCCGGCGGCCGTTTCGGCGCTCACCTCGTCGCTCTCGATGAAGCGGAGGTCCCGGACATAGCCGCGGATCACGAGCAGCAGATGGATGACGAGCAGCCCGAAGCCGATCGGGAACACGGAATAGACGTCCGCGAACGACAATTGCAGCGCCGGCGTGGTCTGGTACCTCGCGGCGCCCATGTAGAGGATGCCCTGCCAGATCATGGCGATGAAGAAGGCCAGCATCAGCAGAGCGAGACCCGCGCGCAGCACCTGCGCGGCGCGGCGCGGCAGCGCGTGGTGCAGGCTCTCGATGGCGACGTGGCCGCCGAACCGCAGGACCAGCCCGGCGCCGAGAAAGGTCATCCAGATCATCAGGTAGCGCGCGGCTTCCTCGGCCCAGACGATCGAGAAATTGGTCAGGTATCGCAGCGTCACATTGGCGAAGACCACGATGCTCATCGCCGCCAGTATGAGGATCAGCGCCCAGCGGTTCGCCGCCACGAAGATGCGCTCTGCCCTGTCCATCGCCCCTCCTCTCCCCGAAAGAGCCCGCCCGGCCGCGCGGCCGGGCGGGGCGTCGTTCACTCGGCGGCGATGATGCTGTCGACCAGCTCCTTGCCGTATTTGTCGTAATATTGCTGGTAGGCCGCCTGCAGCGAGCTCTGGAAGGCGGCCTTCTGCTCGACCGAAAGCTCGTTGATCTGCATGCCGCGCTCCTTCAGCGTCTCCACGCCGGTCTTCTCCACGTCGTCGACGAAGCCGCGCATGGCTGTGACGCCCTTGGCCGCGCCTTCGCGCATCGCGGCCTTCTCGGCGTCCGACAGCTTGTCGAAGAACGCCTTGGAAACCAGCAGCATCGCCGGCGAGTAGACGTGGCCGGACAGCGTCAGGAACTTCTGCACCTCGTGCAGATTGGCCGAGACGATCACCGAGAGCGGATTCTCCTGCCCGTCGATGGTGCCTTGCTGCAGGGCGCCGATCACTTCCGGCCAGGCCATCGGCGTCGGCGCCGCGCCGAGCGTGGTGAACGCGGTGATGTGGACCGGGTTTTCCATCGTGCGCAGCTTCAGGCCCGCGAGGTCGGCCGGCGTGTTGATCGGATGCCTGTTGTTGGTGATGTGGCGGAAGCCCTGCTCGCCCCAGGCCAGGGCGACCATGCCGCGCTCGTCGAACTGCGTCAGGATCTCTTGTCCGATCGGGCCGTCGAGGACGTCGCGCGCATGCTTCAGGTCGCGGAACAGGAACGGGATGTCGGTGACGCCGACCGCGGGCACGAAATTGCTGAGCGTGCCGGTCGACACGATGACCGCCTCGATCGTCCCGAGTTGCAGGCCCTCGACCGTCTCGCGCTCGCCGCCGAGCGCCGAGGAGGGGAACTGGCGGAACTTCAGCGTGCCGTTCGTCGCCTGCTCGACCGATTCGGCCCAGGCCTTGGCCGCCACGCCGTAGTGGGAATTTTCCGCCAGCGCATAGCCGATCTTGACTTCCGTCTGCGCGTCGGCCGCGCCGGATGCAAGCATGGTCAGGGCCGCGGCCGCGGCAAACAACGACGCTTTGAAAGACTTCATGGGAACCCCCTTTGAACAGACTTCAGCAGTGGCGGGAATGCGACGTCTGCACCGGTGGGCCTTGCCGCTGATGATTGCTTGCGGCGCGCTGGAAAATAGGTCTTGCGAAGCCGGTCTGCATTCCTCCCGCAAGTGGGCCTCTCTGCGCCGAGGCCCACCCGACAGTCGTTTTATACAGCTTTGCCGCCGTTTAGAAGCAGTATCTCCCGATATACAGGACCCGACTTTCGCAGTGGCCGGGACGATGCTTCGCGCGAGCTGTGTCCATGGTGCCGGGCGCCTCGGAGTCGCCGGCCTCGCCGGTGCGGCGGTCCGGTGCGGCTTTGACCTGGATCAATGCGGCACGGCGGCATCTCCCCGATGAGCGACGCTGGCGGGCATTGCATGCCTGCGGGGAAGCATCGGGGACACTGGATGACCAACGGACCATACATCGTCGGCCTGGGCGTTTTCGCGCTGGTCGCCCTGCTGGGCGCGGCATTCGCGGCCGACCAGCCCTTCGCCCAGCACATGTGGATACTGTTCTTCGTGCTCGTCGGCGCGACCTTCGTGCTGATGCGCCAGGCGCGGTTTTCCCCGGCCGCCGCCGACGCGTCCGCCTATATGGACGGGCCGGTCAGGTATGGCGCGATCGCCACCATCTTCTGGGGCGTCGTCGGCCTGAGCGTGGGCGTGGCGGTCGCCCTGCAACTCGCCTTCCCCGATCTCAACGTCGAGCCGTGGTTCAATTTCGGTCGCATGCGGCCGCTGCACACCTCGGCCGTCATCTTCGCCTTCGGCGGCAACGCGCTGATCGCGACCTCCTTCTACGTCGTCCAGCGCACCTCGCGGGCGCGGCTGTTCGGCGGCGACCTCGCCTGGTTCGTCTTCTGGGGCTACCAGCTCTTCATCGTCATGGCGGCCACCGGCTACCTTCTCGGCATCACCCAGAGCCGCGAATATGCCGAGCCGGAATGGTATGTCGACATCTGGCTGACGATCGTGTGGGTCGCCTATCTGGCGGTGTTCCTCGGCACCATCCTGAAGCGCAGGGAACCCCACATCTACGTCGCCAACTGGTTCTACCTGGCCTTCATCGTCACCATCGCGATGCTGCACGTCGTCAACAACCTGGCGGTGCCGGCCTCGTTCGTCGGCTCGCAGTCCTATTCGCTGTTCGCAGGCGTGCAGGACGCGCTGACGCAATGGTGGTACGGGCACAATGCGGTCGGCTTCTTCCTCACCGCCGGCTTCCTCGGCATGATGTACTATTTCGTGCCCAAGCAGGCCGGGCGACCGGTTTATTCCTACCGGCTGTCGATCATCCATTTCTGGGCGCTGATCTTCCTCTACATCTGGGCCGGCCCGCACCATCTGCACTACACCGCGCTGCCCGACTGGGCGCAGACGCTCGGCATGGTGTTCTCGGTGATGCTGTGGATGCCCTCCTGGGGCGGCATGATCAACGGCCTGATGACGCTGTCGGGCGCCTGGGACAAGATCCGCACCGACCCGATCATCCGCATGATGGTGGCCGCCATCGCCTTCTACGGCATGGCTACCTTCGAGGGGCCGGTGATGTCGATCAAGGCGGTCAACTCGCTCTCGCACTACACCGACTGGACGATCGGCCACGTCCATTCCGGCGCGCTGGGCTGGAACGGCCTGATCACCTTCGCCGCGCTCTATTTCATGGTGCCGCGGCTGTGGGGCCGCGCCCGGCTCTATTCCGAGCGCCTGGTGGTGTGGCACTTCTGGCTGGCGATGGTCGGCATCGTGCTCTACGCGGCCGTCATGTGGGTCTCGGGCATCATGCAGGGCCTGATGTGGCGCGAATACGACGAGCAGGGCTTCCTCGTCTATTCCTTCGCCGAAACCGTCGAGGCGATGTTCCCCTACTACCTGGCGCGAGCGCTGGGCGGGCTGCTCTATCTCAGCGGCGCGGTGATCATGGCCTACAACCTGACGATGACGATCCTCGGCCGCCAGCGCGACGAGGAGCCGATCGGCGGCAGGGCCGCTTCGCCCCTGACCGGCGCCGTGCCGGCCGCATAGGAGTTTTCCCCGATGGCTCTGCTTGAAAAGCACAGGAAGATCGAAAGGAACGCGACGCTGCTCCTGGTCGGGTCGCTGTTCGTCGTCAGCATCGGCGGCATCGTCGAGATCGCGCCGCTGTTCTATCTGGAGAACACAATCGAGAAGGTGGAGGGCATGCGGCCCTATTCGCCGCTGGAGCTGGCCGGGCGCGGCATCTATATCCGCGAGGGCTGCTACACCTGCCATTCGCAGATGATCCGCCCGTTCCGCGACGAGGTGGAGCGCTACGGCCATTACAGCCTCGCCGCCGAATCGATGTACGACCACCCCTTCCAGTGGGGCTCGAAGCGGACCGGCCCCGACCTGGCGCGCGTCGGCGACCGCTATTCCAACGAGTGGCATGTCCAGCACCTGATCGAGCCGCGCTCGGTGGTGCCCGAATCGGTCATGCCGAGCTATGGCTTCCTCAAGGACAAGCCGCTGGCGATCGGCAATATCGGCGCCCATCTGGTCGCCAACCGGCGGGTCGGCGTTCCCTACACCGACGAGATGATCGAAAATGCCGGCGCCGATCTCGGCGCGCAGGCGGACCCGGATGCCGACACGTCCGGCATCGAGGCGCGCTATCCCGGGGCCAGGCTGGGCGATTTCGACGGCAACCCCGCGCGGCTGACGGAGATGGACGCGCTGGTCGCCTATCTCCAGGTGCTCGGCACGCTGGTCGACTTCACCACCTATGACGAGCCGGAAGGCTCGCGATAGGGGCCGGCGATGGAAACCTACACCTTCCTGCGCCAGTTCGCGGATTCCTGGGGGCTGCTCGCCATGACGCTGTTCTTCATCGGCGTCGTGGTCTTCGCCTTCCGTCCCGGCAGCCGCACCGGGGCCGAGGAAGCCGCCCGCATCCCGCTCGAGGACGACTGAGATGAGCCAAAAGGAAATCGACGAGGTCACCGGCGTCGCCACCACCGGCCATGAATGGGACGGCATCAAGGAACTCGACAATCCGATGCCGCGCTGGTGGCTGTGGACCTTCTACGCCACGATCGTCTGGGCGCTGGTCTACACCGTCGCCTATCCGGCCTGGCCGCTGGTCAGCTCGGCCACGTCGGGCATGCTCGGCTGGTCGAGCCGCGCCGACCTGCGCGCCGAGCTCGCCGCGGCGGAGGCGGCAAGGGCGGACTACGCCGCCGCGGTCGGAAACGCCTCTGTCGAAGAGATCCTCGCCGACGACGCGCTGCGCCAGTTCGCCACCTCGGCGGGCGCGGCCGCCTTCAAGGTCAACTGCGTGCAGTGCCACGGCTCCGCCGCGGCCGGCTCGCCCGGCTATCCGAACCTCAACGACGACGAGTGGCTGTGGGGCGGCACCCCGGAGGACATTCGCGCCAGCATCGCCCACGGCATCCGCTTTGCCGGCGACGACGACACCCGCGTTTCGGAGATGCCGGCCTATGGCGACGTCCTGACCGGGCGGGAGATCGACGACGTGGCCGCCCATGTGGTCGCCCTGTCCGCCGGCGGCGACCTTGCCGGCCCCGGAGCGGCGGTCTTCGCCGACAATTGCGCCGCCTGCCACGGCGAGGCGGGCAAGGGTAGTGCCGAGCTCGGAGCGCCGGACCTCACCGACGCGATCTGGCTCTACGGATCGGGCAGGGATGCCGTCGCCGCGCAGGTCCGCCGCCCGCAGCATGGCGTGATGCCCGCATGGCAGGCCCGCCTCGGCGAAACGACCGTGAAGGAGCTCGCCGTCTACGTCCATTCGCTGGGCGGGGGGCGCTGAGCGAGCATGGATCTGCCCCGGCCCGCGCGGGGACGCACCCTGCGGCGACGCCTTTCCGGCGCGGCGGACGCGTGATCGCGCGCGGTCATTCTGCCGCACCGGGATGTTGACCTGGATCAAGCCGCCGCCGTCCGCTTCCGGGGCATCTGCCGCATGGCGGGTCAGGCAGGAGAACAGCATGTCCGGCACAGTCGAGTTCGAGCGCCACGATGCGCAGCCGGTCAATTCCGCCAGGCTGCGCCGTCCGCTCTACGCCGCGCGCAGGAAGATCTTTCCCAAGCGCGCCTCCGGCCCGTTCCGCACCTTCAAATGGCTGGTGATGGCCGTCACCCTCGGCATCTACTACCTGACGCCGTGGATCCGCTGGGACCGCGGCCCGCATGCGCCCGATCAGGCGGTGCTGGTCGACATCGCCAACCGCCGCTTCTACTTCTTCTTCATCGAGATCTGGCCGCAGGAGTTCTTCCTCGTCGCCGGCCTTCTGGTGATGGCGGGGCTCGGCCTTTTCCTCGTCACCTCCACGGTCGGCCGCGCCTGGTGCGGCTATGCCTGCCCGCAGACCGTCTGGGTCGACCTGTTCCTCGTCGTCGAGCGCGCCATCGAGGGCGACCGCAACGCGCGCATCCGGCTCGACCAGGGACCGTGGACGGCCCGCAAGCTGGCCCTGCGTTCGGCAAAGCACGCGACCTGGGTGGCCATCGCGGTGGCGACCGGCGGCGCCTGGATCTTCTACTTCGCCGACGCGCCGACGCTGCTTGCCGATTTCGCCGCCGGTAAGGCTGCCCCGGTCGCCTATGCCACCGTCGCCCTGCTGACCGCCACCACCTATGTCTTCGGCGGCCTGATGCGCGAGCAGGTCTGCACCTATATGTGCCCGTGGCCGCGCATCCAGGCGGCGATGCTGGACGAGCACTCGCTGACCGTCACCTACAACGACTGGCGCGGCGAGCCGCGCTCGCGCCATGCCAAGCGCGCCGCCGCGCAGGGGCTGGAGACGGGCGACTGCGTCGACTGCAACGCCTGCGTCGTCGTCTGCCCGATGGGCATCGACATCCGCGACGGCCAGCAGCTCGAATGCATCACCTGCGCGCTGTGCATCGACGCCTGCGACGGCGTCATGGACCGGCTCGGCCGCGAGCGCGGGCTGATTTCCTATGCCACGCTCGTCGACTACAATGCCAATATGGCGCTGGCGACGGGCAACGGCGCGCATCCCGTCCGGCCCTCCCTGGTTCGCGACGGGGCCGGCCGCATCGCCGATGCCGTGGCCCATTTCCGCCTGAAGAAGCTGTTCAGGCCGCGCACCTTCATCTATTTTGGCGGCTGGTCGCTGATCGGCCTGCTGCTGGTCTACGGGCTTTTGACCCGCGACCGGCTGGAGATCAACGTGCTGCGCGATCGCAACCCGCAATACGTGGTGTTGTCCGACGGCTCGATCCGCAACGGCTACACGGTCAAGCTGCTCAACAAGATCCCCGAGCAGCGCTCGGTGACCGTCGCCCTGGCCGAGCTTCCCGGTGCGACGATGAGCGTCGTTGGCCTCGACCACGCCGAAGGCGACACTGTCGCCGTGACGCTGGAGCCCGACCGCGCCCGCTCGCTCAAGATCTATGTCCGCCAGGCGCGCGGGCACGGCGACGGGCAGGGCCGGACGCAGCGGCTCGTGTTCCGCGTGACGGATCCGGCGAGCCTCGATGCCGCCGCCTACGTGACCAGCTTCGAGAGGCCGGAGACGAACCGATGAAGACCCGCGCCGCCGCGCAGTTCACCGGCCGCCACATGCTGGCGCTGATGGTGGCCTTTTTCGGCGTGATCGTCGCGGTCAACGTCACCATGGCCGTCTACGCCAATACGAGCTGGAGCGGCTTCGTCGTGCGCAATTCCTATGTTGCGGGCCTCGACTTCAACCGCAAGGCGGAAGAGCACCGCCGGCAGGCGGCGCTCGGCTGGACGTCCGCGCTCGCCATCGCCGACGGCAGGCTTCGCTTCGAGCTTGCCGACGCCGACGGCCGCGCGGTCGCCCTCGCGGGGGGCGTCGCCGCGTTCCGCCGCCCCGTCGGCGATGCAGAGGATGCGCGGATCGCGCTCGCCCCCGCCTCCGGCGCCGGGCTGGAAGCCGCCTTCGGCCTGCGCGACGGCGTCTGGATCGTGGAGATCGAGGCCGAGACCGGCCGCACCGCGCCATGGCGCGAGACCCGCCGCGTCAATGTCCGCAACGGGGCGGTCGAATGAGCTGCTGCGCGCCCGGAGCAGAGGACATGGCGGCCGGGCTCGGCGCCCTGCCCTCGGATGAGGAGGTCGCCGTTGCCGCGCGCGACCTCGGCGACGGCACGCGGCAGGTCGAGCTGTCGGTTCCGGCCGTTCATTGCGCGGCCTGCATCCGCACCGTCGAGACGGAGCTGGCGGGGCTCGACGCGGTCGAGGCTGCGCGCGTCAACCTGTCGACCCGGCGGGTCAGCGTGCGCTGGCGCGGCGCCGGCGTCCCGCCGGTCGTCGCGACCCTGGCCGGCCTCGGCTATCCGCCGAACCTGTTCGACGACAGCCAGGACGGCCGCGACCCGGTCCTGTCCGAGCTGATCCGCGCCATGGCCGTCGCCGGTTTCGCGGCGGCCAACATCATGCTCCTGTCCGTCTCGGTCTGGTCGGGAGCGGAAGGCGCGACGCGCGACCTGTTCCACTGGGTCTCGGCGCTGATCGCGCTGCCGGCCCTGGCGATCGCCGGCCGCATCTACTACCGCTCCGCCTGGAGCGCGCTGCGCCGGGGGCGCATGAACATGGACGTGCCGATCGCCATCGGCGTCACGCTCGCCTATGCGCTGAGCCTGTACGATACCGTCCATTCCGGCGACCATGCCTATTTCGACGCCTCGGTGACGCTGCTGTTCTTCCTCCTGATCGGCCGCACGCTGGATCACGTGATGCGCAACAAGGCGCGCGCCGCCGTTGCCGGGCTGGCGCGGCTTTCCCCGCGCGGCGCGCTGGTTCTGACCGCCGACGGCAGCCGCGACTACCGCCCGGTGCCCGAGATCGAGCCGGGCATGCGCCTGCTCGTGGCCGCCGGCGAACGCATCCCCGTCGATGCGCGCGTCGTCGCCGGCAGTTCCGACCTCGATTGCTCGCTGGTCAATGGCGAGAGCGCGCCGCGTCCGGTCGCCGCCGGGGCCGAGCTGCAGGCCGGCACGCTCAACCTGACGGGGCCGCTGACGCTGGAGGCGTTGCGCCCCGCCGCCAGCTCCTTCCTTGCCGAGATGATGCGGCTGATGGAGGCGGCCGAAGGCGGCCGCGCCCGCTATCGGCGCATCGCCGACCGCGTCTCGGCGATGTACGCGCCGGTCGTGCATCTGACCGCGCTGCTGACCTTCCTCGGCTGGATGGTTGCCGGCGGCGACTGGCACCGGGCCGTCACCGTCGCCATCGCGGTCCTGATCATCACCTGCCCCTGCGCGTTGGGCCTCGCCGTGCCGATCGTTCAGGTGGTCGCGGCGCGGCGCCTGTTCGAGAACGGCATCATGGTCAAGGACGGCGCCGCGATGGAGCGGCTCGCCGAAGCCGATGCCGCCGTGTTCGACAAGACCGGGACGCTGACGCTCGGCCGCCCCCGCATGACCAACCTGCACGAGATCGCGCCGCACCTGCAGGACGTGGCATCGAGCCTTGCCGCGCATTCGCGCCATCCGCTGTCGCGCGCGATCGCCGCGCAGGCGCAGGCCGGCGGGGCGCTCGACTGGGAGGATGTGCGGGAGCTGCCGGGCTTCGGCATGGAAGGCCGCTCGGGCGGGACCGTGTGGCGGCTCGGCCGTGCGGCCTGGGCCGCGGGCGAAGCCGCGGACGGCGCGGGCACCGTGCTTGCCCGTGACGGCGAGGTCGTCGCCCGTTTCGCCTTCGACGACGCGCTGCGTCCTGGCGCGCGGACTGTGGTCGCCGCGCTGGCGCAGGCCGGGTTCGGCCCCGTCGAGATGCTATCGGGCGATACGCAGGACGCCTGCCGGCGCGTTTCTGCCGCGCTCGGCATTCCGGCCTGGCGCGCCGGCCTGCTGCCGGCCGGTAAGGTTGCCCGCATCGAGGAGCTGTCGCGGCAGGGCCGCAAGGTCCTGATGGTCGGCGACGGGCTCAACGACGCGCCGGCGCTGGGGGCCGCCCATGTCTCGATGGCGCCCGCGACCGCTGCCGACATCGGCCGCAACGCCGCCGACTTCGTGTTCCTGCACGAGAGCCTTTCGGCGGTGACGACGGCGCTCGGCGTGGCGCGCCGCGCCGGGCAGCTGATCCGCCAGAACATCGGCATCGCCATCGTCTACAACCTCATTGCCGTGCCGGTCGCGATCCTCGGCTACGTCACCCCGCTGATCGCCGCCATCGCCATGTCCGGTTCATCGATCCTCGTCATCGCCAACGCGCTCAGGCTGATGCGCGCCGCACGCGGCGCCCAGGGCACGCCGCCCGCGCATGCCGGGGCCGGCCGGCCGGTCGCTGCGTGAGCGTCACCTGATCCCGCGGACCGTTTCCGGTTTGCCTCGCCCCGCGCCGAAGGCCGCTTTTCGGGAAAGGTCCTGCCGGAACGGGACGCGAGGAGGCCGCGGTTCGGTGCGAACGGATCCGGCGCTACGCCTGGTGCGCGCTTGCGGCAGGCGCGCCGATCTCCGGCGCCTTGCGCGGCGAAAGGGGAAGCCGCACCTTGAACACCGCTCCGCCGGCCTCGGTGCCCTCCACCCAGATGCGCCCGCCATGCTGCATGACGATGCGGTGCGAGATGGCGAGCCCGAGGCCGGCGCCCTGCGGCTTGTCGTCGATCGAATCGCCGAGCTGCCGGAAGCGCTCGAACACCACCTCGCGGTCCCTGGGGCGGATGCCGGGTCCGTTGTCGGCGACCGAAAGCTCGTATTCGCGCCCGACCCGGCGCAGCGCCAGCACCGCGCGCCCGCGTCCGGCCGGCGAGAATTTGGCGGCATTGCCGAGCAGGTTGATGACGACCTGTACCAGCCGGTCGCGGTCGCCGGTCACGATCGCCGGCTCGGTCTCCACCTCGATGCGCAGCTCGACCCGGCTGCGGGCGAAGACCTGCTGCACCGCGGCGGCGGATTCGCGCACCACCTGCGCAAGGTCGACCGGGGCGCTCTGGGCCGGCATCGACCCCGACGCCTCGATCTTGGACAGGTCCAGCAACTGGCCGATGAGGCGCGTCAGCCGTTCCGACTCCGTGACCATGATGCGCAGGAACTCCAACCGCTCCTCGTCGGGCAGATCTGGATGGTCGCGCAGGATTTCCGAGAAGGCGCGGATCGAGGCGAGCGGCGTCCGCAGCTCGTGATTGACCGTGACGACGAAGTCGTCCTTCATCCGGTCGAGCACCTGCAGGCGCGCATTGGCCTCCTTGAGCTCGGCCGTCGCGGCCTCGAGCGCCTGCGACTTTTCCTCGAGCTGCCGGTTGGCCTCGATCAGCCGCGAGGTCTCGTCGAGAATGCGCATCATCTCGTCGACCCCGAGCGGCTCCTCCTCGACGATGGCGCCGACCAGCACGCGCGCCGAGGCCGCGCCGATGACGCCGGCCAGCAGCCTTTCGTAGAACAGGACGGTTTCCGCGTCGGCCTGGACCGCGGTGGCCGGGTCGACGCCGCGCGTGCGGGCGAAGCTGGCATAGGCGGCGGCGGCCCGCTCGCGCCCGAGGAACCGGGCGGTCAACGACATCAGGTCCGGCACGAGCGCCGTGCGGCGCCAGATCTGCGCCGCCTCGCCCGATTCCACCGCATCGACGAACATCGCTGCCCGGGCGCGCTCCACCGGCGTCTGGCGACCGCCCAGCGACACCGCGATCAGCACGCCGGTGTTGACGAGCAGGGACCAGAACGCGGCATGGGTGACCGGGTCGAGGCCCGACAGGCCGAACAGCGCATGCGGCTTGAGCAGCTCGATGCGGAACGGGCCGTCGATGAGGAAGTGGATGTCGAGCGCGCCCGACTGGGCGAAGGAGGGCAGGAGCAGCGTGTAGCACCAGATGAGGAAGCCGGCCGAAATGCCCGCGAAGGCGCCGAGCTGGCTGGCGCCGCGCCAGTAGATGCCGCACAGGATGGCCGGCGCGAACTGCGCCACCGCCACGAACGACATCAGGCCGATCGAGACCAGCGCGAACTGGGCGCTGTCGTGGCGCATGTAGATGTAGCCCAGCACCATGATGAACGCCATCGCGGCGCGCCGGATCCATAGCAGAAGCCGGGTCAGGTCGGAGCGCGAGCTCAGGCCCAGCCGCCTGACCCTGAGCAGGGCCGGCATGACCACGTCGTTGCAGACCATGACGCTGAGCGCCGTGGTCTCGACCACGACCATGCTGGCCGCCGCCGACAGGCCGCCGAGGAAGGCCACCAGCGCCAGCGCCGGATAGTCGGCCACGAACGGCAGCGCCAGCACGATGTTGTCGGGATCGGTCTCCTCCGGCAGCATCATCCGGCCGGCAAACGCGATCGGCAGCACGAACAGGTTGATCAGCAGCAGGTAGAGCGGAAACAGCCAGGCGGCGCGGACCAGGTGGTTCTCGTCGACATTCTCGACGACCATCACCTGGAACTGTCGCGGCAGGCAGAACACGGCGAGCGCGGCGAGCGCCGTCATGCTGATCCAGCTATAGCCGTGATTGGCGGGGAACTCGTCGAAGATCACCCGGATCTCGGGGACCTTGCTGGCCTGCGTGAACAGGTCGCCGAACCCGCCATAGAGCCCGTAGACCACGAACAGCCCCACCGCGGTGAGGCTGAGGAGCTTGAGGATCGATTCGGCCGCGACAGCGACCACCATGCCCGGATGATGCTCTCCCGGCCGGATGCTGCGGCTGCCGAACAGCATCGCGAAGATCGTCAGGATGATGGCCGCCCACAGCGCGCCGTCGGCCAGCATTGGCCCCGTCGCGCCGGGAGTCATCCGGCCGGTGCTGAGCGCCATCAGGCCGCTCGAGATCGACTTGAGCTGGAGCGCGATGTAGGGCACCAGCCCGATGACCGCGATGATGGTGACCAGCGCCGCGAGGCTCGCGCTCTTGCCGAAGCGCGAGCCGATCAGGTCGGAGATCGAGGTGATGCGGTTGGCCTGGCTGATGCGCAGGATCCGGCGCAGCAGCACCGGCGCAAGACAGAAGGCCAGCGTCGGCCCGAGATAGATCGGCAGGAAGTCGAGGCCGCTCTGCGAGGCCCTGCCGACGCCGCCGTTGAAGGTCCACGAGCTGCAGTAGACGGCAAGCGACAGCGTGTAGACGATGCTGGAGCCGGTCAGCCGCGAGATGCGGCCGGAGCCGCGCTCCACCGCCCAGGCGATCGCGAACAGCAGCAGCAGGTAGGCGATCGCGACGACGACGAGGACCGGCTGGCTCATCGGCGCGGGCGGCCCCTGCCGCGCTCGTCCGCGGAGGCCGAGCCGCGCTCGCCGACGAACGCCATCAGGCCGATCAGAAGGGCCCAGACGAGGAAGAAGTAGAGATAGCGCGCCGGGATGCCGAACAGCGAGCCGCGGACCAGATTGAGGATCGGCGGGTTGAGCAGCACAGCGCCGGCCGCGAACAGCCCGATCATCCGGTCGCGCCTGGCGGTCCTGCGCAGCATGGCCGCCTCTAGAGCCCGGGCGTGCCGGCTTCCGGGCGCCGCGTCGCGCCCGCGGGCGCGGCCCGCCTGCGCCGGTGCGCCAGCACGTCCTTGACGCAGGAGACGACGTCGCCGATGGCGAACGGCTTGCTGATATAGGCGTCGGCGCCGAGCTCCAGGCCCACGCGCTGGTCGGCCTCGCCGCCCTTCGCCGTCAGCATGACGATGCGGACCTCGTCGTAGAACGGGTTGGCGCGCAGCGTCCGGCACACCTCGTAGCCGTTGCCGCGCGGCATCATCACGTCGAGCAGCACCAGGTCCGGCGGCTGGCTGCGGATCGCCGCCAGCGCCTGCTCCCCGTCGGAGACGGTGCGCACCTCGTGGCCTTCGCTCTGCATGAGGAAGCGGAGCGCGCGCGAAATGCTCGGGTCGTCATCTGCGATCAGGACAGACGTCGCCATGTATTTCCTCCGCGCGAACCGTCTTCGATCTCCGGAGAATGTGTAGACCTCTTGTTTTTGGGCGACAAGCCTCACACAATTGCATGAAATCGCGAGCTTACGGCATGATCAGCAAGGAAGCGGCCGCGGAAGCGGCGGAAGGCGTGGTACCGGGCGAGGCGGTTTCGCCCCTGGCAGCCAGCCCCGCGCGCATTCTCGTGGTCGAGGACGATCGCGACGTCGCCGGCCTCGTCGGCCGCGAGATGCGTTCGCTCGGCCTGATCGTGGACATGATCGGCTTTGCCGAGGACGCGCTGGTGGCCGCCCGCGCCACCGACTACGCGCTGATGATCGTCGATCTCGGCCTGCCCGACCGGGACGGCCTCGACCTCGTGCGCGAGATGCGCAAGCGGGCGATCGCCACGCCGATCCTGATGATGACCGCGCGCGGCAAGGTGGAGGACAAGGTCAGCGGCCTTGCCAGCGGCGCCGACGACTATCTGGTGAAGCCGTTTGCGGTGCCGGAGCTGCGGGCCCGCGTCACCGCTCTTTTGCGACGGCCGACGCCGCTCAAGGAAAGCCGGCTGACGATCGGCAATGTCGTGATCGACCGCGACGCGCTGGAAGCGGTCGTCGACGGCGCCAGCCTGCCGCTGACGCTCAAGCAGTTCCAGCTCCTCGAGCTATTGGTGCGGCGCAAGAACCACATGACGCCGAAGCGGATGATCGAGGAAGCCCTGTACGGCTTCAACGACGAGGTGTCCGGCAATGCCATCGAGGCTCACGTCTACAAGCTGCGCCAGGCCCTGCGCGGCGCCGGAGCGGATGCCGAGGTCGAGACGCGCCGCGGCATCGGCTACCGTCTGGTGGAGCAACGGCGACCGCCGGGGGCCGATGCCTGAGCGCCTCTCCGCCGCCGAACTCGCCCTGCTCGATCCGGACGGGACGTTCTCGCGGCGGCTCGGCGGCGACCGGGCCGCGCTGCTGGCGCTGGCGCCGGCGCTGAGGGCGCCGTCCGACGACCGCGCGCTCGCCGACATGCAGCGGCTGGCCCATCGCCTCGGCGGCGCCGCCGGCACGTTCGGCCACGCCGCCGTCAGCGAAGCCGCGCTCGACCTCGAGGAAAGCCTCATCGCCCAGCGTGAAGGCGAGTGCGACGGCGACGTGACCGCGCGGCGGCTGGTCGCGCTGCTTGCCGCCCTGGAGACGGCTCTTCGCCTAAAGTAAGGGCCTGCTAACTCTCAATTCAGCTTTCAGTCAGCTTCAGATCAGTCTTGGCTCAGCTTGCTGCGGTTTACTGCCCTCGGACTTCGGCGGAGGAGCTAGTCCGGCAGGCGCCGTGCGGCGGGCATATCGGCCCGGGCCGCGGCCCTCCGGCACCGTTACTCCTGTGACATTCGCGAACGGCCGACCGCCGGCGGTGCTGAGCAAGGGAGGAAGACGATGTCTCGAAATATCAAAGGCTGGACGCGTCGCGAGGCGCTTCTCGCGGGAGCCGGCTTCGCGGGTGCGGCGATGGCGCCCCTGAGCATGCCGGGCCTTGTCTGGGCCGACGACAAGCCGCCGATCGGCACCTGGCCGGCAGGCAGCGAGGGCGACACGGTCTATGTCGGCGCGGCCGTGCCGCTGACGGGGACGTATGCGGCGCAGGGCGCCGACGAGCTGAAGGGCTGGGAGCTTGCCGTCGAGCACATCAACACCAGCCACAAGCTGATGAAGGAGATCGCGCCGAAGGTCGACAACGGCCTGCTCGGCAAGAAGGTCGAGCTGCTGTCCGCCGATTCGGCCGCCAAGCCGAACCAGGCGCTGCAGGTCGAGCAGACCTTCATCAACCAGAACAAGATCGTCCTGATGACCGGCTCGACCTCGTCGTCGGTCGCCGTGGCGCTCAACAAGTTCGCCCAGCGCGAGAAGATCCTCTATCACGCGGGCATTTCCGGCTCCAACGACACCACCGGCAAGGACTGCGTGCGCTACGGCTTCCGCCAGGGCTTCTACGGCGAGATGGCGGCGAATGCGATCGGCCCCATCCTGGTGAAGAATTTCGGCGAGAAGCGGAAGGCGGCGTTTATGACGCCGGACTACACCTACGGCCACACCACTACGAAATCGGTGAACGACTATCTCACCGAGAAGGCCGGCTGGGAGATGGTCACCAACCAGGTGTCGCCGCTCGGCACGCAGGACTTCAGCCAGTACCTGACCAATATCGCCAATTCCGGCGCCGAGTTCCTGATCAACGTCAACTGGGGCCGCGATGCGGTGCTGTCGACCCAGCAGGCCAAGCAGTTCGGCATCATCCCGCAGATGACGCTGGTCGTTCCCTACCAGATCCCGTTCCTCGCCAAGGAGGTGGGGCCGGAGATCACGGGCGGCGTCTTTGCCGCGACCGATTTCTGGTGGACGCTGGAGGACAAGTATCCGCTGGCCAAGATGTTCGTCGAGGCCTTCCAGGAGAAGTACGGCTACCGGCCGGAGTGGGGCGCCGAAAACGCCTATGTCAGCTTCGCGCACTGGGCCCGCATGGTCTCCGAAGCGGGAACGTTCTATCCGCCGGACGTCATCAAGCAGTACGAGAAGGGCGAGACCATCCCCTCGCTGCTCGGCGACGTTCACTACCGGCCGGAGGATCACCAGTGCGTGCGTCCCGTCGTCATCGTCCGCGGCAAGACCAAGGACGAGATGCAGAACGACGAGGACTTCTGGGAAGTGCTGGAGCTCGTGCCGGGCGAAAGCGTGATCCAGGCGACCGATGCCTTCGGCTGCGAGCTCGGCGACTATACCTGAACGGACTCGCCACGGCCTTCCCGCGTCGCCAACGCGGGAAGCCCGTTTCACCGAAGGCGTCCGTGCCGCCCCGCGGGGAAAGCTCCTGGCCCTGCGGGGCTGGCGCGGCACGGACGACGGTCAACTTCCGAAAGCGCGGGCGAACTCGTGATCAACTGGGCAAACTTCATCTCGCAATGTTTCAACGGGCTGGTGCTTGGCGCGCTGCTGGCGCTGATCTCGTCCGGCCTGACGATCATCTACGGCACGCTGGGCGTGCTCAACCTGGCGCATGGCGCCATGTTCATGCTCGGCGGCTATGCCGGCTGGCTCGCCTATAGCTTCACCGGTTCCTTCATCATAGCCGTCGCCTCCGGCTCGCTGTTCGTCATGCTCGTCGGGGTGGTGACGGAGCGGCTGGTGATCCGCCATTTCTATGCCCGGCCGCCCGAGGATCAGCTTCTCGTCACCTTCGGCCTCGGCATCGTCTTCGTCGAGGCCGTGCGCTTCTTCTTCGGCAGCCTGTCGAAGACGACGCCGCCGCCGTCGATTTTCCAGGGCATCACCAATCTCGGCTTCATGGTCTATCCGACCTACCGGCTTGCCGCGCTCGGCATCGTCGCCGTCGCGCTGCTGGCGCTGTACTTCGTGCTCTACAAGACCCGTATCGGCATGATCGTGCGCGCCGGCATCGAGGATTCGGTGATGGTCGATTCGCTTGGTATCGACGTCTACAAGATCTTCATGCTGGTCTTCGGCATCGGCGCCATGGCGGCGGGGTTCGCCGGCATCGTCAATGCGCCGGTGGTCTCCATCGCGCCCGATGTCGGCGAGGCGATCCTGGTGCAGACCTTCGTCGTGGTCGTCATCGGCGGCGTCGGCTCCTTCCCCGGCGCCATCCTCGGCGGCCTCATCGCAGGCGAGATCATCTCCATCACCTCGATGTTCAATCCCGCCTATTCCTATGTCATGCTGTTCGTGGCGATGACGCTTGTGCTGGTGCTCCGTCCTCACGGACTGCTCGGCACGGCGGGCCGCGAGTAAACGCGGCGATCCGATGCTCAGACAACGCCCCTTCCTCGTCGAAGCCCTGACCGCGATCGCGCTGGTCGCGGCCCCCTTCGTGCTGCCCTATCTCGGTTTTACGCCGACGACGATCAACCGCATCCTCATATGGGGCCTGCTGGGGATCGGCTTCGACCTGCTGTTCGGCTACACCGGCCTGCTTTCCTTCGGCCAGTCGGCCTTCTTCGGCACCGGCGGCATGTTTTCCGCCTATCTGCTGACGCAGACCGGGCTCGAAAATACGCTCGTGGCGCTGTTTCTCGGTGCCATCGTGGCCGGCGTCATCGGCTATCTGGTTGGCCTGATCGCGCTGCGGCGCACCGGCATCTATTTCGCCATGATCACGGTCGCCATCGCCGAAGTGTTCTTCTTCGTCGAGTTCAACCCGCTATCGGCCTATACGGGCGGCGAGAACGGCCTGCCGGGCGTTCCCACGCCGAACCTGAACCTCGGCTTCACGACCATCGAGTTCAGCTCCAACTGGTCGATGTATGTCTTCTTCGCCTTCTGGTATTTCGTCGGGCTGGTGCTGGCGCTGCGCCTGGTCCGCTCCCCCGTCGGCCTGCTGCTGCGCGCCATTCGCGACAACCCGCTGCGCGCCGAGGCGCTCGGCCACAATATCCACGGCTACAAGCTCGCCGTCTTCGTCATCGCGGCCGTCTACACCGGGTTCGCCGGCGGCCTGCTGGGCATGATGCAGGGCTTCATGCCGCCCGACGCCTTCATGTTCGCGACCTCCGGCGAGATCGTCATGCAGACCGCGATCGGCGGGGCGGGCACATTGTTCGGACCGCTGCTCGGCGCGGCCGCGTGGCTCTACCTCAGCGATTTCTTCCAGACGACGCTCAATCTCGGCGCCACCTGGAAGCTGGTGCTCGGCATCGTGTTCGTCCTGCTCGTCTGCTTCCTGCGACGCGGCCTCGTCGGCGCGATCGTCGACCTGTACCAGCTCGCGACGCGCCGGAAGGCGGATGAGGAGGAGGGCGCGCCCGTCCCCGCGCCGCAGCCCGTCGTTGCCGCGCCGGCCGAACCGGCACTCGCGAAGGCGAAGCCTCGGCCCGCCCCCTCCGGGCGCGCGCCGGCCGCCGGCAAGTCCGGCCATATCCTGCAGGCGACCGGCCTCACCAAGCGCTATGGCGGCGTGATCGCCAACAGCGACGTCGACTTCACCGTCGATCATGGCGAGATGCGCGGCATCATCGGCCCGAACGGCGCCGGCAAGAGCACCTTCTTCAAGATGCTCACCTGCGAGGTGCCGCCGACCTCCGGCCGGATCACGTTCGAGGGGCACGATATCACCGGCAAGAGCATCACCGATGTCTGCCAGCTCGGCCTCACCAAGAGCTATCAGATCAACCAGCTCTTCGAGCGGTTGACGGTCCGCGAGAACCTGGCGATCGCCGCCCTCGGCGAGCTCCGCGGCAAGTTCAAGCTCGACATGTTCAAGAGTCTCCTCGGCGTTCGCGGCCTCGACGAGCAGGTCGCCAAGACGGCGACGCTGGTCAACCTGACCGCCCGGCTGGACACGCCGGTTTCCGAGCTCGCCTATGGCGAGAAGCGGCGGCTCGAGATCGGTCTGGCGCTGGCGACGTCGCCGAGCCTTCTGCTGCTCGACGAGCCGCTGGCCGGCATGAGCCCGCAGGAGCGCGTGGAGACGGTGGCGCTGCTCAAGTCGATTGCGCACGGGCGCACCATGATCATCATCGACCACGACATGGATTCCCTGTTCGAGCTGGTCGAGAAGGTGACCGTGCTGCAGGAGGGCAGGGTGCTGGTCGAGGGCACACCGGCCGAGATCAAGACCAACCCGAAGGTTCAGGAAGCCTATCTCGGCGGCGTGCATGGAGAGATGGCATGAGCCTGCTCGAAGTCAGCGGTTTGAACAGCTACTACGGCGACAGCCACATCCTGTTCGACGTCTCGCTGCGTGTGGAGAAGCACGAGGTCGTGGCGCTGCTCGGCCGCAACGGCGCCGGCAAGTCGACGACGCTGAAGAGCCTGATGGGCGTGGTGGCGCCGAAGACCGGCAGCGTCAAGCTCGACGGCGAGGAGATCGCCGGAAAGAAGGCGCACAGCATCGCCCGCCGCGGCATGCAGCTCGTGCATGAGGACCGGCGCATCTTCGGCAGCCTGAATGTCGAGGAGAACATCGTCCTCGCCGGGCTGACGGCCGAGAACAAATGGCCGCTGGATCGCATCTACACGATGTTCCCCCGCCTCAAGGAACGCCGCACCAGCCGCGGCACCGACCTTTCCGGCGGCGAGCAGCAGATGCTGGCGATCGCCCGCGCGCTGGTGCGCGACCCCAAGATCATCCTGCTCGACGAGCCGTTCGAGGGGCTGGCGCCGGTGATCGTCCAGGATCTCGTGCGCGCCTGCCGCGAGCTTGCCAATGCCGGCCAGACGATCGTGCTGGTCGAGCAGAACCTGGCCGCCACGCTGGCGCTCGCCGGCCGCGTCTACATCATCAACAATGGCCACATCGTCTTCGACGGCGCGGCCGACGAGGTGAAGAAGACGCCGGCGATCCTCAGCCGCTATCTCGGTGTCTAGGCGGGTCTCCGCAGACCGGGGCCGGTTTGGGGAAGAGACATGCGCGTGAAAACGGAGACCTGAGGCGCGGTCGCGGGGCCTGAGGGGCTCCGAAGGAACGCGCCGCGCTCTGGCGGAAACGCAGAGCCCGCCGCCTGCAGCGGCAGGGAACGAACGATCCGGGGGGAGGGCGAAGGGGGCGGACATGGGCCGCTCCCTTCGCGTTTTGCCGGGCATCGCATCCCCGCTGAAAGAAACGGCCCCCGCCCCGGGCGCAGCGCCTATCCGGCCGTCCGGCCGGCGTGTTCCAGGCAGGCGCGGACGGAGCGGTAGGCCAGCGCCGCCCGCTGGTCGGGATCGAGCCGGCGGGCGCGCTCGCGGTGGATCACCTCGACGCTGATCGGAATGTCCGGCGGCAGCGCGCGGGCCAGCGCGGCAAGATCGATATCGCCCTCGCCGGGGAACAGGCGCGCGGTGCGGGCGAGATGGACGAGTTCCTCGTCGCTGCGGCCGTAGTCGCGTGGCCCGTCGCAGAACTGCGCGAAATGCAGCAGCGCGGGAGGCAGCGCCGCGACGGCTTCGGCTGTGTCGCCGGCCCTGTCCCAGTGCAGCGCGTCGATGAGCACGCCTGCATTGGCGGCGCCCGCGCGCGCGACGATGCGGTGGGCGTCGGCGAGACGGCGCACCTGCGTCCACGGCATGAATTCGAGGTCGCAGGTCAGGCCATAGCCGGCGGCCAGCCCGCACAGCGCGGCGAAATTGTCCGTCAGCCGCGTCTCGTCGGGGTCGTCGCCGGCCACCAGAACATGGCGCGCCCGCAACTGCGCCGCCCGTTCCATGAACGGGCGGACGTCATTCACGCGCGTCGCGGCGCCGAGCCGCACGATCTCGACGTCGGCGACCCCGATGCCCGATGCCTTCAGCTCGGCTTCGACCGTGCGGGCGAGGCGATCGTCCGTCAGGATGCGGTGCGGGGCCTCGCCCGGCGCGGCCGGCAACAGCCGCAGGCCGACCATGTCGAAGCCGGCCCTGGCCGCCGCCCGGATCGCCTCGACCGGGCCGGCGTCGAACAGCGTCAGGAAGGCGAGCGAGAGGCGGCGGCCCATTCCCGTCTCACGCCAGCGGCGAGAACGGCAGCGGCAGCGCGATCGTCGACGACATGGCCGGCTGCAGCCAGTCCGGCCCGCCCCTGGGCGGCCACTTGCCGTCGGCGACCGATTGCGCCCGCGCCCTGGTGCGCGCCTCGAGGCTCGGATAGGGCCAGATCTGCGTCAGCCGCGGCTCGCCGTCGAGGCTGTACATGGCGACCGCCAGCGGCGAATAGGCGGCGCGCTCAGGCACCGCCGCCTTCCACTTCTCCAGGGTCGGCACCAGCCCGTTGGGCTTCATCCGGTAGCAGCGGATTTCGTAGATGGGCCCGCGCGCGCCGGTCTCGATTCCGGGCAGGAAGTCGAGCCCGACATGGCTGTCCATCGACAGGCCGGCGAGAAGCGCGACGCAGCCGAACGGGTCGTCGGACCGCAGCGCCCGCTCGCGCTCCTGCGCCAGCGCGGCGAGGCTGTCGAAGCCGCGCAGCACGTGGATCTCGTTGAGCGCGCCGATATCGGCTGCCCAGGCGCCGTAGAGCGTGCCCGCGCCGGCGCCGACCCACCGCTCGACCGCGGCTGCGGCCTTGCCGGCGCCGCCGAGCGCGATCCTGAGTGTGGCGAGTTCGTAATATCGTGTCATGTCCTCTCCTTCGCGTCGGTGGTGGCCGGCGCATCGACGCCGGTGACGGGCAGCCCGGCCAGCGCCCGGCCGGCGATATAGCCGAACGTCATGGCGGGTCCGAGCGTGATGCCGCCGCTCGGATAGTTGCCGCCGAAGATGCTGGCCATGTCGTTGCCCGCAGCATACAGGCCGGGGAGCGGCCGGCCGGCCGCGTCGAGCACCCGCGCCATGGCGTCGGTCTCCAGGCCGGCGAAGGTGCCGAGGCTGCCGGGTACGACCTTCACCGCGTAGTAGGGCGGCCTGTCGAGTGGGGCGAGCGAGGGGTTGGGCCTGTGGTCGGGGTCGCCTTGCGCCCTGTTGTAGGGCGACCGGCCGCGGCCGAAATCGCCGTCCTCGCCCTGCGCGGCCTGCCGGTTGAAGCGCGCCAGCGTTTCCGCCAGCGCATCGGCCGGCAGCCCGCAGGCCGCTGCGAGCCCGGCGACGGTGCGCCCGCGCTTCAGGTAGCCGCGGGCGAGCGCGCCCCGCAGCGGGAACGGGAACGGCTTGACCCAGCCAAGCCCCCACCGGCGCAGGGCGCGATGGTCGGCGATCAGCCAGGCGTGCGGCGTTTGTCCCGCCGGAGCCGTCCGGAACAGGGCGCGCATGAAATCGTGATAGGAATCGGCCTCGTTGACGAAGCGCCGGCCATCGGCGCCGACGGCGATGATGCCGGGCTTGGCGCGCTCGACCAGATGCGGAAAGTGCCCGGTTTCGCCCGGTCCCAGCGGCACCAGCGAGACCGGCGCCCACGCCGCCGGGTCGGCGAGGTCGGTCGCGACCCGGCCGCCGGCCTGTTCGCCCAGCCGCAGCCCGTCGCCGGTGTTCGTCGCGGGCGCGGCGGAATGGTGGCCGCTGCCGTCCGCCGCATGGGGAAACAGCGCGGCGATGCGCGCCCGGTCGTGCGGGAAGCCGCCGGCCGCGAGGACGACGCCGCGCCGCGCCGACACCTCGACCGGCACGCCGCCGCGCTGCAGCCGCGCGCCGGTGACGCGGCCGTCCTTCGCGATGAGCGCGACAGCCGGCGCCCCGGTCAGGATGTCGACGTCGCGCGCCACGGCGCTGGCAAGCAGCCGCGCCACCAGCGCGTTGCCGTTGACGAGCTGGGTCGAGCGTCCGGCCGTCAGCATGTCGCGCGCATGGCGGACGAGCCGGCGCGCGACGTGCAGGGCCGAACGCGGTGCCCGCGTCGCCTTGAAGAAATGCGCCATGTCGGCGCCGCTGGCGATGCCCATGCCGGCAAGGCTGACGATGCCGAGCGGGGGCCTGAGCCGCGCCAGCCAGGGGCCGAGCCGCCTGCCGTCGAAGGGCGCCGCGCAGACGGAGCGTCCCCCGGAGCGGGCGCCCGGTGTCGGATGGAAGTCGGGGATGCGGTTGCCGTCGATCCACACGACATCCGTGTTGGCGGCGAAGAATTCCACCATCTCCGGCCCGTTGCGGAGATAGGCGGCGATGCGCGGGTCGCCGGCCCGGTTGCCGATCTCGCTTCTCAGATAGGCGAGGGGCGCGTCGATCTCCTCGACGATGCCGGCCTTGCGGGCGAGCGGGTTCATCGGGATCCACAGCCAGCCGCCCGACCAGGCCGAGGTGCCGCCGACATGGGCGGTCTTTTCCGCCACGACCACCTTGAGTCCGTGCGCGGCGGCCGTCACCGCCGCCGCCAGGCCGGCGGCGCCGGAGCCGACGACCAGCACGTCGCAGGCAATCGCGCGGGGGCCGGACCGGCTCATGCCGTCCTGCGGCCTGCTCCGCCGGGCGAGGTTCCGTCGCGCATGGTGGCGCGGAAGAACAGCGAGGCCTGGCTGGCCGCCCCGAGCTCGGCGGCCGCGGCCGCCAGCGCGGGCGCAAGGTCCTCCATCCGCTCCGGCGTCATGCGCACCGCGGGCCCGGCGATCGACAGGCAGCCGATGACGGCGCCGCCGTCGCGATAGCGCACCGGCACCGCCATCGCGGCCATGCCGACGATATAGCCGTCGACGGCGATGGAATAGCCGCGCCGCCGCGTCTCGGCGAGGATGGCGAGCAGCTCCGCGAAGGAATGCAGGCCCCGCTGGCCCGGCTGCGGACGCCCCGGCGGCACCAGCCCCTGGGCGGCGACCAGCTTGACCGCCTCGCCGTCGTCCAGCGTCGACAGGAAGGCGTGACCGCCGGCGGTCGAGGCGAGGTGGACGACGACGCCCTGCTCGCGGCCGGGGTCGTAGCGCAGCCCGCCGGTGGCGCCCTGCGCGACGGCGACCCACACCAGCCCGTCATTGTCGCGCACGGAAAGCCGGATCAGCTCGTGGCTTTCGGCGGCCAGACGGTCGAGGATCGGCTGGGCGATGTCGGTGACGCCGGCCCGCGCCAGGAAGCCGAGGCCGAGCGAGGGCAGCTTGATCGACAACATGTAGGCGCCGTGGCTTTGCGCCTGCCGCACATAGCCCTGCCGCGAGAGCTCCTGCAGGATGCGGTGCGCGCCGCTGGCGGGCAGGCCGCAGCGGGCCGCGACCTCGCCGACGGACAGGCCCTCGGGGTGCTCGACCAGAAGCTCCACGACCGAAAGCGCTTTTTCCAGCGCGCTGCTCATCGCGCCGCTCCTTGCAACGACGGGGCCTTGCCGGCGCCGAGCGCACCGAGATCGACCGGGCAGGGCCGGCCGCTCGCGGCAGCCGCGCGGATCGCGTCACAGACGGCGATGTTGGCGCTGGCGTCGAAAAGGCCGACCAGCGGCGAAGCGCCGCGGATCACCTCGCCGAAATGGGCGAGCTGGGCCACATAGGGGTCCGCCCACCGGTAGGGCGGCACGGAGGGCGTCATCCTCACCGTCCAGTCGAGCGCGCCGTCATGCCGCCACAGCTTCAGGTCCGGCAGGGAAAGGCCGCCCAGGCTGCCGCCGTAAAGATGCGTGGAGACGTCGTAGTCGGGGAAGCGCGCGGTATTCTCTCCGCTCGCCATGTCCCATGACCACGGCCCCGCCGCCGCGTCCGATATGGCAAGCGTCGCCATGCCGCCGCGCTCGAAGCGCAGCAATGCCGCCGCGCTGTCCTCGACCGGCAGGCCGCGGATGCGGTGCGAGGCAAGCGCCTGCACCGAGGCCACCTCGCCGAAGAAATGGCGCAGCAGGTCGACCTCGTGGATCAGGTTGATCAGGATCGGGCCGCCGACGCCCGGCGTCTTGCGCCAGGCCGTATCGAAATAGGCGGCGGGCTTCATCAGCGTGCAGGTCACGGTCGCCACCGCGAGCTCGCCGATCGCGCCGGCGTCGATCACCGCCTTCGCCGCCTTCACCTTTGCGTTGTGCCGGCGATGGTGGCCGACCAGGACCGGAACGCCCGTCCGCTCCCCGACCGCGATCAGGGCGGCGGCGGACGCCACGCTCTCGGCCACCGGCTTTTCCAGCAGGACGGGAATGCCCGCTTCGAGGAGCGTGCGGGCGACGGGCAGGTGGAATTCGTTGGGCGCCGCCACCACGGCGCCGTCGATGCCGCCCGCGGCGACCAGTTCCTCGACGGAGGCGTAGCACGGCACGCCGTGGTCATCGGCGAGCGTGGCGCCGGCCGCGCCCGGCTCGACGATCGCGGCCAGGCCGAGCCCGTCGGCCCGCGCCAGCGTTTCGATATGCGTGCGGCCGATGACGCCGGCCCCGATCACGGCGATGCGCAGCCCTGCCATATGGTCCCGTTCCCTTCGACGGTGCGACGGTTCATCTGCAATAGCCGTTTCCGGTGTGAATTGGAACAAGATTCAATTATTGAATGACGTTCTATTTATGGTAAGGGAGATCGAGGCGGCGCTCGCCGGGCGCTGCGAAGGCATCTGATGCCGAACCTCTCGATCCGGAAGCCCGGAATGTCGCCATCGCCCTCGATCCTCGTGCCGCTGACCTTTCTCGCGGACGGTCAGGAGTTCGACGTGGTCGTGCTCGGCGCCGGAGCCGGCGGGCTGGCGGCGGCCGTCTTCGCCGCGCTCGAAGGCGCCCGCGTGCTGCTCGTGGAGTCCACGGAATTCGTCGGCGGCACCTCGGCCTTCTCGGCGGGGACCGCCTGGATCCCCAATACGCGCCATGCCGCGGCGATCGGCGCCGAGGACGGGTTCGACAAGGCCAGCCTCTATCTCGACCGCACGGTGGGCAACCGTTCCCCGAGAGCCGTGCGCGACGCGTTCCTGACGGCCGGGCCGCTGGCGGTCGACACGCTGGAGGAGCGCACCCAGGTGAAGCTGCGGGCGCGGCCCTTCCATCCCGACTACCTTTCGGAAGCGGAGGGCGCCACGGCCTTCGGGCGGGCGCTGGAGCCGCTGCCCTTCGATGCCGCGCCGCTCGGGCCCGATCTCCATCTGATCCGTCCGCCGCTTCCCGAATTCACCATTCTGGGTGGCCTGATGGTCGACCGCGACGACATCGCCCATCTGCTCGCCATGCGTCGCTCGCCCCGCTCGCTCGCCTATGCGGCGGGCCTGATCGCCTCCTACTACGCGCAGCGCTGGCGGCATGGCCGCGGCACCCGCCTCGTCATGGGCAATGCGCTGATCGGCCGGCTGCTCCTGTCGGCCCGCAATCTCGGCGTCCGCCTGCTGACCGAAACCGCCACGACCGCATTCTGCGAAGGCCCTTCGGGCATCGAGGGCGTGAGCCTCGCGCAGGGCGGAACGACGCGCCGCATCGGCGCGCGCGGCGGCGTCATCCTCGCCAGCGGCGGCTTCACCCGCCATCCGGCCCGGCGCAGCCAGATGCTGCCGAAGCCGGTCCCTGCCTTCAGCCCCTCCGCGCCCGGCCATACCGGCGCGCTGCACGATCTCGCGCTTGCTGCCGGCGCGCATTATGGAAAGGGCGCCCTCCAGCCCTGTTTCTGGGCGCCAGTCTCCGAGCGCATGCGTGCCGACGGCAGCCGGGCCGTGTTTCCGCATTTCGTGCTCGACCGCTCCAAGCCGGGCATCATCAGCGTCGGCCGCGACGGTCGCCGCTTCGTCAACGAGAGCACGTCCTACCATCTGTTCGGCATGGCCATGTTCGCGGCCGACCGCGATGGCTCCCACATCCCCTGCTACCAGATCGCCGACGCGGCCGCCTTGCGCAAATACGGGATGGGCATGGTCCGGCCGGGCGGCGCCTCCCTGAGCCCCTATCTCGCGGACGGCTATCTGACCCGCGCCGCCACGCTGGGCGGGCTCGCCGCGAAGCTGGGGATCGATGCGGCGAACCTCGAGCACACGGTCGCCGCCATGAACCGCTACGCGGCGGAAGGGATCGACCCTGAATTCGGCCGCGGCGGAACCGTCTACCAGCGCGCCAATGGCGATCCGGCGCACGGGCCGAACCCGACGCTGGGGCCGGTCGCGACGCCGCCTTTTTATGCGATCCGGCTGTGGCCGGCCGACATCGGCGCGGCGACGGGGCTGGCGGCGGACGAGCATGCGCGGCTGCTGCGGGCCGACGGCTCCGTCATCGCAGGGCTCTATGCCTGCGGCAACGACATGCAGTCGGTCATGGGCGGGGTCTATCCCGGCCCGGGCATCACCATCGGCCCGGCCATGACGTTCGGGTTCATCGCCGCGCGCGACGCCGTCCGCAGGGCGCGCGCATGAGCGCTCGCGGCGGCCGTCATTTCAAGGAGGGAGGCCGATGGGCCTGAGCATCAGCGGCGCGACGCGCCTTTTTCCGATCTACGGCGACCCCATCGCCCAGGTGAAATCGCCTGCCGGGCTGAGCGCGATCCTTGCCGCGCGCGGCATCGATGCGCTGGTCGTGCCGATCCATGTCACGGCCGCCGATCTGCCGGCCTTCGTCGACGGCGCCAGGCGGGCGAGAAACATCGACGGCATGGTGGTGACCGTTCCGCACAAGCCCGCCTCGCTGGCGCTGTGCGACCGCGTCACCGAGCGCGCCCGCTACGCCGGCTCGGTCAACATCATGCGCCGCCAGCCGGACGGGAGCTGGGCGGGCGACAACACCGACGGGCATGGCTATCTCGACGGCATTGCCGCCGAGGGCTTCGTGCCCGAAGGCAGGCGCGTGCTTCTGGTGGGCGCCGGCGGCGCCGGCTCGGCCATCGCCTTCGAGGTCCTGGCGCGCGGCGCGGCCATGCTCGCCATCCACGACATCGATGAAGCCAGGCGCGACGGCCTCGTCGCGCGCCTGTCCGGGCGCTTTCCCGGCCGTGTCGGCATCGGAAGCGCGGACCCGCGGGGTTTCGATCTCGTCGCCAACGCGACCCCGCTCGGCATGCGCGAGGGCGACCCCTATCCGGTCGACGTCGACCGTCTGGTCGCGACGCAGTTCGTCGCCGATGCCGTCACCAAGCCCGAAATCCCGCCGCTGATCGCGGCAGCGCGCGCCCGCGGCTGCGCGACCATGCCGGGCTCGGGCATGTTCAACGCGCAGGCGGAGCTACTGGTCGATCTCCTGACCGGCGTACGCGCAATAGCCTGAGGCGCTGTCGGCCTCGGGCCATTGTGCGCCGGGGCGTGGCGGGCAAGCGCCTGGCGCACCATCCCCGTCCGCCCGGGGATCTTCGGCAGCCCGGAATCCCCACCGTTCCGGCTGGCGCCATGGCGCCAGCCGCGCTTTTTCATGATTTTTAGTGGATCGGCGGGGTCAACTTTAATATAGCAGAGGCGCGAAATCGACCGGACGTCGCGCATGAACCGACAGAACTGGACCGTTAAGGACGACATTCGCGAATACTGGTCCTCGCGCGCCGAGACCTTCGACCTCTCGCCCGGTCACGAGATCTTCGGCGATGACGAGCGCGGCGCCTGGCATCGGCTGATCGTGCGCCATCTGGGCGAAGGTGACGGGCGCAAGGCGCTCGACCTTGCCAGCGGCACCGGGGTGATTTCGCGGCTGCTGTGCGAACGGGGGTTTTCCGTCACCGGGCTCGATTTTTCCGAACCGATGCTGGAGCGCGCCCGGACCAAGGCGCAGGCGCGCAGCCTCGATGCGCGTTACGTGATGGGCGATGCCGAGGACACGCGGCTGCCCGACGAAGCCTTCGACGCCATTATGACGCGCCACCTCGTGTGGACGCTGCCGGACCCCGAAGCGGCCTTCGCCGACTGGTTCAGGGTGCTGAAGCCCGGCGGCCGGGTGCTGGTCGTCGATGCCGACATGACGGCGCGCACGCTGCGGGCGAAGCTGCTGCGCCGCCTCGCCGCCGCCGTCAGGCGCCTTGCGCCGCCCGCGCCGATGCCGGGCGTCGATCGCGAGCGCCACAACCGCATCCTCGAACAGGTCCATTTCTCGAAGGGCGCGCGTGCCGAGGAGATCGCCGCGCTGCTTGCCGCCGCCGGCTTCGAGAACATCGCCATCGATCGCGCCTTCGCGCCCATTCGCAGGGCGCAGGGACGCCACATGCCGCTGCACCAGCGGATCGATCGCGCCAGCCAGGATCGTTACGCGATCCGAGCCAGCAAACCGGTGCTTCTGACAGCGGATGCCGCCCGGCCCGGGCGGCAGGCCGCGTAAGTCGATTGGAGGACAGAATGCTGGAAATTACGACCCGCCTGCGGGACGGCGTGCGCCGCCCGCTTCTCGCGGCCGCCTGGCTGGCGCTCGGTCTGCTCGCCGTCGCCGGCATGGCGAACGCGCAGGACAGGATCACCGTGACCGACCTTGCCGGCCGCACGGTCGAGGTGCCGCACGGCGCGCAGAAGGCGATCCTCGGCGAGGGGCGCATGTTCTATGCGACCGTCGTCCTCGACAAGGACAATCCCTTCTCGCAGCTCGCCGCGATCGGCGACGACCTGCCGAAATTCGACCCCGACACCTGGAACAAATATCTGGCCCGCTTCCCCGAGGCCAAGGATGTGCCGATGATCGGCGCCGCGGCCTCGGCCGACTTCAGCGTGGAAAAGGCGCTCGACCTCGATGCCGACGTTCTGATCGTGACGCTCGGCTTCTACGACAAGATCAAGGAAAGCGGCATCATCGAAACACTCGAGAAGGCCGGCGTTCCCACCGTCTTCGTCGATTTCCGCGAGCGCCCGACCCAGAATACGGTGCCCTCGGTCCTGCTGCTCGGCCGCATCTTCGCCAAGGAGGCGCAGGCGCAGGCGTTTGCGGACTTCTACATGGCCGAGATGCGCAAGGTCTACAACGTGGCCAACCGCCTGAAGCCGAATGAGCGTCCGAGCGTGTTCGCGGAGCGCGCTGCCGGCCTCGATCCGGCGGTCTGCTGCAACACCTTCGGCAATTTCAATTTCGGCGAGTTCGTCGCCGAGGCCGGCGGCTTCAATCTCGGCACCAAGTATTTCACCGGCGTCAGCGGCGTGCTCAACCCGGAGGCTCTGGTGACCGAGGACCCCGACTACATCCTCGTGACGGGCGCCAACTGGTCGAACTCCAACCCCGGCAACACGGCCGTGTGGCTGGGATACGAGACGGACAGGGCCAGGGCCCAGCAGCAGCTCAGAGGGCTGATGCAGCGCACCGGCTTCCCCGAGCTCAAGGCGGTCAAGGAAAACAAGGTGATGGCCATCTATCACCAGTTCTACCAGAGCCCCTACCACTTCGTCGCCGTGCAGGCGCTGGCCAAATGGCTGCACCCCGACAAGTTCGCCGATCTCGACCCGGAGGCGACCTTCACGGAGCTCCACGAGAAATTCCTGCCGATCGACGTGAGCGGTGTCTTCTGGACGACGCTCGACTGAAGCGGCCTGCGGTCGCCCGCCAGGTGGGCGACTGCTCCTGCTCGGGCTGGTTGCGATGAGCGATGTGACGACACTGCGGGCGGGCGAGCTCTACCGGCGGCGGGTCTTGCGCAAGACCCTGCTGGTGTTCGCCGCCTTCGCCGCGCTGGCGCTGGCGATCTGCGTCGACATCGGCGTCGGCCCCGGCCGCTACACGCCGGTCGAGGTGCTGACGGCCCTTTTATGGCCGGCCAGCGTCGAGCCGAAGCTTTCGATCATCGTCTGGGACGTGCGCTTGCCGGTGGCGGTGATGGCGGTGATGATCGGGGCCATGCTGGGCGTTGCCGGCGCCCAGATGCAGACCATCCTGCACAATCCGCTGGCCGATCCGTTCACGCTCGGCATTTCGTCCGCCGCCAGCTTCGGTGCTGCGCTGGCGATCGCGGTCGGCGTCGGCCTGTGGCCGGTCGGCGGCTCCTTCCTGATCGCCGGCAACGCCTTCCTGTTCGCGCTGGCCACCTCGCTGGTGCTGTTCCTGTTCACGCGCATGCGCGGCGTCACCATCGAGACCTTCGTGCTCGTCGGCATCGCTTTGTTCTTCACCTTCAATGCCCTGCTCGCCTTCATCCAGTACCAGTCGTCGGAGGCGCAGCTCCAGCAGATCATCTTCTGGATGATGGGCTCGCTCGCCCGCGCCACCTGGGCCAAGATCGGCATCTGCGCCCTGCTGCTGGCCGTCATCCTGCCGCTTTCCTGGCTGCGCAACCCGATGATGACCGCGCTGACGATGGGCGACGAGCGCGCCGCCAGCCTCGGCGTCCCGGTCGCGCGGCTGCGGCTCGAGATGCTCGCCTCGATCTCGCTGCTGGCGGCCACGGCGACCGCCTTCGTCGGCACGATCGGCTTCATCGGCCTCGTCGGGCCGCACATCGCGCGCATGCTGGTCGGCGAGGACCAGCGCTACTTCATGCCGGCCTCGGCGGCCGCCGGCGCGCTGATCCTGTCCGTGGCCTCGACATTGTCCAAGGGCATCACGCCCGGCGTCATCTATCCGATCGGCATCATCACCGCGCTGGTCGGCGTTCCCTTTTTCGTCAGCCTGATCCTGTCGATCCGCAGGGAGACCTGGAGATGAGCCTGGAGATTTGCGGCCTCTGCTTCGGCTATCGCACCTGCAAGCTGTTCGACGGCCTCGACACCGCGCCGCTCAGGCGGGGCGAGCTGACGGCGCTCGTCGGCCCCAACGGGGTCGGCAAGTCGTCGCTCTTCCGCCTCGTGGCCGGTCTGCTTTCGCCGTCGCGGGGCGTCATCCGCCTCGACGGCGACGACACCGCCGCCATGAGCGGCCGGCGCCGCGCCGAGCGCATCTTCCTCTTGACCCAGCATACCTCGATGCGTGCCGCGCTGGGCGTCTTCGACGTGATCCTGCTGGCCATGCGCGGCTGGCGCGGCGGCAAGGCGACCGCCGAGGAGATCGACCGTGTCGAGGCGATCCTGGCCGATCTCGGCATCGAGCATCTGTCGGACCGGCTGGTGACCGAGCTTTCCGGCGGCCAGCAGCAGCTCGTCGCCATGTGCCAGGCGCTGGTGCGCGATCCCGACGTATTGCTTCTGGACGAGCCGACCAGCGCTCTCGACCTGCGCCGTCAGCTCGAGGTCATGGACCTCGTTCGCCGCGTGACCCGCGAGCGCGGCATCGTCACGGTCGCGGCGTTGCACGATCTGGGCCTTGCCTGCCGCTTTGCCGACCGCTTCCTGCTCTTGAACGACAGCCGCATCGCGGCGGACGGCACGCCGGAAGAGGTGCTGCGCGCGCCCGACACCGGCCGCGCCTATGGCGTGCGGATCGACATCCAGCACACGCCGCGCGGCGAGATCCTGGTCAATTCCTACCTGAACTGAGCTGGGCCCGCCTCACAGCCGTCCGATCCGTTCCGTCAGCAGCGCGAAATAGCCGTCCGCGTCGATCTCGCGCATCACCTGCGCGTTCCTTGGCCGGTCTGTGACGCCCCACCAGTCGATGACGGTCATGCCCATCGTCAGCTCCGAGGCCGTTTCGATGACGACATTGACGTGCCGGCCGGAAAACAGCGCCGGCCTGAGCAGATATGCGATCACGCAGGGATCGTGCAGCGGGCCGCCGTCGGTGCCGTATTTGCGCTCGTCGTAGCGCTCGAAGAAATCGAGCATCTCGGCGGTGGCGGTGCCGACGCGGGTGCCGAGCCGGCGGAACGCGGCGACGCGCGTGGCCGTGGTCAGCGCCTTGTGGGTGACGTCGAGCGGCATCATGGTGATCGGCGCGCCGGAGCGGAAGACGACATCGGCCGCATGCGGATCGACATGGATGTTGAATTCCGCCGCCGGCGTCACGTTGCCGCCCTCGAAGAAGCCGCCGCCCATCAGCACGATCTCGCCGATACGCCCGGCGATCCGCGGCTCGCGCACCAATGCCAGCCCGATATTGGTGAGCGGGCCCAGCGGGCACAACGTCACGCTGCCGGCCTCCTCGGCCATCAGCGTCTCGACGATGAAGTCGACGGCGTGCCGGTCCTGCAGGGGCATGGCCGGCTCCGGCAGGACGGGGCCGTCGAGGCCGGTCTTGCCGTGGACGTTCTCCGCGGTCACCAGCGGCCGCACCATCGGCCGGCTCGCCCCGGCGAAGACCCTCGTTTGCGGCCGTCCGGCGAGCTCGCAGATCTTGCGCGCGTTCAGTTGCGTCAGGCTGAGCGGTACGTTGCCGGCGACCGCCGTGATGCCCAGCACGTCGAGCTCGGGGCTGGCCAGCGCGAGCAGGATGGCGACCGCGTCGTCCTGGCCGGGGTCGGTGTCGATGATGATCTTGCGTGCCGGCACGGGGGGACTCCGAAACTCTTGAAGTGCGGGAATTTGCAAACCATATCAGGGGCACAGGCGGAAATGCCATCCGGGTTTCCGTCTATCCACGTCGCTCTTTGAGGACACGGCAAATGTCGCGCATGACGCCCTTTTCGAGCCCGCTTCTGCTGGGCTTCGATTCGATGGAAAAGACGCTGGAGCGCCTGGCCAAGTCGGCCGATGGCTATCCGCCCTACAATATCGAGCGCGTGCGCGGCGCGGACGGCGGCGTCGACCACCTGCGCATCACGCTCGCCGTGGCGGGCTTCGCCGAAGCCGATCTGGACATCACCGTCGAGGAGAACCAGCTCCTTGTCCGTGGCCGCCAGAACGACGATGCCGAACGCGAGTTCCTGCATCGCGGCATTGCCGCCCGCCAGTTCCAGAAGGCGTTCGTGCTGGCCGACGGCATGCGCGTCATCGGGGCCGAGCTGAAGAACGGCCTGCTGTCGATCGATCTCGACAGGCCGGAACCGGAGCGGCTGGTACAAAAAATCAACATTTCGGTGAAAGACTGATGTCGTCCCGCCGGAACCGCCAAGCTCTGTCGCGGGTTGGTCTTTCAGGACTTCCTGCGCAATAGGAGGCTGACATGACTTATAATGAAGAAAAAGCGGCTGTCACCCCTGACGAACTCGCCCGTATCGGCGAAGGCGTCGTCGCCTATCTCAGGGAATTCAGCTCGGACGACCTCAAGGGCCGCTTCCCCGGCATGCCGCAGATGGCGCCCGGCACCAGGCTCTGGGCGGTCTTCGCGGCAGACGGCCGGCCGATCCTGCTCGCCGACGCGCATGCCAGCGCGGTGGCCGGCGCCATGCAGAACGACCTGACCCCCGTCAGCGTCCACTGAGCTCTTGCGGAGAAGCGCGGCGTCGTCCGTCCGCTACCACCGCCCGATGACGCGTTTCCGGCGCTTTCCTCCGCGGCTCTACGCCGCGTGCGAGGCCGGTGTCTGGGCAAGGAAGGTGTAGATCGCCGCCGCTTCGCTCGATCCACGGATCTTGGCGATGATATCGGGATCGCGCAGCACGCGCGCGATGCGCGACAGCGCCTTGAGATGATCGGCCCCCGCGGTCTCGGGAGCCAGCAGCAGGAAGGCAAGATCGACCGGCTGGTCGTCCAGCGCCTCGAAATCGACCGGCGTTTCCAGCCGGGCGAACACGCCCGTGATCTTCCTGATTCCCGGCAGCTTGCCGTGCGGAATGGCGATACCGTTGCCGACGCCGGTCGAGCCGAGCCGCTCGCGCTGCAGGATCGTGTCGAAGATCTCCCGCTCGCTCAGGCCCGTGACCTGGGCGGCTTTTTCGGCCAGCATCTGCAGCAGCTGCTTCTTCGAGTTTGCCTTCATGGCGGGTATGACCGCCGACACCTCGATAAGATCGCTCAAGTCCATCACAAGATATCCTTTTGCAGCATTCCGGGCGCGTCCGCTGGCCCTGTGGCTCGCGGGTGCTGGCTACTGGCGCGATACGGAAGACGTGTCGATCCACCCGATGTTCCCGTCGGGCCTTCGATAGACGATGTTGACGTGGTCGCTGCTGGCGTTGCGGAAAAGGAAGACGGGGCTGTCCTTCATGTCGAGCTCGATGACGGCATCGGCCACGGTCATCGTCTTCAGCGCGAGCGTCGATTCGGCCACGACGGCCGGTGAATAGTCTTCGCCCACCTCCTCGTCGTCCTCGGCCACGGGCGCCATCACCCGATAGGCGAGGTCGATCGTCCCGGCCGACGCCGTGGCGGCGGGCGCATGCGATTTCAACCGCCGCTTGTAGCGGCGCAGCCTCTTCTCGATGCGCTCGGCAGCCGCATCGAAAGCGCCCTGCGGGTCGAGCGCCTGTCCGGTCGCCTGCAGCGCCATGCCGGTGTCGAGATGGACGAGGCAGTCGGCGCTGAAACGGGAGTTCGACTTCTCCACCGTCACCTTGCCGGAATAGCCTCCGTCGAAATATTTGTCGATCGCCTCTCCGATCCTGTTTTCGATGCGCGTGCGGAACGCATCGCCGATATCCATCTGCTTACCCGAAATGCGCAGGTTCATCAGAACGGACCTTCTTACTTTTCAGGCTGATGACGGTGAAGTTTATACCCGTGGGCGGCAGGCACAAGCATCCGATCGGTCGGTTCGAGCGCTCCTGGCGCACGTCATGGTAGCTCGGTATCGAGCCTCGTCGAGGCCGCCCTTCCATTGCGGCGGCGCTTCTATTCGCTTCATGCGCCCTTGTCAACGAACGCAGCGGGAACCGGGGCCGCAGGCCCGCGGAAGCCCGGTTTCAGCGTGCTGCCGCCATCATCGCCCGCTTCTCGCGCCGCCGCTCGACGGAGGAGGGGATATTCATGCCTTCCCGGTATTTGGCGACCGTGCGGCGTGCGATTTCGACCCCGCTTTTCCTCAGGATATCCACAATCGCGTCGTCGGACAGGACGCGGGCCGGCTTCTCGGCCTCGATCAGCGCGCGGATGCGGTCGCGGACGGCTTCCGCGGAGTGGGGCTCGCCCCCTTCGGCAGAGGCGATCGCCGCGGTGAAGAAGAAACGCAGCTCGAACAGGCCGCGCGGCGTGAGCATGTATTTGTTGGCCGTTACCCGGCTGACGGTGGATTCGTGCATGCCGATCGCATCGGCCACCATGCGCAGGTTGAGCGGCTTCAGATGGCGCACGCCATGCTCCATGAAGCCGTCCTGCCGGCGTACGATCTCGCCCGCGACCTTGAGGATGGTGCGGGCGCGCTGGTCGAGGCTGCGCGTCAGCCAGCCGGCGTTTTGCAGGCACTGGCTGAGGAACTCGCGCCCCGACGCGTCCTGCACCGTCGCAGCGACGCGGGCATGGTAGGCGTGGTCGACGAGCACGCGCGGCAAGGTCTCCGGGTTGAGCTCGACGGTCCAGCCGCCGTCGGGAGCCCGCGCCACCAGCACGTCGGGCGACACCGGGTCGGCGGCCGCGGAGGCGAAGGCCGCCCCCGGCCTCGGGTCGAGCGAGCGGATTTCGGCCAGCATGTCGAGCAAATCCTCCTCGTCGACGCCGCAAAGGCGGCGCAGGGCGGCGAAATCGCGGCGCGCCAGCAGGTCGAGATGGCCGAGCAGGCGCGCCATCGCAGGGTCGAGCCGGTCGCGGGCCCTGAGTTGCAGCGCCAGGCATTCGGAAAGGTCTCGCGCGAAGACGCCGGTCGGTTCGAGCGTCTGGCACACGGCGAGCACCGCCTCGACGCGCTCCGGCGCGACGCCCAACCGCGCCGCCGTTTCGGCCGTGTCCGCCTCCAGATAGCCGGCCTCGCCGAGCATGCCGGCGAGGTCCTGCGCGATCAGCCGGTCCACCGGATCGGCAAGGGCGAGCGCAATCTGTCCGGCAAGGTGGGTGCCGAGCGTGACCGGCGCCGCCGCCAGGGCTCCGGGATCGGGCGCATCGCCGCCGGCCGCGGGCGCGCCGGCGGTCGCCGCCGACCGCCATTGGGCGGCGAGATCGGGAGCAAGCCGGTCGTGCCGGCCCGGATCGTCCGGAAACATGTTTTCCAGCGAGGTGTCGAGCCGTTCCGAGATCGCTTCGGCGCTCCAGTCCGCCGGCGGCGCGTTCGCGTCCTCGGGCGGTGCCGGTCCGGCCGCGGCGTCGTCCTCGGCACGTTCCAGAAGCGGGTTGCGCTCGATCTCGGCATCGATGAAGCGGTCGAGCTCGGCCTGGCTCAGTTGCAGCAGCCGGATCGACTGCATGAGTTGCGGCGTCATCACCAGCGATTGCGACTGGCGGAGCTGGAGTTTGGCCGTCAGAGCCATGCGGGCGCGAACCTCCGGGGCGCGCGAGCGCCGGAACCGCCGGGATGAAACTGGCCCGGCTTTTGCTTGTCAAGGTTCGAGGCTAGGCGATCCGGCTTACCGGAGGGTTATCGCAGGGCTGTCGGGCGGCTGTTACAGGCTGAACTGCTCGCCCAGATAGAAGCGGCGGACATCGGCATTGCCGACGATTTCGTCCGGCGTGCCATGGGTCAGCACCTTGCCGGTCAGGATGATATAGGCGCGGTCGATCAGGCCCAGCGTCTCGCGCACATTGTGATCGGTGATCAGGACCCCGATGCCGCGCCGCGTCAGGTGGCGCACCAGTTGCTGGATGTCGGACACCGCGATGGGGTCGACGCCGGCGAACGGCTCGTCCAGCAGCATGAAATTGGGCTTGCTGGCCAGTGCGCGGGCGATTTCCAGCCGCCGCCGTTCCCCGCCCGACAGCGAGATCGCCGGCGATTTGCGCAGATGGGTGATGTGGAACTCGTCCAGCAGCTCGTCGAGCGCCCTTTCGCGTTCGGCGCGGTCCTTTTCGACCGTTTCGAGCACGGCGCGGATGTTGCCCTCGACGGTGAGGCCGCGGAAGATGGAGGCTTCCTGCGGCAGATAGCCGATGCCGAGGCGCGCGCGCCGGTACATCGGCATCGTGGTGACGTCGAAGCCGTCGATCTCGATCGTGCCGCTGTCGACCGGCACCAGCCCGGTGACCATGTAGAAGCAGGTGGTCTTGCCGGCGCCGTTGGGGCCGAGCAGGCCCACCGCCTCGCCGGCCCGCACGCCGAGCGAGACGCCCGACACGACCTGGCGGCCCTTGTAGCTCTTGGTAAGCCCGCGCGCGATCAGCGTGCCCTGGTGGCGGGTCCGGTCCGGCGGAAGGGCGCCGTCCGCGGGCAGGGCCGCATCCGCACCGGCCGAAGCGCGCGAGAAGATCGAGGTCAGCCTCGCCATCAATTGCTTTGCGAGCCCGGCTGCAGGAGCATCTTGATGCGGCCGCTCCCGCCGCTCTGGCCACAGCCGTCGAGCTGCGACCGGCCGGACTTCGAATCGGACACCAGCCGGCAGCCGACGACGACGTTGTCGCCCTGCGTCAGCACCACTTCCTTGCCGGTCAGCACCAGCACGCCGGTGTCCATGTCGTAGCTGCCCTGGTCGCCGGTCGCGACCTGGTCGTTCTGCTTGATGTAGACCTTGCCTTCGGCCTCCATCCGGTCGATGTCGGTATCGTCGGTGCCGGCTCCGTCGCCGCTGCTCTTGTAGTAGACCGTCATCTTCACCGTCTTGAGCAGCAGCTTGCCCTGCACGAGCTGCACGTTGCCGGTGAAGATCGCGATATTGTCGCGGTCGTGCACCTCGAGCCTGTCGCTTTCGATCTCGATCGGGCCGTCGCCGCCGAACTGGAAGCCGGCCGGGCCCTGTCCGGACTGCGCCAGCGCCGGCGCCGCCAGAAGAAGCCAGAGCGCGGCCGCCGCCAGCCGCCTGCCTGCGTCAGTCCTGCGCGTCGCCAGCATGGTCGCTCCCGCTCGCCGAGGCCGTGTCGACATTGCCCCGGATGTGAACCTTTACGCGGTTTTCGAACAGCATCACCGCGCCGCCATTGGTCACCGTCATCGAATCGGCGGTGATGGTCGAACCGTTGCGGTCGATATGCACGGGGTCGTCGGTGTGCAAGGTGCTGTCGCCGATGTCGATCGTGGCCGATTGCAGACGCGCGACCATCCCGTCGGTCGTCTTGACCAGGGTCGGGCTGTCGATCTCCAGCCGGTTGCTGGATTTGACGAGCTTGCCGGAGGCTGCGTCGACCATGGCCCAGTGGTCGGTGCCGACCGGCAGTTTCGCGCCGATGTTCTCCAGCTCGACCACGTCGTCGTCGGACACGGCCTGTGCGGCGCGCTCCGCCTGCATCTCGTAGGGCCGGTTCTCGGCGTTGAAGCCGGCCATCCGCGGGTTCGCCATGATGAGCCGGCCGTCCTGGATCGAGGCGCCGGCGAGATCGATCGAGACGTCGCCCATCCGCGCCAGCACGGACTTGCCGACGAGCCCCGCGCTCATCAGCAGCGCCAGCGCCGGCAGCGCGACCTTGAGGCGGCGCACATTGCGCGAACGCCGCCGCTCGCGCTCGAACACCTGTTCGGTCGCGATCCGGTTGCGATTGGATTGCTGCACGGCCTTGTCGGTCATCTCACGGTCATGGCAAACCGCCCCGAAGTCGCCTTGCCGGGCGGCCGCGAAGCGATAACAACATCCCCTCCCGCCGACAACCACTGGCGACGTGCAGGCAATGCGGTCAACTCGCACCGGATTATGGTGTTTTTTGGAGCCGCAGGCAAACGCCCCGGCCGATCCCCGGCGCCGGCGGCGCATACGCCGTCTGCCGCGAAATGCTGCGTGCCAGCCGCTTCCAGCCGGCCGCGAAAGGCATTACAGCATGGCATTCGCCAATCATCGCCACGAGGGAGATCCCCATGGCCACACGGGCCGACGACATCATCGACCGCCGCAGGCTGCGGCGCAAGCTGACCTTCTGGCGGCTGGCGGCCCTCCTGGTCGTCGCGGCGGCGCTGGCCGGGGCCGTTGCCTGGGCCTTCGGCGACATCGACGGCGCGACCGGCCGCGACCATGTCGCGCGGGTCCGCATCGAGGGCACCATCACCGAGGACGACCGGATGCTGGAGATGCTCGACCGGCTGCGCAAGTCGGCCGCCGTCAAGGGCGTCGTGCTGACCGTCGATTCGCCCGGCGGCACCACTGCCGGCGGTGAGGCGCTCTACGAAGCCGTGCGCCGGCTGGCGGAGGCCAAGCCGGTGGTCGCGCAGGTCGGCACGCTCGCCGCCTCCGCCGGCTACATGATCGCCAGCGCGGCCGACCATATCGTGGCGCGGCAGTCCTCCATCGTCGGCTCCATCGGCGTCCTGTTCCAGTATCCCGACATCAGCGGCCTGATGGACAAGGTCGGGGTCAAGCTCGAAGGGGTGAAATCCTCGCCGCTCAAGGCCGAGCCGTCGCCCTTCAGCCCCACCACGGAGGAGGAGCGCGCGATGATCCGCAACCTCGTCATGGACAGCTACGACTGGTTCGTCGGGCTGGTCGAGACCCGCCGCGGCCTGACCCGCGCGCAGGCGCTGGCGCTGGCCGACGGTTCGATCTACACGGGCCGGCAGGGGCTGGCGAACCGGCTGGTGGACGAGCTGGGGGGCGTCGAGGCGGCCCGCGCCTGGCTGGCCGGCAAGGGCGTCCCGGCCGAGCTCGATCTGGTCGACTGGAAGCCGCGGCGCGATCGTGCCGGCTGGCTTCTGGGCTCCGCCTCGGTGCGGGCGCTGTCGGCATGGCTGGGCCTGCCCGCCGCCGGCACCGACCTTCTGGCCGGACTCGGCGCCGACCGCATCTTCCTTGACGGTCTCCTGTCGGTCTGGCAACCTGCCGATGGTCGCTGACGGGCCTAAAACTTCAAGGAAATCATTCTGATAATCGTCTGATCGGCGCTTTTACGAGGGGAGTCGCGATGATCAAGTCCGAGTTGGTGCAGACCATTGCCAATCGCAACCCGCATCTGTTCCTTCGCGATGTCGAGAACATCGTCAACGCGATTTTCGAGGAGATCACCGAGGCGTTGGCGGAAGGCAACCGGGTCGAATTGAGGGGATTCGGCGCCTTTTCCGTCAAGAACCGGCCCGAGCGGGTCGGCCGCAATCCGCGCACCGGCGAGTCCGTCCATGTCGAGGAGAAGTGGATCCCCTTCTTCAAGACGGGCAAGGAGCTGCGCGAACGCCTCAACGGCGCCAGGTGAGGTCGCCGCGCCTGCCTCTGCCGGCAGCCGCGGATCGTATGTGCGGGGTCGCATGAACCGTGTCGTGACAATCGTCGTGCTGGTGCCGCTGGCGATCATCCTGATCGCGCTGGCGGTCGCCAACCGTGCCGCCGTCGTCTTCACGCTCGACCCGTTCAATCCCGGCAGCCCCGGCCTTTCGGTCGAATGGCCGCTGTTCGTGCTGCTGTTTGCGGCGCTGGGCATCGGCCTCTTCATCGGCAGCCTGGCCACCTGGCTGCGGCAGGGGCGCTACCGCAAGGCCGCGCGCGAGCGGGCCGGCGAGGTGCGGGCGCTGCGGGACCAGGCACTTCGCGCCACGCCGACCGAGCCCCTGTTGCCGAAGCCCGGCCCCTGACCGGAAGGGCGCGGGGAGGGCGCATGCTGACCATCTCGGCCGCCGATGTCGACGCGGCGCTGGACTATGCCGGTCTCGTCGGGATCCTGCGCGCGGCCTTTGCCGCCGGCGCGGTGCAGCCGGTGCGCCACCATCATCTGGTGGAACGGCCCGACGGGGTGGCCTCCACCCTGCTCCTGATGCCGGCCTGGAGCGATTTCGCCTCGATTTCCGGCACCGGCTTCGTCGGCGTCAAGATCGTCTCGGTCTCGCCCGACAACCATCTCGCCGGCAAGCCCGCGGTCATGGGCATCTACCTGCTGATGGACGGCCGCACGCTGGAGCCGCTGGCTCTCATCGACGGCCAGCGGCTGACGCTGTGGCGCACGGCCTGCGCCTCGGCGCTCGCCTCGACCTATCTGTCGCGCCCTGAAAGCCGGCGCCTGCTGGTTCTCGGTGCGGGCGCGCTGGCGCCCTTTCTCGCGCGCGCCCACGCCGCGGTGCGGCCGATCGAGCATATCCGGGTGTGGAACCGCACGCCCGCCAACGCGCGCAAGCTCGTCGCCGGCCTGCGCGCGGAGGGGTTTGCCGCCGATGTCGCCGACGATCTCGACGCGGCGCTGCCGCACGCCGATATCGTCACCGCAGCGACCATTTCCACCGTGCCCCTGGTCAGGGGCGCGTTGCTGGAGCCGGGCACGCATGTCGATCTCGTCGGCGCGTTTTCTCCCGCCATGCGCGAGAGCGACGAGGCGGCCTTCATGCGCGCCCGGGTCTATGTCGACACCCGTGCCGGTGCGCTGAAGGAGGCGGGCGACGTGGTCCAGGCGATCGCGGAGGGCGCCCTGAAGCCGGAGGCCATCTGCGGCGAACTGGCGGAGCTGGCGCGCGGCGCCGTGCCGGGCCGCGGCTCGGCGGGGGAGATCACGCTCTTCAAGTCGGTCGGCGCTGCGATCGAGGACCTGGCGACCGCCACCGCCGTCTACGAGAAGATGACCGCCGGGGTTGCGGGCGGCTGAAGCTTGCGCCGGCCGGGCTTTGTTGCGCCGGCCCGACCCCTGTGGCAGAAGCGGGGCGCTTGGCCTGCCTGCTGGAGAACCGAGTGAGCCCCTTGCGCGACAAGCGCCGCGACACACGCACGAGACGGCCGCCCGACGGCATCGACGGGAACGCCCGTCGCGCCGGGCAGCCGGTGTCGCAGGCCCGCCCCCGGCCGGAAAAGCGTATACCGGGCCGCAGGGCCGGCGCGCTGCCCGCCGAGAGGCTGCCGGTGATCCTCGAGGTGGCGCCCGGTCCCGACTATGCGCTGCTCGATTCCGGCATGGGCCGCAAGCTCGAGCAGTACGGCCCCTACCGCATCGTGCGCCCCGAGGGGCAGGCGATCTGGCAGCCGGCGCTTCCCGAGGCGGAATGGGACGGGGCCGATGCCGTCTTCACCGGCGACACCGACGAGGAAGGCATGGGCCGCTGGCGCTTTCCCCGTGCCGCGCTCGGCGAGACATGGCCGATGCGCCATGACGGCATCGCCTATCTCGGCCGTTTCACCTCCTTCCGCCATGTCGGCGTGTTTCCGGAGCAGGCCAGCCACTGGATGCACATGGAAGGGCTGGTGCGCGCCGCTCGCCGCCCGGTCAGGGTGCTCAACCTGTTCGGCTATACCGGGCTCGCCTCGCTGGTGGCCGCGCGCGCCGGCGCCGAGGTGACGCATGTCGACGCTTCCCGGAAGGCGGTCGGCTGGGCGCGCGAGAACCAGCAGGTGGCGCGGCTGGGAGACCGGCCGATCCGCTGGATCGTCGACGATGCGATGAAGTTCGCCGAGCGCGAGGCGCGCCGGGGCAGCCGCTACGATATCGTGCTCCTCGACCCTCCCGCCTATGGGCGCGGTCCCAAGGGCGAGGTCTGGCAGCTTTTCGAGGATCTCCCGGCGCTGGTCGATCTTTGCCGCGACATCCTGACGCCGAAGCCGCTCGCCGTCGTGCTGACAGCCTACTCGATCCGTGCTTCCTTCTTCGCCATCCACGCGCTGCTGCGCGACGCCTTTGCCGGCATGGGCGGCACGGTCGAATCGGGCGAACTGGTGATCGTCGAGAAAGCCGCCGGCCGCAAGCTTTCCACCTCGCTGTTCTCGCGCTGGGTGGCGGGATGAAGGCGTTGGCGCGAAGGGTCGCGACGACCGGCGTCGGGGAGCGCGCGCCATGAGCGCCGGCGGCGGGACGCGTGCGCCGGGCCGGGTGAAGGAGGTCACCAGCCTCGCCAATCCTCTGGTCAAGGAAATCCGCGCGCTGGCGCTGAAGAAGTTCCGCGACCAGCAGCGCGCGTTCATGGCCGAGGGCCTCAAGCTCGTCATCGACGCGCTCGACGCCGGCTGGACGATCCGCACGCTCGTCTTCGCCAGGAACGCCGCCGACAATCCCGCCGTGCAGAAGGTGGCGGCGCGCACCGTCGCCGCCGGCGGCCTGGTGCTGGAGGCGAGCGGAAAGGTGCTGTCCGGCATCACCCGCCGCGACAACCCGCAGATGGTGGTCGGCGTGTTCGAGCAGCGGCTCGTGCCGCTGCCGTCCGTCCGCCCCGGCGCCGGCGAGGTGTGGGTGGCGCTCGACCGCGTGCGCGATCCCGGCAATCTCGGCACGGTGATCCGGACCGCGGACGCCGTCGGCGCGGCAGGCGTCATCCTCGTCGGCGAGACCACCGACCCGTTCTCTATCGAGGCCGTGCGCGCCACGATGGGCTCGGTGTTCGCCGTTCCGCTGGCGAAGGCGGGCGTCGAGGCGTTTCTCGCCTGGCGCAAGACGTTTCCCGGCCTCATGGTCGGCACGCATCTGAAGGGCGCGGTCGACTATCGCCGGATCGACTATGGCGAGGGGCCGGTGCTGCTCCTGATGGGCAACGAGCAGCAGGGCCTTCCCGAGACGCTGGCGCAGGCTTGCGACCGGCTGGTGCGTATTCCGCAGGCCGGCCGCGCCGATTCGCTCAATCTCGCCGTTGCCACCGGCGTCATGCTCTACGAGATACGCCGGAACGCGCTGCCGGAGGCAGGGCACTGATGCGGGCGCTGGCGGCCTATGGCGGGCTCGGCGTCGCGGCCCTGCTCATCGACCAGGCGATCAAATATCTGGTCGAGACGCGGCTGCCCATGCACGAGCGGGTCGATGTCCTGCCCTTTCTCGCCTGGTTCCGCACCTACAATACCGGCATCTCGTTTTCCTGGCTGTCGGGCGTGGCCGACTGGCAGCTGATCGCCCTTGCCGCCGCGGTCACGGCCTTCATCGGCTGGCTGGCCTGGCGCACGCCGGCGCGGCAGGTGCTCGCCCGCACCGGCTTCGTGCTGATCGTCGCCGGCGCCGTCGGCAACCTTGTGGACCGCCTCGCCTACGGTCACGTCGTCGATTACATCCTGTTCCACACCGGGAACTGGGCTTTCGCCGTGTTCAATTTCGCCGATGCCTGCATCAGCGTCGGCGCGGCGCTGGTGATCCTCGAGGAAGCGGCCGAGTGGCGGCGCAACCGGGCTGCCGCGCCGCCGGCCGACTGACCTGCATTGACCGCGTGTTGCGGCGGTCGCAAGCTTTCAACCGAGATCGAGAAACAGAACGGCGGGAAAAGACATGTCCGAGACTTTCAAGGCGATCCTGATTACGCGCAACGAGGACAAGAGCCAGTCCGTCGCCGAGGTCGACATGACCGAGGCCGAGCTGATGGAAGGCAATGTCACGGTGCGTGTCGAGGCGACGACCGTGAACTACAAGGACGGCCTGGCCATCACCGGAAAGTCGCCGGTGGTGCGTCGCTTCCCGATGATCCCCGGCATCGATTTCGCCGGCACCGTGCTGTCGTCCTCGCACCCGGACTGGCATGCCGGCGACCGTGTCGTCCTCAACGGCTGGGGCGTCGGCGAGACCCATTATGGCGCCTATGCCGGCCGCGCCCGCGTCAATGGCGACTGGCTGGTTCCGCTGCCGGCCGGGCTGACCCCGGCGCAGGCGATGGCGGTCGGCACCGCCGGCTACACGGCCATGCTGTGCGTCATGGCGCTGGAGCGGCACGGCATTGCGCCCGAGCGCGGCCCGGTCGTCGTCACCGGGGCGGCCGGCGGCGTCGGCTCGGTCGCCGTCTCGCTGCTTTCCAAGCTCGGCTACCATGTCATCGCCTCCACCGGCCGCCAGTCCGAGGAGGCCTATCTGAAGGACCTCGGCGCGGCCGAGATCATCGACCGCGCCGAGCTTTCGGCGCCCGGCCGCCCGCTCGGCAAGGAGCGCTGGGCCGGCGGCGTCGATGCCGTCGGCAGCCACACGCTCGCCAATGTGCTGGCCCAGACCTCCTATGGCGGCGCGGTGGCCGCCTGCGGGCTGGCGCAGGGCATGGACCTCCCCGCTTCGGTGGCGCCGTTCATCCTGCGCGGCGTCTCGCTGCTCGGCATCGATTCGGTGATGGCGCCGCGGCCACTGCGGCTTGAGGCCTGGCGGCGCATCGTCGGCGATCTCGACCATGCCAAGCTGTCGGCGCTGACCACGGTCGTCCCGTTTTCCGGCGTGCTGGCTGCGGCCCGCGACATCGTCGAGGGCAAGGTGCGCGGCCGCGTCGTCGTGGAAATGTAGCCGTCGCAATTCGTGCCGGCCGCTAAAATTTGAACGGTCGGCCAAAGCCTTCCCTAAGTGCGCCGCTGCTAGGCTCGGTGCATGGTGGCGGGACGAAAATTGCTGTGGCCGGACGAGACGGCGCGGGTCTCCGCGGCGTCGCGCCAGCTAGGCGCGGCCGCCGCGCAGGCGCGGCCCGCGCCCCGTTCGGTGCCGTTCCACGAGAACGAGAGGTATTTCCGGCGCCTCCATTTCGCGCTCGACGCCGCCATGTCGGTGGTCGTCCTGCTCGCGGCGTCGCTGGCCGCCGCTGCCGGGGCGCCTTTGTGGGTGGCGCTCGCCCTCGTCGGCTTCGGCGCGGCGGCGGCCGGCGCCTCGATCCTCGTGCGCAGGGCCGAGCGCGTCGCGGCGGACCGGCGGCTTGCCGCCTTCGAGACGGCGCGCCAGGAGACCGAGCGCCTGTCGGACCGCATGTGGGAGCTGCGCGAGAGCGAGGAGCGCTTCCGCGGGCTGGTCGACGCGCTCGGCGACATCGTCGTCCATCGCGACCGCGACGGCCGCATCGTCAGCGCCAACGCCGTGCTGGCCCGGCTTCTCGGGCGGGAGCCCGGCGCGCTGGTCGGCCGGACGCTGGCCGAGCTCGGGATCGAGATCGGGCTGGTCCCCGATGCCGCCTTCGCCGACAGCGAATGCCTGAGCTCCGCCGACGTCGCGGTCCGCACCGCGGCCGGGACGCGCTGGTTCTCCTGGATCGAGCTGTCCGTCCGTGACGAGGAGACCGGCGCCATCTCGCACAACGCGATCGCCCGCGAGATCACCGACCGCAAGCGCGCCGAGCTGGCGCTGGTGCGCGCGCGCGAGCGGGCCGAGAACGCCAGCAGGGCGAAATCGCGCTTCCTCGCCACCGTCAGCCACGAGATCCGCACGCCGATGAACGGCATCATCGGCATGGCCCGCCTGCTCGCCGCGACGGACCTGACGCCGGAGCAGCACACCTATGTCGGCGCCGTGTCGACCTCGGCCGGCGCGCTGCTGGCGCTTATCGAGGATCTGCTGGATTTTTCCAAGATCGAGGCGGGCAAGTTCGAGCTCGAGCCGCAGGAGGTCTCGCCGCGCGAGCTGATCGAGCATGCCGTCGAGCTGATGTCGGCCCGCGCCTTCAGCCGCAATATCGGCCTCGGCTGCCACATCGCGCCGCAGGTGCCTGAGCGGGCGATGATGGATCCCGGCCGCCTGCGCCAGGTGCTCCTCAACCTGATCGGCAACGCCATCAAGTTCACCGAGGTCGGCGGCATCCTCGTCGACGTCGGCGTCGCGGACGACGAAGCGGGCCGCCGCCTCGTCATCGCGGTCACCGATACCGGACCCGGCCTCGCCAAGGCGGACAGGGAGCGCATCTTCCGCGAGTTCGAGCAAGCCGAGGGCGGCAGCACGCGCCGCCACGGCGGCGCCGGGCTGGGGCTCGCCATCTCCCGCCGCATCGTCGAGGCGATGAAGGGCACGATCTCGGTGGAGAGCGAGCCGGGCAGGGGCTCGACCTTCACGGTCGGGATTCCGCTCGATTGCGGCGCGGTCTCGACCATGCCGGCGGCAGCACTTGCCGGCGCCAACGTGCTGATCCTGTCGCGCAACGCGATGGAGGCGGAGGCGATCGCCCGCACCGTCAGGGCCAATGGCGGGCAGGCGGTGCGCGCCGCGACCGTCGAGGAGGCCGGCCACCGGGCCGGCCGCACCGGCCTCCGGTTCGACGCCGTCGTGGTCGACGCCGCGCTGGAGGATGCCGGCTGCGCCGTGCTCAACGGGTTGCGCGCGGCGGGCATCGATCCCTCGACCGCCATCACGCTGATCGCGCCCGGCGATCGCGGCAAGCTGCAGAAGCTGAAGAACGCCGGCTATTCCAACTTCCTGCCGCGGCCGGCCCGTGGCGCGACCTTGCTCAAGATCATGATCGCCGGCGGCGCCGGCCTCGACCCCGCTGCTCCGCCGGCCGGTCCGCGGCGGCAGACGGCGCTGCCGGCGGCCGCGCGCCTCAACATACTGATCGCCGAGGACAACGAGATCAACGCGGTGCTGGCCAGGGCGGCGTTGGCGAAGGCCGGCCACGACGTCGAGATCGTCGGCAACGGCCGGGCGGCCGTCGATGCGCTGACGGCTCCTTCGCGCCGCTATGACGTGGTGCTGATGGATCTGCACATGCCGTTGATGGACGGGCTGGAGGCCATCTCGCGCATCCGCCGCCACGAAGCCGAGCGCGGGCTGCCGCCGGTCCCGCTGCTGGTGCTTTCGGCCGACGGCCAGGAGGACACCCGCCAGTCCGTGCTGGCCCACGGCGCCAACGGCTTCCTGTCGAAGCCGCTCGACCCGTCCGCGCTGGTTGTCGCGGTGGAGGAGCAGGCCGCGGCCTGAGCGCCGGCGGCGGTGGGCGCTACATGGCCTCGCGCAGAGTCCGTATCTTCAGCAGCAGCTTCCAGAAGGCCGAGACCTCGGCGCTTTCGAGCCGCACCGAGGCGCGCCGGTAGTCCTCGAACACCGCCTTCATCCGGCTGTAGAAGCCGGTATCCATCACCGCCACGCCGTTCTCGCTGTCGTGGATGAAGCTGCGATTGTTGAAGTTGACGGACGACAGCACGGTCAGCTCGCCGTCCACCATCAAAAGCTTGCCGTGCAGCAGGAATTTCGGATCCTTGTAGTCGTAGATGGCGATGCGCTCGGCATGCGTGTTGACGAACTCGCCGTTAAGGGCGGTGAGCACCGCGCCGCCCAGGTCGCCGTCCATGTGGACGCGGCCGATGATGGCGACGTCGACACCCCGGTCGAGCGCCCTGCGCAGCGCGGCCTCGATCGCCGGCGTCAGGTTGAGATAGGGGTTTATGATCTCGATCGAGCGCCGCGCCGCGTCGATCAGCTCGACATAATAGGTTTCGAGCGCCCGCCCGTCGGCATAGGGCACGGAGATGAAGTGCCGCGCCACCGGGCCGCCGGCCGCCTTGCCGCCCCGGGCCGGCACCGAGAACGGCCGGAACATCGCCGTGCGGGCGTCGTCGTTCCACAGCGTCGACAGATGCGCGGCCAGCGTCCGTACCACCGCGTCGTCGTGGAAGGCGATGTCGATGTCGCGCCAGTTGGAATAGTAGTTGAGCGTCAGCCCGCGCTTGCGGCCGTAATGCTGCAGGTCGGGGAAGGCGGACAGGTCCACGGGATCGGGGAAGAGGAAACCGTCATGGATGTTGCGGCCGCCGATGATCGCGGCCGAGCGGCCGGGCCGTGTCGCCAGCGTCGCCAGCATCTTGACGTGGTGGACCTTGTGCAGGCGCGACAGCGCCTCCGCCGGCCTGGCGCCGGCGGGCGGCTGCCAGCGGAAACGGCGCAGCTCGACGTTGAGGTGGTCGGCGGCGAGCTCCTCGAGCTGGACGCGGTCCTTGCCGCGCGTCAGGACGTCCGAGGTGATGATGCGGATCGTCGTTCCGAGCGCGGCGTGGTGGCGCAGCAGGCGGGCGATCACGCGGCCGGAGAAGTCGGCCTTGATGTCGAGATAGGAGACGTAGATCAGCGTCAGCCTCGGTGCGCGGCTGAAGTCGATCGGCGCCTCCGGGTTGCCGGCCGCGAGGAAGCCCGCCGGCAGGCCCTGCCCCAGCAGCGCCTCGACCTTGGCGTTGAAGCCGTCTTCCTCGCTGGCGAGGATGTCGATGCGTCCGGGC
>ENA-UOVV01000299-UOVV01000299.1-compost-metagenome-genome-assembly--contig:-NODE-299-length-65791-cov-82.486917_pt1 | contig 65791 bp, 52 predicted proteins | sample MGYA00238155_ERZ761577 | MGnify/ENA primary metagenome ERZ761577 (study PRJEB28898, sample SAMN06268775) | compost metagenome | isolation source: Emeryville, CA | place: USA:Emeryville, CA | collected... | reverse complement strand
GCCCTTGCGCGCACGGGCGAAGGCTTCGGCGAACGCATTGTTCGGCGGTGCCGTTGCGGGTGCGTTGCCGGGGCGCGGTCCGCGCGGGCGGTCGTTGCCGTTGCGGCGTGGCGCGCCGGTGGCGCGCGGTTTCGCGGCTTCCTCGCCGACCGGATCGTCCAGTCGGCGTGTCAGCGCGATGCGCTTGCGGGCGAGATCGACCTCGATCACCTTCACCTTCACGATGTCGCCGGCTTTCACGACTTCGCGCGGGTCTTTCACGTAGCGATCGGACAGCGCGGAGATGTGGACGAGGCCGTCCTGATGCACGCCGATGTCCACGAACGCGCCGAATGCCGCGACGTTGGTCACGCGGCCTTCGAGGATCATGCCGGGCTTGAGGTCGCGCAGATCCTCGACGCCTTCGGCGAACGCGGGCGCGACGAATTCGGGGCGCGGGTCGCGGCCGGGTTTCTCCAGCTCCCTGAGGATGTCGCGCACGGTCGGCACGCCGAAGCGGTCGTCGGTGAAGCGCGCCGGATCGAGGCTGCGCAGGAATGCCCCGTCGCCGATCACCTGCTTCACGTCGCGTCCGGTCGCGGCGAGGATGCGCTCGATCACGGGATAGGCTTCCGGATGCACCGCGCTGGCGTCGAGCGGGTTGCGGCCATTCGGGATGCGCAGGAAGCCGGCGGCCTGCTCGAACGCCTTCTCGCCGAGGCGCGGCACCTTGAGCAGCGCCTTGCGTTCGGGGAACGGACCGTGTTCGTCGCGGTGGCGCACGATGTTCTCGGCCACCGTGGACGAAAGCCCCGCGACGCGGGTCAGCAGAGCCGCCGATGCGGTGTTGGCATCCACGCCGACCGCGTTCACGCAGTCCTCCACGCGGGCGTCGAGCGCGCGCGCGAGGCGCGTCTGGTTCACGTCGTGCTGGTACTGGCCGACGCCGATGGCTTTCGGCTCGATCTTGACCAGTTCGGCGAGCGGGTCCTGCAGGCGTCGCGCGATCGAAACGGCGCCGCGCAGCGAGACGTCGAGATCGGGAAACTCGCGCGCGGCGAGTTCGGAGGCCGAATACACCGACGCGCCGGCCTCGCTGACCACGATCTTGGCCAGCTTCGCGTGACCGGCAAGCCTGCGCACCAGTTCGCCAGCGAGGCGGTCCGTCTCGCGCGAGGCGGTACCGTTGCCGATCGCGATCAGTTCCACGCCGTGCGCGAGGCACAGCGCACCGAGCTCGGCCAGCGCCGCATCCCACTGCCGGCGCGGTTCGTGCGGATGGATCGTCGAGGTCGCGAGCAGCTTGCCGGTCGCATCGACGACGGCCACCTTCACGCCGGTGCGCAGTCCGGGGTCGAGTCCCATCACCACCTTCGGCCCGGCCGGTGCGGCGAGCAGCAGGTCCTTCAGGTTTTCGCCGAACACGCGGATCGCTTCTTCTTCGGCGGCTTCGCGCACCCGCGCGAACAGGTCCAGGGTGAAGCCGAGATGGAGCTTCGCTTTCCACGCGAGGCGGCAGGTGTCGAGCAGCCATGCATCACCGGGCCGGCCGCGTTGCGCGACGCCGAGGTGGGCCGCGACGCGCGCCTCCGCCTCGGCATGCGCCTGTTCGGCGTCCGCGCCCGGCTCTAGTTCAAGCGCGAGCACGCCTTCGCCGCGTGCGCGCATCAGCGCGAGCAGCCGGTGCGACGGAATCCGCGCGATCGGCTCGGCATGGTCGAAGTAGTCACGGAACTTCGCGCCTTCCTGTTCCTTGCCTTCCACCACGCGGGCGCGGATCAGCCCGTGCTTCCACACCCATTCGCGCAGCTCGCCGACCAGTGCGGCGTCCTCGGCCATGGTCTCGATCAGGATTTGCCGCGCGCCGTCGAGCGCGGACTTCACGTCCGGCACGCCCTTGTCCGGGTCGACGTAGGCCGCTGCACGCTCTTCCGGCGCGACGGTCGGGTCTTCGCGCAGTGCGATGGCGAGCGGTTCCAGCCCGGCTTCGCGCGCGACCTGCGCGCGCGTGCGGCGCTTCGGCTTGTACGGCAGATACAGATCTTCGAGGCGCGCCTTGGTGTCGGCTTCGAGGATCCGCGCGCGCAGCGCGTCGTCGAGCTTGCCCTGTTCCTCGATGCTGGCGAGGATCGTGGCGCGGCGGTCCTCCAGCTCGCGCAGATAGACGAGCCGCTCTTCCAGCAGGCGCAGCTGCGTGTCGTCGAGGCCACCCGTGGCCTCCTTGCGGTAGCGTGCGATGAACGGCACGGTCGCGCCGCCGTCGAGCAGTTCGACGGCTGCCTTCACCTGCGCCGGCTGCGCGGCGATCTCCTTGGCGATGCGTTGTTCGATGGAAAGCATGCGAAGCGTATTCCCGAATGCGGACAAAAAAGACAAGGGCCGCTCGCGCGGCCCCGTGCTTCCCATTCTACCGTGCGCGCCGTTTCATTCGTGGCGCACGAAGCGGAATTGATGGGTCAGCTCGTCGAAGGTGTCCTGGTCGACGGCCTCGATCACGAACAGCCAGTCGCCGCTGCGCCAGGCGAGGATGCGCGCTTCGCCGTTGCGGCCATGCCAGCGCCAGCGCGTGCCGTCGCGTCGTTGGATCGGTTTGAACGCCGCAAGACGCGGCACGATATGCGCCTCGATGTAGGCGACCCAATCCGCGCCTTCGCGGGATTGCACGATGTCGAGCGACGCGTGCGCGCCGTAGGTTGCGCGCACGGCGCGGTAACGCGGCTCGCCCGCGGGCAAATGGTGCAGCAGCCGTGGCTGGCCGGCCACCGTCGCGGGCATGACTTCGGCATAGGTTTCGCGGCCGGTCGGCGGCGAGGTATCGGTTATATAGCGCGGATCGCGCGATCCGAAAACGATCGACAAGAGGATCGATATCGCGAGCAGTGCACCTTTCGATGCGAATGCGCGCATTCGCGCGGACCAGGTTCCGGCTGCATCGTGGGGGCGCGATGCAGCCGGACCTGCCCGCGCGCTGCGCAATCGCCAGCGGTAGTTCCGGAACGCCTTCCACCAGGACGCGTTCCGAGGTGTCGCGAGTGACGCAGGTCCGCACGCGACATCGCCGATCCGGTTCTCGCATTCCGGATCGTCGTTGACACGTCCTTGTGCCGCCGGCACCTCGAAATCATTCGAGGCGCCCATCTCATGGCTCCGGATCGAATCCGTCGCGGAACAAGGTGTCGTCCTCGACGACGTCGCTGCCGCGGACCCGCGCGATCGGCGACAGCATCGACGTCGATCCGGCGTGATCGCCGATGCGCAGCCGTGCGCGGGCATACCAGATGCCTTCGGGCAGCCACGGGGCCGGCAACAACCAGCCGCCACCTACCGTGTACATCGTCGAGCCGCCGGGCAGCGGCGCGAAATCGTCTGCATCGCAGCAGGTCTGCGATACCAGCAATTCGGCGGGGGCGAGTCCGCGTTGCGCGAAATTGTCGTGCAACCAGCCGATTCGACCGGTGGCGGGCGTATAGACGATGCCCTGCCGAGTGGGTTCGGGTGCGGCCACCCGCGCCAGATTGGCGCGAGCGACGCCGCGTACCGACGCGAACGCGCCTGCAAGCATCAGTTTTCCGTCCGGCTGCACGGTGATCGAGCGCACCGATCCGCCGTCGAGATCGATGTCGGCATCGAATGGATGAACCTCGTTGCCGTTGAGCTTCAGCAGGGCCAACCCGTGTCGCGTCTGCGAGGCGATCTGGTGGAACGCACCGCCGAGAAGCAGGCGACCGTTGTCCATCCAGGTGAGCGTATGCACCGTTCCGTCGGCACCGGCGCTCCAGCTGTCCACCTCGCCGTTGGGGCGCAACATGGCCGTGCGCGCGAACGGCGTGCCGTTGACCGACGTGAACGTGCCGCCGAAAGCAAACGTGTTCGAGGAGTGCGGGGCGATGGTCAGTACCGTGCCGTTGGTGTCGGCGATCACGCCGTCGAGTGCGCCATCGGCTTCCAGCACGGCGAGACCGCCGCGTGGTTCACCGGCCACTTCGCTGAATCCGCCGCCGATCGCGATGCGCCCATCGGTGAGCACGCCCATCGCGTGGATCGGGCCATCGATGGTGCCCGCGTGGAAACTCGTGTCCACACTGCCATCGGCATGCAGACGCGCGATGCGACGGTGTGCGATGCCGTCGATCAGCGTGAAATCACCGCCGACGAGCAGGCGACCATCGGGCAGGGTCACGATCGAACGCACCGTGCCGTTGAAGTCGTGCAGCGCGAAGTCCGCATCGGCGAGCCCGTTGGGATACAGACGCGCAAGGCCGCGCGCATTCGCGTCGCCGATCTGGCTGAACTCGCCTCCGACCACGATGCGTCCGTTCTCCTGCAACGCGATCGCATGCACCGCACCATCCGGGTCGGGTCTGAACGTTGCATCGACCAAGCCGGCGGCGGATGTGCGGGCGAGATGGGCCCGCGAGATCTCGTCGACGCTGGTGAAGTGTCCGCCGATCAGGATGCTTCCGTCGTGCGCCGTCACCGACACCGTCACCGTGTTGGCGAGCGTCGGCGAATCGAAGTCTTCTTCCGGCAGTCCGTCCGGCATGAGGCGGGCGATGTGGTCGTACGAGGTGCCGTCGATGTCCTGGAAGCGACCGGCCATCACCACCGACCCGTCATCGTCCGGCACCAGCGCGAAGACCTCGTCGTCGACTTCGACGGATCGGGCGAAAGTCGAATCCAGGCTGCCGTCCTCGTGCAGACGCGCGATGCGGTTGCGCATCGTGAGGCCGGTGAAATCACCGCCGATCAGCACGCGGCCATCCGCCTGCACGGCGAGCGTGTTCACGCGCGCGGAAAGCGTCGGCGGCGCGAACGTCGTGTCGAGGCTGCCGTCTTGCCGCAGTTGCGCGACGTGGGCGCGCACGGAGCCGTTTACGCGATCGAACTGTCCACCGACGAGGATGCGGCCATCGTCGCGCAACGCGAGCGCGAGCACCCGCACGGCCATGATCCCGAGTGCGTCCACGCGAGCCGAGAATCCGGCATCGAGCGAGCCATCCGGCATCAGCCGATACAGGCGATGGTCGATCGGATGCGACCCGCCCGGTCCGAGCGTGCCGCCGATCAGCACGCGGCCGTCGGGCTGCACCGCGATCGCGTACACGTTTCCGGTGAGCGCGTGCGGGACGAAGCCTGCATCGAGCGTCCCATCCGCGTCGAGGCGCGCGATCGCGCGACGCGGCTGGCCGTTGACGGTGGAGAACTCGCCGGCGACGTAGAGCCGGTCGTCGCTCACGTCGTGCGCGAGCGCATGGATGACGCCATCGACGACGGGAGAGAAGCTCTCGTCGAGGTTGCCGTCGGCCGCGATGCGCGCGAGACGCGGCCGCGGGAAAAGATCGGCGTGGGTGAAATCACCGCCGATCACGATGCGTCCCTCCGCGTCGGGCAATACCGCGCGCACCGCGCCGCCGATCGCCTGCGCCGCGAAGCTCGTGTCGAGCGTGCCGTCGTGGTGCAGCCGCGCGAGACGCTGATGCAGGATGCCGTCCACTCGATCGAAATCGCCGCCGATCACGAAGCCGTTGTCGTGATCGCGCGCCATCGTCAGCACGGGGCCGTCCACCGAAGGCAGGAATCCGTCGTGCACCGATTGCGCATCGGCGCACGGCGGCACCAGCGCGAGCAGCAGCGCGAAGCCGGCGCGTTGCAACAAGGTGGGTATGTTCATGGCAAGTCTCCGTGGATGCGGAAGGGGCCGGAAGGCCGCTCAATCGAAGCCGTTCTCGAAGATCACGTCGCCCGCGAACAGGCCGACGAATCCGCCCGCACCGGCGACGATCAGTTCCGGACCGTCTGCGTCGCCACGGTTGTTCATGCGCGTGACCACGCATTTGCTGACGCTGGCGGTGACGCCCGGCGGCGTCATGTCCTGGAAGGTCGCGCCGCGGTCGAAGGACACGAGCACGAAGCCGGTGTTCGCGGCGAGCGGCTGCCGTTCGCCGACCACGGCGACGAGGTCGCCGCCGCTGCACACGCCGCGCGCCCAGGTCGCGTAGCCCGGTCCCGGCGCGAGGAAGTCGTCGACCGAGCGTTCGACGTAGTCGGCCACGACGTACGGATCGTCGCCGCTGACGAAGATCTTGCCGATGTCCTCGTCCTGATCCACGCCGACCGCGATGACCTTGTCATAGGACCTCGCCACGCCCCAGATCTCGCCGTCCCAGCCGGTAACGGTCGGAAGCGCGAACGTCACGAAGTCCCACGGCGCGTCGCCGGGATCGAGCGGCGGCAGGAACAGCCGCGGCGGCTCGTTGATGCGTCCGCCGCCGCCGATGAAACGGTCGCCGTCGCCCTGCAGGTCGAGGATCTGGTACGCGCCCTCGATGCGCGTCCAGTCCGAAGCCGAGGTACCGGTCGACGCATCCGGCCGGTACAGGAGCCACGTTCCGTTGAGATCCTCGGCGATCGCGCGACCATCCCACAGCTCGCGGTAGTTGCCGACGTGGAACTGGCGGCCGACCTGGTTCACGCCCTCCAGCGTGAGCGTCACCGCCATCGGCTCGGTCGCCGGGTCGACGCGGTAGACCATCGCGCGGTTGCCGGTGATGGAGCTGGTGCCGGCCACGTAGAGCGCGCCGTCGTGGCCGGTTTCGATCGAGCTGACGCGGAATGTCTCGAGGACGCCGGCCGGCGTGGTCGTCGCGGCGCTCCACGCGAGGCCGTCGTCGCTGTGGAACAAACCGTAGCCGGTCGCATTGGTGCCGCAGCCGACCCACAGGCGGCCGTCCTCGTCGCGATGCAGCGCATCGGTGCGGTTGGCGCCGGGACAGGGATGCGTGCCGATCGTCCAGTTGGCGGCGCCGGCCGACGACGCGGCGAGGCCGCAGAGTCCGACAGCCGTCAGCAGCCGGGAGGCGAGAGGGGTCCGTCGCATGATTCGCGTTCTCCGTGATGGGCCTGTGGCCCGTTCGGGAGCGAAGGCTGCGCCGCACTCGTCCGCGAGGCTTGCGATTCGGCTTCGGAAACCCTCTCGAAATCCTTCGATCAGGAAATCACGCGGATTTTCAGTCGCTTGCGAGATCCGCTCGCAGTCCGCGGGCACCCGGTATCGGTGCGGGGAACCCGTCCGGCCGACTCGACATGCCGCGACGGCGGTGCCGCGAAGCGGGTTCGGCCGGCGCCGACCGGGGTGCCGGCGCCCCTGCCGGCGCGGGTGGATGATGCGGCGCGGACTTCACGACGGCACGCGGTCCGCATGGTCGGCATCGGCCCGTCGCGGGATCCGTTGACGACATGGGATGGGCCCCGGAGACGCGGCGAATGGCCGCCATCGCCCATCGACGGCGAACCGCATTCGATCGAGGCTGGCTGCCGGCAAGGATGAGGCGGAACGGGGGCGATTCCCGACGGTCAGCCAGGGCTGCCCGTGGATCGCGTGTCACTTCCCGATGCAGAACGAGGAGAAGATCGATCCGAGGAGGTCTTCCGTGCCGAACGCGCCGGTGATCTCGCCGAGCGCGCGCTGCGCGAGGCGCAGTTCTTCCGCGGCGAGTTCCGGCATGCGTTCGTGCAGCGCGGCCCGTGCCGCGCCGGCGAGATGACCGCGTGCGGTTTCGAGCGCGACGACGTGGCGCGCGCGCGCGGTGAACGCGCTTTCGCCTGCGCTCTCGGCGCCGGCGAGACGACGGAGTTCCGCGGCGAGTTCCGCAAGGCCGTCGCCGTGCCGCGCCGACAGCCAGAAATGGGCCGTGCCGGCAATGCGCTCCGCACGCGCGGGCGCGCGGGCGAGGTCGATCTTGTTGTGGACGACGATGCGCGGCACGTCCGACGGCAGATCGGCGAGCAGGTCCGCGTCGGCTTCCGGCTGCGGCGCGTCGGTGACGAGGAGCACGACGTCGGCGCGTTCGAGTTCGCCGCGCGCGCGACGGATGCCTTCGCGTTCGACCGCGTCGCCGGCTTCGCGCAGGCCCGCGGTGTCGACGACGGTCAGCGCGACGCCATCGAGGTCGATGGTTTCGCGCAGCACGTCGCGGGTGGTGCCGGCGATGTCGGTGACGATCGCGCGTTCGCTCGCGGCTAGCGCGTTGAGCAGACTGGATTTTCCGGTGTTCGGTCGTCCCGCCAGCACGACGTGCAGTCCTTCGGCAAGACGGACGCCGCGCCGCGCGGCGGCAAGCAGTGCGTCGAGATCGGATTGCAAGTGTGCGAGGCCGTCGACCACGGCCGGCGCGGCGAGGAAGTCGATCTCCTCGTCGGAGAAGTCGATCGCGGCCTCGACATGCGTGCGCAGGCGCACCAGCGATGCGGTGATCGTCTCGATCTCGCGCGAGAACACGCCGTCCAAGCTTCGCTGCGCCGCGCGCGCTGCGGCTTCCGAACCGCTGGCGACGAGATCGGCGACGGCCTCGGCCTGTGCGAGGTCGAGCTTGCCGTTCAGGAACGCGCGTTCGGAAAACTCGCCGGGTCGCGCCGGACGCGCGCCGAGCGCGAGCACGCGCGCGAGCAACATGCGCAGCACGACCGGGCTTCCATGCGCCTGGAGTTCGAGCACGTCCTCGCCGGTGTACGAAGCGGGCGCGGGAAACCAGAGCAGCAGGCCGCGGTCGATCGCTTCGCCGGCGGCGTCGCGGAACGTCGCATAGTGTGCATGGCGCGCCTTTGGCGCTCGGCCGAGCAGGATGCGTGCGATCCGGCCGGACGCGGGTCCGGAAACGCGCAGCACGCCGACGCCGGCCGCGCCGGGCGCGGTGGCGACGGCCGCGATCGTTTCGGCCGCCGCATTCATCGCGTCAGGTGGCCGCGGCCTTGTCGGCCCGCTCGATGCGGCGCGTGATGATCCATTGCTGCAGCAGCGAGAGTGCGCCGTTGACGGTCCAGTACAGCACGAGACCGGCCGGGAAGAACGCGAAGATCACCGAGAACGCGACCGGCATGAACTTCATGATCTTCGCTTGCGTCGGATCCATGCCGGCGGTGGGCGTGAGCATCGAGGTCGCGATCATCACCAACCCGTTGAGGATCGGCAGGATGTAGTACGGGTCGGGCGCGGTGAGGTTCTGGATCCAGCCGAAGAAGGGTGCCTGGCGCAGTTCGACGCTCTCCAGCAGAACCCAGTACAGCGCGAGGAATACCGGCATCTGGATCAGCATCGGCAGGCAGCCGCCAAGCGGGTTGATCTTCTCCTTCTGGTACAGCTCCATCATCGCCTGGTTCATCTTCTGGCGATCGTCGCCGTAGCGTTCGCGCAGCGCGGCGAGACGCGGCTGCAGCTTGCGCATCTTCGCGGCGGAGCGGAACTGCGCCTCGGTCAGCTTGAAGAACACGATCTTGATGAGCACGACGAGCAGGATGATCGCGACGCCCCAGTTGCCGGACAGGCGGTGGAGCTGCGCGAGCACCCAGTGCAGCGGTTCGGAAATGACGGTGAAGATGCCGTAGTCGACGGTCAGCGACAGGCCCGGTGCGATCTGGTCCAGCGTGCTCTGCAGCTTGGGGCCGACGTACAGGCGCGCGGATTCGGTGCGAGTCTCGCCCGGCGCGACGGTGATGCGCGGCGACATCGCGCGGATCAGGTAGCGCGTGGCACCGTCCTTCTGCACGGTCGCCGTGCCGTATGCGGTTGTCTCTGCCGCATCCGGAATCCACGCGGCGAAGAAGTAGTGCTGCAGCATCGCGGCCCAGCCGCCGGCGAAACTCGTGTTCAGCGGCTCCTTGGCGAATGCGTCGAACTTGAGCTTCTCGAACTTTTCCGCCGGGCTGTACCACGCGGCGCCGGCGAAGCTGTAGCGCTCGGTGTTGCTGTAACCCTTGATGCCGGCGGTGTCCACGATCGGCGGCACGCGCTGCAACTGGCGGTAGGCGTTGCCGCTCCATGCTGCCGCGCCGTTGTTGGTGATCTCGTTGCGCTGTTCGATCACGTAGCTGCCGCGCGTGAAGCGGTAGACCTTGCGCACGTCCAGCCCGTTGCCTCCGACCGCGGTCAGCGTGACGTCGAGCGTGTCGGCGCCGGATGCGAGCGCGTACGCGGTTTCCTCGGCGGCGAAGGGCGCGTTGTGGTCGGGGGCGACGAGGGAGCTGCCCTGCGCGCCGACGAGTCCGCCTTGCGCCTCGAAGAACGTGGCGGGACTCGCATCGAGCAAACGCACCGGCTCCGGCTCGCGCGGCTGGCGTGGATAGGCGAGAAGATCGGCGACGACGACATTGCCGCCACGCGGATCGATCTCGACGCGGAGCACGTCGGTGGTGACCACGATGCGTTGCGCGGCCGGCGTCGGCGCCGAGACCGGCGCCTCGGCGACGGGCACGCTGCCGGCGGCGGCAGCCGGCACGTCCAAAGGCGGCTGCGCACCCTCGGCGTCGGGCGGCACATCGGCGGGCGTGGTCGCGCCGGATCCGGCGGACGCTGCGGACGCGGGCGGCTTCGGGCCGTAATCCTCCTGCCACTGCATCCACAGCAGATAGCTGATGAAGAGCAGGGCGATCAGGAGCAGGTTGCGGGTACTCGTCATGTCGGAACCGGTTCGGCACCGGAGCGCCGCCATGCCGGCCTGAGGCCGCGGCGCGCGATCCGGTCGGGACGGAGAACGTCGCGCGACATGCACGACGGCAGGAAATCAGGCGCGCATTGTGCCGGCGCCCCCGGCGTGGTTCAACGCCGCGACGCGCCGCCACAGCCGTTCGAGTTCGCGATGGAGGTCGGCGTTGCTGCGCGCGTCGGCCTCGGGACGCGCGATCAGCAGTATGTCGCAAGGCGGAAGGGACGCGCGATGGCGGCGGAAACTGTCGCGTGCGATGCGCTTGATCCGATTGCGGCGGACGGCGCTTTTCGATACGCGGCGCGAGACGGCCAATCCGAGTCGTGCAGCCGTTTCCTCATGCGCCGGCGCGACTTCGGCGCGCAGGGTCTCGCCACCGACGCGGCGGCTGATGCCGCGCAAGCGGGCGAAGTCGGCGGGTGTGCGCAGACGGGCCGTGCGCGGGAACGGCGCACGCATGTCGCGGTCAGGTGCGGGCGTCCGCACGCGGCAGGCAGGCCGGAGCCGGCCTTGCTGCGTCAGACTGCGAGGCGCTTGCGACCCTTGGCGCGGCGCGCATTGATGACCTTGCGGCCACCACGGGTCTTCATGCGCGCACGGAAGCCGTGGTCGCGCACGCGCTTGAGGTTGCTCGGCTGGTAGGTGCGCTTGGTGGCCATGATTGCGTGCGATTCGAAGCGGAAAAAGGGCGCGGATGGTAGGTTGCGGCAGTCGCCGTGTCAACCAGGCGGAACCACCGCGGCAGGTGCCGGGTGCGGTTCGGGTGCTAGACTGGCGGCTTCCTTCCGTTGCGCTCCGCGGCGGACTTCCAGATCGCGGCACCCGAATGAGCGAGCTTTGGCGCAGCTGCCTGTCCCGCCTGGAGGCGGAACTGGGCGCGGACGAAATCCACACCTACATCGCGCCGCTGCAGGCGTCCGAAACCGTGGACGGGTTGGTGCTGTGGGCACCGAATGCGTACACGATGGACGCGGTGCGGGAGCGTTACCTGGACCGCATCGAGGCGGTCCTGACGCATCTCGCGGGCGCCCCGCGCACCGTGCAGATGCAGGTCGGGGTGGCGCGACGCTCGCGACCGTCGGTCGCGGGCGATGCCAGGCCACGTGGTCCGCAGCGCGAAACGGCCGACCAGCAGGGCCTCGATCCGCACTACACCTTCGACACCTTCGTCGAAGGCAAGTCCAACCAGCTCGCGAAGGCGGCCGCCACCCAGGTCGCGCAGAATCCGGGGCGGGGCTACAACCCGCTGCTCCTGTACGGCGGCACCGGACTCGGCAAGACGCATCTGATGCACGCGGCCGGCAACCTGATGCGCGCCAACAAGCCGGACGTGAAGATCCTCTACCTGCGTTCCGAGCAGTTCGTCAGCGGCATGGTGCGCGCGCTGCAGCAGAAGAGCATGGACGAGTTCAAGCGGCGCTTCCGCTCGGTCGATGCGCTGCTGATCGACGACATCCAGTTCTTCGCCGGCAAGGACACCACGCAGGAGGAGTTCTTCCACACGTTCAACGCGCTGTTCGAGGGCAAGCAGCAGATCATCCTCACCTGCGACCGCTACCCGAAGGAAGTCGACAAGCTCGAACCACGTCTGAAATCCCGGCTTGGCTGGGGGCTTTCGGTTGCGATCGAGCCGCCGGACTTCGAGACGCGCGCGGCCATCGTGCTGTCGAAGGCGCAGGCCAAGGGCGTGGAACTTCCCGAGGAAGTCGCAGTGCTGATGGCCAAGCGCATGCGCTCGAACGTGCGCGACCTCGAAGGAGCGCTCAACACGCTAGTCGCACGGGCGAACTTCGAGGGACGCTCGATCACCAGCGAGTTCGCGCAGGAAACCCTGCGCGACCTGCTCACCGTCCATGCGCAGGCAATCTCGATCCCGAACATCCAGCGCACGGTGGCCGACTACTACCAGCTGCGTCTGGGCGACCTGCTGTCCAGCAAGCGCAATCGATCGATCGCGCGCCCGCGCCAGGTTGCGATGAGCCTGGCCAAGGAGCTGACCGAACACAGCCTTCCGGAAATCGGCGACGCATTCGGCGGTCGCGACCATACGACCGTGCTGCATGCTTGCCGCACGATTCGCGACCTGCGCGAGACGGACGGCAAGCTGCGGCAGGACTGGGACAAACTCATCCGCGTGCTGACGGAATAGGTGGAACGTTTCGCGTACAGGCAGTGGACATCCTGTGCATGAATCGCCGGCGATTTATTATCCACAACTGTTCCACACGGAAACGGAGCGGTTTTCCCGCGTCAGATTTGACGACAAGGCATTGATCCAAAAGCAAAAACTGACGGTTTTCGAGCCGTGCACAGGCACAGCAACAACAAAACCTTCCACATAAAGACAAACAACGGGTAGGGGCGACTCATGCGATTCAGCATCCAGCGCGAAGCATTCCTGAAGCGATTGCAGTATGTCGTCGGCGTTGTCGAACGCCGGCAGACCTTGCCCGTGCTCTCGAACCTGCTCGTCGCCGTGAACGACGAGGGCGTGGAACTGACCGGAACGGATCTGGAAGTCGAAATGGCCGCGCGGTTTTCTGCAGACGACCTCGAAGCCGGCGAAGTCACGATTCCGGCGCGCAAGCTGTTCGACATCTGCCGCGCATTGCCGGACGGATGCCGTTTGAAGCTGGAGCAGAACGGCGAGCGCGTGACGCTGTCTGCAGGACGCAGTCGTTTCACGTTGGCGACCTTGCCGGCGACCGAGTTTCCGACCATCGACAGGATCGAGATCGTCGAGCGCGTAGAGCTGCCGGAGGGCGGTCTCAAGGAACTGATGGAACGGACGGGTTTCGCAATGGCGAACCAGGACGTCCGTTACTACCTGAACGGCATGCTGCTTGATCTGCGCGAGGAATCGCTTCGCTGCGTCGCGACCGACGGTCATCGACTCGCCCTCGCCGAAGCCCGGATCGGCTCGCGAGTCAGCGCGCCGCGGCAGGTGATCGTGCCCCGGAAGGGCATCCTGGAACTTCAGGGGCTGTTCGAGAGCGGGGACGGCACGGTGGAGCTCGAGTTCGCCCGCAATCATCTGCGCGTGCGCCGCGGGGACGTTACGTTCACGTCGAAGCTCATCGATGGCCGCTTCCCGGATTACGAGGCGGTCATTCCAATTGGCGCCGACAAGGAAGTGCGCGTGCAGCGAGACGAGATGCGCGCGGCGCTGCAGCGTGCCGCGATCCTGTCGAACGAGAAGTACCGGGGCGTGAAGCTGGAAGTAGGCCCGAACCGGCTGCGGATCGTGGCGCACAATCCGGAGCAGGAGGAAGCGATCGAGGAGATCGAGGCGCGCACCGGCGTGAGCGACCTGGCGGTCGGCTTCAATGTGAACTACCTGCTCGACGCATTGGGCGCGCTGAACGGCGAGGACGTGCTGCTCTGCCTGCGCGACGGGCAATCGAGCTGCCTGATCCGCAAGCCGGACAGCGAGGACATCCGGCACGTGATCATGCCGTTGCGCCTGTAACGGCGGTCACGCAGGGAACGCCCGCCGGCAGACGGCAACCGGCACCCGCATGCATTTCCTCACCCTGCGAGCAGACAACCTGCGCGTATTTCGGTCGGCGCAGCTGGTGCTGGAGCCGGGCTGGAATCTCATTGTCGGCGCGAACGGGGCCGGCAAGACCACGCTGCTGGAGGCGGCCTATCTTCTGTCGCACGGGCGATCGTTCCGGACCGCGCAACGCGAGGCGTTCGTGCGTGTCGGAGAGACCGGCTGCGCGGTGTTCGGCAGCATCCAGCAGCAGGCGCGCACGCGGCGGGTTGGGTTGGCACGTCAGGCCAGGCGCATGGAGGCGAGGGTGGACGGTGCCACCGTGCCGCTGGTCGAGCTGCTCGGCCACGTGGCCGTACTGTGTTTCGAGCCGGATTCCCACAATCTGATCGCGGGCGCGGCCGATGAGCGGCGACGCTATCTCGATTGGGGCGTGTTCCACGTGGAACACGAGTTCCTCGTCACATGGAGGCGGTATCAGCGCGCGCTGCGTCAGCGAAACGCGCTGCTGCGCGCAGGCGCACAGGATTCCGAGCGGGAGCCATGGGATCACGAGCTTTCGCGATTCGCCGCGCCCTTGGCGCAGATGCGTTCCGCATATTTCGATCAATTGGTGCCACTGGTCGAAGAGGAGCTGGCCCGGCTGGTTCCCGAACTTGGTGCCCCGTTGCTCACGCTCGATTGCGGGTTCGATGCGAGCCGAGCGTTGCTGGATTCGCTGGCCGACCGAATCGATCGGGACCGCGCGCTGGGTCACACGACGGTGGGTCCGCATCGAGCCGACATGCGACTGGGCTTCGCCCTCGCGCCGCGGCGGGAACATCTTTCGCGTGGCCAGCAGAAGCTGGCCGCGCTGGCGCTGGTGCTTGCGCAGGCACGACTGTTTCAAGCGGAGCGTGGCGATTGGCCCGTGATCTGCCTGGACGACATCGCATCGGAGGTCGATCAGGCGCATCGGGATCGAGCCCTGGGCGCGGTTGCAGCGACCGGCGCCCAGGTGTTGCTGGCCGGAACGGAGGTTCCGGAGATTCCGTCGTCATGCAGGAAAACAGCCGCGACGTTCCACGTGGAACATGGCGAGGTCCGCCGCCTGCTATAATCCGTTGATTGACCTGCGATCGTGCGCCCGGCGCCGATCCGCTTCCGGAGACGGCATGAGCGACACCTACGATTCCAGCAAAATCAAGGTTTTGAAGGGGCTGGAGGCGGTTCGCAAACGCCCCGGCATGTACATCGGCGATACCGACGACGGCACGGGCCTCCATCACATGGTGTTCGAGGTCGTCGACAACGCGATCGACGAAGCGCTCGCCGGATACTGCGATCACGTCGTGGTAACGATTCACGGCGATGGCTCGGTCAGCGTCTCCGACAACGGTCGCGGCATTCCGGTCGACATCCAGCCGGATGAGGGCCGGTCCGCGGCCGAAGTCGTCATGACCGTGCTGCATGCGGGCGGGAAGTTCGACGACAACAGCTACAAGGTGTCGGGCGGTCTGCACGGCGTCGGTGTATCGGTGGTCAATGCCTTGTCGGACCATCTCTGGCTGACGATCTTCCGGGATGGCAGCGAACACCGGCAGGAGTACGCGAATGGCGAGCCGCTGTATCCGTTGAGGGTGGTCGGTCCGTCGTCGAAACGCGGCACGACGGTGCGTTTCCACCCGAGTCCCGCGACGTTCTCGGTGACCGAGTTCCATTACGACATCCTTGCCAAGCGGCTGCGCGAACTGTCGTTCCTCAATTCCGGCGTGCGCATCGAACTCGTCGACGAGCGCGCCGACAAGCGGGACGTGTTCGAGTACGAAGGCGGCATCCGGTCGTTCGTCGAGCACCTGGCGCAGCTCAAGACGCCGCTGCACCCGCAGGTCATCGCATTCAGCGCACAGCACGAAGGCACGACCGTCGACGTCGCGATGCAGTGGACGGACGCGTATCAGGAAACCGTGTTCTGCTTCACCAACAACATCCCGCAGCGCGACGGCGGCACGCATCTGGCGGGTTTCCGCGCGTCGCTGACCCGTACGCTGTCCAACTACATCGAAACGGCCGGCCTGCAGAAGACGGCGAAAGTCGCGTTGTCGGGCGACGACATGCGCGAGGGCCTGATCGCGGTGCTGTCGGTCAAGGTGCCGGATCCGAAGTTCTCCTCGCAGACCAAGGACAAGCTCGTCTCCAGCGAGGTGAAGGGCATCGTCGAGTCGGTGATGAACCAGAAACTCGAGGAGTTCCTGCTCGAACACCCGAACGAGGCGCGCGCGATCGCGGCCAAGGTCGTCGACGCCGCACGTGCGCGCGAAGCCGCACGCAAGGCGCGAGAGATGACGCGCCGCAAGGGCGCGCTGGACATTGCGGGCCTGCCCGGAAAGCTCGCCGACTGCCAGGAGAAGGATCCGGCGCTGTCGGAACTCTTCATCGTCGAGGGCGACTCGGCGGGCGGTTCGGCCAAGCAGGGCAGGAACCGCAAGAACCAGGCGATCCTGCCGCTCAAGGGCAAGATCCTCAACGTGGAGCGCGCGCGCTTCGATCGCATGCTCTCGTCCGCCGAAGTCGGCACGCTGATCACCGCGCTCGGCACGGGCATCGGCAAGGAAGAGTTCAACGTCGAAAAGCTGCGCTACCACCGCATCATCATCATGACCGATGCGGACGTCGACGGATCGCACATCCGCACGCTGCTGCTCACGTTCTTCTACCGGCAGATGCCGGAGCTGATCGAGCGCGGCCACGTCTACATCGGCCTGCCGCCGCTGTACAAGCTCAAGCAGGGCAAGCAGGAGATGTATCTCAAGGATGATGCGGCATTGAACGCGTACCTGATCTCCAATGCCGTCGATGGCGCCGAACTCGTGTACGGAGCGGACATGCCGCCCGTGAGCGGAGCAGGGCTGGAGGCGCTGATGCTGGCGTGGCGTGCGGCGCTGGACCAGATCGACCGGCTTGCGTTCCGCTTCGATCCGGCGTTGCTGCACGCGATGCTGGAGGCGCCGATAACGCCCGAAGCGTGGAATGATCCGGCGCAGCGCGAGGCCTGGCGCAATCGCATCGAGCGAACGCTGTCGAGTGCCGGGCTCGGACGGCCTCGCTACCAACTGCGCGTGGAACCGGCTGGCGACGCCCATGCGCTGATCGTCGACCGCGATCAGCATGGCATCCGCCATACGCAGGTTCTGCCGGCCGGCTTCCTGACGTCCGCCGAATACCGGCCGATCGCCGATGCCGCGTCACGCGTCGCCGATCTCGTGCAGGCGGACGGCGAGGTTCGCCGCGGAGGTCGTCGCCAGCCGGTGTCGAGCTTCCGCGCGGCGCACGACTGGCTGATGGATGAGGCCCGTCGCGGGCGCACGATCCAGCGCTTCAAGGGCCTCGGCGAAATGAACCCGGATCAATTGTGGGAAACCACGGTGAATCCGGAAACACGGCGGTTGCTGCAGGTCAGCATCGAGGACGCGGTCGCAGCCGATCGGATCTTCTCCACGCTGATGGGGGACGTGGTGGAGCCGCGGCGCGAGTTCATCGAGCAGAACGCGCTTCGCGTGGCGAACCTGGACGTCTGAATCGGCTCGGGTCGCTGCAGCGCAGCATCGCGGGTGGGCGATGCGTGCGCTTGTTTCGGTCACGAAGCGGAGGGTACGCTTTGCGTCCGTTGTCGTCGCCACCTCGTATGCGACGACCTTCGTACGACAGAACGGGGTAGATGATGATGCGATTCTCGAAATGGCTGGTCGCGATCGTGTTCGGCGCGGGGCTCTCCATCGGCGCGGCGTACGCGAAGGATGACGCCAGGAAGAACGAATACCCGAACGCGACGCGCACCGAGCCCAAGGTGTCGATGTCCGAACGCGATCAGCGAGCCCTCAACAAGGCGACGGACCTCGTCAACGACGGCAAGGGAGACGAGGCGGAGCCGGCCATCCGCAAGGTGCTCGAGAACAAGAAGTCGAGCCCGTATGCGAAGGCGTTCGCGCATCAACTGCTGGCGCAGGTCTACTGGGATCAGGAGAAGGGCAACGAGGCCATCGAGGAGTACAAGGCCGCGATCGCGCTTGACGCGCTGCCGAACGAAGCGCAGTTCCAGCTCGTCTACGCGCTGGCACAGACGCAGATCCAGGAAGAGAAGTACGAGGACGCACTCGCCACGCTCGCGCAGTGGGAGAAGCTGACCGGCACCCAGACCGCGGACGAGCTCGCGTTGAAGTCCAATGCGTACTACCGCATCGACCAGTTCCAGAACGCGATCGATGCGATGAAGAAGGCGATCGCCATGACCGACAAGGTCAACGAGAGCTGGAACCAGATCCTGATGGCGAGCTACTTCGAACTCGACCAGTACGACGAAGCAGCCAGGGTCGTCGAGGCGCAGCTGGCGAAGAACCCGACCGACAAGAAGCTGCTCAACCAGCTCGCGACCATCTACATCCAGGCCGACAAGACACAGCAGGCGATCGACGTGCTCGCCCGCGCGAAGAACCAGGGGCTGATCACCACCGAAGAGGACTACATGCAGCTCGCGCGCATGTATGCCGTTGCCGACAAGCCCAAGGACGGAGCGGCGCTGATGAAGGAAGGCTTCGCCAAGGGCGTGCTCAAGCCGACGTTCGACAACTACAAGCTGCAGGGCGACATCTGCATGCAGGCCGAGGACGACGCATGCGCGATCGACGCGTACACCAAGGCGTCGCCGTCGGCGAAGGACGGGAACGTCGACTACCAACTTGGCTATCTGCTGTACTACTCCGAGAAGTCGGCCGAGGCGGTAAAGGCGATGGACAGGGCGATCCAGCTCGGTGGTCTGCGCCAGGAAGGCGAAGCGTACCTGCTTCGCGGCGACGCCAAGAACGACCTGAATCAGAGCGCCGCGGCGCTCGAGGACTGGCGCAAGGCGCAAGGCTACGCCAGCACGAAGAAGATGGCCGAGCAGCGCATCAAGGCCGCCGGTGCCGGGGTGAAGATCCGTCGCCCGTCGAAGAAGTGACGAACGGAGCGATGCCGAGGCGCGCGCGGGTTTGCGCGCGCAGTCGCTGCCGCATGATCCTGCAAGAAAAACGGCTCGGGGCCGGAAACACGATGTCACGATTCCGCTTTAAGGTGTGCGCATGAACGCTTGTCGCAGAACGACGTGTGTTGTACCGTTCTGCGTTCCGCGCGCTTCGGACACCCAGGGGGGAACCGAGGCTGAAATGGTGACGCCACCCGCGCGACCGCCAAGACATTCTTCCGTTGGTCCACACGATGGCTGAAACCTATCAATCCGGCGACAAATCCTTCAGTTGGCAACGCGTGACCGCGTTCACCTGCGCATTCGCGCTGCATGCGTTCGCGTTCGCGATGATGATGGCGCCGGTTGCGCCACCGCCGCCGAAGGACAAGAAGATCGACCAGAAGGTCGTCGTCGAGTTCATCGAGCCGCCGCCGCCGCCTCCTCCTCCGCCTCCGCCGCCTCCGGAGCCGCCGAAGAAGCCGCCTCCGAAGATCATCGAGAAGATCAAGCCGCCGCCGACGCCGCCGCCGGAACCACCGCCGCCGATCGTGACGGAGGAGGCGTCTCCGATGTCCGTTCCCGCGCCGCCGCCTGCGCCGCCTGCTCCACCGGCACCGCCAGCCGACATCGCGCCGAGCGAGAACATCAGCTACCGTAAGATGCGTCCGCCGCGGTATCCGCCGCAGGCAGTCCGCCAGCGTCAGGAGGGCAAGGTCATCCTCAAGGTGCTGGTCGGCGTCGACGGTTCGCCGCAGGAGATCACGGTCGAGAAATCCAGTGGTTCACGCCTTCTGGACAACGCCGCGATCGCAGCAGTGAAGACCTGGAGATTCAATCCGGGTTCGAAGGGTGGCAGACCCGCTCCCGGGTATGCTTTGGTACCGATCGAGTTCAATCTGACTAACTAAGGTAGAGCCATGCAGCAAGATGCCTCTCAGACCCCCGCAGCGGCTCAGCCTGCTGTCATTCCGGCCCCGGGCGGCGGCGGCAATGCCGCGGCGATGAGCCAGATGGGCTTCGCCGATCTGATCCACAACTTCGACGTTCTGGGTTGGATCGTCTTCATCACGCTCTGCTTGATGTCGGTTGCGTCCATCTATTTCATCGTTGCGAACTTCCTGCGCAATTCGATGATCCGCAGCCGCATGGAGCGTGTGATCAGCACGTTCTGGGACACGCCGTCGGCACAGGATGCGGTGCGTTTCCTCGAGGAGCAGCCCAAGGGTGAGCCCTTCTCGAAGATCGCGCTCGACGCCGCGCAGGCCGCCGCGCACCACCAGCGCAACGAGGGCAGCCGCCTCGTGGAGGCACTCAACCGCTCCGAGTTCATCGACCGCGCGCTGCGTCAGGCCGTCGCCCGCGAGAGCCTGCGTCTCGAGGGCGGCATGACGGTGCTCGCCACGGTCGGTTCGTCCGCGCCATTCGTCGGCCTGCTCGGCACGGTGTGGGGCATCTACCACGCGCTGATCAAGATCGCGGCGTCCGGCAACGCCTCGATGGAAGCGGTGGCCGGCCCGGTGGGCGAAGCGCTGATCATGACCGCGTTCGGTCTGTTCGTCGCGATTCCCGCAGTGCTCGCGTACAACTTCTTCGTGCGCTCGAACCGCATCATCTACGCCCGCTTCGACGAGTTCGCCCATGACCTGCACGACTTCTTCGCGACCGGCTCGCGCGTCGAGGCAGGCTCTCCGGTTGCCGCCGCGAGGAAGTAAGCCATGGCTATGAGCACAGGTGGCGGCGGCAGCGGCGCGCCGATGGCGGAAATCAACGTCACGCCGCTCGTCGACGTGATGCTGGTGCTGCTGATCATCTTCATGATCACGGCACCTTTGATGTCCCACAAGATCCGCATCGACCTGCCACAGGCCAATCCGAACACGCAGGAAACCAACCCGCCCGAGCCGATCGATCTGGCCGTGCGCGAGAATGGCGACCTGTTCTGGAACGATGAGCCGGTGACGGAAGCGATCCTGCAGGCGCAGTTGCGTGTCGCGGCGCAGAAGAGCCCGCAGCCGGAGCTGCAGATCCGTGCGGACAAGACCACGCAGTACCAGAAGATCGCGTCGGTCATGGCCAACGCGAAGTCGGCCGGCATGGTCAAGATCGGCTTCATCACAACCGGAGCCGGCGACCAGTAAACCGCCTGCAAGCATCGAAGCAAGCGAACGGCGCCGCGGAAACGCGGCGCCGTTTTCGTTTGGCGCAGGATGCGCTCGACATGAGCGCCCGCCGCCATGCCGGGTGCCCATCACCGGTCCTCGTCGCGCCCGCCGCGCGAAGGCGGACGTCACCGGAAAAAGGGGTGTTTCCGAGCCGAAGGCACAGGCCTGCCGACCAAGGTGCTCTGCGGCTTGCTGTCGACAACAGGCGGGTCAGGCCGAGGCAAACCAAACGGCCTTCCAACTTTCCGGGACGGCTCAGTTCCGCAGGCGGCGCGTAACCGACAGCGTTCCGCAAGGCGCTGCGCGCAGAGCGGCAACGGATGGTCTGCGGAACTCCGGGTGGTCCGGAACCCTGGTACGGACGAGGGACAGCCGTCCCGTGACCTTCCACGCGCAGTTCGCGTGCGCCGAGCACCGAATGTCCGCGCGAAGGTCAATCCGCGAGGATCGCGAGGTAGTTGCGTATCGTCGGCGCCAGGCCGTCGAAGATGGCTTCGGAAATCAGCGCGTGACCGATCGAGACTTCGGCGAGGAACGGGATCGCCTGCCGCAGCAGGCCGAGATTGCGCTGATCGAGATCGTGTCCGGCGTTCACCGCGAGACCGGCGTCGCGCGCAGCGGCTGCGGTGCGCACGCAGGCCTCGAGCGCGACCTCTGGCGCCCCGCGCGCGAACGCGCTGGCGTATGGCTCCGTGTACAGCTCGATCCGGTCCACGCCGATTGCGGCGAGACGCCCGACCTCGACGGCACCGGCATCGACGAACACGCTGACGCGGCAGCCGAGCGACTTGAGCTCACGCACGACGGGCGCGAGTCGCGCCGAATCGCGGGCCGGGTCGAAGCCGTGATCGGACGTGAGCTGCGCGTCTCCATCCGGAACCAGCGTCGCCTGTGCCGGTCGGGCGCGGCGCACCAGTTCGACGAAGCCCGGATATCCATCCCGCGGCGGCGCGAACGGATTTCCCTCCAGGTTGAATTCCGCCGCACCGATCACGGCGGCGATCCGGTCCACGTCGTCGGCGCGGACATGACGCTGGTCCGGTCGGGGGTGCACGGTGATGCCATGGCACCCCGCATCGAGCGCGGCGCGCGCCGCGATCACCGGATCGGGGACGCCGTGACCGCGGGAATTGCGCAGCACCGCGATCTTGTTCACGTTGACGCTGAGTAGGGTCACGGCAGCGCTCGGCCGGAGAAAAGCGAAGCTTGCCGCCGGGACGCCGGCATCGCAATCCGCGGCAGCGCGATCGGGGTCGCGCCGCTCAGCGACACGGCTCCCGTTTCTCCTTCCATGCGACCGCGTCCCAGTACGCGGAAGGATCGTTGCGGCTCTCCTCGTTGAGTCGCGCGGCGATCAGCACCGTCGTATCCGGCGCCACGTCGACCGTGATCGTCCGGTACTGCCGCTCGGAAAGGCCCGAATGCCGTGCCCGATTGCCGAAACTGATGTACCGGCTTTCGATCGCCTCGGCCACCTTCACGACGTGCCTGCCCGCGTCCACCCGGAACGAACGGGCATTCGTCGGGCCCGGCGCGCGCCCGTCGATCGCGATGATCCGCGCCCCATGCAGATTCTGCTGACGGGGCGCCACATCGAAGTCGCTGATGCGCCCGCAGCCGCCGCTCGCGGCCGCATCGTCCGCACCGACGGCGGGCGCCGCCGGCCGTGGCTCGCCCTCCCCGACCGTCAGCCGCATCGGCGGAAGATCGACGCTGCGCATCGCGCCGGATACCGTCTGCATCGCGCCGTCGCGACGCACGTAGAACGCCAGCACGCTGCCATCCGGAAGCGAGTCCACGTATGAGCGCAAAGTCGCCGGCCCCGCCGCATCGTCCAGCGAGCGACCGTTCACCGCGACGAGACGGTCGCCGGTGCGCAGACCGATCCGCTCGGCGAATCCACCCGGTGTGACACCAACCACGCGCAAGCCGTCCGCACCCGCATGCGCGCTGTCCACCAGCAACCCGAGGTCGGCGACCCGCCTCGCCGGGGTCTCGACCGAAAGCGAGGAATCGGCGTCCAGCGACCCGCCCTGGACCAGCTCGGTCATCACCGCTACCAGTTCGTTGCGCAACCGCTGCTCCACGTCGGCATCCTGTTCCGCCCACGCAGCGCCACTCGCGACCATCGCCAGCGAGAGCCCGAACATCACGGAAATCTTTGCGCCTACGGAAATCGGGGTGTACATCTCGTTCTCCAACATGTGTCGACCCGCACGTCGTGCGGCCTTCAGATCCGGATGACGCCCGCCACGGCGTCCTGTTGCAGGCTCGCGATCAATCCACGCAGCGCGTCGTTGCGTTGCCGCCAGAGCGGCTCCACTTCGTCTGCCGCGGCGCCGCGGTCGTAGGCGGCCTGGAGCGCGGCGTCGATCGCCCGGAGGCGCGTCGTGGATGACGGCGTGCTGCCTCCGGCCACGCGCAACCATTCTGCCTCGAGGCGCCGGGACTCGACCTCGCCGGCCGCGACGACCGGAGCCGGCGGATCGCGCAGTGGCCAGGCGGCCAGCGCGACCAGTACCACCACCGCCGCCGCCGCCGCGCTTGCGAAGGCACTGCGGCGTCGGTGCCGTCTCGCCCGTTCCGCGGACGCGATGCGCACCCACAGTTCCGGTGGTGGCTGGAACTCCGGCAATGCGTTCACGTCGATACCTTGTTTCATCGATTGCCCTCCTGCCCTTCCGGTGCACTCAGACGGTTCAGCGCGCGCGAAACGATCGACTTCGACCAGCTCTCGCTCTGCCCGAACAGCTCTGCCAGCTCGCGATGCGTGTAACCCTCGACCTCGTGCAGCAAAACCACCGCCCGCGCCCGCGCCGGCAGGCGCGCGAGCAGCGTCCATGCATCCACGCGGTCCTCGGCAGTCGCATTCGCGCCCGGCAAGGCAGCGAACACCGCCTCCGTGTCGTCGTCGCGGAATCGCTGGCGCGTCCGCACGATGTCGATGGTCGCATTCACCGCCATGCGTTTCAGCCACGCGCCGAATGGTGCATCACCGCGGAAGCCGCGCAGCGTCGCGAACAGTTTCAGGAACACGTCCTGCACGACATCCTCGGCCGCCGCCGGATCGCCAAGCACGCGCATTGCTAGCGTGTAGCACGCCGCGCCGTAGCGACGATAGATCGACGCATACGCGTCCATGTCGCCGCGCCGCGCCCGCGCCAGCGTCAGCGCGTCGAGCGGCTGACCGAAACCGCGGCCGGCCACCCCTTCCACGCGCACCGTTTGCTGTCCGTCGGCCATCGTTGCATCAGGACGGCCCGGAGCCGCCTTCCGTCGCATCGGATGCGAGCGTGAACAGGCGCAGGCGGCGCGGGCCACCGCGCCAGGCGAGCGTCCCGATCAGGCCCTCCGCGGGCGACAGCCCCGCCAGCCGCCACGCATCGGGAGGGCCCGCCGGCGGCGCGAGTGCGTGCAGTCGTGCCCCGGATGCGTCGAGCGCGAACTCGACGCGGTGCAAGCCGAACACCAACCCCTCGCCGAGCGCCTTGAGCACGGCTTCCTTGCCTGTCCATGCCTGCAGGAACGCGACCTTCCGCCGCTCGCCATCCATCGCCGCCAGCGCGGCATGCTCGGCCGGCGCGAAGTAGCGCGCCGAGATCGCCTCCGGCGCGACGCGGCGGTCGATACATTCCAGGTCGATGCCGAGCGGCTGGTCCGACGCGAACGCGAGCAGTACGTGCGAGCCGGCATGGCTCAGGTTGAAATGCAGCGCGGGATGTTCCGGCGCAAACGGCTTGCCATGCGCCCCGCGTTCGATGCGTGGCGTGAAGCGGGCTCGCGCGTAGCGGCGCAGAAGAACGCCCCGCACCGAGCGCGCCGCACGCAGTACCTCGCGCGGATCGCGCGTCGATGCCGGCATGTACCAGACATGGATGTCGTCGTCGCCGAGCGGGGGGGCGCCTTCGATCGCGGATGTTTGCAGCCAGTCGCATGCCATGCCCGCATGCTTGGCGCTGCGCGGCGCCACGTCAAGAACCGGCCATTGCCGGAATCGCCGCAATGCCGGTACTTTCACCGTGCTCGCATTGCGAGGGGGAGCCGATGATTCCCGGCTGGTTGCTGATGCTCGTTTCGGTCGTTTACGTCGGTGCCTTGTTTGGCATCGCGTACTTCGGCGACCGCCGCCCGCTGTACCCGGCTCGCGCATGGCTCCGTCCTACGGTCTACAGCCTTGCGCTCGCGGTCTACTGTTCGTCGTGGACGTTCTACGGCGCGGTGGGAAGCGCGGCGCGCTCGGGCTTGTCGTACCTGCCGATCTATCTCGGACCGATTCTGCTGTTCGTGTTCGGGTTCGGACTCATGGAACGGCTGGTGCTGGTCGCGAAGGAGCGCAACGTCACCTCGATCGCCGACTTCGTCGCGTCGCGTTTCGGCAAGTCGCATGCGCTCGCCGCGCTGGTGACGCTGATGGCGGTGACGGCCGCCGTGCCGTACATCGCGCTGCAGCTCAAGGCCGTGTCGATGAGCTTCCACGTGCTGACCGGCACGACGACGACCCACCCGACGCTGTTCGGCGACACCGCGCTGTATGTCGCGCTGTTGCTGGCGGTTTTCTCGATCCTGTTCGGCACGCGCGGGATCGACGCCACGGAGCACCATCACGGCATGATGCTCGCGATTGCCGCCGAATCGTTGGTCAAGCTGCTCGCGTTCATCGCCGTGGGCGCATATGCCTTCCATCTCGGCGACGGCTTCGCGGAGATCGCCGCGCCGATTCGCGCAGCCGCCAGCGAGGGACTGCCGACCGGCTTCATCGCGCAGACGGGTCTCGCGCTTGCCGCCATCCTCTGCCTCCCGCGTCAGTTCCAGGTGGCCGTGGTCGAGTGCGAGAACCCCGGGGATCTGCGCCGCGCGCGCTGGATGTTCCCGCTGTACCTTATGATCATCTCCGCGATGGTGCTGCCGATCGTCAGCGCCGGCGTGGCGGCGGCGGGCGGAACCGCCGTGGCGCCTGACGCGTGGCTGCTGTGGCTGCCGGCCATGAACGGCGATCACCTGCTCGCGGTGTTCGCCTACATCGGCGGCTTCTCCGCCGCGACCGGAATGGTGATCGTCGCGTCGGTCGCGCTCGCGACCATGGTCAGCAACGACCTGATGATGCCGGCCCTGCTGCGGGTTCGCGCGTTGCGCCTGGAGCAGCGCGCGGACCTCTCCTCGATCGTGCTCGCGGTGCGGCGTGTCGTCATCGTGCTGATCTCGCTCCTTGCGTTCGCGTACTACCGCAGCACGACGCAGAGCCAGAACCTCGCGGCGATCGGCCTGCTTTCGTTCGCCGCGGTGGCGCAGTTCGCGCCGTCGATCGTGTGCGGCCTGTACTGGCGAGGCGCGAGCCGCATCGGCGTGAGCGCGGGGTTGGTGGTCGGCTTCGCGATCTGGATCTACACGCTGCTTCTGCCGACGTTGGTCAGTTCCCAGTGGTTGCCCGGCGGATGGGTGGAGACCGGCCCGTTCGGCATCGAGTGGCTGAAACCGCAGGCCCTGTTCATGATGAGCGGATGGGACCCGGTCACGCATGGCGCGTTCTGGTCGCTGCTTGCCAACGTAGGCTGCTGCGTGTTCGTCTCGCTCCGCTTCCGGCCCGGCGTCGAGGAACGCCTGCGCGCGTCCGCATTCCTCGATCCATTCGCGCTGCGCAGCAGCGGCGTCGGTGCATGGCGCGGACGGGTGCGCATCGCCGATCTCGTCGCGATCGCCGAGCGCATTCTCGGCGAGCGTACGGCTTCGCGCGCATTCAGCGATTACGCACATTCCACCGGGAAGCCGCTGGCCGCCGATGGCATCGCCGACCGCGCGCTGCTGCAGTACACGGAGCGCATTCTCGCCGGCGCGATCGGTGCAGCATCGGCGCGTCGCATGCTGACCAGCGCGTTGCGCGGTACCGGACTGGACCTTTCGGAGGCGGCGACGCTGCTCGACGAGACGTCGCAGGAGCTGCGCTTCAACCGCGAGCTGCTGTCGGTCACGTTCGACAACATGGCGCAGGGCATCAGCGTCGTCGATCGCGACCTGCGCATCGTCGCCTGGAACCGCCGCTATCTGGATCTGTTCGACTACCCCGACGGCTTCGTCTACGTCGGCCGCCCGGTCGCGGATCTGATCCGCCACAATGCAAGGCGCGGCCTGCTCGGCACCGGCGACGTCGACGAACTCGTGCGCCGTCGCCTGCGTCACCTGCGTCGCGGAACGCCGCACGTGTTCGTGCGCGAGCGCCGCGACGGGCGCGTGATCGAGACGCGCGGCGATCCGCTACCGGGCGGCGGCTATCTCACGACGTTCAGCGACATCACGCCGTACAAGCATGTCGAGAACGCGCTGCGCGAGGCCAACGAGACGCTCGAACAGCGGGTCGAGCAGCGCACCGGCGAGCTCGAGCAGGCATTGGCCGCTCAGCGCCGTGCAGTGCTCCAGGCCGAAGCGGCCAACCAGACGCGCACGCGCTTCCTCGCCGCGGCCAGCCACGACCTGTTGCAGCCGCTGAATGCGGCCCGGCTGTTCACGTCGGCCCTGCGCCATCAACCGCTGGATGAGGAAAGCGGGCGTCTGGCCGAACGCATCGACACCTCGTTCAAGGCAGCCGAAGACCTGCTGGAAGCGCTGCTGGAAGCATCGCGACTGGAAGCCGGCAAGTATCGCGTCGATGTGACGGAATTCGAGCTGGCCGACGTTTTCGAGACGCTGCAGCACCAGTTCGGCGTGCTGGCTGCTGCGCGCGACCTTCGCCTGCGCTTTGTCCGGACGCGTGCATGGGTGCGCAGCGACGCGCAGCTGCTGCGCCGCATCCTGCAGAACTTCATCGCCAATGCGTTGCGATACACGCGCGGCGGTGGCGTCGTCTGTGGCGTGCGACGCAGCGGCGCGCGTCTGCGCGTGGAGGTATGGGACAGCGGTCCCGGCATCGAACCCGGCCAGATCGAGCATCTGTTCGACGAGTTCCATCGCGGCAGTCACGTGTCGCCATGGGGCGAGAAGGGCCTGGGGCTCGGACTTGCGATCTGCGATCGCATGGCGCGCCTGCTCGGTCATCGCATCACCGTGCGCTCTCGCTCCGGCTTCGGCAGCGTGTTCGCGGTGGAGATCGAGCGCGTCGCGCCACACGATGTCGCGACTGTCCATCCCGCGATGGGCGCGGTCAGCGGGCCGCTGACCGGCGACCTGCACGTGCTCTGCCTGGACAACGAGCCCGCGATTCTGGATGGCATGCGCGCGCTGCTCACACGCTGGGGTTTGTCCTGCGATGTCGCGGCGACAAGTCGCGAGGCTCGCGCGCTGGTACTCGAGCGACGGCCGGATCTGCTGCTGGTCGACTACCATCTCGACGACGACGAGGACGGCCTCGATGCGTTGCAGGCGTTGCGCGCTGCCTGCTCGCCGCCACCGCCGGCAGCACTGATCACCGCCGACACCAGTTCCGAACTGGCCGAGCGCGCACGTGCCCTCGGTGTCCCGCTGCTGCGCAAGCCGGTCAAGCCGGCCGCGTTGCGGGCGCTCGTCTCCCAGCTCGTCCGGCGCAAGGCCGCGACCGACCGCTGAGCGGAATCAGTCCCGGCCGTCCGGCTGGGCCAGTGGCTCGCCCTCGATCGCGAGGTGGCTCGCGAGCAGCGCAGCCTGCGTGCGATTGGAGACGCCGAGCTTGCGCATGATCGCGGTCATGTGCGCCTTGACGGTCGCTTCCGAAACGCCGAGTTCCCACGCGATCTGCTTGTTGAGCAGGCCATCGGCGATCATCGTGAACACGCGGAACTGCTGCGGCGTGAGCTCCGATACCTGCGCCGCCGCCCCTGCCTCGTCCGCATGCAGCGTTTCGCTCCGGCCGTGCAGGTCGGGCGGAAACCAGAGGTCGCCGTCGAGCACCTTCAGCACCGCGGTGACGATGCGGTCCGCCGACGTCGACTTCGGGATGTAGCCGGACGCGCCGTGTGCCATCGCGCGCCGGATCACGGCTGCCTGTTCGTGGGCGGAAACCACGATGATCGGCAGCCCGGGATGCATGCGGCGGATGTGCACCAGCGCCGAGAAGCCGGAAGCCCCCGGCATCTGCAAGTCGAGCAGAAGCAGCTCCAGGTCGGGATGCGTTTCGACTGCGCCGTGCAGGCCGGCGACATCCTCCACTTCGATCAGCCGCGCGTCGGGCACCGCCTGTCCCACGGCGCGCTTGAGCGCGTCGCGGAACAGCGGATGATCGTCGGCGATCAGGATTTCTCGCACGGGCCTGCCGCCTTCACTTGAGCAGCCTTCCGTCGACGAGGTTCTGCACCACGGAAGGATCGGCCAGTGTCGACGTGTCGCCGAGCTGCTCGGGCGCGTTCTCGGCGATCTTGCGCAGGATGCGGCGCATGATCTTGCCCGAACGCGTTTTCGGCAGACCCGGCGCCCATTGCAGGAAGTCCGGCGTCGCGATCGGTCCGATTTCCTTGCGTACCCAGGCCACCAGTTCCTTGCGCAGTTCCTCCGACGGTTCTTCGCCCACCTTCAGCGTGACATAGGCGTAGATGCCCTGGCCCTTGATGTCGTGCGGGCAACCGACCACGGCTGCCTCGGCGACCTTCGCGTGCGCGACCAGCGCACTCTCGACCTCGGCGGTGCCGAGGCGATGGCCGGAGACGTTGATCACGTCGTCGACGCGGCCGGTGATCCAGTAGTAGCCGTCCTCGTCGCGACGCGCGCCGTCGCCGGTGAAGTACATGCCCGGATAGGTGCGGAAGTAGGTGTCGATGAAGCGCTGTTGGTCGCCGTACACGGTGCGCATCTGCCCCGGCCACGAGTCGAGCAGCACGAGATTGCCCTCGGTCGCTCCTTCGAGCACGGTGCCGTTCGCATCGACGATCGCGGGCCGCACGCCGAAGAACGGCAGCGTCGCCGAGCCGGGCTTCTGGTCGATCGCGCCCGGCAGCGGCGTGATCAGGATGCCACCGGTCTCGGTCTGCCACCACGTGTCGACGATCGGGCAGCGTCCGTCGCCGACGACGCGCCAGTACCACTCCCATGCTTCCGGATTGATCGGTTCCCCGACCGTGCCGAGCAGCCGCAGGCTCGCTCGCGACGCCTTCTTCACCGGACCGTCGCCCTCGCGCATCAGCGCGCGGATCGCGGTCGGCGCCGTGTAAAACAGCGACACCGAGTGCTTGTCGATGACCTGCCAGAACCGCGAGGTGTCGGGCCAGTTCGGCACGCCCTCGAACATCAGCGTGGTCGCGCCGTTGGCGAGCGGTCCGTACACGAGATAGCTGTGTCCGGTCACCCAGCCGACGTCGGCGGTACACCAGTACACGTCATCCTCGCGCAGGTCGAACACGCACTCGTGCGTGAAACTGGCGAACACGAGATATCCGCCGGTCGTGTGCAGCACGCCCTTCGGCTTGCCCGTCGAACCGGAGGTGTACAGGATGAACAGCGGATGCTCCGCGTTCACCGCGACCGGTTCGTGCGAGGCGGGCTGGCCTTCCATCAGCGCGTCCCACCAGCGGTCGCGCGGCGCCTGCATCGCGACCGCGCCGCCGGTGCGCTTGACCACCAGCACCGTCTCGACGCTGTTGGTGCCGGGGCGCTGCAGCGCCTCGTCCACGTTGACCTTGAGTGCGACCTTGCGCCCGCCGCGCATGCCTTCGTCGGCGGTGATGATGAGTTTGCATTCCGAGTCGGCGATGCGTCCCGCCAGCGAATCGGGCGAGAAGCCGCCGAACACCACCGTGTGGATCGCGCCGATGCGCGCGCAGGCGAGCATCGCGATCGCGGCTTCCGGGATCATCGGCAGGTAGATCGCGACGCGATCGCCCTTGACGATGCCGAGGCTGGTCAGGAGGTTCGCCGCCTTGCACACCTCGGCGTGCAACTCGCGGTAGCTGATGCGCCGCGATTCGTCCGGGTTGTCGCCTTCCCAGATGATCGCGGTCTTGTCGCCGCGCGTAGCGAGATGGCGATCCAGGCAGTTCGCCGCGACGTTGAGCTCGCCATCGGCATACCACCGGATGTGCAGGTCGTCGGCGTCGAACGACGTGTCCTTCACTTCCGTGTACGGCTTGATCCAGTCGAGCCGCTTGCCTATCTCGCCCCAGAACCCGGCCGGATCGCGTACCGACTCGGTGTAGTCGCGATCGTAGCGGGCGCGGTCATAGCGCGCGTTGGCGGCAAATGCGGCGGGAACGGGATGCAGGGTCGACATGACTTCCTCCTCGATGAACCGATGCGGTGCACGCCGGCAGTTTGCCACGCCGCTATGCCCGCGGCCGACCGCATTCGACTTTGGTCTCGGTATCGACCAATGGCGAATAGGCAATCGCGCTGCAGCATCGGAAAAGTGCAGTCGTGCATCCATGCATGGGGAGATGTGGACATGTATATCCGTACTGCGACGGGCCTGCGTCGTGCAGGATTGGCGCTGGGATTGATGGCGGCCTTGGGGCCCGGCATCGCGTCCGCCGACGAAACGCGCGAAGCCGCGCTCGAGCAGCGCATCACGGAGCTCGAGCGCCAGCTGCAGGCGTTGATGAACGAGGTCAAGGCGCAGCGGGAGCAGGTGGAGTCCGTCGTCGCGGCACCACCGCCTCCGCCCCCGCCTCCGGCGGCGCCGCCGAGCTTCACGACCGGCAAGGGGCTCACGGTCGCACTGCACGGATTCATCGCTGCCAGCGCGTTCACGCAGGACGGCGAGTTCACGTTCGGAAACGGTCAGAACGCGCTGTATCCGGCCGCGGGAACCGACGGCAACCTGAGCGGATTCGACATCCGCAACACCCGCTTCTGGCTCGACATCACGGGCGCGCGGCTGAACGACAACTGGACCGGCGGCGGTCGCATCGAGATGGACTTCTTCGGCGGCTTCAATGGCACCGGCGCCTACAGCCGCCAGCAGCCGACGCCGCGTCTGCGCCAGGCGTATCTGGACCTCGCCAACGACAAGGGAAGCACGGTTCGCATCGGCCAGCAGTGGGATCTGATGTTCCCGATCGACGCCGTGCCTGCCTCCGTCACGCACCTCGCGTTCCCGCTCGGCTTCGGCAGCGGCATGATCGGCTGGCGTTTCCCGGGCGTGGTGTGGATGCAGAACATCAACCGCGGATCCGACGGCGCCAAGCTGCGCTTCGATGTCGGCGCCTTCGACGGTTCCTGGAGCGGGCCGGGCAACAACGTGAACTACGCGACCGCGGGCAACGTCGATTTCCGTCCGCAGATCCAGGGCCGCCTGCGGGCGCAGGGCTCGAACTGGGTCGCCTGGGCGGCGGCGCATTACAGCAGCCTCGACCTCCGCGGCGTTGCGGGCAACATCGACACGCCGCTCGATTCCAAGATCACCAGCCATGCGCTCGAAGTCGGCGGCTCGTGGAACCCGGGCAACTTCATGCTCAAGGGCATGGCCTACACCGGCAACGGCATCGGCCACCTGTTCGGCGCGCTGTCGCAGTTCGGCGACATTTCCGAAGTCGGCGGCTTCGCGCAGGTCGGCTACAAGTTCACGCCCGAGTGGAGCGCCAATGCGTTCTACTCGGTCGTGCTGCCGGACAAGAACGACGTGATCCGCTGGATGGGCAACGGCGCGGGCGGGAAGCTGCGCAATCAGCAAGCCGCGGTGAACGTGCAGTACGCGAGCGGAGCCTACGCCATCGGCGTCGAGTTCCTGCGCGACAAGCTGCGCTCGACCTCCGATGGCGCGAACCGGCAGGACACCACCGGCAACCAGCTCAGCGTCAGCGCGATGTACAAGTTCTAGGGTCCTGCGCGGAGCGGACGGCTTCGTTCCGCGAGCCGGTTTCCGGCCTTCCGGCCGGAAACCGCCAGGAGACGCCGGGAACGACCAGGCAAGAAGTCCTTCCTCGGTGCCGTGGCTGGCGCCGATGGACGGCGAAACGGGGAATGCGCCGCGGCGCATTGGATCACGACCGCCACGCACGGCGTCAGGTTGGGAGATGACATGGCAACCGCAGACACAACCATCACGAACACGCCCGCACTGACTTCCGGGCACAAGCGCGTCATCATCGCGTCGAGCCTCGGCACGGTATTCGAGTGGTACGACTTCTACCTGTACGGCTCGCTCGCCGCGATCATCGCGAAGCAGTTCTTTTCCGGCCTCAACCCGACCAGCGCGTTCATCTTCGCGTTGCTGGCGTTCGCGGCCGGCTTCGCCGTGCGACCGTTCGGCGCGATCATCTTCGGCCGCCTCGGCGACATGATCGGACGCAAGTACACGTTCCTGATCACGATCGTGATCATGGGCCTGTCCACGTTCCTCGTGGGCGTGCTGCCGACGTATGCGAGCATCGGCATCGCAGCGCCGATCATCCTGATCATCCTCCGCTTGCTGCAGGGTCTCGCCCTCGGCGGCGAGTACGGTGGTGCCGCAACCTATGTCGCGGAGCATGCGCCGCCCGGCAAGCGCGGCCTGTACACCAGCTTCATCCAGATCACGGCGACGTTCGGCCTGTTCCTGTCGCTGCTGGTGATCCTGGCCTGCCGCAAGATCCTCGGCCCCGAGTTCGACGTATGGGGCTGGCGCATTCCGTTCCTGATCTCGTTCGGCCTGCTGCTGATCTCGGTGTGGATCCGGATGAAGCTGCAGGAGTCGCCGCTGTTCCAGCAGATGAAGGCGGAAGGACGTTCTTCGAAGGCACCGATCTCCGAATCGTTCGGCAACTGGTCGAACGGCAAGATCGTCCTGCTGGCACTGCTCGGCGCAACCGCCGGTCAGGCAGTGGTCTGGTACGCCGGCCAGTTCTACGCGCTGTTCTTCCTCTCGCAGACGCTGAAGATCGACGGATCGACCGCCAACCTTCTCATCGCGGCCGCCCTGCTGATCGGCACGCCGTTCTTCGTGGTGTTCGGCGCACTGTCGGACAAGATCGGACGCAAGCCGATCATCATGCTCGGCTGCCTGCTCGCGGCGATCACCTACTTCCCGATCTTCAAGGCGCTAACCCACTACGGCAATCCGGCGATCGAGCATGCGGCGGAGAGCAGTCCCGTCGTGGTGACGGCGGATCCGGCGACCTGCAGCTTCCAGTTCAATCCGGTCGGCACCAGCAAGTTCACCAGTTCGTGCGACATCGTGAAGTCCGCGCTGGCGAAGGGCGGCATTCCGTACCAGAACGCGGAATCGGCATCCGGTTCGCTCGCCACGGTGAAGGTCGGCACCACGCAGATCGCCTCGTTCGAAGGTGCCGGGCTGTCGGGCGATGAGTTCAAGGCGCAGTCCGCCGCATTCAACGCGAAGCTGAGCGCGGCACTGACCGAGGCCGGCTATCCGGCCAAGGCGGATCCCGCACGGATCAACTATCCGATGCTGATCGTGCTGCTGACCATCCTCGTGATCTACGTGACGATGGTGTACGGCCCGATCGCGGCGTGGCTGGTCGAGCTGTTCCCGACGCGCATCCGCTACACCTCGATGTCGCTGCCGTACCACATCGGCAACGGCTGGTTCGGCGGCTTCCTGCCGACCACGGCATTCGCCCTGGTGGCACTGACCGGCAACATCTACTCCGGCCTGTGGTACCCGATCGTCATCGCGGCGATGACGTTCGTGATCGGCACGCTGTTCCTGCGCGAGACGAAGGACGTCGACATCTCGCGTTGATCACCTGATTTGCCTCGATGCGAAAAGAAGAAGGGGCCGGATCGAAGGATCCGGCCCCTCGCGTTTTCGCCGTGCGGAAACCGCGTCAGGTCGCGCGCTTCACAAGGCTGATCAGCACCAGCAGGATCACTGCGCCGATCAGCGCGTTGATGATCGCGGCGATGAAGCCGCCGCCGATCGCAAGGCCGAGCCGCGGCAGCAGGAAGCCGGCGATGAACGCGCCGACGATGCCGACGACGATGTTGCCGACCAGGCCGAAGCCGCGCCCCTTCACGATCAGGCCGGCAAGCCAGCCTGCGATCGCGCCCACGACGAGAAAGATGATGATGGATTCGATGCCCACGCCCAGCCTCCCATGATCGTCGCGGATGCGACGATCCGATTGTGCGCGCCCCGTGCGTTTCGCGCATGCGGCGACGCGGGAGGTGCGCGGGAACCCTTCAGGCAGCCGGATCGCGTGGCATGCGCGGCGCCTGTTGTTGCGGTGCGGCGGACTTCTTCGCGTCCACCTGGCGCCGCAGGGCGCTCAGTTCGTCGACGGACGCGATCGACGTCTCCGGTCGCGAAGCCGCCGAGATGCGATCCGCGGCGAGCGCGAACACGAAGCCGATGAAGCCGCCGATGCCGAGCAGCAGGCCGACGCCGAGCAGCGCCGGGCTGCGCGTCGTGAACACGACCACCAAACCGAGTATCGTCAGGCACAACAGGATCCAGCGAGCCATGAGCATGTCGTCCGCGTTGGTGCGCAGGCCGGTCAAACTAGCAGAATCGTCCGCATCGGCAACCCGCCGCAAGTCGGTCGAGCGCTGCCGTCCGCGGCATTGCGTGCCGCGCAACGCGAGCCGCGCCTGATGGATGCGCTGCAGCAGGTCGCGCTGGCCGGCGGTCTCGCCTGGGCCAGCGGCTTCCGGCTCTACGCCGCGATCCTGATCGTCGGGCTGCTCGGTCGGCAAGGCTGGCTTGCGTTGCCCGAGGCGCTGCAGGTACTGCAGCATCCGTGGGTGCTGACCGCCGCGGCGATCATGGCGGCGGGCGAGTTCCTCGCCGACAAGATCCCGGCGTTCGATTCGGTGTGGGATGCGCTCAACACGTTCATCCGCATTCCGGCAGGAGCATTCCTCGCATGGGGCGCCATGGGCGATGCCACGCCGGCGGCGCAGACGGCGGCGGCGATCGTCGGCGGCCTGATCACGAGCGGAACGCACCTTGCCAAGTCCGGTGGTCGCGCCGCGATCAACACCTCGCCCGAACCCGTGTCGAACTGGACCGCCAGCGTCGGCGAGGACGGACTCGTGCTCGGCGGGCTGTGGCTCGCGATTGCGCACCCGATGGCGTTCCTCGTGCTGCTGGTGCTGTTCCTCGCGCTGGTCGCATGGCTGTTGCCGAAGCTCGTGCGCTTCCTGTTCCGTGTCGCGCGGCGGATCGCGGGACGGCCTGCGGACACCCGCGCGCGCCGCTGATCCCGCGTGCTCAGCCCGTCAGCGCGCGATCGGCCACGACGATCCCGTCGTCGTCCGCGTACAGCCAGTCGCCGGGCACGAAGCGCGCGCCCGCGAATGCGACGACCCGATCGGCATGACCGGCATGCAGGCCCTTCTCGCTGCGGCGCGGGCTGGATGCAAGCGCCTTGATGCCGACCGGCTGCGCTGCAAGCTCCTTCGTGTCGCGCACGCAGCCGTTGACCACGATGCCGGCCCAGCCGTTGCGCGCGGCCAGTTCCGCGAGCTGGCCGCCGACCAGCGCGCAGCGCAGCGAGCCGCCCCCGTCCACTACCAGCACGCGGCCCGCACCCGGCTGCTCCAGTGCCGTGCGCACCAGCGCGTTGTCCTCGAACACCTTGAGGGTGCGGATCGGTCCGTGGAACGTCGTCGTGCCGCCGTAGTCGCGGAACAGCGGCTCGCAGACGGTCACGTCCGGATGCGCATCGCAAAGATCGGCCGTCGCAGTCATCATCGGCACCTCGTCGGAACACGCGGACAATCGCGATCCCGGCATGCTAGCAGCGACTTTCGTGTCGCCGCCATCCGCCGCCTCAGCGATCCGAATGCCCGGACGCGAGCTTGTCGTGGCGCGTGAACAGCCCCGGACGCACGAGATCGACGAAGGCGCGCGCCGCGGGACTCAGGTACTTGCCCTTGCGCACGACGATGCCGTAGCTGCGCTGCGGGAAATACGCCGACATGTTGCGCACCGCCAGCCGCGAGGCGTCTTCCGGCGCGATGCAGATGCCGGTCACGATCGAGATGCCCATGCCGAGCGCGACGTAGTGCTTGATCACCTCCCAGCCGCCGACCTCGATCGCGACGCGGAACGGCACCTTGCGCTGCTGGAAGATCAGGTCCACCAGCCGGTACGTGGTCAGGCGGCTCGGCGGCAGGATCAGCCCGTACGGCGAAAGGTCCTCGACGCGCACGTCGCGCAGCTGCGTCAGCGGATGATCCGGCGCCGTGATCAGCATCGGATCGTAGGATTGAACCGGCTCGTAGCCGAGATCGTTCGGCACGTCGAGCATCGAGCCCACCGCGAAATCCACCTGATCCGAGCGCAGCAGCGCCAGGCCGTCGCGGCCGGTGACGTTGTGAAGCTGCAGCTTCACGCCGGGGAATCGCTCGCGGAACGCGGCCACGTAGCGCGGCAGGAAATAGTGGATCGTCGACGTGCCGGCCGCGATCTGCAGTTCGCCGCTTTCGAATCCGGCGCGGGCGGCGTGGAAGCGCTGGTCCAGCCCGTCGAAACCCTCCACCAGCGGCAGCGCGAGCTCGTACAGTGCCTGCCCGGCTGCCGTCGGCGCGACGCGCCGCCGCCGCCGCTCGACCAGCGGCACGCCCAGTTCGCGCTCCAGTGCCGCCAACTGCAGGCTGATCGAAGGCTGCGACAGGAACAGCGCCTCCGCGGCGCGCGACAGCGTGCCGAGCTTCACGATCATGCAGAACGCGCGCAGCTGCTTGAGCCGACTGCCCTTGTAGTAGAAGCGCGGCGGCGAACCCGGTTCGGCGCCGCCATCGCTGCCGCGACGGCTCCTGGAACGACGCGATTTCGGCTGCTGGATCAATGCACTGCAACAAACATTGAAATTGCCAATACTTTCGATTGAAACGTTTGCTTTGTCAAAAGCGGGCTTCCGGTTCTAGCGTTTCCCTCCCCGGAATCGTTCGGAGCACCGCATGAGCGTGCCGATGCAGACTCTCGTCGAAGGCATAACGGTCAAGGCGCCAGCGTCGCCTGCGCAGGCGGCGATCCTCACGCCGGCCGCGGCCGGATTCCTTGCCGCGCTGCACCGCGCGTTCGATGCGCGTCGTCGCGCGCTGCTGGACGCGCGGGCCGAGCGCCAGGCGCGCCTCGATGCGGGCGAACTGCCGGACTTCCTGCCGGAGACGAAGGCGATCCGCGAAGCCGAGTGGACCGTCGCGCCGATTCCGGCCGCGCTGCAGGATCGCCGCGTCGAGATCACCGGCCCGGTCGATCGCAAGATGATCATCAACGCGCTCAACTCCGGCGCGAACGCGTTCATGGCCGACTTCGAGGACTCCACCTCGCCGACGTTCGCGAACCTGCTCGATGGCCAGGTCAACCTGCGCGACGCGGTCGCCGGCACCATCGCGTTCGATTCGCCGGACGGCCGCCGCTACGAGCTCGCCGAGCGCACCGCCGTGCTGATCGTGCGGCCGCGCGGCTGGCACTTGCCCGAGGCGCATTTCGAGGTGGACGGCGAGCCGATGTCCGGCGCGCTGTTCGATATCGGCCTGTTCGCGTTCCACAACGCCACGGCGCTGCATGCGCAGGACCGCGGTCCCTACTTCTACCTGCCCAAGCTGGAAAGCCATCACGAGGCGGCGCTCTGGAACGACGTGTTCGACCACGTCGAACAGGCACTCGGCCTCCCGTCGGGCACGATGAAGGCCACCGTGCTGATCGAGACGTTGCCCGCAGTGTTCGAGATGGACGAGATCCTGCACGCGCTGCGCACGCGCATCGCGGGCCTCAACTGCGGCCGCTGGGACTACATCTTCTCCTACATCAAGACGCTGCGCGCTCACGCCGACCGCGTGCTGCCCGAGCGCGGCCAGGTCGTGATGACGGTGCCGTTCCTGAAGCATTACTCGGAACTGCTGATCAAGACCTGCCATCGCCGCGGCGCGTTCGCGATGGGCGGCATGGCCGCGCAGATTCCGATCCGCGACGACGCCGAGGCCAACGAGGCCGCGCTCGCCAAGGTGCGTGCCGACAAGCTGCGCGAGGTGACGGCCGGCCACGACGGCACGTGGGTCGCGCATCCGGCGCTGGTGCCGATCGCCAAGGCGATCTTCGACAAGCACATGCCGACGCCGAACCAGGTCCATCGCCAGCGCGACGACGTGGTCGCCGATCGCGACACCCTGCTCGCGCCGAGCACGGGCACGATCACGCGGCAGGGCTTCCTCGCCAACATCGAGGTCTGCCTGCGTTACACGGCGGCATGGCTGTCCGGCAACGGCTGCGTGCCGATCCACCACCTGATGGAAGACGCCGCCACCGCGGAGATCGCGCGCACGCAGATCTGGCAGTGGCTGCGCCACGGCGCACGCTTCGACGATGGCGGCAGCGTCTCGGCGATCGCGTTCGACGAAGGCCTGGCCGACGTCCGCGAGCGCCTCGCCGGCGCCGCCATGCCCGGCCATGCCGAACTCGACGCTGCCGCGCAGCTCCTCGCCTCGCTCACCCATGCCGACGAGCTGGCCGGCTTCCTCACGCTCGCCGCCTACCCGCGTCTCGGCTGACCACGCCGCGATTCCTTCACCCGTTGCAACCCGACATCCGCCCGAGAGGTATCCGATGAACACCGTGCTTCCGACCGCCGAACAACTCCAGCGCGACTGGACCACCAACCCCCGCTGGAGCGGCATCGTGCGCAACTACGGCGCCGAGGACGTCGTGCGCCTGCGCGGCAGCGTGCACATCGAGCACTCGCTCGCGCGCCTGGGCGCCGAAAAGCTCTGGAAATCGTTGCATGAACAGCCGTTCGTGAACGCGCTCGGCGCGCTCACCGGCAACCAGGCCATGCAACAGGTCAAGGCCGGTCTGAAGGCGATCTACCTTTCCGGCTGGCAGGTTGCCGCCGATGCCAACGTCGCCGGCGAGATGTATCCCGACCAGTCCCTGTATCCGGCCAACTCGGTGCCGCAGGTCGTCAAGCGCATCAACAACACGCTGCTGCGCGCGGACCAGATCGCGCACGCCGAAGGCAACGACGAGGTGGATTACCTGCAGCCGATCGTGGCCGATGCCGAGGCCGGCTTCGGCGGCGTGCTCAACGCGTTCGAGCTGATGAAGGCGATGATCGAGGCCGGCGCCGCGGGCGTGCACTTCGAGGACCAGCTCGCCTCGGTCAAGAAGTGCGGCCACATGGGCGGCAAGGTGCTGGTGCCCACGCGCGAGGCGATCGAGAAGCTCAACGCCGCGCGCCTCGCCGCCGACGTCTGCGGCGTGCCGACGCTGATCGTCGCGCGCACCGACGCCGAGGCCGCCGACCTGCTCACCTCCGACATCGACGACAACGACAAGCCGTTCTGCACCGGCGAGCGCACGCCGGAAGGCTTCTTCAAGACCCGCAAGGGTCTGGACCAGGCGATCAGCCGCGGCCTTGCCTATGCGCCGTATGCCGATCTGGTCTGGTGCGAAACCGGAAAGCCCGATCTCGAGTTCGCGCGCAAGTTCGCCGAGGCGATCCACGCGAAGTTCCCGGGCAAGATGCTCGCCTACAACTGCTCGCCGAGCTTCAACTGGAAGAAGAACCTCGACGACGCGACCATCGCGAAGTTCCAGAAGGAGATCGCGAGCTACGGCTACAGGTTCCAGTTCATCACGCTGGCCGGCTTCCACGCGCTCAACTACTCGATGTTCAACCTGGCCTACGGCTATGCGCGCGAGCAGATGAAGGCCTTCGTGGAACTGCAGGAGGCGGAGTTCGCCGCGGCCGACAAGGGCTTCACCGCGGTCAAGCACCAGCGCGAGGTCGGTACCGGCTACTTCGACCAGATCACGCAGGCGATCCAGGGCGGCCAGAGTTCGACCGTCGCGCTGCGCGGCTCCACCGAGGAAGAGCAGTTCCAGGGCGACGACAAGCGCGCCGCATGATGCCGGGCCCCCGGGCGTGCGGACGTCCGGGGGCATCGCCCGCAACGGCGCGTGCATGCGCTACCATGCGGGACGGACCGAAGGGGAGGTTCGCGTGTCCGGTACCGGAACCGCATCGATGGGCGAAGGCGGGCTGGCGGCATCCGACGCCGGCGCGTCCGTGCATCCTCTGCCGCGTCACCTCTCCGACGCGGAAGCCGCGTTGTTCGCGCGCCGCGGCGCGTCCCGTTCGGTGCCGTCCGGCGAAGTGATCTTCCATCGCGGCGAACTCGGTCGCGCGATGTTCGTCATCGATTCCGGCCAGGTGCGCCTGGAGTTCGGCGGCGGATTGCCCGACAAGATCATCGGGCCGCGCGAGTACTTCGGCGAACTCGTCCTGTTCATCGGCAGCCACACGCGCGTCGCCAATGCGGTCTCCGTCGGTGGCGTCGAGCTGCACGTCGTCGACCAGGATGCGTTCGAGTCCCTGCTCGCCGAGGAGCCCGCGCTGCTCGCGCAGTTCATGCGGCGATCCTTCTCCTATCTCGTCGCCAGCGAACAGCAGCTCATCCAGAACCTCAAGCGTCGCAACGAGGACTTGATGGTGACCCTCGATTCGCTGCGCCAGACGCAGGCCCGGCTCACCAACGCGCAGCAGCTCGTGCATACCGACGAGCTCACCGAGCTGTGCAATCGCCGCGGCCTGTACGTCTACCTGGATCGACTGCCCGACCAGCGCCTCCCCGGCACGGAACTCGCGCTGCTGCTGGTCGACCTCGACCGCTTCAAGCAGATCAACGATCGCCATGGGCACCTGATGGGCGACCGCGTGCTGCGCGCGATCGCCGCGGAAGTGATGGCTGCGGCCTCCTCCGCAGACCTGCCGTGTCGCCTCGGCGGCGACGAGTTCGCCTTGCTGATGCAGCTCACCGGCGAGGAGGAACTCCATGCTCGCGCGACGCAGATCGTGCACGGCGTTCGCTCGCTGCGCTTTCCCGCGTATGCCGGCGAGCTGACCGTGAGCGTGAGTGTCGGCGGCTGCCTGTGCGCCGACGGGTCCGAATGGGCCATCTGGTACAGCGACGCCGATGCCGCGCTGTATCAGGCCAAGGGCAGTGGCGGAGACGGCCATCGCATCGCCGCCCAGCAACCATCCCGCGCACCGGTGCAAAGCATCGTCTGACGATGCCTGCGGTTCGGGCCCGGCTCGTGCGCGAGGCGCACCGTCCGGGCTTCGGCCATTCCCCGGGCGACGCGCGGGCAGGCGAGTCCCCTGACCGGGTTTGCGAGGGCATTCACGCGAGAACGACCCTTCCACCCGCTTCCCGCGCCTGCAGGGGACGCGCCCGCAAGGAAGAACGGGGCATTGCCGCGGCGCTCGTGCCGCCTCCTTCGGGGGCACTGGCATGCCGTCGCCCCGCGAGGCACAATCGAACGACGGGCCGCACAGGGAGGGCTCAACGGCCATGGCTGCCGCCGATGCTCCGGCGCCTCCACTCGCGGAGGCGGTATCGCTGTTGCGCACGCTCGTCCTGTGCGACCTGGTCAACTCGACCGGGTTGATCGAACGCCTCGGCGATCGCCGCGCCGCCGAACTGATCCGCCGACACGATCGGCTGGCCCGCTCGCTCGCGCATGCGCGAGGCGGCACCGAGATCGACAAGACCGACGGCTTCCTGTTCCTGTTCGAGCGCCCGATCCAGGCCGTCGCGTTCGCGCTTGCCTATCAGCGCAAACTGCGCGCACTCGGCGAGGCGGAAGGCATCGAACTCGCCGCGCGCACCGGCATCCACGTGGGCGACGTGATGGTCTGGCACAACGATGCCGACGACGTGCGTCGCGGTGCCAAGCCGGTCGAAGTCGAAGGCTTCGTCAAACCCGTCGCGGCGCGCCTGATGGAGCTCGCGTTGCCGGGCCAGATCCTGCTCTCCGGCACCACCTACGAGATCGCGCACCGCGCGCAGGGCGAGCTGGGTCTGCTGTTGCCGTCGGTGCGCTGGCGCGCGCATGGGCGCTACCGCTTCAAGGGCGTGCCGGATCCGGTCGCCGTGTTCGAGGTCGGGGAGGAAACGATCGCGCCGCTGCGGCTGCCGGCATGGTCCGGCAAGGCGCACCGCGAAGTGCCGTTCTGGCGCCGACCGGCCGTGCTCGCGATGGAGGTCGCGGCGCTGGTGCTCGCGGTCGCGATTCCCGCCTGGTACCTGTTCAAGCCGGCCCCGGCGATCGCGTTCGCCGAACGCGACTGGATCGTGATCGGCGACTTCGTCAACCGTACCGGCGACGTGCGCCTGGACGATTCGCTGCAGTCCGCGTTCCGCCTGGCGCTGGAGCAGTCGCATCACGTCAACGTGCTGCCCGACCTCACCGTGCGCGAGACGGTGCGGCGCATGCAGCGCGATCCGAAGACCACGCGGATAGACCGCGCGGTCGGCGCGGAAGTCGCGATCCGCGACGGCGCGCGCGCGCTTATCCTGCCCAGCGTCGCCGAGATCGGCGGCCGCGTGCGCGTGACCGCCGAGGTGGTCGACCCGCGCAGCCAGGCCACGGTGTGGAGCGAATCGGCCGACGGCCGCGGCGAGGAATCGGTGCTGCCGTCGCTGGACCAGGTCAACCGCCGCCTGCGCCTGCGCCTCGGCGAGGCGCTGGCCAGCGTGCAGCAGTCCAGCCAGCCGCTGCAGAACGTGACCACCGCCAACCTCGACGCCCTGCGCGCGTACTCGCTGGCCCAGCGTGAGCAGGCGCGCGGCGAGTTCGACGCGGCCGGCCCGCTCTACCGGCTGGCGATCGAGCTCGATCCCGCCTTCGCGCTGGCCCATGCCGGGCAAGGGCTGATGCTGAGCGACCTGGGCCGTGACGAGGAAGCCGAGCAGGCGTACCGCCGCGCGCTGTCGTTCGCGGACCGGCTCACCCCGCGCGACCGTGCCTACGTGCAGGCGCTGCTGGCGACCCACGGCGTGCCGGGCGCGGCGCTGGAACCATGGCGGCGGCTCACCGCGATGTACCCGGACTATTTCCCGGGCCAGGGCAAGCGCGCGATGACGGAATACCAGTTGGCGAACGACTACCCGCAGGCGCTGGCCTCCGCGCGCAACGCTGCCGACCCGAAGAACGCGAACGCGCCCGCCGCGCTGCACCTGGTCGGCCTGCTCGAGCTCGGGCAGGAGCGGATTCCGCAGGCGCGTGCCGCGTTCGAGGCGGCCGCCATCCGCTCGGTCACGCAGTTCCACGCCGCGGCCTTCGCCGCGCCGCGCGATTTCGCGAAGGCGCGCGCGGTGCTCGGCGCCGTTGGCGGGGCCAACCTCGGCGGATCGGTCTTCGGCGCTGTGTTCGAGGCTGACCAGGGGCGCATCGCCGACGCGCTCCGTACGATGCAGGAGATCGCCGACCGCGCGCATTGGAAGCCGTTCGAGCGCCGCCGCATCGTACTGTCGATGCTCGGCTTGCGCGTGGCGGTCGGCGAGCCCGGCAACGCGGCGTTCTACGGCGCGCGCGCTTCCGCGTTCGCCGGCGACGAGGCGTGCGACGACCGCCTCGCCGCGGCCTTCCTGCTCGCGCGCGGAGGCGAGCCCGCGCCGGCGCGCGCGCTGCTGGCCGGCGAGCCGGCGCCGGAACCGCCGTCTGCCTGGCCGGTCCGGTTCAACCTGCACCGGCTCGCGGCGGCGGAACTCGCGCTGCGCGAGGGCGACGCGGCAGAGGCCGCGCGCCTGCTGGCCGGCGTGCCGGCCGCGACCGCGCTGTACGCCACCCACGCGACCGCGCTGGAGGCGGCCACCGCGGCCGGGCAACGCGACAAGGCGCTGGAAGAGGCAGGCTGGCTCGCCGCGCACCGCGGCCGCGCCTACACCGAATACGGCAGCGAATGGGCGCTGGTGCCGTTCAATGTCGCGACCTCGGTGCTGGCGTGGCTGCGCATCGCCGAGCTGGAACACGCCGACGGTCGCGACGAGGCGGCGCAGGCCGCGCTGCGGCGCTTCCTCGCGCTCTGGCCGGCCGCCGCCGAACATCCCGCGCTGGCCGGGCGATTGCGGACGCTGCAGCCAGCGGCGGAACCGCGGAAAGGCTAGTCAGCGACTCGCCTCGCCGCTTCCCAGACGGAGCAGCGGCGAAATCATCGTCAGGCATTCCTCTTCGGAATCCCGGTAGCGATCGAGTTCCGCCTGGAACACCGCCTTGCCCGCGAGCCGCATCGGTGCGCGGCACCCCGCCGCGTCGAGGCTCGCCAAGGTGGCCTCGTCCACGCCGATCGAGCGCAGCGCCGCGTCCGGATCCTTCTCGAACCCGGCGCGGAACGCATCGTCCTTCGCCAGCTTTTCCAGCAGCGCGACCGAGTGCTCGCGCGAGAGCTTGCCGTCCTGCATGTCGTCCCCCCGGAGATGACCGAATCGCGCGCACGGAATGTACGCTGGCGGCGATACTAGCAAGGTTGCGTGACGCCGATCACGCTCCTTCGATCGCGGGGGAAAAGGGGAAGACCACGCATGCGAATACGCCGTTGCGCCCACCTCGCGGTCGAGCCGCGCGAGCGGATGGAGTTCGACCTGGCGCGCCTGTTCGCCGGCGGTACCGGTGTTGGCGCGGTGCGCGAATGGGTCGCGCTGGCGGCGCACCGCGACGGCGAATGCGTGCTGGACGCGGACCAGTTCGCGCTGCTCGGCGCGGTCTCGCCGGAGGACTGGCAGGACGCCGCCGCGCTGGCCGCGGCGCACGGGCAGCCCGCGCTCGATCACCTGCTCGATGCCGGCCTGCTGGTGTCGGATGCGCCGGCGCACGCCGACGCGCGCGAGGCCGACGAGCGCGTGCGCGCCGGGCACTGGCGCGGCCTGGCCGCGGTGCTGCACCGGCATTCGCGCTGGCAGGGCGTGGACACGCTGGAAGCCGAGCGCCGCTTCGTCCGGGAAGGCGACCGCAGCTTCCTCGACCGGCTCGGGCCGCCCCGGCCGCTGCTGCGCGAACGCACCGACGCGCCGCGGCGCATCGCGCTGGAGCTGGCACCGGATGAGGACAGCGCGCTGGAAACGCTGCTGCACCGGCGCGTGACCTGCCGCAACTTCGATGCGGACAAGCCGGTTTCCGCGCGCGATTTCTCGGCGATCCTGAAACGCTGCTTCGGCGCGCGCGCGGTGACCGATCTCCCCGGCATCCCGGTGATGAAGCGCGCGGTGCCTTCCGCCGGCGGCCTGCACCCGACCGAGGCGTACCTGCTGGTGCAGCACGTCGAGGGCGTCGCGCCCGGCCTCTACCACTACCACCCGCTCGACCATGCGCTGGAACCGCTGCGCGCGCTCGAACCCGCCGCCGCGCGCGACCTCGCGCAGCGGCTGGTCGCGGGCCAGCGCCATTTCACCGACGCCCACGTGCAGGTCGTATACGCCAGCCGGGTGCCGCGCACGACGTGGAAGTACCGCAACCACATGAAGGCGTACCGCGCCGTCGTGCTCGATGTCGGCCATCTCTCGCAGATGCTCTACCTCGCCGCCACCGAGCGCGGCCTCGCCGCCTTCGTTACCGCCGCGGTCAACGAGATCGACATCGAACGCGAGTTCGACCTCGATCCGATGCAGGAGGGCGTGATCGCGATCGGCGGCTTCGGCCACCGCGCCGCGACCCTCACGGAGAACGAGCTCGACCCGCTCGGCGTGGTCTGGGGCACGCCGACGGCGTAGCGCAGCGCCGCCATCCGGCCGCCTTCGCTGCTGGCGCAGGGGAAGGAACATGGTCGCGCCCTTCGCACACGGGAAAGCTGCGCGTTCGGTGACGGGAAATGCGTGCCGAAGAATCGCTTTGCCCGCACGCGGAGGAGGTTCACCGTGCAACACGGGGTACCGCATGATCCCGCCTCGCTTCCACGGCACGCGGGCGTGAAGGGGGCGGGCGCCGCGCGCGAAACCACGCGGGCGCGCTCAGCCGTGCAGCCTGCGGTACTGGATGGCTTCGGCCAGGTGCGGCGATTCGATGCGCGCGCTGCCGGCGAGGTCGGCGATGGTGCGGGCGACGCGCAACACGCGGTGGTAGGCACGCGCCGAAAGGCCGAGTCGCTCGGCGGCGCGGTCGAGCAGCGCGTGCTGCGCGGCATCGAGGGCGCAGTCGCGTTCGACTTCGCGGCTGCCGAGCCATGCATTCGGCTTGCCGGCGCGCTCGTGCTGGCGGGCGCGGGCTGCGCACACGCGCTCGCGAACGATCGCGCTCGATTCGCCTGGCGCGCTTTCGCGCAGTTCCGCCTGCGTCACGCGCGGCATCTCGATGCCGAGGTCGATGCGGTCGAGCAGCGGACCGGAGATGCGCGCGCGGTAGCGGGCGATCGCGTCCGGCGTGCAGCGGCAGCGGCCGGAGGGATCGCCGGCGTAGCCGCATGGGCAAGGATTCATCGCCGCGACGAGCTGGAACCGTGCGGGAAACTCCGCCTGCCGCGCCGCGCGCGAGATCGCGATGCGGCCCGATTCCAGCGGCTCGCGCAGCACTTCGAGCACGTGCCGGTCGAACTCCGGAAGTTCGTCGAGGAACAGCACGCCGTGATGCGCGAGGGAGATCTCGCCGGGGCGTGGAATCGAGCCGCCCCCGACCAGCGCGACCGCAGACGCCGTGTGATGCGGATGCCGGAATGCGCGCCGCTTCCACAGCGCGAGGTCGTTGTCATGGCCGGCGACGGAACGAATCGCGGCGACTTCCAGCGCCTCGTGCTCCGCCAGTGGAGGAAGGATGCCGGGCAGGCGGCTCGCGAGCATCGTCTTGCCGGTTCCGGGCGGGCCGGCGAGCAGCAGGTTGTGCGCCCCCGCGGCGGCAATCTCCAGCGCGCGTCGCGCGAGCGGCTGGCCGCGCACGTCGGCGAGATCGGGCGGCTCGGCCGATGCGTCGGCCGTCGTTGCCGGCGTTGCCTCCGGCAGTTCCGTGCGGCCGGCGAGGTGCGCGCAGACGTCGAGCAGCGAATCGGCGACGCGCACGTCCGCACCCTGCACGAGTGCGGCTTCGGCGCCATTCGCGCGCGGGACGATCGCGCGCCGTCCCTGCCGCGTGGCCTTGAGCACCGCCGGCAGCACGCCGCGCACGGGGCGCAGTTCGCCGGAGAGCGCGAGTTCGCCGAGGAACTCGTGCCGATCCAGCGCGTCTCGCGGCACGCCACCGTTCGCGGCGAGAATGCCGAGCGCGATCGGCAGGTCGAACCGACCTCCATCCTTCGGCAGGTCGGCGGGCGCGAGGTTCACCGTGACCCGTCGCTGCGGATACTCGAGCCGTGCATTGAGGATCGCGGCGCGCACGCGGTCGCGTGCCTCCTTCACCGCGGTTTCCGGCAGGCCGACGATGGACGTGCCCGGAAGTCCGCCGGACAGGTGCACCTCGCAGGCGACCAGTGGCGCCGCGATGCCGTCCTGCGCGCGGCTGTAGACGACCGCGAGGCTCATGGCCTGCCCGGGGTCGAGGCAGGAAAAATGCCCGCTGGCTGTGCCGTGGGGTGAGCTGCACAGGACAGCGGGCTTCCCGGGAAAACGGCTTTGCACGTCCCGTGCATCGTCGCGACCTCCCTGTCGCGGGCGGCGCCGCAGGCGCCGCGGTTCAATCAGGTGTCGCGCGTGGCGTCGCCGGCGAGGTGCTGTTCCAGCGCGGCGATCCGACGCTCGAGCTCCTCGATCTTCTCGCGCGTGCGCAGCAGCACGCAGCGCTGCACGTCGAACTCCTCGCGCGTGACCAGGTCCAGCTCGCGCAGTCCGGCGCGCAGCGTGTCGCGGAAGTTCTCGGTCATCTCCTCGCGCGCTTCGCGCAGTCCGGGCGGCACCAGCGACGCGAGGCGCTGGGCGAGCGATTCGATCGGGGATGTCTGCATCATGGCGGGCACCATCGGAAAGGAACGGGAGTCGCATCGTCGCCGGGTCCGTGGGGAGCCGGTGGCAGCGCTTCGCGCCACCACCGGCCGGGCCTCCCTGCGGTGCCGATCCGTCGGCACGTCCTCCCCGTGGCAGGCAGTGTCGGCGTTTGCCTGCATCGGCGCCAGACGACGAATTCGGAATGCGTTGTAGGAAATTTCCTACGCGGGATGATCCGTTATAGTCGGCATGGCGCAAACCTGCGGAGACCGGCGATGCAGATGGTCATGGCGATCATCAAACCATTCAAGCTCGACGATGTGCGCGAAGCGCTGGCGGAAGTCGGCGTGCAGGGCATAACGGTGACCGAAGTGCGCGGCTTCGGGCGCCAGAAGGGCCACACGGAGCTGTACCGCGGCGCGGAGTACGTCGTCGACTTCCTGCCCAAGATCAAGCTCGAGATCGCCGTGTCCGACGACCAGGTCGAGCGCGTGGTCGAGGTCATCAGCCAGTCGGCGAATACCGGCAAGGTCGGCGACGGCAAGATCTTCGTGTGGCGGCTGGATCGCGTGGTGCGCATCCGCACCGGCGAGCTGGACGCCGACGCGCTCTGACGCGCCGTCGCCGGAAGGCGGCTCAGCGCACCAGCAGGATCCACAGCCCGAGCGCGGCGAAAAGCAGCGCGGCACCGATGCGCGCCGCGCGCAGCGGCAGCTTCCGCGCGAAGCGCGCGCCGAACCACACCACCGGCACGTTCGCGACCAGCATGCCCAGCGTGGTGCCGGCCACCACCTGCCACAGCGGTTCGTACTGCGCCGCGAGCACGACGGTGGCAACCTGCGTCTTGTCGCCCATCTCCGCGAGGAAGAACGCGATGATGGTCGCGATCAGCACGCCGTGCCCGCCGCCGCGCCGTGCGTCGTCGTCTTCCACCTTGTCCGGCACCAGCGTCCACGCCGCGACCGCGAGGAAGCTCAGCGCGACGATCCAGCGCAGCGCGTCCGGCGAGAACCACTGCGCGACGAGCGCGCCGGCCGCGCCCGCGATCGCGTGATTGAGCAGCGTCGCGACGAGGATGCCGAGGCAGATCGGCCAGGGGCGCCGGTATTTCGCGGCGAGGATCAGCGAAAGAAGCTGCGTCTTGTCGCCGATCTCCGCGATCGCGACGGCGGCGACCGAAACGAGCAAAGCCTGCATGAATGTCTCCGGGACCGGGGAACGACGGACGCGATGGCACGCGCCGGCGTGCCCCGGCCCGGGTGCCGCCTGCGCGAACCAAAGGTCTTGCCGGACGGAACGGATCCCGCCGCGCGCGCCATGGCGTGTCCGCCAAGCGTGTTGACGCGCGCCCCGCGGCATCTCGCCAGCGGTCGGCTACTCCCCGATGGAGCGGCGCGATTGTAGTCGATCCGCGTGCGATGCGGGAGATGTCCGGTCGCACCCGTTGACACGCAAATGAGAACGATTATCATCCACACATCGCCCATGCCCGGAGATAACGCGATGTTCGATACCTCGCTCCACTCGTCCTCGTCGGTCGACAGCGCGACCCTGGCGCAACCGGCCTCCGTCGTGCGCGCGCCGCGCGCCAGCGCGGTCGCAACCATCGACAGCGCACGTCTTCTGGCCGGCGGCCGCGAGCTGCTGATCCGGCACGGCACCGAGGAGTACCGGTTGCGGCTTACCCGCAACGACAAGCTGATCCTCACCAAATGAACCGGTCGGCGGCGATCGCGCCGCCTCACCGCCCCTCTCCAACGCCGCCAGCCGGGGCGCGGCTGCCATCCCGCGCCCCGCGCCAGCGCATCGCATCCCGGCCCGCCGGAACGGTGCGTCCGGCCGGCGCGACCGGTACCACGCGAGAGCCTGCCGCATGAGCGACCACTTCGAGTCCTTTCCGTCCGGCGCCTGGGACGGCGCGGAACCCGGCGAGCTGGCCGAGCCGACCCGCGCGGACGCGCCGGTCCGCTTCGATCTGCACCGTCTGCTCGACGCCATGCCGCGCCTTGGTACCGTGCTGTGGCTGGAGCGCCGCGATCGGCGAACTGCCGCACGTGTCTCCGGCACCGCGTCGGAAGGCGTCCTGCTGGTCGAGCATCCTGCCCTCGGCGTGCTGTCGCGCTGCACGCGCATCACGGCGCACAGCGCCGTCACCTGCAACGGACCGCGCGAGTGGCTCTGCTTCCACGATGCGGCAGGCGTCGGCGCGAAGCTGTATCTGCTGCCGGATACCGATTACCTCGCCTGGGACGAAATGACCGCCGCGAGTCGCCTGCTGCCGCCCGCCGCAGCGCCGGCGCGAGACTGGCAGGCGCACGGTGCGCTGCTGCGCAATGCGTTCGCGCGGCTCGGCGTCGGCTGGCGCGCGCGGCTGCTCGAGTTCGACCTCAAGCGCATGCCGTGGCTGCGCACCCTCGGTGCGCGCCCGCCGCTGCGCATCTCCCTGATCGGCCTCGAACTCGCGCGCGCGATCGCCAGCGACGAAGGCGCCGAGTGGGTCACCCCGTTGCATACCGCCTGAAGGAGTTAGCCGTGCGTCCGTCGTTGTCGATTCCGTTGCTGCTGTGCGTGCTCGCATGTGCCGCCTGTTCCGCCACGCATGCCGCGAAGACCGCGCCGAAGAAGGCGCCGGTGCCGGCGCCGCTCGCCATTGCGGCCCCGGCCGAATACACCCGGCCATGCGTCGACGACCCGGCGACGGCCGAGGAGGCATTCGAGTGCGATCGCCGCAGCATCCTCGCGATGGCCGGCGAATACCACGTGCGTTTCGCGTTCGACGAAACCGCCGCGCTCGCGCCCGGCTACGAGCCGCACAAGGCGCAGCGTTCCGGCGGCACCGAACTGGTCGAGGTGATCGCCGACACCGGCACCTACATCTCGCTGCAGCACATCCTCGTGATGGGCGATGCGCATCACGTGATCAAGCACTGGCGTCAGGACTGGCGCTTCGAGCCGGCCGCGGTACTGCGCTATCGCGGCAAGGGCCGCTTCGAAACCGAGAAACTGGAGCCGGAAGCGGTGAAAGGCGCCTGGTCGCAGACCGTGTACGAAGTCGACGACGTGCCGCGCTATGCCGGCATCGGCCGCTGGGTGCATGCCGAAGGCGTGGATGCGTGGGAGTCGGATCGCGTCTGGCGCCCGCTGCCGCGGCGCGAGTACAGCAAGCGCAGCGACTATCACGCGCTCGAGGTCGTGAACCGCCACACCCTGATGCCCGGCGGCTGGGTGCACGAACAGGACAACACCAAGCTCGCGTTGCGCGACGACGGCACGGTGCAGGCGCTCGCGCGCGAGCGCGGCATCAACCGCTACACGCACAAGACCGACTACGACTTCGAAGCGGGCCGCGAATACTGGCGCAACACCGCGCCGTACTGGGCTCGCATCCACGCGCGCTGGAAGCGCATCTATGCCGAGCACCCGACGTTCACCACGCTGCCGGAGCCGGACGCCGACGAGCGCATCGAGGCGTACTTCGATCTGGCCGAGCGCGCCGGAAAGGGCGAGGCCGTCGGTGACGCCGAGATCGACGCGCTGTTCGCGAAGTACGTGACCTACTGATCGGCGTTCACGCGCCACGGTCGGTGCGCAACGCGCGCGCCGACCGCTCGTCGCCGGCCGAACGTCGCCCGACGAGGAAGCCGAGCGCGACGATGCCGGCGATCACCAGCGTCGCACCGACCGCCGCCGTTCCGCGCGGCGCGGCCTCGCCAAGCAGCAGCACGCCGAACGCGGTGGAGAACAGGATTTCCGCCGCCTGCATCGCCTCCACCGCGCCGAGTGCGGCCGGTTGGTCCTGCACCATCGCCGTCGCGCGGAAGAACAGGATCGTCGCGATCGTGCCTGCAAACAGCGCGACGCCGCCTGCCATCCACACCTGCGAGGCGGGCGGTGGTCCGGCCTCGACCCACGCGAACGCCGCAACCGCGAGCCAGAACGGCTGGCTCGCCAGCGTCATTCCGAACACGCGCTGCGTCGCGTCCAGCCGCTCGCCGCTGCGCTCCAGGTGCAGCAGGATCGCGCGGTTGCCGAGCGGGTACAGGAATGCCGACGCCGCGACCGCGGCCATCGCGAGCCACGCGTCGCGGTCGAACCGTCCATGGAAGTGACCCGCCTGCATCAACACGACGCCGATCACGATCCCCGCGCCGAGCGACAGCGCGATGCGCGGGATGCGTGCGCGTGCGCCGCGGTACAGCAGCGGCGCGAGCAGCATGCCGGCGATCACGGTGAGCTGGAACGTGCCGGCCACCAGCCAGGCCGGCGCGAACGCCGCCGCCCAGGTCAGCAGGACGCAGAACAGGCCGAAGCCGAGCGTGCTCCATGCGAGCCAAACCCACGGATGCGCGCCGATCGCGCCGATCACGGCGGCGATGGTCCCGCGCCGCGGCACCAGCACGGCCGCGAGCATCGGCAGCGTGAGCAGGTAGCGCAGCGACGCCGACCACGCCCAGTGCCCGCCCTCGTTCGCGATCGCGCGGTTGAGCACGTAGGTTGCCGTGAAGAACAGCGCCGAGGCGAGCGCGATCAGGACGGCGACGAGCGCATGCGACGTGCGGGGCGAGGTCATGGGATGCGGCTGCTGCGGTGCGGATCGCGCCATTTGATGCGCGAATCGTGACCGGACCGGGACTCGCGCGCGACAGACCACGTCATCGCCGCCGGCTCCCGCGCAGCCGATCGACCGGAAATCCGGCGATGTCGAAGCCGCCGTGGCGACGCGGCTGGCCGGGCTCGGGCGCGCGCGCCGCCGCGTAGATCACCTCGTAGGTCGCCGGCAGCACGCCGTCGCGGCGGAACGCCTCGTAGGCGCGGGCGACGGCATCGAGGCGCGCCCTGCCGGTCAGCGTGCGCCGCCGCTGCGCGTCGGCGTTGGTTGCGCCGATCCCGCGCAGATCGCGCATCAGCGCGGGAGCGTCCGTGTACGTCAGCGTGAAGTCGTCTCGTTCGAGCACGGGATCGCGGAAGCCGGTGGCGAGCAGCGCGTCGCCGATGTCGTGCATGTCCACGAAGCGGCTGACGTGCGGCGCGCCATCGACTTCCGCGAATGCCGCGCGCAGTTCCTTCAGCGTGTCCGGACCGAAGGTCGAGAACAGCAGCAGTCCCCCCGGCCGCAGCACGCGGTGGAACTCCGCGATCGCCAGGCCCGGATCGTTGCACCACTGCAGGCACAGGCTCGAATGGACGAGATCGAACGCGCCGTCGGCAAACGGCAGCGCTTCCGCATCGCCACACACGCGCGTGATCGCGCCGTCGCCGATCCGCCGCAACATCGGCAGCGCGAGATCGAGCGCGACGAACTCGGCATCTCCGCATCGCGCATGCAGCGCGCGGCTCGCATCGCCCGGTCCGCTGCCGACATCGAGCACGCGCGCGGGTGCGAAACCGGGATAGGCATCCAGCCGCTCGCGCAGGCGCAGCGCGACTTCCTCCTGCAGCGCGTCGTGCTCGGCATAGTGGTCCGCGGCGCGCCCGAACGCGCGACGCACGTGCGCACGATCCAGTCCCGCACTCATGGCGCGAGCCCCGTGGCGAACGCGGACAGCCGCTCGGCGAGCGCGTCCGGCTGATCGAGGAAGGGTGCGTGCGCGGCGTTGAACTCGAGGTACTGCGCGCGCGGCGCACGTGCCGCGGCCTCGCGCATCGCGGCCGGGAACACCAGCCGGTCGCGCCGGCCGCCGATCCACAGGCTCGGCATCGACAGCGTCGGCAACGCGGCGCGCAGGTCGGTCGTTCCCAGCACCGAAAGCCCGTCGCACAGCGCCGACATGGATGGTTCGCCGCGCTCGAACACGTGTCGGCGCAGTTCGCGCAGCTCGGCTTGCGCGCGTGGCGCGCCCATCGTTTCCAGCGCGAGGAAACGGTCGATGGTCGCGCGATAGTCGTCGCGGAGGCCCGCGCCGAACTGCGCCAGCGTTTCCGCCGGCATCGCGTGCGGCCAGTCCGGCGCCGCGACGAAGCGCGGCGTGGCGCAGAGCATCGCGAGTCCGCGGACCTGCGCGGGCCGGTCCAGCGCCGCGTGCAGCGCGACCAGGCCGCCGAGCGACCAGCCGAGCCAGATCGCGCGCGGCACACGGTCCGCGATGCGTGCCACGGCATCTTCGAGATCGAAGCGCTCCTCGTCGCGGCTCGCGCCGTGGCCGGGAAGATCGACCACATGCACGCGGAAGCGCGGCGCCAGCGCCTCGACGAACGGAGCGAAGATGCCGCCGTGCATCGCCCAGCCGTGCAGCAGCACGAGATCGGGTCCATTGCCTTGTCGTTCGATGTGCATGGTTGCCTCATTCCGTTCGCGCGCGTGCCGCGCGCACGCGCGGCGCGATCGCATTCCACAGACGCCGCGCGTAGCCGCGCAGGCAAACCCCGCGCGCGCGCAACCAGCGCGGTCGGCGCCGGTTGGCGAGGATGCGCGTCGCCAGCCAGTCCGCATCGAATCCGTCCCACACGCCGGCCGTCGCACACAGGTTGCGGTACACGACCGGATGGACCTCGTCGAAAAGGATGCGGCGCAACTCGTCCTCGCTGCACGTGCTGCGGGCAAGAACGCGCACGGTCTCGCGCAGAAGGGCCGGTCGGCACGGCTGGTCCAGATACAGGTCCGAGAGTGCGCGCCACACGTCCGCGTGCGCGACGGGTTCGCTGCCGGCCGCGGTCATCGCATGTGCTCCGCGAGCGCGTCCAGCAGGCGTTCGACGTCGGTCTCGCCGTGGATCGCCGACAGCGTGACGCGCAGGCGCGCCTGCCCCGCAGGCACCGTCGGTGGCCGGATCGCCGGCACGAAGAAACCGGCTTCCTCGAGCTGTCGCGACAGGCCGAGCGCGCGTGCGCTGTCACGCACCATCACCGGCTGGATCGCCGTGCGCGAGTCCATGAGCGCGATGCCGCGTGCGGCGGCGCCGGCGCGGAACTGCGCGATGCGCGCGTGCAGCCGCTCGCGGCGGTCCGCATCGTCGCGCGCGATGGCCAGCGCGACGCGCGTCGCGGCGGCGAGCGCCGGCGGCATCGCGGTGGTGTAGACGAAACTGCGCGCCTGCTGCACGAGGCCGTCGATCAGCGTCGCGCTGCCCGCAACGAAGGCGCCGGCCGTGCCGAGCGCCTTGCCGAGCGTGCCCATCAGCACCGGCACGTCGTTCTGCGAAAGTCCGGCTTCGGCAACGCTGCCGGCACCACGGGTGCCGAGAACGCCGAGGCCATGCGCGTCGTCCACCATCAGCGCCGCCCCCTCGGCGCGTGCGAGTGCGGCCAGTTCGCGCAGCGGCGCTATGTCGCCGTCCATGCTGAACACGCCGTCGGTCGCGATCAGCGCGGCGACGTCGCCTTGCGCGGCAAGCTGGCGCGCGGCACTGGCGACGTCGCCATGCACGTAGCGCTTGAGCGTGCAGCCGGCCAGCCGTGCGGCGTCGATCAGGCTGGCATGGTTGAGGCGATCCTGCACGCACAGGTCGTCCGCTTCGAGCAGCGCGCCGATCGCGCCGAGGTTGGCCATCCAGCCGGTCGAGAACAGCAGCGCGCGTTCGCGCCCGGTCCACGCCGCAAGCTCCGCTTCCAGCAACGCATGCTCTTCGCGATGCCCGCCGAGCAGGTGTGCCGCGCCTGCGCCGACGCCGTCGCGCCGCGCCGCGCGCACCAGCGCCTCGATCAGCGCCGGATCGCGCGCGAGGCCGAGGTAGTCGTTGCTGGCGAAGTCGAGCAGTTGCCTGCCGTCGACGCTGCGCGTCGCGCCCTCGCCCGATGCGAGCGTGCGCACGCGCCGCAGCAGCGCGTCGCGCTCGCGCTCGGCCCGCCTTCGCGCGAGCCGTTCGAGCAGGTCGCGTCGCGTCGCAGGCGACGGATGGCCGGTTTCGCGTGCGGCCATCAGGGGATTCCAAGCCGCGCCGCGCTGTGTTCGGCCGCGGCACGCCAGATCTGCGCCGGCAGGAACGCGTCGCGCAGGCGCGCCAGCGCGGGCTCGAGCAGCGCCTTCGCCTCGTCGCGACGTCCCTGCGCAAGTCGCACGCCGGCCAATTCGGCCTGCACCGCGGCGAGGTCGCTCGGCGGCGCGGAAATCGCTTCGAGGATGGCCTGCGCCGCGGCGAGTTCGGCGTCGGCCGCCTGGGGCTCGCCGCGCGCCAGCGCGAGCTCGGCGCGCAGGCGATGCGCGTTGGCGAAATTGCGGTGCCGTTCCGGCAGAAGCTTGCGCCACGCGCGTTCGGCTTCGTCGACCAGCGCCAGCGCCGCCTGCGCGTCGCCGGCAAGCGCCTGTGCGAACGCGAGCTGCCAGGTCACGTTCGCGTATTCGCCCGAGTCCGCGCCGTCGATGCGGCGCGCACGCGCGCGCAGGTCCTCGAGCATCGCGATCGCCTTCGCGCTGCGGCCGTTCAGCGCCAGCGCGCGCGCCTCGATGCGTCCGAGCGTGCGGCGGCCCTGGTTGTCGGCGTCGAGCTCGGCTTCCTCGAAACGCTCGCGCGCCTTGCCGATCAGTTTCAATGCACGCGGGTAGTCGCCGACTTCCTCGAGCGTGGTCGCGAGGTTGACGAGCACCACGCCGCGGTTGTACGGACTTTCGCCTTCGGGCAGGTGCATGCTCTCGAGCAGCGCGGCGGCTTCGCGATAGCGGCCCTGCTCCTTCAGGGTCAGCGACAGTTCGTTGGTCAGCTGCAGCATCTGCATGCTGTCGCGACCGACGATCCGTTCCTGTGCCACCATCAGTTCGCGCAGTACCGTCTCGGCCTCGGCCGGGCGTGCGCACGCGCGCAATGCGGAGGCGCGCGTGCGCAGCAGCCACAGCCGGTCGGGATTCAGCGCCGAACCGCCGGCCGTGCGCTGCAGCCCCCGGTCGGCGGTGGCGATCGCGTCGGCGCAGCCGGCGTTGCCGGTCAACTGCGCGGCGAGGAAGGCGGCGGCGCGGATTTCCAGTTCGGCCGGCAGCGGTGTACCGCGAGCGGATGAGGCGAGCACGTCCCGCAGCAGCGCAATCGCCTTGGTGCCTTCGCCCGCATTCGCATGCCACACGCCCAGCGACAGCTCGCTCCATGCCTGCGCGACCGCGTCGTCCGGTGCGAAACGGTCGCGCAGCCATTTCGCCTGATCGATCGCCTCGCGCGCTTCCGCGGCGCGGTCGACCATGCCGAGCAGGTTCGCGAGCTGGTCGAAATCCAGCGCCAGCTCCAGTGCCTGCGCACGGTCCTCGGGCTGTGCGCCTTCGAGCCCGCGCTGGAGCAATTCGGTCGCGGTCTGCTTGTCGCCGAGCGAGTCGTACAGTCGCCCGAGCAGGCGCTGCATCGAGCTCGTGATTGCGGGATCGAACGTGCCGGCGTGGAGATTCGCCTTCGCCTTGTCCAGAAGTTCGCGCACGCTGACCGTCTTGCTGAGCGCGTTGCCGGGCGCCGCCGCGCTGAACGCGTCGGTAAGGAACGCGAGCGCCGCGCGCGCTCTTGCGGCGTCGCGCTCGGAGCGCGCCAGCGCCTGCTGCATCGCGACTTCCGCCGCAACCGCGCGCTCGCGCTCGTGATCGAGCCGCCACACGAACAGACCGAGCGCGACGGTCGCGAGCGCGGCGAGGGCGACGCCGAGGCGGTGGCGGCCGACGAACTTGCGCAGGCGATAGGCGCGCGTCATGCGTGCGGCGCGCACCGGCCGGCCGTCGCGATAGCGGTCGAGGTCGTCGCGGAATTCACCGGCGCTGGCATAGCGCTTCGCCGGATCGTCGTCGCTGGCCTTGGCGATGATGCCGCCGAGTTCGGCGTCGAGAGGCAGGGAAGGCGGCCGATGCGGCGCGTGCGCGCGCCCGGCGACGAGTTCACGCAGCAGCACGCCGAGGCTGTAGAGGTCGCTGGCGGTGGTGACCACGCGCCCCTCGCGCTGTTCGGGACTGGCGTAGCCGGCGCTGAACACGCGCGTGGAGGTCTCGCGCGCCGGCTCGCCGGCGTCGAGTTCGAACAGCCGCGCGATGCCGAAATCGAGCAGCTTCACTTCACCGGCGGCGTTCACCAGCACGTTGGCCGGCTTGATGTCGCGATGGATGACCAGCCGCTGGTGCGCGTGGCCTACCGCGTCCAGCACCGCGTCGAACAGCGCGAGCCGGTCGGCCAGCCGCGGCGCGTGGCGCGCGGCGTAGTCGAGCAGTGGCAGGCCGTCGATGTATTCCAGGGCGAGCCACGGCTGGCCGTCGGCGGTCTCGCCGCCGTCGAGCAGGCGCGCGATGTGCGGATGATCGAGCGACGCGAGGATCTGGCGTTCCTGGCGCAATCGGCGCAGGCCATCGGCGGTGGGGAAGCCGCGCAGCAGCTTGATCGCGATCTGCTGGGTGAAGCCGCCGTCGACGCGCTCGGCGAGGAACACGGTGCCCATGCCGCCGGCGCCGAGTTCGCGGATCAGGCGATACGGCCCGAGGCGGTCGCTGCGCGGCGTGGCCAGACGCGCGGCGCCGCTGCCGACCGCGCGCGCGAGCGGATCGTCCTCGTCGGCGCCGGCGTCGGCGTCGAGCAGGCGGCGCAGGATCGCGCGATCGTCTTCCGGCAGCGCCAGCGCGGCGAGCGCGGCCGCGCGTTCGTCCGGAGGCAGGCCTCGCAGGCGCTCGAATGCTTCGGCGTAGGGATCCAGCGAAGGTGCGCTCATGCGCGCACAGCCGATTGACGGCCGCGCGTGGCCTGCGGGCGCGACGTGACGGGCAGGTTCGCAACGGGATCGGGCACGGCGCAGCGCATGCCGCGGATTGTATCGCCGGGCGTCATTGCAACGGCTCGCCCACGCGTGCAATGCGGCGATCGACACCGTCGGTTCGGGTTTCTGCCGCCGATTCGCGTACGGGAAAGGTTCATGCCTTGCAAAACCCGCAATCGATCCAGGAGGTAACCATGCATTGCGCAATCCTGCCGCGCCTTTTCGCGCTTTCCACCTGCCTCGCGATGCCCTTCGCGCAGGCCGCGGTGTGTCGCGTCGCGCCCGACGGTTCGGGCAGTGGCGCGTCGTGGTCGGCGCCGATGGCCCTGCAGACCGCACTCGCTGACGAAAGCTGCAGCGAAGTCTGGCTCCGCGAGGGCCTGTACAAGCCGATCGTGCCGGCCAACCCGACCAACCCGACCGCCGAGGAGCGCAAGGTCGGCTTCGCGATCCAGGCCGATACGCGCCTATACGGTGGTTTCGCCGGCACCGAATCGCTGCGCGACCAGCGCGACCCGCAGGCACACCGCAGCGTGCTGTCCGGCGACATCGACGGCAACGACACCACCGACGCCGACGGCATCGTCACCGATCCCGATGGCGTGCGCTACGGCAACAGTTATCACGTGGTGACGCTGGACGGCGGCACCGCGCGCGGCCCGGTCCTGCGCGGCACCGTGCTCGACGGCGTGACCATCACGGCCGGCCGCGCCAACGGTCCGGACGCCGACCGCCTCAACCGTGGCGGCGGCCTGCTCTGCCGCGCCACCAACAGCGGCCAGGAATGCAGCCCCACGTTGCGCAACGTCACCTTCAGCGGCAACGTCGCCTCGAACATGGGCGGCGGCATGTGCGTGCTGGCCACCAACGGCGGCATCGGCCGGCCCCTGCTGGATCGCGTGCGCTTCTCGCGCAACGCGGCCGGCGATGGCGCCGCTCTCTACAACGACGGCAGAAGCGCCGGCAACGCCAGCCCGGAGCTGGTGGACGTGGAGTTCACCGGCAACGAGGCCGGCTCCGAAGGCGGTGCGATCTACAACAACGGCGCACAGGGCACCAGCAATCCGCTGCTGGACCGGGTCGGCTTCAGCGGCAACAGCGCCACTTGGGGCGGCGCGCTGTACAACGACGGCAGCGGCGCCGGCATCGCCCGCGCGCGCATCGCCAACGCGACCTTCAACGGCAACAACGCCAGCTCCCACGGCGGCGCGATCTACAACTACGCCAGCAATTCGGGCGATACGCGCATGACACTGGTGCACGCGACTTTCGGCAACAACACCGCTTCGCGCGGCGGCGCGATTCACGACAGCGGCACCAGCGACAACGCCGGCGCGACGGTGCTCGGCTCGATCCTGTGGGGCGACAACGCCAGCGGCGGTGGCGCGGAGGTCCACGGCGGCAGCGCGGCGCTGGCGATCCGCGACAGCATCGTCGCCGGCGGCTGCCCGGATGGCGTGCAGTGCTCGAACATCCTGACCGCCGATCCGGCGCTCGGCGCGCTGGCGGACAATGGCGGCTTCTCGCGCACGATGCTGCCCGGCACCGGCAGCCCGGCGCTCGACGCCGTCAACGCCGCCTGGTGCCCGCTCACCGACCAGCGTCGCGTGCCGCGCGCGCAGGGCACGAACTGCGACATGGGCGCGGTCGAGGTGCAGGCGCCGCCCTGCCACGTCAAGCACGACGCCACCGGCGCGAACAACGGCACGAGCTGGGCCAATGCCTACACCGACCTGCAGGACGCGCTCGCCAGCCCGGGCTGCGGTGAAATCCGCGTCGCGCGCGGTGTCTATGTGCCGACCGCCGGCACCGATCGCGACATCAGCTTTGGCATCCGCCCCGGCCAGCGCGTATACGGTGGCTTTGCCGGCACCGAGACGGACCTCGACCAGCGCGAGCCGGCCGCCAACCGCACCGTGCTGTCGGGCGACATCGACCGCGACGACGAAGCCGACGCAGACGGCGTGCTGATCGACGTCGCCGATCGGCGCGGCGCCAACAGCAAGCGCATCGTGCTCATGGACGGCACCACCGCAGCCGGCGGCATCCACGCGAACACCGTACTGGACGGCTTCGCGATCACCGGCGCCTACAGCGTGCTGGAATCGCCGAGTGCCGGCCTGTACTGCGACGGCCGCGGCGACGGCAACGATTGCAGCCCGACCTTGCGCAACCTGCTGTTCAGCGCCAACACCGGTGACGAGGGCGGCGGCATGCGCAACGATGCCGATGGCAACGGCCGCGCCAGCCCCACGCTCGAGAACGTGACCTTCCGCAACAACGTCGCTTCGAACTTCGGTGGCGCCGGGCTCTACAACCGCGCCTGGAACGGCGGCGACAGCAGTCCCACGCTGACCAACGTCACCTTCGTCGGCAACTGGGGCATCGCGATGGTCAACGACGGCAGCTACGGCGGCGACAGCAGCCCGGTGCTGAACCACGTCACCTTCCACGCCAACAGCGACCGTTTCACGGCCGCCGCGATGTACAGCAGCGGCGGTGCCAATGGCCGCAGCGAGCCGATCCTGACCAACGTCATCCTCTGGGGCGGCACGCTCACGCTGCCCGACGAGGCGGAATGCGCCGGCAATGGCGTGGAGATGTGCAACTGGAACGCCACGCCGACCATTCGCGCCAGCCTGATCGCCGGCGGCTGTCCGGCAGGCGCGATCTGCGGTCCGGACGTGCGCGACCTCGATCCGCTGCTCGCTCCGCTGGCCGACAACGGCGGCGTCGGGCCGACGCTGATGCCGGCGATGGACAGCCCGGCGATCGACGCCGGTGCCGACGACGTGTGCGCCGCGACCGATCAGCGTGGCGTCACGCGGCCGCAGGGTCTGCGCTGCGACATCGGCGCGCTGGAGGCGGTCGACGACCGCATCTTCGCCAGCGGGTTCGAGACACGCTGACCGGAGCACGCGAAGGCAGCGGAACCGGTTCCGCTTCCCGCGCGACGGAGGCGCCGCGCAATGCGGCGCCATTGCGGGGCCGGGCCTGCCCGGCCGCAGCTTCCTCGTCGAGGGGCTGGTCGCGAAAGTGGATGCACATGGGCCTGCAACGGGGGACCATCACCGCGCGGTCTCCGGCCCGCGCGGCACGATCGTGCTGGTGCTCGCGCGCCTGCCGCAGCGGCGCGTGTCGGGCCGCCTCGAGCTGCATCGATCATCCGCCAGGACGCGCCACCGCGGCCCATCAGGCGTGCACGGGCTCGACGATGTCCGCGTGCACCGTGTCGGTGTCGATCTCCACCACCGCCGGCATCGCGTGGATGCCGAGGCGGTCGAACAGCGCGAGGTCGCGCGAGGCCTCCGGATTCGCCGTGGTCAGCAGCTTGTCGCCGTAGAAGATCGAGTTCGCGCCGGCGAGGAAGCACAGTGCCTGCAGTTCGTCGCCCATCGTCTCGCGGCCGGCCGAAAGGCGCACCATCGACTTCGGCATCGTGATGCGCGCGGCGGCGATCGTGCGCACGAACTCGAACGGATCGAGTTCGCGCTCCTCGGCCAGCGGGGTGCCGGCGACGCGCACGAGCCGGTTGATCGGCACCGAGTCCGGGTGCGCGGGCAGCGTCGCCAGCGTCTGCAGCAGGCCGGCGCGCTCGGCGCGCGACTCGCCCATGCCGACGATGCCGCCGCAGCAGGTCTTGAGGCCGGCGTCACGCACGTGGGCGAGCGTGTCGAGCCGGTCCCGGTACTCGCGCGTGTGGATGATCTCGCCGTAGAACTCCGGCGCGGTATCGAGATTGTGGTTGTAGTAGTCCAGGCCGGCATCGCGCAGCGCATGCGCCTGGGTGTCCGTGAGCATGCCGAGCGTGGCGCAGGTTTCCAGGCCCAGCGCCTTCACCGCGCCGATCATCTCGGCCACCTTCGGAATGTCGCGATCCTTCGGCGAACGCCAGGCCGCGCCCATGCAGAAGCGCGTCGCGCCGGCGGCCTTCGCCTGTCTCGCCTTTTCGAGCACCGCGTCGAGGTCCATCAGCTTCGTCGCCTCGACGCCGGTGTGGTAGCGCTGCGCCTGCGGGCAGTACGCGCAATCCTCGGGACAGCCGCCGGTCTTGATCGACAGCAGCGTGGAAACCTGCACCGCGTTCGGGTCGTGGAACTCGCGGTGCACATCTTGCGCACGCGCGATCAGGTCGGCGAACGGAAGGCCGAGCAGGGCGAGGACTTCCTCGCGGGTCCAGTCGTGACGGATCGGGGTCGGCATGCGCGTACCTGTTTCGCTAGAGTGGGGCGCGATCGCCGCGCCACGGCCGCGCGATCGCGGGCGGGAAGTCTCCGCGCTGCTTCAGGAGGCTGTCAACTTGAAAGGATCGGGCGAGGTTGACGGATTCGGTGCGCGCGTCCTGCGCACCTTGCTGCCGCCGCGTTGCCTGCTGTGCGGCGCACCCGGCGCGGGCGGACGCGATCTGTGCGCCGGCTGCGCGGCGGACTTCATCGCGAACCGGCCGTGCTGCGCGCGCTGCGCGATGCCGCTCGCGATCGCCGCGCCCGCCTGCGGCGCGTGCCTGCGCCGCGAGCCGCCGTTCGCCGCGGCGTGGGCGGCGTTCCGCTACGCGCATCCGCTCGACCTTCTGGAAGCGCGCTTCAAGTTCCATCGCGACCTCGCCGCTGGCCGCGTGCTCGCCGACGCGCTGGTCGACCGCTGGCGCGAGGACATGCCGGAAAGCCCCGACGCGATCGTGCCGGTACCCCTGCATCCGACGCGGTTGCGCACGCGCGGCTACAACCAAACGCTGGAACTCGCGCGCCCGCTCGCCAGTGCGAGCGGAATCGCGCTGCGTCCCGACCTGCTCGAACGCCGCCGCGCCACGGAACCGCAGACCGGCCTCGATGCGGCAGCCCGCCGCCGCAACCTGCGCGCCGCGTTCACCGTGCCTGCCGCTGCGCCGCTGCCCGCGCGCGTCGTGGTGTTCGACGACGTGATGACAACCGGCGCCACGCTCGCCGAATGCGCCCGCGCACTCCGCCGCGCCGGCGTCGCGCGCGTGGACGTGTGGGCGCTCGCGCGGGCGGGGTGAGAAGCCGTCCGCACGAAAATGCGCGGACGCCGCGCGCGGCGAGCTTTCGATCGCCGGCGCGCGGGTAACGGCAAACGCGGGTGTGGCGCTTGCGTTGTCGCGGACGTGTCGCATGGCGAATGCGGAGCCCGGGAACTCCGCAACGCAGGGCCGGACGATGCATTTCACGCCTATTCGGGCGAACGGGGGAACAAGGAAGATGGCCATTCGCGGAAGAGTGTCGCAGAGCGCAATGCTGGCTTACTGGGGGAAGGCAAGGGCGAAGGATCTCGCGGACGAAGATCATCCGCTCGCACTCCACAGTCTGGACGTGGCCGCCTGCGGGCAGGTCTGGCTGGAACGCAATCCTGCCTTCGTGGCGATGCTGGCCGGCTGTCTCGGGCAGACACCGGAGGCGACGCGACAATTGCTCGTGTTTCTGCTGGCGGTGCACGACATCGGCAAGTTCGCCGAGAGCTTCCAGTACAAGGTGCCCGCACTGGTCAAAAGCCGGTTCGAGCCGCCCTTGCCGCTACGGATGGGCAGCCTGCGGCATGATGCCATTGGCGCGCTGTTCTTCGATTGGCTGGCAGAGGATCGCGCACTGCCGGCGGCAATGCAGTTGCCCGGAAGCAATGCGGATGCGTGGAAAGTGCTTCTGGCGCCAGCATTCGGTCATCACGGCGTGCCACCGGTCACGGAGACGGGAACCGGCGCGGGCGCGGCACGGGCGCGTTTGCGTGAGCACATGTCTGCTGCCAGTCGTGAGGTGGCGGCAGGTTTCTTCGACTGGTGTGCCGGCTTCTTCCTGCGTACGACCCTGACCGCATGCAGCACGCCGGGGGCACAGCTGGCGAGCTGGTGGATCGCGGGGCTGGCCGTGCTGGCCGACTGGCTTGGCTCGAACACCACCTGGTTTCCCTATGCCGAGCCCGCCCAGCGGGCCTTGTCGCTGGAGCGCTACTGGCAGGACGTGGCTCTGCCGCGGGCGCGACAAGCCATCGAGGAATCCGGCGTTCTGTCGGTGCGGCCCCGGCGCTATTGCTCGCCACATGCCCTGCTGCCCGGTCTGAAAGGCAAAACCCTGCGTCCGGCGCAGCAATTGGCCGCCGATTGGACGATTTCCGATGAGCCGCACCTGTTCGTGCTGGAAGATGCGACCGGCTCGGGCAAGACCGAGGCCTCGCTGATTCTGGCTGCGCGACTGATCGATGCCGGTCTGGCCGACGGTCTGTTCTTCGGCCTGCCGACCCAGGCCACTGCCGACCAGATGTTCGAGCGCGTCACCGCAGACGTGCCGCACTGGTTCGATGATCCTTCACGGGCCACGCTGGTACTCGCGCATGGCGCGCGGGATCAATCGCATGCCTTCCAGGCACATCTGGCGCAGCGTGACGACGACATCCCCGGGGAAGGCGGCTCGGCGACCCTGCGACTGACCGATTGGCTGGCGCAGAGCAACAAGCGCGCCCTGCTGGCGCAAGTCGGCGTGGGTACGCTCGATCAGGCCCTGCTGGCCGGCTTGCGTGTGCGTCATCAGTCGCTGCGCATGCTGGGCTTGTGGCGCAAGGTGCTGATCGTGGACGAGGTGCACAGCTA
>ENA-UOVV01000298-UOVV01000298.1-compost-metagenome-genome-assembly--contig:-NODE-298-length-65937-cov-6.402750_pt1 | contig 65937 bp, 51 predicted proteins | sample MGYA00238155_ERZ761577 | MGnify/ENA primary metagenome ERZ761577 (study PRJEB28898, sample SAMN06268775) | compost metagenome | isolation source: Emeryville, CA | place: USA:Emeryville, CA | collected... | reverse complement strand
CACCGAAGGCCAGGCGATGAGCCTCGCCGTCAACGGCTTCATCAACGACCTCGCGCGCGAGTTCCCGATGGAATACTCCGTCGAGCTCAAGCGCCTCATCGACCTCGAAATGGAAGGCAGCGTGGGCTGACGCCCAGCGATTCTCGATTTGGGATTCTCGATTTTCGATTACGTCGGAATCGGGAGTCCGGATCGAAAATCGAAAATCCAAAATCGAAAATATCCGATGTCCGCTCCCACTCTTTCAGCTCCGTCCACTATCGGCTCCTTCACCGAGGAAGCCTTCAATGCGCACCTCGCCACGCAATCGAACGCGCCCGTGTGGTGGCTCGATCGCAAGCGCGACGCCTATGCGCGGTTCGCCGCGCTGCCGATGCCCAAGCGCACCGATGAAACGTGGCGCTTCAGCAACATTTCCACGCTCACACTCGACGGCTTTCAGCCGACGTCCGGCGTTCCCGCCGAACTCGCGAAAGGTCTTCCTGCCGGCGTTGGCGTGGATGGCATTGCGGCGCTGACGTTCATCAACAACACGCTCGCCTCCTCGACTCCGCTGCCCGCGGAGCTTGCGGCCAAGGGCGTGATCGTCACCACGCTCACTGAAGCCGCGGCGAAGCACGCCGACGTGCTCAAGGAGCACTTCATGGCGCAGCCGCAGAAACTCGGCTCCGACAAGTTCGCGGCGCTGCACAGCGCGTTCGTGGGCGATGGCGCGTTCATCTACGTCCCGCGCGGCGTCGAGATCGAGCTGCCGCTCGTCGTGACGCACGCCGCTTACGGCGCCGGCACCGCGGTCTTCCCGCACACGCTCGTCGTGGCCGAGGAAAACGCGAAGGTGACGGTCGTGGACCTGTTCCTCTCCGCCGACAACCACGCGCACTTTGCCTGCGGCTCGAACGATCTCTACGCCGGCCACGGCGCGAAGCTCACCTACGTGGGCGCGCAAAACTGGTCGCGCGAAACGCTCTCGTTCCACTTCAACGACACCGTCGTTCGTCGTGACGCTCGCGTGCAGTCGCTCAATGTCCACCTCGGCGCCCGCCAGGCCCGCCACGAGTCGCTCTCGCAACTCCAGGCGCCCGGCGCGTTTTCCGAGATGCTCGCGCTCACGGTCGCCGAGGCGACGCAGGAGTTCGATCAGCGCACGCTGCAGATTCACCAGGCGCCCGACACCAAGTCGGACCTGCTCTACAAGAACGCGCTGCAGGACAAGTCGCGCACGATCTTCTCCGGCCTGATCATCGTCGATCCCGACGCGCAGAAGACCGACGCGTATCAGTCGAACCGCAACCTGATGCTCTCCGACGATGCCGAAGCGAACTCGCTTCCCGGTCTCGAGATTCAGGCCAACGACGTCCGCTGCACGCACGGCGCCACGAGCGCCCGAATCCCCGAAGAGCAGGAGTTTTATCTCCAGTCCCGCGGCATCCGCAAGGCGCAGGCCGACGAGCTGCTGGTTTTCGGCTTCTTCGAGGAAGTGCTCAACCGCCTCGAAAACGAAGCGCTGCACGAAACGCTGCGCACGTTGATCCAGACCAAGTTCAAGAAGTAAGGAAAACGCGACGACGACCCCAAGAGCCGCCAAGTCTCGTAAAGTCACACTAATCCTCTTTGCGTTTCTTCGCGCTCTTCGCGTCTTTGCGATTCCTCCTCCATCATGACTAACCGCGATCGCACTCTCTCCCGCGACGTCGTCGCCACCCAGATTCCGTCGGGCGACAAGACTCCGCTGCCCTCGGGCACGCGCGTGATGATTCATCAGACGCTCGGCGGCAGCTACACCGTGCAGACGGACTTCGGCCTCTTCCGCATCGACGGCAAGGACGGCGACGCGCTCGGTGAAGAGGTCATCGACAACTCCGTGAAAGCCGAGACGCTCGCGGACGGCGCGCCCGATCCCGAAGCGATCTGGGGCCAGCTCCGTCAGGTGTTCGATCCGGAAATTCCGGTGAACATCGTCGACCTCGGCCTCGTTTACTCCATGGACGTCGAGCGCAAGGACGCTCCTTCGCCCGGCGACGCGCCCGCCTACAAGGTCAACGTCGCCATGACTCTCACCGCGCCCGGTTGCGGCATGGGTCCGGCGATCGCCGAGGACGCGAAGAGCAAAATCCTGCTCGTGCCCGGCGTGAGCGACGCCGACGTGCGCATCACCTGGGATCCACCTTGGAATCAGTCGATGATCTCCGAGGAAGGTAAGATGAAACTCGGCCTGATCTGAGATCCTTCACCAAAAAGCCCGGCCCATCCGCCGGGCTTTTTGTATCCGTTGCACGGAGACTCAGCGCGAGTCGGCAAGCTGCGCCCCTTCGGTCGAGAGATCCGGATCGAGAATATCGAGGAAGCGCGGATCGCCCAGCGCGTCCGCGAAGGAATTGCTCAGGTAAGTCTCCAAGCTCGCGTCGCCGTCGTTGAAAATCAGATACACCTGCTTTTCACGACCACCGAGCCATACGCTCGCCCGCAGTCGTTTCACGCCGCTGATCATCAACGGACGCGGCAGCGATTTGCCGATCACCAGCACGGCTTCATAGGCGTTGTGACTCAGCCCAAATGCGGCCTGATCCGCATTGGTGGCTTTGTTTTTAACCGTCACTTCGCTCCCGCACGACGCCGACATCGCGTGAGCAAGGCTGGCGGCAAAGGCTGCATGGAGCGCATCGCGCGCGATCGAGGCGCGCGACGAATCGACGATCGCGAGCTGGAAGCTGCGATCCGAGACTACCTTAACATCCGCGGCCGCTACGGCCGAGCCGCAGAACGCAAAGAGGATGAATCCGAAGCGCAGGGCTGTTTTCATGGGGTGGCATGGGGTTCGATTGCGGGGTTAAACCGCCCCATCGTCGCAAATGGTTTGAAATTTAGGTAAAACCCGGCCGCCTCCCGCACGAATCGACCCGTGCGAACCGGCACCGATTGTGCATTCCTTTCCGTGATGTCCACGCGACCAGCCGAACAGTCTGGATTCTATGCGCAGGTGAGCCGCCTCGAAGCGGAGCGTGCGCCATTCGTCCTGGTGACACTGGTCGAAACGCTCGGCAGCACGCCCCAAGACGCGGGCGCCAAAATGCTGGTCGGCCCCGCCGGCCTGCTCGGCGGGACCGTCGGCGGCGGACGCATCGAGGCCAAGGCGATCGCGTTCGCGCAAGATCTGCTGGAGCACCGCGCGCCTCCAACCTTGGTCAACTGGACGCTCAAAGGCGACGCCGGCATGACCTGCGGCGGCTCCGTGAAACTCTATTTCGAACCGCACGTCGCCGGCGGTGCCACTTGGTCGATCGCGATCTTCGGCGCAGGCCATGTGACGCAAGCGCTCGTGCCGGTGTTGTTGCCGTTGCCGTGTCAGATCGCCGTCTACGATACGCGCCCCGAATGGATCGCGCGTCTGCCGGCCGCGTGGAATCTCACCGCCCGCACGTGCGAAGATCTCGCCGCCGAAGTGGACGCGCTTCCCTCCGGCACGTTTTTGCTCTCGATGACGCAGGGGCACAAAACCGATCGCCCGATTCTCCAGCGTGCACTCACGAGCACCGAAAAATTTCCCTACCTCGGCTGCATCGGCAGCGATGCGAAGGCGACCGTGCTACGCCAGGAACTCGCCGCCGACGGGGTGCCACCGCCTGCGCTCGACAAACTCTTCTGCCCCATCGGGCTCGATTTCGGCACAAATCATCCGCACGAAATTGCGCTCAGCATCGCCGCGCAGCTTGTCTCTGAGCGGGACCGGCTCGCCGCGCAAAGCGTTTAGCTTCTACGCGCGAACACTCGCGCATGGGGCTTAAGGCAACACCGCCAGCTGACGCTCGGGATCCGCGCCAAACGGCGGACGCACTTCGCGGAACTGCGCGAGGTTCATCGCGCGGCGCACTTCGGGCGCCTGCATGAACACATGCCACACGAGCTGTGTGCGGAGGTTCTCCGCCATGAGCAAGCTGATGCCCACATCGATTCCGATCACGTCCTCCGCAATCCAGCCCGTGTGCGGGTTGAACGCATCCACAAAACCATAGCGCTGCCACACCCGCTCGCCGCCGATCTCACGCATTTTGCGCAAGGTCGCGAGGCACTCGGCCGGCGCAAACGGCAGCGAACCCGCCGGCGCGCACGGCACCACGGTGCCATCCGCCCGCGCATGCGACGCTTCCTGCGGTCCGCCCCATGCCACGTAGCCTCGAGCGCTATCCGACGCCGTCAGACCCCAAAATTCATGCGACCACTTCGGAAAACGCACCGCCTGATCCGCCGACCAGTCGCGCTGAGCGAGCGTCGCCAGCACCGAGTTTTCCCAATAGTCCGCGTGCTGATCGCGGCGATTACGGAAATCGAACCACGCGTGAGAGAACTGATGCGTGAAGAGCGGTCCCGCATCCATGAACTTGCGTGAACCATAGTTCACCACCGGTCCGCGCTTCCACGCATCCCACGTCTCGGCCGGCAGCGGCGTCTCTGGCGCGCCGAGTCCGAGCAGATACAGGCTCATCAACTCCGAGTAGTTGTCCCAGCGCCACGGAATGAAACCCGTTTCGGGGAACCAGCCGTGCGACAATGTCTTGCCGCCGTTGAGCGCCCACTGCCAGTCGATGCGACGATAGATGCGATCCACCAGATCGATCATCTCCTCGTCCTGGAAATATTCCCGCGCGGTGATGGCGCCGGTGAGAAACAACGCCGTGTCGATCGTGGACACTTCGCACTTCCACGCGCGGCGCCCGGTGTCCGCATCCACGAAGTGATAGAGCCAGCCGCGCTCGTGCTCCACGCCATCCAGGACGAAGCGCAAAGCCGTAAGCACCCGCTCCTTCGCCTCCGCCGTCGACATCAACCCGCGCGCATCGGCAATGCACCAGCTCGTTAGCGCGAACCCCGTCGCCGCCACGCTCGCCGGCACGTTATGCTGCCCGCCATTTGCCGGCGCGCGGTCCCGCGTGAGCCCCGTGACCTCGCTCGTCTGCTCCACAAAGTAGAGCACCGCGCGCTCGGTCATCTCATCGAGAAACACATCGTTCTGCATCGCCTCCGTTGCGACCGACATCGGTTGGGCCCGTGCCCAGAAAACCGATGCCGCCAGCAAGACAACCGCAATCGACCACCGCATGACTGCACTCCAACGCTCCTTCACCGGCCCCTCAGTTCGCTCGAAATTCGATGGAACTTTTTCCATTCGCCACACTCATCGGCACAACGAGTCCGATTCCAAGCGCGAACTCGCGAAAGTGCCGTTAAAACTGATTAAAAACCGGCGCGGTCGGTGTATTCGTTTTAGCACTACACGCCCGACGAGAAGATCGAAACTTCACTTGTAATTTCGCAAGTCACGACGGCGCTGCACGTCGCGTGATTTCAATCAGCTGCTGAATCGGTTGCGACGCTCCGGGCGTTGCAAAATGCGACTCTCGCTCCGCGCCACGGTCACACGCTATTTTTTGATCGGCACCGCATACAGCGAGCTGCGCGCAGCGATGAAGAGCGTGCTTCCGTCGTCGCCGCCAACCACCACGGCGCTCGGACGCTCCGGCACTTCGATGACGTCGATCTGACGTCCGCTGGAGTCGTAAACAAACACGTGTCCCGCGCAGACATAGACATTGCCGTGCGCATCGACCGTCACACCGGCCTCGCCTTCCTCCGCGAAGCGAAGCGGTTCCGCGAGCGTGCCGTCGGGCTGCACGCGAAAACGCCAGGTCGTCTGCCCGAACTCATCCGCGACGTAGAACCACTCACCCACTCGCGCCGGCGCCAGCGCATACGTGCGAGCGATGTCGATCGTGCCCGCGCCCCAACCTCCGCGCGGTTGGGTGAGCTTCGGGAAGCTGGCAGGACTCGGGATGAACAGTGTCCCGTCTCGAGCCACATAGTGGACCGGCTCGCGCCGCACATTGGCTTGAAGCCAGTCGTGACTGTCGCGCCAGCGATTTGTCGGCAACCACGCCACGGCCGCGCCTCGCTCCGCTGCATCCTGTGGCACAAGGACTTCGATCTTCGCCTCCGATTCGCCGGGTTTGTAGCTGTAAACATTTCCGTGCCGCGACACCACCGCGAGCGCGCCATCGTCGCCACGCGCGAGCGCGACCGGCTGCGAAATCGCGTCGGTCACAACGGAGAGTCCGCGCGCTTTCGACCACGCATAGATCGTGTGCCGGTCTTGATCCACGAAATAGACCCCCTCCGCACCATCGGAGATCAGCCCGTCGATGTTCGTGAAGCCATGCGCCAGTTTCGTCACGCGTGATGGTTTCGGCAGCGGCGGTTTTTCTCCCGATACCTTGAGCCACGCGATCTCGCGCGAGCGGACTTCCACGCCGTGCGTCACGTCGAGCAGCGTGTTGTCGAAGCTGAGTTTGCCCGGACTGTAAACGTGGACGCCGCGGAAGTGGAGATTGCGCGAGTTCGCCACGCGGATGCCCGTCTCATACGGCGTCGGCATGTCCACGCGGTAGATGAAGAAATTGGCAATCAGCAGGTCGCGGCAGTTTTCGATTTCCAGCGGCAGCGCGCGTCCACTCTCGCCGCGCTCTTCCTCGGTCTGCAGCGCGTAAAGGCTCCAATTGGCGACGTTGCGCAGGATCACTTCGCTGCGCACGTGGTGTTCGCTCGACATCGCGTAAACGCGGCCGGGTGTTGTTGTATCCGAAACATACATACCGGCCGACGCGAACGGGCTCGGCGTCCAGATGCCCTTGAACGTCCCACCGCCTCCCTCCGTCACCCAAAGACTCCAGTGCTGTGAGTCCCAGCGTCGAGTCGGGTCGGGATCGCCCGTGCGGTTGTTGTTGTAGATTTCCGGATACGTGCCGTCGGGCGCGTAAGTGCCGTGCCCGCCGAGAAACCGCACGTCGTTGACCAGAGAGTTTTCACCCGCACGCCAGAGCAGCGCGACAGCGCGGTTGTTTACGCCGCCGGTGTCGAGGCCGAGTCCGTTGATGATGTTTTTCCCTCCGGGCGGTGTTTCGACGAGCGGCACCGGCGCCCCGCGTCCAGCGAACGGTGGCATGCGTCGCCACGAGCGAGGAATACCGGGCGTCGCAGGCGCCTCCGGCCGCGCCGTCGGACCGTTTACGCCCTGAAACGCAGCGGTGAAATCCTCGATGACGATTTGTGCGGTGATCGGATTGAGTCCGATCAGCACAGTGTCGGGTCGCAGCGTGAGCGTATCGGTCACGCGATACCGGCCGGTCGGAAAATACAAGACGCGGTGCTGCGCGATCGCTTCGCGGAGCGCCGCGGTGTCATCGGTCGAGCCGTCGCCTTTTGCACCGAGCGTGCGCACGTTGCTCCATTCGCTCATCGGTGGCAGCGGCGCGATGTCACTGTCGGGCAACGCGGGAAACTGCGTCAGCGGCTCGAGTTCGCACGTGGTCTTGATCTCGGGCGTCGCGCCGAGGTCGTTAATGTGCAGCCCGTGCGAAAACTGCGCCACGCGATAAAACGCGCCTGCGCCGGCGATCTCGCGCCCGCTCTCGCGCAAGCGTGCGAGGACGGGCACGTCGCGACACGCGATGTTCTGCAGGTTGATCTGCATGCGCGCGCTCTTCTCCTCGCCGAACACGATCGCTGGACCGCTCACGCGATCGAAGCGGCAGTCCTGCATGAACAATTCCTCCGCGCGGTTCTCGCGCACGAGAATGACGGTCGGCACGTTTTTCACGTCGAGGCGAAGCAGCGTAAGACCGCCCTCCTCGGTTTCGATCGCGGCACGACGCTGACCAACGAACTCGGAGTCGAGCAGCACAAACGGCCAGCTCGGTGAGGGCTTGGTGGTGGTGATGCCGAACTCGCCGCCGAAGAAACGGAGATGCGAGGATTCGTTGCCCACCTCCTCAACACCGGCGCGGCCTTCGCCGATGTGAAAATCCATGTGCGAGAGAAAGCCGTGCTGCGCGTAGTGCGAACGCACGCCGACCGCGGCGGGATTGCCCGGCTGAATCTCGATATCGATGTTGCTCATCGCCGAATAGAACGTGCCCGGGTTTGCGTCGCGCACCGGCTGGTCGGGCGAGGCGGGACGATCGCTCACGAAGTGCACGAGGTATTTGCCGCGTCCTTCCTGGTAACCGGGCGTGTTCGCTCCGAGCACGAGCACCGGACGGCGCGCACCGTAACCGATCAGTCGAATCCCGCTCCACACGAGCAGCGGTTTTGTGACGCGGTAACGTCCCTGCGGTAGAAACACGATGCCGCGTCGCGTCGTCTCCTGCACGCGGTCGATCGCACGCTGCAGCCCCGCGGTGTCATCCGCCACGCCGTCGCCGCGCACGCCGAATTCGTCCGGGGTTACATACACCGCCGCCGGATCATCCGGTCGCTCGGTGTAGATCGAATTCGCCAGCGCGGACACCGCGGCGAGGCCAAGAAGAAAGGACATGGCAAGGATTCTCATGGGGGAGACGGGGTTTGGGGTTGCCGGGTGCGCACGCGGGGGCACGGCCCGGCCAAAGCCGAGCCGGCGGGGCGCTCGTCTTGCGAAAGGTAACTTACGCGCGCGGTTTCTTCGCGGCGCGCGGAGCGAAGTCAGTTCTTCGCCAGATCGGTGCGCTGGTAGACACGGACATAGTCCACTTCCATGCGCTGCGGGAAGATGGAGGGATCGACGCCCTGCTGTCCGCCCCAGTCGCCGCCGACCGCGATGTTCAGAAGGAGGTGAAAATCGCGGAAGAACGGCCACGACTTCCAATCGCCGCCGTCCTTACGCGAGGTGAAGTAGTGTTGGCCGTCGAGGTAAACGCGGATCTCCGCCTCATCCCACTCGAGCGTGTAAACATGAAACTCACGCGTGACATCGGGCGCGCTGATCGTGGCGGTGCGCTGCGTGTTGATCCGCCATTGGTGCGCATGCGTGTGCGTCGACGCGTGGACGACACCCTCGTCGTAGCCGACATGCTCCATGATATCGATCTCGCCGTTATCGGGCCAGCTCCCGTCGCCGAGATCCCAGACCGTCGGAAGCATCCAGACCGCCGGCCAGGTGCCGAGTCCGTGTGGGAGCTTGGCGCGAATCTCGAAGCGGCCGTAGGTCCAGTCGCCACGGCCCTTGGTGACGAGCCGCGCTGAGGTGTATTCGCGTTCCCGATACTTCTCGCGCCGCGCCTCGATGATGAGGAGGCCGTTCTCGACGCGGGAATTTTCGCGGCGGTCGGTGTAGAACTGGAGCTCGTTGTTGCCCCACCCGCCCCCTCCGATGTCGTAGGTCCAGCGTTTGGGATCCGGTTCACCTTGGTAGTCGAATTCATCGGACCAGACGAGTTTCCAGCCGGACGGAGGCGGAGGGGTGTCGGTGGCGTGCAGCGTGACGACGCCAAGCGCGGCCGCGAACACGACGGCGGCGGACGCGAAATGACGGGAGAAATGCATGGGAACGGGGATTGAGGGTTCAGCTAGCGGCGGGCGCGGACTCGCCCTTGCGAGCCAGCAGGTCGCGCTCGATTTGTTTCACGGTCGGCTCGTCGAGCTTGTAGAAGAAGATCGCGAGACCGCTCAGCAGACCGAAGGTGCCGGGGAGGAGGCTGAAGAGGATCGTGATACCGTGCAGCGCGCGGGGAGACTGCGCGGCGTTGGCGATGAAGCCGAAATAGCTAAGCAGCCAACCGATCATCGCGCTGCCGATCGCAAGACCGACCTTCTGCGCGAACACCGTCGCGGAGAAGACCAACCCGGTCGCGCGCCGGTTGAACTTCCACTCGCCGTAATCGGCGGTGTCGGCGTAGAGCGACCACACGATCGCGGGCGTCGGCCCCGCAGCGAGCTGTCCGATGATGTTCAGCGTGTGGAGCAGCGCGGTGTTCTGCGGATCGACGAAGTAGAACGCCATCATCGTGAGCGCATTCAGGCAGGTGAGTGCGATCATCAGCTCGCGGCGCGCCACGAACTTCAGGAGAAACTTCGTCGAGAGCGCGCCGCCAATGAAGCAGAGGAAGCCCACCAGATTGAACGTGCCGAGCGCCGCTTCGTTACCGACGACGTATTTGAAATAATAGATACCCGAGCCGCTGCGCATGCCGACGTTCGTCAGGTTGAGGAACGCGACGAAGAACAGAATCAGCCACGGCACGTTGGCCGCCAGGTCCTTCACATCGCGGCCGAACGACGTCTTCTGCGCCGGCGGCGGTTTCACGCGCTCGCGGGTGTTCGCAAAGGTGTAGAGGAACATCGCCACCGACACCACGGCGAACACGCCCATGGTGTTGCGGAAGCCCACGGCTTGGTTGCCGGTCTCGCCCGACAACGCGTCCTTCAACCACGGCACCAGCCAGCCGATGAGCAACGCGCCGAGAAACGCGCAGGCAAACCGATACGTCGAAAGCGACGTGCGGTCCTCCGAGGAGGAAGACATGACGCCCATCAGCGCGCCGTAGGGCGTGTTGATGAATGCATAGGCGATCAGCACGGCCGTGTAGGTGACGTAGGCGTAGATGAGCTTGCCCTGCGGACCGAAGTCCGGATTGGCGAACATCAGGTATCCAAGAATTCCATACGGAATCGCGCCCCACAGAATGTAGGGCCGGAACTTGCCCCACCGCGTGTCGGTGCGGTCCGAGAGCGCGCCAATCACAGGATTGAGCACGGCGATCAGGATCGGCGTGACGAACATCAGCGTGCCCACCGCGGTCGACTCGAGGCCGAAGATATCGGTGTAGTAGTAAACCAGGAAGAGGTTGAACGCCTGGAAATAGAAATTGGAGGCGGTGTCGCCCAAGCCATAGGCGAACTTCTCTTTAAATCCCAGCCGCTGGCCGGACGGGGTGGAGGTCGAGGTCATGAGTTTTGAGGCGAGTCGGGAGCTGAATCGTAGTGGAACCAGTCGAAATCTGCGGGACGGCCGCGGTCGCTTGCGTCCTGCGCGCACAGCAGAGCGAACGCGCCCGTGAAGGCCCAACCGACGCCGCCCTCCACCGGATAGTCATCCGAAAGCGTGGTCGCATCGAGCGCGGGTCCGAGCAACTGCTCGCCGGTCCCGTCATCGAGGAAAAACTGCAGCACTTCGCCATCGATGCGTGCACCGAGAATCACCGCTCCCTGCGCGGCGATCACACGCGGTTCAGGCAGCACGAAACGGTAGCGGCGATTATCGCACGCGAGGATCTGCACGACGCGTTCGCCGGCGTCGCTGGCCGACACATACGCGTGATAGAAATTCGCGGTGTTGTAGTAGAGCGCGAGTCCGGCCTGGTGCTGAAACGTTTCGGGATCGAATTCGAACCGAGTTGCCACCCGGCACCGGTGATGCAGCAAACGGAAACCCAGCGCGGACTGATCGAAGGTGCACTGCAACGAGTAGCGCCCCCGCAGGCGCAGCCAGCCGGGGCGCTCGGACAGCGACATCCACGGCGACTCGAGCGGCTCGCGCAGAGAGTTCCAGTGCGGCGAAAGTTCACGGGAGGAGAAATCGTCGTGAAACGACTCGAGATACGGCCGCTGCTCCGGAGCGCCGGGCAGCTCGAACTCCGCGAGCGGCACATGGCCGTCATCGGCGAGTCGCGGCCACTCGCCCGCTGGCCAAACGAGCGGTTGCAGCGCAGTTTCGCGTCCAAGGATGCACCGGCGGTGCGCACCGACCGGCCGGCTGCAAAGATGCACCAGGAACCAGCGTCCGTCGGGCGCCTCGACGAAGGATGCGTGCCCCGCCTTCTGCAGGACGGCGTCGGGACGATCGAGCGAGGTCAAAATCGGATTCTGCGGGTGCAGCTCATACGGTCCCTCGATATTGCGCGAACGGCACACTGTGACGGCGTGCTCCCACCCCGTGCCGCCTTCCGCGGTGACGAGGTAGTAGTATCCGTCTTTTCGATACAGATGCGGGCCTTCGGTGATGCCCAGCGGCGACCCCGTGAAAATCACCCGCGGCTCACCGACGAGTTTCTGCTGCGTGACGGAATACTCCTGCAGCGTGATGCCGGCAAACGCGTCCCGGCCGGTCGAGTTGCGCCAGTATTGGCACACGAGCCATTTGCGGCCGTCGGCGTCATGAAAGAGGGAAGGATCGAAACCGCTGGCGTTGAGCACCACCGGATCGGACCACGGGCCCTCGATGCGCTCGGCGGTGACGAGATAGTTGCGCACATCCTTGAAGGGGCCCTGCAGACTTTTCGCGTCGGAATACACGAGCCAGAAGCGGCCGTCCGCGTGCGTGAGACATGGCGCCCACACGCCGCCCGAGTCGGGATTGCCGCGCATGTTGAGCTGGGAGCGGCGCGTCAGCGCGCCGCCGAGCGGCTCCCAGTTCACCAGATCGCGCGAGCGATGGAGCCGCACACCGGGCCACCACTCGAACGTCGAGGTCGCGAGATAGTAGGTGTCCCCCACCCGGCAGATGCTCGGGTCGGGATGAAACCCGGGAAGGATCGGATTACGAACGCGCGACATGGGGCGAAAGCGAAACGAAAGCGTATCCGTTTTCTGGTGACGCGCCGTCCTTCAAAAGACCGGCGTCGGTTTCGAACTGCACGGGATGCAGCCGCGTGCGCATTCGTTTCGAGCAAAAGGCGGAGGGCTTATCGTTGGGGTTTGTCACGACGACCACGAGCGTGCCGCCCGGGTTTGACGAAGGCAATCGAGGGAAGTTGCGACCCGTAACGGAGTGAGGCGGAGGAAAATCGAAGCCGGCGTCCCCTCGCGAGGGCGCCGGCTCAATGAACACCCAAAGAGGTGATGCGTGTCGCACGATGTCGACACGCCGGGGAACTCAGAAGCGATATCCGAGCTCCAGTCGCGCGGCGCGACCGGGAGCGTAGATGAGGCCGTAGAGATCCTTGTCGTTCGCGAGATTGAACACGTTCAGCTGCACATAGAGATCGTGCTCCCGGAACTTGAAGGGATAGCGCACCATCAGATCGAGGTTCAGGCGGGCCTTGTGCTTGAGGATGGTGAGCTCGCCCTTGCCGTTGGTCTGCTTCTGGCCGGCGACCGTGATGCCGGAGAAATATTCGCGCTCCGACTCCCACTGACCGCCGAGACCGAGTTCGAGGCCTTTGAGCGGAGTGGCATCGGTGAACGAATAGTGCGCCCAGAAGCTGACGGAGTGTTTCGGCGTGTCGTCGCGGCTCTGCCCCGCGCCCCAGCCGATACCGGTCCACGTGGAGGTATCGCTCGGATCGGTGTAAACCTCGTCGAGGTCGTAGCCGGTCAGGCCCCAGTTGCTGTCCGGGAAATACCAGATGGCCCAGCGGTTTTCCGGATGCGGGTAGCGAATGAACTTACCCGGGTTGGTGATGGTGCGCTTCGTGTGAGCGTAGGTGAAGACGAACTGCAGATTGTCCATCGGCGTGAACATGATCTGCGCATCCCAACCGTCGGACTCGTCCTCCTGCTGCACGTAGGCTTGGTAACCGTTGCCGTCGCCGCGGTCTTCCCAGCCGTTGTTCGTGTTTTCGTCGGCCGTGTAGAGCCAGCCCGGCCAGCCCGGCATCGTGGTCTTCGTCAGATCGAAGACGCGATCGAGATAGGCCGCGCCCGCCGGTTCGGAGGCGTTGACATACCAGTTCGGCGTGCCGCCGACATCGCGCTGGTAGATCGCGCCCGCCGTGACACCCGCGTCCCACTCGGGGAGCGCCGCATCGGCCGCGCCGTTGCCGCCGTTGCTGCCGCCGGGGACAGAGCTCGGGCTGAAGTTGCCGACGTTATAAACGATCGGGCTGTTGGCATCAAAGGTGCCCTTGAGTGTGGGCATCCACCACTGGCCGAAGGGCACGCCGTTACGCTTGATTTTGAATTTGCTCACGGTGCCGGAGATGCGGCCGTCCCACAGATCGATCTTCACGCCGAATTCCTTGCTCTTCGCGATGGTCGATCCGATCGGATCGCCCGCGGCGTCGCGCTTGCCGTCGAAGTTCGGCTGCACGCCCTCGGCGCGGAGCGCGTAGAGGCTGACCTGCGGCAGCACTTTCACCATCACGCCGATCTGCGTGGTGTCTTCGCTCTCCGCCGGACGCGTGGCGAAGTCGTTCGCGGGCGTCGGATGATAAGTGATCGAGCGCACGGTGTTGTCGTTTTTGTCGCGACGCACACCGCCGACGATCGTCAGACGTTCATCGAGGAACTTGCCCTGATACACCGCGTAGTCGCCGGTGTTTTCGGCTTCGGTCGCGATGTGATTGATGCGGACCATCGCGGCGTCGGGCGTGCCGTCGCCCTGCGTGCCGAAACGGATGTAGGACGTGTCGGTCGGCCGCTTGTAGTTGAACGTGTTGTTGGCCGTGCGGGTGAGATCGGTGACGATCTCGGCGTTCTCGATGGAGCGACCGAAGAGGAAGTTGTTTTCCATCCGCAGCCACTTCCGCTCTTCGAGGAGCTTGAGAGAGTAGTTCAATTCGAAGCGGAACTGATCGCGGATGTGCTCTTCCTTCGCGTCGCTCCAGTTGTATTCGAAGATCGTGTTCGGCGTCTCCGCGCGGGCGAACTCGCTGGAGCCGTTGGCCACGTCGATCGGGATCACGGTGATCGTGTCGCGCAGCGCTTCCGGACCGACATTCTGGCGCATCGAGCCGTTCACATCGCGAGCGTCCCACTTGACCTTCGCACGGTTGTATCCGGCGAGGACGTTGAGCCCCTCGAGGATCTCCTGCGTCACCTGAGCGCGGAGATTGTTCTGCTTGGAATCGCGGAACGTGTCCGGACCCGACCAGCGGAAGGTGCGGTTGTCCTTACCCTCGAACTCAACGAAACCGGAGCTCTGCAGGCGGTCTGCCTGACCGATGCCGTCGATGTCGGAGCGCGCGCGCACGCTCTGGAAGCCGAGTCCCTTCTCGTGCTGTTCGCCGATTTCGAAGTCCACGAGCACGTCGGTCTTGGCGAACGGTTTCCAGTTCACGCTCGGCGAGACGAACCAGTGATCCTCGTTGTAGAGTTCGGTGTGGTTGCCCGTGTCCTGCCACGCGCCGGTGAGGCGGAAGCCCAACTTGCCGGGTTCGCCAAGCGGACCCGTCGTGTCGAGGAAGGCGCGCTTGAAATCATGGCTGCCGTAAGCGACGCCCACGTTGGTGCTCTGGTTTTTCAGGTCAGGCGTCTTCGGCAGGTAGTTCACCACGCCACCGAAGTTGCCGATGCCGTAGAGCAGCGCAGCGGGACCACGCACGACTTCGACGCGACCGATGTTGATCGAATCGGTCGCGCTCTGCCGACGATAGCCATCGCGCAGCACGATGTCGGAGATGTAGCCGCGAATCTTGTAGCTCGATTGAGTCTTGTTCGCGGTCACGCCCTCGGGGTTGTGCACGCCGCCCGCGCCGTAGAACGCGTTCGCGCCCTGGTCGTTTTGCGACTGCAGGATGATGCCCGAGCTGTAGCGGAGCGCCTGGCGAAGATCGACCGCGCCCGTGTCGCGCACGAACGACTCGGTGATGACCTCGATCGGCATCGGCAGATCCTTGATCGCCGTGTCGAGACGCGTGCCAGAAATCGTGTTGGTCGCCTTGTATCCTTTATCCTTGGACACATCGACCGTGAAGGGGGAAAGCACGACGGCCTCTTCTTCCGAGGGTCGCGGATTGGCGGGGGCGTCCTGCGCCGTGGCCGTTTGGGCGACGAGGCCCAGCGCCAGCAAGGCTGCCCAAACGCGCAGCCTGAGTTTCGGATCTAAACGAGGATTCATGGGGTTGGTCCTGACTTGGTGAGGCTGTGAGGTGTGTCGCCTGCGACCCTCTGGCCACCTGATCCCCAAAACATGGGCGGCAACTCACCCTAACCTGAGTGGCCGAACAAAAATGGGGTTAAGAAAGCGCGGGGTAACGCGAGACGGGGGGATGAACCTAACGACCACATCAGGTGCGAACAAATCGCATGATGTCAACATATATGTTCGCAACTTTGTGCGCAGATATTTGCCACCACAAAATACCCTCCTATAATTCTGTTACCTGCTACTTTTAAGTTAGTTATGTTTACATCCAGCATCGCACCAATGCTACACTAGGCACAAATTTCGTGACTTTTCTTAGGTTTTGTGCACAACTTTCTTCAGCCTTGTCAAAGGCGCCCAGGCCCCTCTAAAACTCCGCCCCGTCCCCGCCAGCGCCCCCCGAATGAATCGGATCAACCAAGATCGCATCGCGAAACAGCTTCATATTTCGCGGACGACCGTTTCCCGCAGTCTCGCGAACCACCCCTCCATCAGCGCCGAGACGCGCGAACGCGTGCTCAAATTAGCCGAGAGCCTCGGCTATTCCTCGAGCCCGTCGCGCATGCTGCGCCGACGGCGCACGGGCAAGCCGCTCACGGTCGGCGTGCTGATCGGCGTGCCCGCCGCCAACGTCGAAATGGCGACGTTTCCCTTCATCCTAAAAGGCCTGCGCGAGCGCGCGGATGCGGACCGCATCGCGATCGACGTGTGCTATCAGGACCCGGCGACCTTCGACGCGACCGCGAAACGTCAGACGATCTTTCGCAACATCCGCGCGGGAAACTGGCGCGGCGTGATCCTCATCTACCCGTTCCCCACCGCTGCGGTGGATTTGATTTCGAAAAAAATCTCCGCCGTCGCCGTCCTCGAAGACTACGCCGAGCTCGGTCTCGACAGCATCGACGTCGCGGAGTCGGACGGCTTCGCCACGCTCGTGCAAGAGCTCGCGCAGCGCGGACACCGCAAGATCGGTTTCGTCGCGTGGCACTATCCCGTCGGCGGCCACTGGACGCTGCGTCGCTTCGGCGGCTACGTGGAAGGCATTTTCCGCCAGGGTCTCGAGTTTCACCCCGAGTGGGTGTTCAACATCCACCGCAACAGTCGCCCCAAAGTCGTGGGCGAGCCACGACTCGTCGCTCCCGAACTCGCGCGCCAGGTCGCCGAACGCACGCGGCGCGATGGCGTCACCGCCTGGGTCTGCGCGGCAGACCACCAGGCGTATCAACTTATCCATGACCTGCGCGCGCTCGGAGTGAGCGTGCCGGGCGATTGCTCGGTCACCGGTTTCGACGGCATCGAGCCGCCGGCCGGATTGCCGCGGGTCATGTCGATGCGCGTCGCGCACGAGGACATCGGTTCCTCCGCGCTCGCGCGTCTCACCAGTCGCATTGCGCACCCTAACGCGCCCCGCCGGAAAATTCTCGTCGAGGCCAGCCTCGTCACCGGCGAATCGGTCAGCTCACCGCGATCGGCCTAAATGGGTCGACGCACACCGGCTCGCCCCGCGCCAGCCGGTGCTTCCTCACGCCTCGATGCAATCTCATCCCCTTCGTTTCCCTCCCCGCTTTGTCTGGGGAGCGGCTACGGCTGCTCTTCAAATCGAGGGAGCCACCACCGCGGACGGCCGCGGCACGTCGATCTGGGAAACGTTTTCCCGACTCCCCGGCAAAATCGCCCACGGCGATACGCCCGAAAACGCCTGCGACCACTACCGTCGCTTCAAACAAGACATCGCCCTGCTCCGTGATCTGGGCCTGCGACACTACCGCTTCTCCGTCGCGTGGCCGCGCATCCTGCCCGACGGTATTGGAAAACCGAATACAAAGGGACTCGATTTCTATTCGCGACTCGTCGACGCGCTCCACGATGCCGGCATCACGCCGTGGATCACGCTCTACCACTGGGATCTACCCCAAGTGCTCGAAGATCGCGGCGGCTGGCGCGTGCGCGCGACGCCGGAAGCTTTCGGCAAACTGTCGGAAATCGTGGTCCGTCACCTCGGTGACCGCGTGAAAAACTGGATCACGGTCAACGAAGTCCATTGTTTCACGCGCCTCGCCTACGGCGGCGGCGACAAGGCCCCCGGCGCCAACGAGTCAGCGCAGATCGTCAACCAGACGTATCACCACGCTCTGCTCGCCCACGGTTACGCGATGAGCGCCATCCGCGAATACGGCGGACGCGGCGCGCGCGCGGGCATTACCGACAATTGCCATGTCGCGATTCCCGTCACCGAAACGCCCGCCGACATCGCGGCCGCGACGCGCTGGTTTCGCGACGCCAACGCGCAGGTGCTCGCGCCAATCTTCACCGGCCGCTATCCCGAAAATTTTCTGCGCCGCTGCGGCGCGGATCGCCCGCAGGTCGCGCGCGGCGATCTCGCGCTCATCTCGCAGCCCACGGATTTCCTTGGGCTCAACATTTACTCCGGCGCCTTCATTCGCGCCGGTCGTCGTGGCGCGCCCGAAGCGCTGCCCTATTCGCCGAGCTATCCGCGCACGGATGCCGAGTGGCTCACGCTCGCTCCGCAATCGCTCTACTGGGGCCCGCGCCTCGCCGCGGAAGTCTTCGGCGCGAAGGCGCTCTACATCACCGAAAACGGCGCCGGTTACGACGACGATACGCCCAACGAACGCGGCGAAGTCATCGATCTTCACCGCCGCGATTATCTCCGCACTTATCTCGCCGAACTCCAGCGCGCCACGCGCGACGGCGTGCCGGTGAAGGGTTATTTTGTGTGGTCGCTCCTCGACAACTTCGAGTGGCAGGACGGCTACCAGCGCCGCTTCGGCATCGTGCACAACGATTTTGCGACACAGCGCCGCACGCCCAAACTCAGCGCGCACTGGTATTCCCAAGTCGCCCGCGCCAACCGGCTGCTCTGACGCCACGCGCCACACTCTCTTTTGTCATTCTGAGCAAAGCGAAGAATCCAATACGCGCTTCACGGCGGCTGCGTGCTGCGAATCTCCAACTGGATTCTTCGCTTCGCTCAGAATGACAAAAAGGAAGAGACTGTTGTCTCCCCCGCGATCACGTCCGCCCCCTGTCGCACGAAAGTGCGGACATCGTCGAACCATGGTGCGCACACGGTCGCCCCAACCTCCGCACTCGGTGGAGCCACGATCCGAACACGGTCGAGCCATGGTGCGTCCCACGTCGAGCCAAGGTCCGAACAAGGTCGAGACACCGTGCGGACCGAGTCGGGACACGTTGCGCACACGGTCGCGACCGAGTGCGGACCGACTCAGCGCCGCGGACGGTGGCGTTCGCGATACGCGAAGGGGGTTTCACCAACTTCGCGGCGAAACGCGACGCTGAGGTAGCTCGCGTTGTCGAAGCCCGCGCGCTCGGCGATCACGCTGATCGCGAGGTCGCTCTCGGCGAGCAGGTGTTTCGCGCGCTCGATTTTCTCGTGAATGATCTGGCGATGCGGCGAGTGGCCGACGGCGAGTTTGAACTTTCGCTCGAGCAGCGTGCGCGAGATCGACACGACCTTGAGCACGTCGTCCACGTTGATGCGTTCGGTCGCGTGCTGACGAATAAACCGGAGCGCGGTGGCGACGCGCGAATCGTCGACGGAAACGATGTCGGTGGATTGCCGCTCCACCACGCGCACAGGCTGCATGTAGTGCGTGTCGGGTTCCGGTCGCTCGCCGCGCATCATGCGCGAGAGCAGCGCGGCCGCCTCGTAGCCGGTGCGGCGCGCGTTGGGCTGCACGCTGCTGAGCGGCGGATTGCAGAGGTCGCAGAGGACCTCGTCATTGTCGACGCCGAGCACGGCGACTTCGTCGGGCACGGGAATCTCGGCGAGCTGACACGCCTCGAGCACTTGCTGCGCGCGGCCATCGAAACACGCGAAAAGTCCGATCGGTTTCGGCAACTTGCGCAGCCACGCGGCCAGCGCGCGGATGTCGGCATCGGAACCGGGCTGGGCGCGCGTGCCGGGAAACGTGCGCACGGAGCGACCCTCCTCGGCGAGCACGGCTTTGAAGGATTGCTCGCGTTCGCGCGACCAGAGAAAGCGGCGGTCGCCGCAATACGCGAAGTGCGCGAAACCTTTTTGCGCGAGATGCTCGGCCGCGCTGCGCGCGACAGTCGCGTTGTCGATGCTCACGCGAGGAAACTCGGACGCGAAACGCTCCGCGCTGACATCGATCACCGGCAGGCGCGTGCGCCGCAGTGCCGAGGCGATCGCGGGCGAATCGACGCGTGCGATGATGCCGTCGCCCTGCCAGTCGTGCAGCCACGCCGGCAGCGGCGCGCGGCGCGCCTGTTCGGTGAGGCGGATCGCCCAGCGCTCGCCTTCGCGCATCCAGTCGCGCACGCCGTAGAGCAGATCGCGACCGTAGCGATTGGAGGTCTCGATGAGCAGAGCGACCTTGCGCGGCGTTTTCGCGTTCATGAAGAGGTTTTCGGCGGCGGCGAGAGCGATGCCCTGGCGGGCCCCCGGGAAGCCAGCACGGCGGTGTGTTAAAAATCAAAAGAAATTTGTGCTTCTTTCTTTTGGCCATTTTCGCGGCGACGCCTCAGGGTCCGTGGCTTCCCCCACCCCGCGTTGAGTTCCCCCTCAATCCTTTCTCCTATGAAGACCTCCAAGAAGTCTCACTTCGCGGTGCCGACGATTCAGTTCGAAGGCGCTGGCTCCGACAATCCGCTGGCTTTCCGCCACTACAACCCCGATGAGGTGATCGATGGCCGGACGTTGTCCGAGCACATGCGCTTCTCGATCGCCTACTGGCACGCGTTCCGCGGCACGGGTTCCGACCCGTTCGGCCCCGGCACGATCGTGCGTCCGTGGGAAAGCGGCAAGGATCCCGTCTCCGTCGCGAAGATCCGCATGGATGCCGCGTTCGAGTTCTTCCAAAAAATCCGCGCTCCGTTCTGGTGCTTCCACGATCGCGACATCGCGCCCGAGGGCCGCACGCTCGCCGAGTCGAACAAGTTCCTCGACCAGATCGTCGCCCACGCCAAGCAGCTGCAGAAAGCCACCGGCATCAAGCTCCTCTGGGGCACGGCCAATCTCTTCTCCAACCCGCGCTACATGGCCGGTGCGGCGACGAATCCCGACGCCCACGTGTTCGCCTACGCCGCGGCGCAGGTGAAGAAGGCGCTCGAAGTCACCAAGGAGCTCGGCGGTGAGAACTACGTCTTCTGGGGCGGTCGCGAAGGTTACGAGACGCTCCTCAACACCGACTTGAAGCGCGAACAGGCGCACCTGGCGGCGTTCATGCACATGGCGAACGACTACGCCAAGGAGATCGGCTTCACCGGCCAGTTCCTCATCGAGCCGAAGCCGAAGGAGCCGACCAAGCACCAATACGACTTCGACGTCGCCAGCGGCATCGCCTTCCTCCGCACGCACGGTCTGGCGAAGGTCTTCAAGTTCAACATCGAGACCAACCACGCCACGCTCGCGGGCCACACGTTCCAGCACGAGATCGAGGTCGCCGCGGCGGCCGGCATGCTCGGCTCGATCGACGCCAACGCCGGCGATCTGCTGCTCGGTTGGGACACCGACCAGTTCAACACCGACATCAAGGAGCTCACGCTGGCGATGGTTTCCATCCTGCGCGCGGGCGGCCTCGGCAGCGGTGGTTTCAACTTCGACGCCAAGCTCCGCCGTCAGTCGATCGACGTGGACGACCTGTTCCACGCGCACATCGGCGGCATGGATGCCTACGCCGCGGCCTTCAAGATCGCGCGCCGCATCCTCGCCGAAGGCAAGTTCGCGAAGTTCGTCAAGGAGCGCTACTCGTCGTTCGACACCGGCTACGGCAAGGACATCGAGAAGGGCAAGATCGGCCTCAAGCAGCTCGAGAAGCTCGTGCTCACGAAGCTCGGCGAGCCCAAGGCGAAGTCCGGCAAGCAGGAATACCTGGAGAACCTCCTCAACACGTATCTCCACGGCTAAGCCCGCCCGCAGACGCGCATGAACGCCGGAGAAAGCTATCATACGCAGCACTCGCCGTTCGGCGCGTTTGCGAGTTTCACCCTCGGACTGGTCGATTCCCCCGGCGGTTTCGGCCAGTCTCTTCGCGGTCCCGCGAAGCAAAATCTCTACGTCGGTTTTCGCGGAGCTGCGCACGCAGAGTGGCAGCTCCTTCCCTTTTTGACTCCGCCGAAGTCGCAGGAAGGCGCGTTCACGGGCGACACCACGGTCGTCCAGGCGCCGCGCGGCTTCAAAGCGCTCCGCCCTTCCGATTACGAGCGCACGCTCGGCTGGGCCAGCGACACATGGCGCGCGGACGAGGCGCGCTTCGGTTTTTCCCTCCTCACGCCGTTCGGCCAGGTGCCGGACCCGGCAAAACTTTCCAAGGCCGCGGCGCGCTTCCACCTCGCGCCCGCCATCACCGGCTGGATCGAATACGACAACCGCAAGGGCAAGAAGCCCGTCGAGTTGATGTTCGGCGTTGGCGCCGGCGACGACACCTTGCGGCCGCTCACCGACACGAGTGACGCGCTGCTCGGTTTTGCGCACGGCACGCACTTCGGCTACGCCACGGTGCCCGCGCGCGGTGTGACGATGCGACAGGGTTTCGATCTGATCGATCCGAAGTTCCGCGACTACCGCGGCCTGCACGTCATCGCCGGCGAAACCGGACTCGTGTTCACCGTGCCCGCGGGTCAGCGGAAACGTTTCCCGCTCGCACTCGGTTTTTACGCCGCTGGCACGATCACGAGCGGCATCACTGCAAGCTACGCCTACACGCGCGTGTTTACGGATCTCGAGGACGTGCTCACGCACGCGCTCGCCGAGCGGGAACGCTACGCCAAGGTCGCCGCTCTGCGTGATCGCGAACTCGCGCGCAGCAAGCTCAACGCCGACCAGCAGTTCCTCATCGCGCAGGCCACGCACAGTTACTACGGCAGCTCGCAGCTCCTCTGGCACAAGGGCCAGCCCCTCTGGGTGGTCAACGAGGGCGAATACCGCATGATGAACACCTTCGACCTGACGGTGGATCATGTCTTCTTCGAGCTCGCGTGGCACCCGTGGGCCGTGCGCAACGCCCTCGATCTTTTCGTCCGCCGTTACAGCTACACCGACCAGTGCGGGATTTCCTTCACGCACGACATGGGCGTGAACGATTTCTTCACCCCGGTCGGTCGCTCCTCCTATGAATGCGACGGCCTCGAGGGTTGCTTCTCGCACATGACGATGGAGCAGCTGCTCAACTGGGTGCTCACGGCCACGACCTACGCGGCGCACACCGGCGACATCGCGTGGCTCCGCGGAAAGAAACAAATCCTCCTCGCCTGTGCCGAGAGCATGCACCGCCGCGATCATGCCGATCCGCGGAAGCGCGACGGTATCATGAAGGTGGATACGTCTCGCGCCGCCGGCGGTTCCGAGATCACGACCTACGACAGCCTCGACGTGAGCCTCGGTCAGGCGCGCAACAACCTCTACCTCGCGGTCAAGACACTCGGCGCCTGGGTTCTCCTCGAGAAAACCTTCGCCCGCCTCGGCCTCAAAGCCGCCGCGCAGGATGCGCGCGACACTGCCGATCTCCTCGCGCGCACGATCACGACGAAGTTCGAGAGCGACACCGGTTTCTTCCCCGCCGTTTTCGAGAAGGGCAACCGCTCGCGCATTCTGCCCGCGGTCGAAGGTTTCGTTTACCCGCTCTTCCTCGGCTACACCGATGCGACCGACCTCAACGGCCGCTTCGCCCCGTTCTTCGCCCAGCTCCGCCAGCACATCTCGCAGGCGCTGCAACCCGGCATCTGTCTCGATGAAAAGAGCGGCGGCTGGAAGATGAGCAGCACCAGCACCAACACCTGGTTCAGCAAGATCGCGATCGCGCAGCACGTGATCCGCCAGCTCTTCCCCGAGGCGATGACCGAAGCCGCCGAGGCTGGCGACAAGGTCCACGCTGACTGGCAGCGCACGCCCGGCTGCGGCGAACACGCGATGTGCGACCAGATCCGCAGCGACACCGGTGTCGTGTGCGGCAGCCGTTATTATCCTCGCGGCGTCAGCGCTTATCTCTGGCTCAGCGAATAATCCCTTTCCCTCCCGTCGTGAACCGCGACGGAAGCGTTTCCCACTTCGGTTCACCTCAACGCCCCCAGCTCACCCCTCATGAGTGCTCCCCAACAAAAACTATCGTTCGTCGAGAAAGCAGGTTTCAGCTGCGGCGATGCCGCCGCGAACTTCGTTTTCATGTCGATGGTGCTGTTCCAGCTGAACTTCTACACCGACGTATTCGGTCTCAGCGCCAACGCCGCCGCCGCCATCCTGCTCTGGCCCCGCCTGTGGGACGCCGTGTTTGACCCGATCATGGGTGTGATCGCGGACCGCACGAAGACCCGCTGGGGCAAATTCCGCCCGTGGGTCCTCTGGACCTCCGTGCCATGGGCCGTCGTCATGATCCTCGCCTACACCACGCCGCAAGGCTGGAGCATGGGCATGATGATCGCGTGGGCCGGCATCACCAACACCGTGCTCATGACGCTCTACTCGATGAACAACATGCCCTACTCCGCTCTCGGCGGCGTGATGACGGGCGACCTCGACGAGCGCACGAAACTCAACGCCTACCGCTTCGTCTCCGCGAACATCGCGCAGTTCATCGTCGGCGGCTTCACGCTGCCGCTCGTTGCCAAGTTCGCGCAAGGCCACGACCGCGCGCACGGCTGGCAGATCACCATGGGCATCTGGGCGGTCGTCTGCCTCGTCCTTTTCCTCGTCACCTTCTTCACCACGAAGGAGCGCATCCAGCCCGTCGTCGAAACGAAGAGCAGCCCGAAGCAGGACTTCTCGGATCTGTTGAAAAACAGCCCCTGGCTCGCGCTCGTCGGCTACACGCTCTTCCACTTCGCGATGCTCACCTACCGCGGCGGAGCGCACTACAACTACTATCACCACTACGCCGACAAGGCCTCGATGTTCGACTTCCTTGAGACGCTCGGTCTCACCACCGCCAATCCCGAAAAAGGCGGCGGCATCCTCGATTTCCTCGGCTACATCGTCCACGGCACGCGCGACAGCCTCGCGAGCTCCAACGTCGCCGACGTTTACAACAGCATCGTCAACATGGTCGGCACCGGCACCACGATCATCGGCATCATGCTCTCGACCGGCCTGCCGAAACGCTTCGGCAAAAAGAACGTCGCGCTCGTCTGCTTCTCCCTCGCCGCGCTCAACGCCTTCGCGATGTATCTGCTGCCGCCGACCGCCACGTGGGCCATGGCCACGCTCGCGATCACCGGCTCCATCGTTTACGCGCCGACGTGCGCCGTCATGTGGGCCATGTATGCGGATGCCGCCGACTACTCCGAGTGGCAGACCGGCCGCCGCTTCACCGGCATGGTGTTCGCCACGATCGGTTTCGCGCTGAAGTCCGGCCTCGCGCTCGGCTCCGCCGCCTTCCTCTGGATCATGGTCTGGATCTGGGACTACGACACCAAGTTCCCGAAAGCGGAAAACGCGATCGCGGGCTACCGCGCTTCGAGTTCGATCATGGTCGGCCTGCTGTTCCTCGGCTGCGTCCTCTGCGTCGCCTTCTGCGGCCTGAACAAACGCAAGACCCTGCAGATCGCATCGGACCTCGCCGACCGCCGCCGCGCCGCCGGCATGGCCACGTAACGCGCTCAGCGACGAATCGAAATTACAAAGCCGGGGTCATCACGCCCCCGGCTTTTTTGTCGCAGGACGGGACGCTTCTCGCGCCACGTCGCACCCCTGTTCGCTTCATGTTGCACCCGTGTCTGCACCGAGTCGGGACAAAGTGCGGACACGGTCGCGGCTATGTCCGCACCGGGTCATGCCCATGTCCGCACCGGGTCGCGCCAAGGTGCGGATCGTGTCGGGACCAGGTTCGGACCGGATCGGGACCGACTTCACACTGCGCCGGGACTACGGCAGAAGCGAGACGTCGATCAGTGCGGTGCCTTTGCCTGACTTGGCTTTGGCGGTGACCACATAAGTGCCGGGCAACAACTCGAGGAGGAGAGCGGCGTCTTTGCTGCTCTTCGTGAGCTGCGGTTTCACCTTGAGGGATTTCTGGGCCTTCTTGAGCGCGGAGAGATTGCCGTTGGTCGTCCAGTTGTCGTTGTAAGCAATCAGCGTGCTCCCGCGATAAACGCTGATCTGCGGGTTGGCCAACACGCCGGAGACGCCCTTGGACGCGAGCGCCGGACCGAGACCGCGGATCAGGACCTTGCGCGGCGCTTTGCCTTCAATCACGAAGCCGAGTTGAAGCGTGGCGCTACCGGTGCCGCATTGCCCGCGCGCAGAGGTGCGAGTGAGGACCGTGGTGCCCTTGGCCTTGGACTTCGGTGTGGTGACCTTCAGGCTTTTGCTGGCAGCGGTCACACCACCAGGCGTGATAGCCAGCACGCGGTAATAGTAGGTTTTACCGCCTTTGACCGAGGTGTCCGTGTAGGAGGTGACTTTGCCTATATCCACGCGCTTGAGCGACGAGGTGAATTTGGAATTCGTGGACCGCTCGAGAATGTAGGTCGTGGCACCGGACGTAGCGGCCCAGGAGAGCTGCACCGCTTTAGGTGCGGCGACGACGCCGGAGAGCTTGGTGGGAGCGGAGCCGGGTTTCGCGAATGCTTTCAGGATCGCATTGTAGGCCGGCTTGGGCAGCGAATCGCGATCAAACACCAGCGGGTGATTGTAGCGTTCATTTGGCCAGGTGTTGAGCCACGAGCGTCCGTCGTGCAGGCCCCAGAAGGTCACGCGGGAGATCTTCTTGCGGTGCTTGCGGAAGAGGTCGAACAACTGCCCGTAGAGTTCCGCCTGCTTCTTCGCGTCGGCGGCGGACAGCGGCTTGGCCTCAGTGCTGCTCGGCCCATTACCCTGCTGGTCCAGATCGGCGCCGCCGAAATCGCGCGGCAGCATGTCGATATCGAGCTCGGTGATCGCGACTTTCAGGCCGAGTTCGGAGTATGCGATGATGGAGTCTTCGATGTCTTTCAGCGGCAGGTAGTCGCGCGTCCAGTGACCTTGGATGCCGACGGAATGGATGGGCACCTTGGCCTGGATGAGTTTCTTGAGGAGCTTGATGGTCTTCTCCCGTTTCGCCGGGCTCTCGATGCCGTAGTCGTTATACTGCAGCTCGGCCTTGGGATCAGCTTTGGCCGCGGCTTTGAAAGCTTCGGCGATGTAATCTTCGCCTACGATCTCGAGCCATTTCGTGGGGCGAAGATATTCACCGGGATTGTCCGAGATGGCTTCGTTGACGACATCCCAACCGGCAAGGCGGCCCTTGTAGCGGCCCGCGACTTTGGCGATGTGGGCCTTGAGGCGATTGAGGGCGACCTTCTTCGAGGCCTGTTTGTTGCCGTCCCTAAAAACCAGTCGGGAGTTTGTTGGTGCCAGACGAGGGTGTGCCCGTAAACGGGAACGCCGCGCTTCTTCGCGTAATCAACCAACGCGTCGGCCATCTCGAAGGTCCACTTGCCTTCCTGCGGCTGCACGGATTCCGGCTTCATGCAGTTTTCCGGCGTGAGTTGGTTGAACTCACGCTCGAGGAGTTTGCGCTCGGCCGTGGAGTAATCCTTCGGCACGGTGCCGCCGAGCGCGACACCGACGAGGAAATCTCCGCGATGCGCTTCGGCGAGCGACGAAGCACCCGCGGAAGCGACGAGAGCGAGAAATGAAACTGAAAGGATGACGGGTTTCATCATCCGAAGTTTACCTCTGCGCGGCTTTGAGGATCGCTTCGTAGGCGGCGCGTTTGGGCTTCGCGTCGCGGTCGAAGATAAGCGGATGATTGTAGCGCACGGTCGGCCATCCGTTCAGCCAGGAGCGACCGTCGTGCGGTCCCCAGAAGGTCACGCGCGTGACGACGTCGCGGTGCTTGCGCAGAATTTCGAAGAGTTTGCCGTAGAGTTCGGCCTGACGCTGCTCGGCTTCGGGCGACATCGGTTTCGCTTCAGTCATCGCGGCGAGTCTCTCCTGCTGATCGAGATCGGCGCCGGTGCCAGTGCGCGGCATAACGTCGATGTCGAGTTCGGTAATCGAAACCTTCAGCCCGAGGGCGGAGAACTCACGAATCGCGATGTCGATCTCTTCGAGCGGCATGTAATCGAGGCTCCAGTGGCCCTGGATACCCACGGAGTGCACGGGCACGCCGTCCGCGAGGAGTTGCTTGAGGAGTTTGAGCGTCTTCTCGCGCTTCGCGGGGCCTTCGATGCTGTAGTCGTTATACTGCAGTTCCGCGTCAGGATCGGCCTCGTGCGCGAAACGGAAGGCGTGGGCGATGTAGTCTTCGCCGATCGTGGCGAGCCAGCCGGTGGGGCGCAGATATTCGCCCTCTTTGTCGGAGATGGCTTCGTTCACAACATCCCAGCCGACGACCTTGCCGCGGTAGCGGCCGGCGACGGTGTGGATGTGCGTGCGCAGGCGCTCGAGCGAGAGTTCACGCGAGGCAGGTTTGTCGCCGTCCAAGTGAAACCACTTGGGGCTTTGCTGGTGCCAGACGAGCGTGTGGCCGTAAACCGGCACGCGATTTTTCTTCGCGAAGGCGATGAGTGCGTCGGCCTGCTCGAACTGCCACTTGCCTTCCTGCGGCTGCACGTTGGCCGGCTTCATGGAGTTTTCCGGCGTGTAGGTGTTGAACTCGCGTTTGATCATCGCGAGCTCCGCCTTGTTGTAGTCCGTGGGCAGCGTGCCGCCGAGCGCAGCACCAATCAGAAAATCTTTGCGATAAACCTTGGCCAACGTCGGCGCGGCTTGGGCGACGACCGTGGTCGCAAGGAGGGACGCGATCAGGAGGGTAGCTTTCATCATGGGGAAAAGAAATCGGAAATAAACGCGGCAGGGGTGCCAAACCGGCGAGACGCACGCGCTCAAGAATCGTTGCCAACAATAGACGTGTATCGCTGTCTTCCCGTCATCCCCATGAAGCTGTTTTCGATGTTGTTGGTCGGGCTGACGCTGCTGTGGTCGGGCTGCTCCACCGCGAGCACGATGAAAAATCCGCGCGCTGATTTTTCTAAGGTGAAACGTGTCTACGTGGAGCACCGGCTGGCGGACGACCACCGGCTCGATCGCATCATGGTCGCCGAGTTGCAGCGACTCGGCCGCGAAGCGTCATCGGGACCAATGACGATGATGCCTGACGGCGTGGACGCGGTGATCACCTACAGCGACGAATGGGCGTGGGATTTTAAGTCGTATCTGACGTTCGTCTCGATCCAAGTGCGCGATTATCGCCGCGACGTGACGATCGGCCAGGGCATGAGCCGGCACGCCTCACCGTTCAAGAAGACGCCGGAGCAGATGATCCGTCAGATCATCGAGCCGCTTTTCAAGTGAGCGCGGCGGCGCGCGAGCGCCTCAGCGCGCCACCATGAAGCCGAGTCGGAGCTGGTCGGAGAAGCGCTCGTCGTAGCTGCGCAGGCTTTCGCCGTATCCAGTAAACCACTTCACGAAAATGTAGCCGCCGAGCGCGGGCGAGAAGCCGGGCGTGCGATTGAGCGGCCAGCTCAGATCGAGCTCGAGACTACCTGCGCCAAACTGCGAACCGCTGCCGGGGCGCCACAGCGCGGAGAGTTGCGCGCCTCGGTCCTGCCCGAACCGGAAGAGCACTTCGCCGTAACCACGATAGCGCGTGAGGTCGCTGTTCTCCGATTTTTCGAGATAACCCACGACGCGCGGCGCGAGCAGCACCTTCCAATCGCGACCGAAATTCCAGCCGACGAGCGGCGTGAAATAGACCGTGTTGAGGCTGCGCGACATGGGCTCGGACTGGCCGTTGGATTCATGTTGCACGCCCATCTGAAGTCCGAGGCGGCTGAGCCATTCGGGTTTCCAGCCGAAGTCGTCGCGCAGGTAGAAAACGGTGGGTTTGTAGCTCGTGTCGTAGAACGGCTTCGACAGCGAATCGAGGTCCCACAGCGACGTTTGCGTGTAAGCAAAGTAGAGATCGCGCCACCACTCGTGCACGTTGCCCGTGGCGGCGAAGGGGCGGAACTTGAAGCTGAACTGGAACTTCGCGTTCTTCCCGTCGCGCGTGCCGGCGGCGAAATAGATCGGTTCGTAAACGGAGATGTAGCGGCGAAGCTCCTCGCGCTCGTTCGCGAGATCGAGCGTGCCGCCCGCGGCGGGAGTCGTGGGCGGAGGCACGTCGGCGGGTTGATCCGGCGCAGGCGTTTCGGCGCCGCTGGTCGTCGCGACATCCGGGGCCGACGGATTGACAGAGAACATCACGATGTTGGAGCGCGGATCATCGAGTCGCAGTGAAACGACGCCTCGTGCGCTGGCCGGCACCGGAAGATCGATCTCCACCACGGCGAAATTCATCGGACTGACCTGCAAGCCGCGACGTTCGCCACCAACCACGCGAGCGGACACGACCGTGACGTCTTTTCCGCTCGCGAGCGTCGCGCGCAACTCGGCCGGCAGATCGTAGGTGGCGGCCGCAGCGACGGGGTTGTTGAGGTAAAGTTTCAGGCGCACCTGAGACCCCGCCGCGATCGGCTCGGCGGGCGGCGTCAGCAACGCGTCGGACTGCGCACGAAGCGCGAGCGGCAGCAGGATCAGCCCGAGCAGCAGGAACAGAGCGCGTGGTTTCATGGCGGCAGAAAGCGGGAAGGCGGTGGGCATTGGCAACTCCACTGTGAACGCGAAACGCGGCGTGAGTTCAGATTGAGCGTTGCCGGAAACCTCACACGAGGCACGATCCCCACCCGCATGAGCTCGCCGTCCGCCCTCAACTCCGGAGCCGCGCCGCTCCCGATTCCGTCGCACGCGACGTTCCTTGGACACCCTCGGCCGCTGTTTACGCTGTTCTTCGCGGAAATGTGGGAACGATTTTCGTTCTATGGCATGCGCGCGTTGCTCGTGTTGTTCATGACGCTGCCGATCGCGCAAGCCGGTCTCGGCATCTCGGCCGAGCGCGCGGCGATCATCTACGGCACCTACACGATGTCGGTTTACATGATGTCGATCCCCGGGGGCGCGATCGCGGACAATCTGCTCGGCTCGCGTCTTTCGGTGCTCGTGGGTGGAATCATCATCGCGGCGGGTCACTTCAGCATGGCGTTTCCCACCGAGGAAATGTTCTTCCTCGGACTTTTCCTCGTCGTGATCGGCACCGGCCTGCTCAAGCCGAACATCAGCGCGATGGTCGGCCAGCTCTACGCCGAAGGCGACACGCGCCGCGACGCGGGCTTCTCGATCTTCTACATGGGCATCAACATCGGCGCATTTCTGGCGCCGTTCGTGACCGGCACGCTCGCCCAACACTCGGCCTTCAAGCGGCTGCTCGCCGAGTGGGGCTTCAATCCCGATCACAGCTGGCATTGGGGATTTGCGGCGGCCGGCGTGGGCATGCTGCTCGGCGTCATCGTCTTTATTGTATTCGGAAAAGGACTACGTGAGGTCGGCCCCCCACCCGCGCGCGTGCCCGGCGCGTGGCGCAACACGGCGCTCACGATCGGCGGCACGGCAGCGCTGTGGGCGTTTGTCGCGCTGTCGGACCGGCCCGGCTTCACCTGGCTGCGCTCGGTTTACCTGCTCGGACCGGTCGCACTGATGCTCGCGTATGGCTATCGCAAGGATCTCGAACTGCGAAGGCTCGGCGCGGTGTTTTACTTCTTCATCGGTGCGCTGGTGTTCTGGGCGATCTACGAACAAGCGGGAAGCTCGCTCACGTTGTTCGCGGATCGTTTCACGCAGGAGACGTTTCTCGGGATCGAGTTTCCGTCGTCATGGTATCAATCGGCCTCGCCGGCGTTCGTGATCCTGCTCGCGATCCTCTTCAGCGTGCTCTGGACGAAGCTGGGCAACCGGCAGCCATCGAGCCCGATGAAATTCACGCTCGGACTCTTCGCCCTGGGCGTCTCGTTCGTCGTCATGATTCCCGCCGCGCGGCTCGCCGCGGAAGGCCGCGTGAGCCCTGGCTGGCTGCTCGCGATGTATTTTCTCCAAGTGGTCGGCGAGATGTGCCTGAGCCCCGTCGGCCTGAGCACGTTCACCAAACTTTCGCCGCCGCGCTTCGTGGGCCTGATGCTCGGCGTGTGGTTCCTCGCTGCGGCGTTCGGCAACAAACTCGCCGGCGTGCTCGCGAGCGCGTTCGGCGAAGGCGATGCGAGCAACCTCGACGCATTCTTCAGTCAGCAGGCGATCGGCGTGTTCGTGATCGCGGGCATCTTCCTGGTGCTCGTGCCGTGGGTGAAACGCCGCATGGGCGGCGTGCTCTGAGCGCGACGCGCTTCGTCAGGCAAACGGAGCGCGCGAGCCGGCGTCGCTCGCCCGCGCGTTGCGGAAGCTCCGCGTTCCCAACAGCAGGCGGGCCGCGCCCACGCGCATATCTTTGAGCGCACGCCAGACGGCGAGCGCGTCACGCAGATCGCGTCCGAGTTTCCGGCGCGCCGGCCAAAGCACCCATGCGAGCGGACTGATCGCGACACAGAACAAGCGCGCGAGACGGAAGAGCCGCGCCTGTTCCGCCGGCAGCGGTCCCGTTTCCATATACGCGCGGATCGCGGCCTTCATCGTGCCCGCGAAACGCGTCTCGAGTCCACCAAGTGACTGGAGATACAAAATGAAATCGCGCGTGCGGCACTGCGCCGGCGACATCTCAGCGCCCGGGTCTTCCTCGAAATCGATAAAGCCGAGTGCGCCCGGGTGACCGACGATGTTTCGCGCCAGCGGAAAACCGTGCCACCCGCCCGCCGCGTGCAGCTTGCGCAGCGCCGACGCACCCGCCTGGGCGAGCGCAATCACCTCGCTGCGCGTGCGCGCCGCGAGCAGACGCTGCTCGAGCGACAAACCGAGGTCGCTCAACAACAGCCAGTCCGGGCCGCGCAAAACCACCTCGGGGACCGCCGCCCCTTTCTTGCGCAATCGCTCGATGATTCGCGCTTCGCGATGCAGAGCGCCACGCGCATCGACGACCGCGGTGAAGCTCAGGAGCTTCGGCCACGGCAGGATCGCGGCGAGCGAGCGCTGCAATCGATGCCCCCAACCCAGACGGGCGGACGCGGCTCGCTTCAGCCAATAGATACGACCGTCCAACCGGAGTGGAGTCACCCGTTGGTGGGTCGTTCTAAGCGTGTTTTCGATAAGTTGATCTAGGTAGCTGCTCGGTGTGCTGGTGCTCATCGGTGGTCACGGCTGCAGGCCACAGGTCAGGATGGCGGCAGCCACAATGGGCACCTCATTTGCACACATTGGGCATTTTCACACAAGTTCGCTGTCACGTCATAAGTCTGGATAACCGGCCCATGCGAAGACCGCGCTCCCCCGGCCAGAGCGCATTCTCGACTCTGCCGCGCACTCTCGTCACGTTGCACCCATGTCCACACGTGCGTGGTTTCCCACCTACATTTACTGCGAACCGCTGCAGAAGAGCGGCCTCGCCCGACTCAATAGCGACCTCGCGGCCGAGTGCCGCCAGCTGCGCGAGTTCGATACGGCGGGCCGGAAATGGTCGGCGAAAAACTACCCCGGCGGCTACACGAGCTACGCTTCGATGAACGAGCTCCACCGCTTCTCGAGTGCGTTTGCCGATCTCGAGAAAAAGCTCACGCGCCACGTGCGCGCCTTCGCCAAGGCGCTCTCGATGGACCTGCGTGGACGGCAGATTTTCATGACCGATTGCTGGGTGAACATCATGCCGCCGACCGCCGCGCACTCGCTGCACCTGCATCCGTTGTCGTTCATCAGCGGCACCTATTACGTCGCGACACCGAAAGGTTGCCCGGGCCTGAAGTTCGAGGATCCGCGTCTCGATCGTTTCATGGCCGCGCCGCCGAAACTCCCCGACACGCCCGAGCAGGATCGCGCTCACATCGTCTATCCCGCCGAGGCGGGCAACGTGATCCTCTTCGAAAGCTGGCTCCGCCATGAGGTGCCGGCCAATCGTGTCGAGGAGGAGCGGATCAGCATCAGCTTCAACTTCAACTGGAGTTGAGGAATCCGCCGGGGCGAGTTGGCTGAGGCATGCCGAGCCGACGCCTTTTCATCGCGCTACCGCTGCCGGAACCCATCCGGGCTGAAATCGAGACGCTGCTGTCGCCGCGTCTGCCCGACGTGGGCTGGACACGGCCGGAGCAACTGCATCTCACGCTGCGTTTCCTCGGCGATGTCGATTCGGCGCGTATCGAAGAACTGGAGACAGCACTCGCGCGCGTGCGCGTGGAGCCGTTCGTGCTGCCGGTGGAGGGCGTGGGCGCGTTTCCGCCGGATCGTCCGCCGCGCGTGCTGTGGGTCGGCGTCGGCCGCGGCCATCCGCGTCTGCATCAACTCCGCCAGCGCATCGACGACACGATTCTGCAGGCGGGATTTCCGCTGGACGTGAAAACGTTCTCGCCGCACGTCACGCTCGGCCGCTGTGAACCGCCGGGCGGTCACGAGGTGCGCCGCTGGCTCGAACAGCATCGCGAGTTTGCGGCGGCGCCGTTTCGGGTGAGTGCGTTCGAACTCTTCGCGAGCGAACTGCGGCCTGCCGGCGCGGTGCACACATCGCTGCGGCGCTTTTCGCTGACCGACGAAGCAAATCCCGCTTCTCCGTGATCGTCATCCGCCGACTCGTCGATCGCCGCCGCGCTTACACCGGGATTTTTCTGCCCGGTGAGCCGCCGCGCATCTTTCCCACGACCGATCACGAGCACGCCCGCATTCTCGAGATCTACAAACAGGACCGCGCGCATCCCGGCATCGTAAACGATTTCACCGACTACGCGCTTGGGCGCGATGTGCTGCTTCCGGCAAAAGAAAACCCGCCGCAGGCGAGGCCGCGGCGGGGCGAGAGTTCCTGACGGGGGAAAACGATTCTCAATGACACCCGCGATGCCCGTGGTGGTGATGGTGGTGCCGTCCGTGTCCGCACGATCCCGCCACTACGACGACCTTCGGCGCAGGTGCACACGCCACGACGCGCCTCACGGGGCGATGCGGGTGTTTCACCACCACCACCGGAGCCGGGCGGGTCACGACAACAGTGCGATGCGAGCGCGGCTGATCGATCGTCGCACCGACCACGGCTCCCACCGCACCGCCGATCACGGCACCTTCCGCCCAACGATCACCATGGTGCCCACCGATGATGGCACCGGCGGCCGCGCCGATCACTGCGTCACGCACGATGCGGGAGTTATCCGTCCTGGCGAAAGCCGGCGAAACACCCGCGAGAAGAACCAGAAGCGTCAGTGTGGGGATTTTCATGACGCCCGGTGAGACGCCGGAGCCCACGACAGGTTTACACGAAATCACTTTCGAGAACTCAGCGTCGCATTGGCCGCTGATGTAGCGCGCTTTGCGACATGTTTTTGTGCAACGCGATCAGCGCATCCGCACAAAAAACCACAGCGCGAGCAGGATCATGCCTCCGTTTGGCAGCCAGGCCGCGGTCTGCGGAGAGAGCAGATGCTTCGTGGCGAGCGCCGACGCGGTGATCATGAACAGATAGTAGAGCACGAACAGGCCAAGCGACTTCGACACACCCACGACCGGATTCACGCGCACGCCCGCCATCGCGAACGGAATCGCGATCGCGATCACGATGAGCGGCCCCGCCGTGTCCGAGATCAACCGATGGTAACGCACCGCGTAGGGCGTGCCCTTGTCGTTGTTGCCGAGCGCAAAATAGTCCACGAGCCGCTGCAGTTGCGGCAGCGAGAGCGCGCTCGGTTTGCGGTCGATCAGCAGCATGAGCTTCGGATCCTCGCGAAACGTCGGCTCCACGCGTTGCTCGAACGGCACACTCGTCAACTGCTCGCCCGTCGCGGGATCAAACGTCAGCTCGCGGCCTCGCTCGAACACCCAGCCCTGCCTCACATCGAAATAAGCTTCGCTCGACAGAATACGCACGGTCTCCCGGCGCTGGTCGTCGAGGACCGAAACCGACACGCCATAGGCGCGGTTGGTGAACTGGCTGTAGCGGTTGAAAAACCACGTGCGCTTCGCCGCGGGATTGTCGAAGCCCACGCTGAATACCGCGCCCACGCGGTCGCGGCTCGCCGACTTCGCCTGCTGGCGAAAGGACAGCGCGTCGCGCCATTGCTGCGATTCCTCCACCGAGCGGGGCACGACGTCGGTGTTGAGCCAATAGGAAAGCCCGCACATCGCGAGGCCCATGACCCAGATCGGAGCGGTGATCCGTGCCAACCCCACCCCGGCCGCCCGCAGCGCCGTGAACTCGTTTGCGCGATGCAGTTTTCCGAGGACGAAGAGCAGCGAGACCAGAATCGAGAGCGGCAGCACGAGGGTGAGAAAACTCGGCACCGTGATCGCGACGTAGCGCACCACGTCGTTCAATCCGGCGCCCCACTCCCGCAGCATGCGAAAGTCGTCATACAGCACCTGGATAAACGACAGCCCGACCATCGCGCACAGCACGAGCAGCAGCATGCCCAGCCACTCTTTCAGCAAATGTCGGTCGAAGGTGTTCAACGCGGCCGAGCAAACGCCCGCAGGCGGAGAAGGCAAAACCCAAACCGCGCGACACGATTGCGGCCTCGGAGATGGCACACAGTTTGGTTGAAAACATGCTATAGCTGCCCTTGGCTCCGCGCCCAGTTTCCCGGGCCATTTCCTTTCGCAACTTCTGAAACCGATGACTCTTGCCTCTCGCCTGACCCGCCTTGCGTTTCCGCTGGTCGCCCTCGTCAGCGCCGCACTCGCGCAGGACACCATCAAGATCGGCGAATACGCGTCCCTCACCGGCAAGGAAGCGAGCCTCGGCCAATCCTCTCACCAAGGCACGATTCTCGCCGTCGAACGCATCAACGCCGCCGGCGGCGTGCTCGGCCGCAAGCTCGAGCTCATCACCGAGGACACGCAATCGAAGCCCGGAGAAAGCGGCACCGCCGTGCGCAAACTGATCTCGCGCGACAAGGTCGTCGCCATCCTCGGCGAAGTCGCTTCGAGCCGCTCACTCGAGGGCGCGCCGATCGCCCAGCGTTCGAAGGTGCCGATGATTTCCCCCGCCTCCACCAACCCGAAGGTGACCGAGATCGGTGACTACATTTTCCGCGTCTGCTTCATCGATCCGTTCCAAGGTCCGGTGATGGCCAAGTTCGCGCTCAACACGCTCAAGGTGAAACGCGTCGGCCTCATGGTCAGCTCTTCGTCCGCCTACTCGGTCGGCCTCGCGAAGTATTTCAAGGAAGCGTTCACCGCCGCCGGCGGCACGATCGTGATCGAGCAAAAATACCAGGAGGGCGACCGTGACTTCAAAGCCCAGCTCACCGCGATTCGCGCCGCGGGTGTCGAAGCGATTTTCAATCCCGGCTACTACAACGAAGGCGCTCTCATGGTGAAACAGGCCCGCGATCTCGGCATCACGGTGCCGATGTTCGGCGCGGACAGTTGGGAAGCCGAAGCGCTGATCCAGCTCGGCGGCAAGGCGATCGAGGGCGTTTTTCTCTGCTCGCACTACTCGCCGCAGGATCCATCGCCGCGCGTGCAGGAATTCGTCGACGCATACCGTCAGCGCTGGGGCGAGGGTTTCGCGCCCGACTCCAACGCTTCGCTCGGCTACGATTCCGTGCTCGTGCTGGCCGACGCCATCCGGCGCGCCGGCTCGACCGATCGCGCGGCCATTCGCGATGCGCTCGCCGCCACCAAGGATTTCGAAGCCGTCACCGGCACCATCACCATCGATCCCAGACGTGACGCTTCGAAGAGCGCGGTCATCATCACCGTGAAAGACGGCCGCTTCCAATACGTCGAAACGATCAATCCCTGAACCCATGAAATTCCTTCGCCCGTTCGCCGCCCTCCTGTTTTCCGCTCTCGTTGGCCTGACCGCGCAGGCGGCCTCTCCGATCAAGATCGGCGAATACGGCTCGCTCACCGGCAAGGAAGCCAGCTTCGGCCAGTCGTCGCACAAGGGCATCGTGCTCGCGTTCGAAGAACTCAACGCTGCGGGTGGCGCGCTCGGTTCGCCGCTGCAATTGGTCACTGAGGACAACCAGACGAAACCGGGCGAGTCCGCGACGGTCGCGAAGAAACTCATCACGCGCGACAAGGTCGTCGCGCTCCTCGGCGAAGTCGCTTCCGGCCGCTCGCTCGAAGCCGCTCCCGTCGCCCAAAAGGCTCGCGTGCCGATGGTCGCTCCCGCCGCGACCAACCCGAAAGTCACGCAAACGGGCAACTACGTTTTCCGCGTGTGCTTCATCGATCCGTTCCAAGGCACCGTCATGGCGAAGTTCGCCAAAGAGGACCTCAAGGCCACCAGGGTCGCCGTGCTCTCCAGCGTCTCCAACGCCTACAGCGTCGGCCTCGCGAAGTTCTTCCGGGAAACCTTCACCGCCGGTGGCGGCGAGATCGTCGCGGAGAAAAACTTCTCCGAAGGCGACAAGGACTTCCGCGCGCAGCTCACCGCCGTGAAAGCGTCCGGCGCCGAGGCGGTGTTCGTTCCCAGTTACTACACCGAAGCCGCGCTCATCGTGCGTCAGGCGCGCGAACTCGGCATCAATGTGCCCTTCTTCGGCGGCGACGGCTGGGAGGCTCCGCAGCTTCTCCAAATCGGCGGCGATGCGCTCGAAGGTTGCTACTACTCCACGCACTTCTCGCCGGAAAATCAGGATCCGACCGTCCAGCAGTTCGTCGCGAAATTCAAGGAGCGCTGGAATGGCGAGACGCCCGACGCTTTCGCCGCGCTGGGCTACGATGCCGCCTACGTGCTCGTCGACGCGATCAAGCGCGCCGGCTCCACCGAAGGCCCGAAACTCCGTGCCGCGCTCGCCGAGACCAAGGATTTCGCGGGCGTCACCGGTGTCACCACCATCGACAAGAACCGCGACGCCTCCAAGCCCGCCGCCATCCTCGCGATCAAAGGCGGCAAGCTCACCTTCCTGAAGACCGTCGCGCCCTGAGCGGCGCCAGTGCGCCGCGCTGAAGTTGAGAGTTGAGGGCTGAGAGTTGAGAGCCAAACCTGCGCCGCATGTTTAACTTCGAACGGCTCGACGTGTGGCAAAAGTCCGTCACTTACGCCCATCTCGTCTACAGCTTGTCTCGAAATTTTCCGGAAGATGAACGCTTCGGTCTGACCAACCAGATTCGACGGGCCGCGACATCAATTTCGTCAAACATCGCAGAGGGCTCAGCTCGACCAGCCGCGGACTACATCCGCTTCTTGGGATTCGCGGCTGGATCTTTGTATGAGACGGTGACCCAGGCTACTATTGCTCGGAACGAGGGCTTCCTCCCCAACCAGGATTTCGATCAGCTCCATTCGTCCGCCGAGGAAATTTCTCGAATGCTGAGTGGACTCAGCCGTTCCATCGGCGGCTGAATAGCTCTCAACTCTCAGCCCTCAACTCTCAACTTCGCGTCTCCCGCGTGACCGAATTTCTCCAGCAACTTCTGAACGGACTTTCCCTCGGGGCGGTCTATGCACTCATCGCGCTGGGTTACACGATGGTTTACGGCGTGCTGCGCTTCATCAACTTCGCGCACTCCGATGTGTTCATGGTCGGCGCCTTCATCGGTTACTACGCGGGCCGTCTCGTCCCCGAAGGCACGATCTGGGGCGGAATCGCCGTGCTGCTCACCGCGATGGTCGGCTGTTCGCTACTCGGCATGCGCATCGAGAAAACCGCCTATCGCCCGCTGCGCGAACCGATCGAGTTCAACCTCGTCACGATTCTTGCCGCGCTGATCGGCGGCGGCGCGGCGTTCTATCTCACGCGCGACGTCTTCCCCTCCGACTACGCGATCGCGCTGCGCATCATCTCGTGCTGGGCCGCGGCCGAGGCTGCCTCCTGGCTCGCTCGCCGCACGGGCCTCAAGATCGTCCTCCAGCGCACGCGCGGCGGCGCCCCCACGCTCAACGTCCTCATCACCGCGATCGGCGTGTCCTTGCTTCTTGAATACAGCGGCCAGCTCATCTTCGGCGCCGCTCCGCGCACGTTTCCCGCGATTTTCCCTTCGCTCAATTTCCACGTCGGCGGTCTCACGATCTCCACGAATCAGCTCTGCGTGATCGGTGTCGCGGCGTTTCTGCTCGTGGTGCTGCAGTTCATCGTTTTCCGCACGCGCATCGGCACGGCCATGCGCGCGGTCTCGATGAATCCCAAGGCCGCCGCGCTCATGGGCGTGAACAACGACGTCGTGATCGCCTTCACCTTCGCGCTCGGTTCGGCGCTCGCTGGCGCCGGCGGCATCCTTTACGCGGTCAACTACCCGTCGATCGATCCGCTCATGGGCGTCATGCCGGGTCTCAAGGCGTTCGTCGCCGCGATCCTCGGCGGCATCGGCAACATCCCGGGCGCTGCGCTCGGCGGACTGTTGCTCGGCACGGTTGAAACCTTCGTCGCGGGCAGCGAATGGTCCACTTACAAGGATGCGATCGCGTTCGCGATTCTCATCGTGATCCTGCTCTTCCGTCCGGCCGGCCTGCTCGGCCGCTTCACCATCGAGAAAGTGTGACGCGATGAAGCTCCCGACTCCTCACCTCTTTCTCCTCGCCGGTCTCGCCGTCGCTTTCGGCGTGTCGCATTTCTCCGAGCACATCGATCCGTATCACCTCGATGTGCTCACCGGCGTCGGCATCAACGTCATCCTGGCCGTCTCGCTGAATTTGGTGAACGGCTACACGGGTCAGTTCTCTCTCGGCCACGCGGGTTTCATGTCGGTCGGCGCTTATCTCGCCGCAGCCACGACGGTGATCTGGGGCCCCATGCTGCTGGGAGAAGACGGCGGCACGACGTTTCAGCAAGGTCTGCTCTTTCTCGGCGCGTTGCTCGGGGGCGGTTGCGCGGCCGCGCTCGCGGGACTCTTCGTCGGCGTCCCGTCGCTGCGACTCAAGGGCGACTATCTCGCGCTCGTCACGCTGGGCTTCGGCGAAATCATCCGCGTCATTTTCCAAAACGTGGAATCGCTCGGCGGCGCGCTCGGACTCAACGGCATCCCGCCCCACACCACGATTCTCTGGGTGCTCGTCTTCGTCGCGCTCACGATCTTCGTCGTCACGAGTCTCGTGAATTCGACCTACGGCCGCGGCTTTCTCGCCACGCGCGACGACGAGATCGCGGCCGAAGCCGTTGGACTCAACACCACGCGCTACAAGATCGTCGCGTTTGTCGTCGGTGCGTTTTTCGCCGGCATCGCGGGCGGCCTCTACGGCCACTTCAAGATGACGATCACGCCCACCGGCTTCGATTTCACCAAGAGCATCGAGCTCGTCGTCATGGTAATCCTCGGTGGCATGGGCAACACGCTCGGCGTCGTGCTCGCCGCAGTCATTCTCACGTTGTTGCCCGAGCTCCTGCGCCCGATCGCCGAGTATCGCATGGTGATCTACTCGGTGCTCCTGATCGTGCTCATGCTCGCCCGTCCGCAGGGCCTGCTCAACCTCCGCCTGCCGGGTTCCAAGAACTCCGCCAACTGACGCGATGTCGCCGCCGCTTCTCCAACTCGACAAAGCCACGATCCGCTTCGGTGGCCTCACCGCCGTCAACGCGGTGGATTTCGTCGTCGCCGAAGACGAACTCGTGGGCCTCATCGGCCCCAACGGCGCGGGCAAGACGACCGTCTTCAATCTCATCACCGGCGTCTATCGTCCCACCGAGGGCCGCGTGGCCTTCCGCGGTCGCGATCTTGCCGGACTTCGCGTCAACGAGATCGTCGGTCTCGGCATCGCGCGCACGTTTCAAAACATCCGCCTCTTCGGCTCGCTCACCGTCTTCGACAACGTCCGCGCCGCCTGCAATCTGCACCGCGACACGCACGCGCTGCACTCGCTGCTCCGCCTCGGCGCCTTCGCGAGCGACGAAGCCGCGATCACCCGCCGCGCCGAGGAGCTGCTTGAGATTTTCAATCTCCGCCGCTTCCGCGACTCGCTCGCGCGCAATCTCCCTTACGGCGAACAGCGCCGCCTCGAGATCGTCCGCTGCCTCGCGACGCAACCGAAGCTGCTCCTGCTCGACGAACCCGCCGCCGGCATGAACCCGACGGAGAAGACCGAGCTCGTCCGCCTGATTCAGCAAATCCAGAAGCAGTTCAAGCTCTCCATCCTCCTTGTCGAACACTCGATGAAGGTCGTGATGAGCTGCTGCCAGCGCATCGCCGTCCTCGATTACGGCGTGAAGATCGCCGAGGGCGATCCCGCCGCCATCCAGAGCGATCCGAAAGTCATCGAAGCCTACCTCGGCGAAGACCACCACAAGTCGCTTTCACATCACTGACGTGATTTTCGATTTTCGATCCTCGATTTTGGATTGGCCGCCACCCCACCGAAGAAAATCGAGAATCGGGAATCCAGATTCGAAAATTCAAATGCTAACGGTCTCCGAACTTTCCGTTTCCTATGGCGCGATCGCCGCGCTCTCGGGTGTCTCGTTTGAGATTCCCGCGGGCGCGATCGTCACGCTCGTCGGTGGCAACGGTGCCGGCAAGACCACCACGCTGCGCGCGATCTCCGGTCTCATTCCTTCGCGCGGCGGCAAGGTCACCTTTCAGGGCGAAGACATCACCACGCTCCCCGCCCATAAAATCGTCGCGCGCGGACTCTGCCATGTGCCCGAGGGACGCATGATCTTCGCCAATCTCACCGTCGACGAAAACCTCTCGATGGGCGCCTACCTGCAGCGCGACCAAGCTCTCATTGAGAAAAACCGCGACTACGTTTTCTCCATTTTCCCGCGCCTGAAGGAGCGCATCAAACAAACCGCCGGCACGCTCTCCGGCGGCGAACAACAGATGCTCGCGATCGGCCGCGCACTCATGGGCGATCCGAAATTCCTGATGCTCGACGAACCCTCGCTCGGCATCGCGCCGCGGCTCATCAGCACGATCTTTGAGAAGATCGTGGAGATTAACCGCAACCACGGCATCACGATCCTGCTGGTCGAACAAAACGCGAACCTCGCGCTCGAGGTCTCGTCCTACGCCTACGTGCTCGAGACCGGTCGCATCGTGATGCAGGGCGAGAGCAAACAGCTCCGCGCCGATCCGCGCCTCAAAGCCACCTACCTCGGCGGCTGACCCGCGCCAAAGTCCGTCCCGAGTCGGGACAAAGTGCGCACCGGGTCGCGCCCAGGTGCGGACACGGTCGAGCCATTGTCCGCAGCGTATCGAGCCGAAGTCCGAACACCGCCGCCGGCTCGTTCTCTTTCTCGTTCTCGAAACCGCGCACCCAATCGGGCGAGAACGATTGCTCAACCGCTCACGCCGAGCACCGCCATCACTCCGTCCGAAAACTCTCCGTTGCCACCACCGCGAACGGCACGACGCGAAACAGCTCCGCGACCAGCCACTCGTCCGCCGGCGGCACCTCGCGTTGCGCAAAGATGTTTTTCCACGGTCCAGGAATATTCGGCGGAAGCACGATCCGCGTGTCGTCCCACACGAGCCCGAGCGGCGGCGAACCAAGCCGGCTTGAGAGTCGCGGCACAACGACGACCACCACTTTGCTCGCCCACGCACGCGCAAACGCTGCGATCTGATCCCCAAAGCGGCCGCGCACTTCGAGCGGCAGGTAGTTTCCGTTCTGAAAAAGCTCCGCGTTCGCGCGGCGATATTGCAGCAGCGCGCGCGTGAGATGCAGCTTGATCGCGCCGTTGCGCCAGGTGCGCAGGAGCTCGGTCCAATCGACCCGCGTCCGCGCCACGAGCTTCTGGCGCTTCGTGTAGTTCACTTCGCGACGATTGTCGGGATCGACGAGGCTGAGGTCCCACAACTCGCTGCCCTGATAAAAGTCCGGCACGCCGGGCGACATCGTCTTCAGCACCACCTGCGAAAGCGAGTTAACCATCCCGAGCTGCGCCACACGCTGCGCCTGCACGCGAAAACTCGCGAGGAACTCGCGTCCGCTCTCCGCGCCGAGAAGGCCGTCGATGAAATGATCGCCAGCCGCGAGCCACGCTTCGTTGGGCTCCGTCCAGGTCGTGTTGCGCTTCGCTTCGTTGACAGCCTTCCGCAGGTGCTCGCGTATCCGTTTTTTGAATGCGTCGTTCGGATCCGAGTCGTCCGCCGGCCACGCGCCGATGAGCACCTGATAGAGCCGATACTCCTCGTTGGCGTCCGGCGCCTCGCGACCGTCCACCGTCGTCTTGTGACGGCGGTTCAGTTCACGCCACTCGCGCACCCAGTCCTCCCATTCGTGCGGGATCTCCGACAGCGCATACAGCCGCGCGCGCACGTCTTCGCCGAGTTTCGTGTCGTGCGTCGAAGTCGCGATCAATCCGTGCGGCGTCACCCGCAGCCGCTCGATGTTGGATTCGTGGAACTGCGCCACGCTCGCGCCGAAGCGCATGGGATTTCCGCCCACTTCGTTGAGCGCGATGAAGCGGCTGTGTGCGTAAAACGCCGTGTCCTCGACCGACTTCGCCATGATCGCTCCGGTGTATTGCTGAAACTCGAGCACCCAGTTCGCGAGCGTCTCGCGCACTTCCGCGGGCGCTTTCGCCGGCGGATAGACGCCGGTGATCACATCACGCACGAGTTCGAACGGTTCGGCGCCGAGACGATGGTGACGCGAGATCGCAAGCGCTGCGGCGCGTTCGACCACGCCACGGTCGCGATCGTTCATCCCCGGGAGCTCGCGTCGATACGTGCGATAGACGCTGTGCGCCGCCATCATCTCCCGCACGGCGACGGTGACTTCGTTGCGCGTGAGATCGCGCCAGTTCGGATCGCCCTGCAGCACGTCGGCCAGAAGTCCGCCAAGCCGCAGCACGGCGTTGGCGAACATCTCGTCGAGGATGATTTTCTTCTGTTCGAAAACGAGTTCGTCGAACGACGCACGCTCGTCACAGAAGTCGCGATAGAGCTGGTCGAACCAACGCTCCGAACGCGAATCGACAAAGAGTCCCGCGAGGTGCTCGACAAATTCGTAACCCGTCGTGCCGTGACACGCCCATTCGGTCGGCAGCGGTTCGCCCGAACCGAGGATTTTTTCGACGACGACGAAGAACGGCTCGGCGCGTTTCAATTCGTCGGCGGCGAGGCGCTGCAGGCGATCGAGGTATTCCTTTGGCAATCGCAGCCCGTCCACGTGATCGATGCGCAAGCCCGTGACCGCGCCCTCACGAATCAACCGTCGCAGCAGCGCATGCGTTTCTTCGAAAACTTCGGGCAGCTCCATCCGCAGACCGATGAGCGTGTCGATCGCGAAGAAGCGACGGTAGTTCGTCTCGTGCACGCCGGCCTTCCAAAACGCGAGGCGGTAGTGCTGGTCTTCGAGAATGTCGTTGAGCGCGTCGTAGCTCGGATTGCGGCGCCCGGTGCCGTTGATGTCGTCGAGCAGCGCGTCGAGTTGCGCGCGAAGATCGGGTCGCGATTCCAACAGCGCCGCGATACGCCTCCGGATGTCGCGCAGCCGCGCCGTGCGCGAGCGCGCGGTGGCGGCGTCTTCGAGCGCATCGGGACGCGGGAGCTGTTCGAGCGCGCGCAGGATGTCCGCCAACCGGTCCGCGGTCTCGCCGCGCACTTCGAGTTTTCCGAGCAGCGCCGCGTAGCTCCGCGGCCGCAGCGGGAAACGCATGTCGTAATACGCGGCCTGAAAATGTTCGTCCTGATAAACCAGCGAAAGCTTTCCCGCCGATACGACGCGGCCGTAGTGATCCTCAAGCGTCGGCACGAGCACGCGCGGCGTATCACTGGAACCGATACCTCGCCAATCGATGTCGAAGAAGCGCGCGTAGGGGGAGTGGTAGCCGTTCTCCAGCACTTCACGCCACCACTCGTTGAAGAGCCCCGGTCCGTTGATGCCCATGTGATTCGGCACGAAATCCAGCAGCAGCCCCATGTCGCGGCCGCGCAGTTGCTCATGCAACTCGCCGAGCGCCTCGCGTCCGCCGAGCTCGGGATCGATCCGGCGGTAGTCGTTGACGTCGTAACCGTGCGTGCTGCCCGGCGTGGAGAGGAAGATGGGCGAGCAATAGAGATCGGAAATCCCAAGCGTCGCGAGATACGGCAGCAGATCGCGGACGGTGCCGAACGGAAACTCGCGCCGGAGTTGAAACCGATACGTGGCGACGGGAATACGCGTGGCGTTGGTGAGTCCCATGTCAGGAAGCGGTTTCGCAACTCACCGCACGCAGCAGCACCGTCGCGGCCGTCGGCAGCTCCAGGGTCTCGACCCGTCCCTGCGCGGCGCCGGTCTCGCGACTGTCGAGCACGACCTGCCACACCATTCCGGATGGCGGACGCAGCGCTTCTTTCTCAGAAAAATCCACGCGGGCCTCGCCCCACAAGGAGCACACGAGCAGCACCGGCGCTTTCTCGCCCGCATTGAAGCGCAACGCCACCGCGCGGTTAAGCGCGGCAACGCTCCAGCGATCACGATGCACGCCGCCATCGCCGAGCAGTTCTGCGCGCAACGCAAAACAACACCGGTAGAACGCGAGCACGGACGCGTGCTCCGGTTTCTCGAGTTCCGACCAATCGAGCTTCGAGCGCGTGAATGTTTCGAGCGCCTGTGGATCCGGCACGTCCTCCGGTCGCAGCGAGGCGTTCATGCCCACTTCGGCGAACTCGCGCTTGCGTCCCTCCGACACCGCACGCCCGAGATCGCCGCCGTGCTCGGTGAAATACTGGAACGGCGAACCGGCCGCCCACTCCTGCCCCATGAAGAGCATCGGCGGATACGGGCTGAGACACAGCAACGCCGACGCCGCGAGAAACACGTCGCGGGAGACCAGATGCTCGAGGCGCTCGCCCTGCGCGCGGTTGCCGACCTGATCGTGATTCTCGATGCAGAAAACAAACGAGCGCGTCGGCAGGTGCCCGCACGGACTGCCTCGCGCGCGCCCTTTCCACGAGGCAAACGGCTGGCCCGTGTAAAACCATCCGGAGGTGAGCGTCCGGGCCAACTCCTCGGGCGTGCCGCGGTAACCCGCAAAATAGCCCTCACGAATCCCGGTGAGCGCGACGCGAACCTCGTGGTGAAAATCGTCGGCCCACGCCGCATCGAGTCCGGCGCCGGCGCCTTTCGCATCGCAAAGAATCTCGGTGGTATTGCGCTCGTCCTCGGCAATCAGGAACGCTCCGCGCGCATGCGCCACGTCGGCGATCGCGCTCAGTAGGTGTTTTTCGGATACGTCGAGAATCGCGTGCGTCGCATCGAGGCGAAGCCCGTCGAAGCGAAACTCGTCGAGCCAGTAGGCGGCGTTGGAGAGGAAAAACTCGCGCACCGGCCGGCTGTCGCGACCCGCGAGATGAAACGCCTGGCCCCACGGCGTGTGGCGGTCGGCATCGAAATACTCCTTCGCGTAAGCGCCCAGATAATTTCCATCCGGCCCGAGGTGGTTGTAAACCACATCGAGAATCACCGCGAGCCCGCGCACGTGCGCCGCATCGACGAGCGCGCGCAAATCATCGGGCCGACCGTAGCAGCGCGCCGGTGCGAAGAGCGTCACGCCATCGTAACCCCAGTTTCGCCCACCCGGAAAATCCGCCACCGGCATCAGCTCGATCGCGCCGACGCCGAGCGAGGCGATGTGGTCGAGTCGCTCGATCGCGGCGCGAAACGTGCCCTCCGGCGTAAACGTGCCCACGTGCAATTCGTAGATCGCCTGCCCGCTCCACGCGGGGCGTTTCCATGTGGTGCTTTGCCACGCATACGCGCGGTGATCGATCACCTCCGAAGGACCGTGCACGCCCTCCGGCTGAAAACGCGACGCCGGATCGGGAAACTCGGCGCCGTCCGGCCGCACGAATTTATACCGGTCACCCGCGCGCCCGTCCGGATCATGGAGCGCGAAGTAGCCGCGCTCCCTCGCCTCCATCGGCAGCACGATGTCTTTGCCGCTCTCGCGCCGCCACACGCGAACGCTGAGGTGCCCGTGGTCGGGCGCCCAGACCACGTAGGTCACCCCGCCATCGTCCGCGACAGGACCGGGCAACAAGGAACCGAGCGCGAAGGATTTTTCAGAAACAGCAGGCGACATGGAGGAAAAGTGCGACGAGGGCGGTGCATAGTTGAATTCCGCCTTGGCTGGTTCCGATCGTAGCCGCCGCGCCGGGTGCCGCCTGAGTCACGCGCGCGGAACTTCACCGCATCGGCGCTACGCGTCGCGCCGGATGGTGCCCGGGCTAGCCGCGCAAAAAACGCCCTGCCGGCCCTCTTGATTTTTCCCGCAACCTGCTAAACTAGCCGGCTCTTTTTACTTCATTATGTCCACCGAAACTCCGCAGAAATTCGAGTTCCAAGCCGAGATCAAGCAGCTGCTCGATATCGTCATCCACTCGCTCTACACGGAGAAGGAAATCTTCGTGCGTGAGCTCGTCTCCAACGCGTCCGACGCCTTGGAAAAGCTGCGCCACACGCAGCTCACCGAGAAGGAGATCTTCGACGACAAGCTCGACCTCGAGATCAACGTCACCACCGACGACAAGGCGAAGACGATCACGATCCAGGACTTCGGCATCGGCATGTCGCGCGAGGAACTCGTGAAATACCTCGGCACGATCGCGCACTCCGGCTCCAAGCAGTTCCTGAAAGCGCTCGGCGAAGGCGGCCAGAAAAACGCCAACCTCATCGGCCAGTTCGGCGTGGGTTTCTACTCCGCTTTCATGGTCGCGAAGGCCGTGAAGGTTTACTCGCGCTCGTGGCGCAAGGACGAGCCCGGCCACGTGTGGATCAGCGATGGTTCCGGCAGCTACCAGATCGAGCCGAGCGAAGGCGAACGCCGCGGCACCAAGATCGTCATCGAGCTGAAGGACGACGCCAGCGACTTCGCGCAGGACGGCACGGTGAAGGAGATCCTCGAGCGCTACAGCGCGTTCGTTTCGTTCCCGATCAATCTCAACGGCAAGCGCGTCAACACCGTCCAGGCCCTCTGGCTGCGCAACAAGAACGAGATCAAGGACGAGGAATACACCGAGTTCTACAAGTTCCAGGCCCACGCCTACGACGAGCCCCGCCTGCGCCTGCATTTCTCCGCCGACGCGCCGCTCGCGATCAACGCGCTGCTCTTCGTCCCGAAGGAAAACACCGAGAAGTTCGGCTTCGCGCGCCTCGAGCAGAGCGTCGCGCTCTACTGCCGCAAGGTCCTCATCGACGCCAAGCCGAAGAACCTCCTGCCCGAGTGGCTCCGCTTCCTCAAAGGCGTCGTCGATAGCGAAGACCTGCCGCTCAACATCTCGCGCGAGACGATGCAGGACAAGGCGCTCATCGAGAAGCTGAACAAGGTTATCACGAAGCGCTTCCTGAAATTTCTCGAGGAAGAGGCCAAGAACCGCGTCGACGCCTACAACGAATTCTACAGCGAGTTCGGCATCTTCCTGAAGGAAGGCGCCGCGATGGACTTCGCCCACAAGGACCAGCTCGTGAAGCTGCTCCGCTTCGAGTCGTCCATCACCGAAAAGGGCAAGACCACCTCGCTCGCCGACTACGTGTCGCGCATGGGCTCCGAGCAAAAGGAAATCTATTACCTCGTCGGCCCGAGCCGCGCCGCGATCGAGAGCGGCCCGTATCTCGAAGGCTTCAAGGCCCGCAACCTCGAGGTGCTCTTCTGCTACGAAGCCGTCGACGAATACGTGATGAACAACGTCCGCGAGTTCGACGGCAAGAAGCTCACCGCCGCCGATCACGCCGACGTAAAGCTCTCCGATCTGCCGAAACCCGAAGGCGCGCTCAGCGAGGACGACACGAAGAAACTCACCGCGTGGCTCAAGGACACGCTCGGCGAACGCGTGGCCGAAGTGAAAGCCAGCGACCGCCTCGTCGACTCGCCCGCGCTTGCACTCAACGCCGACAAGTTCATGTCGCCCCACATGCGCCGCATGATGAAGGCCATGAACAAGGACGGCGCCGACACGCCGCTCCGCGTCAACCTCGAGATCAATCCGCGCTCGCCGGTGATGAAGCGGCTCTTCGAAACGCACACGAGCACGCCCGACAAGGCGAAGCTCGTCGCCGAGCAGATCCTCGACAACGCGCTTATCAGCGCCGGTCTCCTCGACGACGCCACGCCGATGGTCGCCCGACTCTACAAGCTGCTCGAGAGCGTTTGATCCGCCTTCGCGGACATCCGCTTTGTTCCTACTTCAAGGCGCATCGTTTTCGCGATGCGCCTTTTTATTTTCGGCGGCGCCGACCGATGCACGACCGCGGCATGCGCCCCATGGCCCGGCGTCGCAGGCGGGTTATCTTTCCGCATGCACCTCCTTCTCGCAGCCCTCGCTGTGCTGTTTGTGATTCTCGGCTTTGTCGGCTTCGGCCTCGGCGGACTTCCCACGATTCTGTTCTGGGGACTCGCCGCGCTGTGCGTGATCGCCGCGTGGAAATCGCGTCCGATCTCCCAGCGTGTGCGCGAAGATCGAAAAATGTCCGAGAGCTCCGTGCCGCCGCGCAGCGATCACAGTTGAGCACCGCCCCGCACCGTGCCCCGACTCGCGCCGCACTCAGGCAAGACGCGGTGCGCACTCTGTCCCGACGTGGTGCGGACCCTGGCTCGACCATGTCCGCACCTTGGCCCGAGTCGGTCCGCATTGTGTCCCGACTCGATGTGCGATGCTCACCAAAAGAAGTAGCGCTCGGTGTTGGCGAGAAACGCGTTTGACGGCGGACGCGTCACCACGCGCCACACGGCTGCGTAGCGCGACCACGGACCGGGAATCTCGCAGTCGTGCAAAATCTGCGCGCGATAGCGGTGAGAGATCGGCGGCTTCGGGCGATTCAACCTTTCCTGAAAAAGCGCATGGCCCGTCGGGCTGGAGAAAAACAGGCAGCGGCGCTCGAAAAGTTCTTTCGGCGCGACGCTATCGCCCAGTTGATTGGCGAGCCGGTGGAGCGTGAGCACGTATTCATTGCGCGCGAGTTCCACGACCGCGCGTTCGCAGGCGCCGAAGAAATCCGCCGACGCCGCGTGTCCATAGGCAAAACATCCGGGGCACACTTCGCGCCACGCGATCACCGTCACGCCGACGCCGAGCGGACTCGGCAAAACGAGCGCGCTCACCTCGGGCCATTCGGTCGCGCGGCGTTCCCCATCGATCAAACCTTCCCACCACGCGAGCAGACTCGCGCGCTCGACGGCTTCCATGAGCGCGTGCTTGCGCGCCTGTCCCACGAGCAGACCGGGAAACGCGGCCATGCCGTTGGACGAGGCGTCGACATCGAATCCGTAGAGTTCGCCGTCGGCCGCGTGGACTTTCGAGTGATAGGCCCAGCGCTCCAGCGCCTCGGAAATCGCGCGGTGCCGCGCGAGCATCGGAGACTCCGCCGAGCCGGTGCCGTCGGCATCGCTGTAGAGTTCCGATTTGCGCGAACCCGCCCACGGCCGGTCGGCAAGCCAGACATTGGCCTGATACATGTTCCGGCCGTAGACGGGAAACGCATGCAGAGAGACGCGCGAGATCGGGCCGCCATCGCTCTCGAGCACGTTTCTGAACCGAAACGGTGCGAGGCTGATCATGCGTCAGTCCTCAGGTCAGCCGGCCTTCAGACGCGTTGTCGGAGTAGTGGCAGGCCGCCGTGCAGGCCATCGCGGCGAGAAGTTCCGAGCGATCGATTTCACCCGAGAAATGACACGCAGCGGTGCAGGCGGTGGCCGCGACGCGACTATTGTAGTCGTCGGGATCGGACGGCAGCGCGGCCGAGCTGTCGAGGCGTTCGGCGGTGCGGACAAAACCGAGCGAGAGCAAAAGGCTGGCGAGCAACCCGGAGGCGAGGCGAAGAAGTTTCGTTTTCATCGCCTTCCTAATCAGAAGCAAAAGTCGCAACCGCCTAGAGGCGAATTCACATGCCTTCGCTCAGGTCGCTACGTATTTTTACGTCGTCAGGCGGTTCGATCTGCGCGGAAATGGCCGTGATCGTTCGAGCAGCTTGAGCCTTTCTCTTCGACTCTCCGTGTTCCTCCTGCGCCTCGTGCTCGCGTTCGCGTGGCCCGTGGCGTTGTGCCACGCAGCGGGCCTGCCGGTCGCGCGGGAATTCACCGCGCGCGAGGTCAGCGCGCCGGGCACTTACTGGAGTGCGCATCAAGACGAGCGCGGTGTGCTTTATTTCGGATGCGATCTCGTGCTCATGTTCGATGGCGAACACTGGAGCAGCCATCCGGTGCCGGGCGGTTATTGCGTTCGCGCGCTGGATACCGATCGCAATGGTCGGCTCTGGGTCGGAGCCACCAACCAGGTCGGTTATTTCGATCGCTCCGCCGAGGGGCTTTCCTCGTATCGTTCACTGGTCGCCGAGCTGCCCGAAGAACATCGCGAACTCGTCGACGTTTGGGCAGTGGTGTCGACGGAGACGGGCGCGGTCTTCGTGACGACCGACGCCGTGCTGATCTGGAACGGACGCGAGTTCACCGTGCATCGCATGCCGAGCGAGCGCCGGCTGGGCGCGTTCCGCGCCGGCAGCCACGTGCTCGTGAGTTCGAGCGACGGCGTCTACGAAGTCTCGGGCTCCCGTCTGGAGCGCATCATCGATGCACAGCGTCTGGAGCTGCCTCCAGTGATCGGCGCAGCTCCGTCGCGCGAGGGACTCTTGCTCATCACGAAAACCGGCCTGCTGCGCGTGCATGGCGAGACGGTCGAGGAAATCGCTTCGCCCGAACTCAAAGCCGCGCTCACGGAAAACGTGGTTCCGGACATGACGATCGGACCGCAGGGACGGATCGTGATCGGCACACTCAACAGCGGTATCCTCATTGCGGATACAGCCGGCCGGCTCCTGCGCCGCCTCGGACCGGCGGAAGGATTGGGCTCACCGTATGCGACCGCCGTGGTCGCTGCGCGGGACGGATCGATCTGGGTCTCCTCGCCCAAAGCCATTACGCGCATCGCGGCCTGGGACTCTGCGCAACGCTTCGACGAGCGCAGCGGACTCTCGACGGGCGTCGTCGAGGCGATCGCAGGCGATCGCGAGCGAATGTTCGTCGGCACGGACCGCGGCGTTTTTTCCGCCGCGTTCACGGGAGACGGTGTCGGCTCCTTCACCGCCGTGCCGGAGCTCACGATGCCCGCTTACGATCTGCACATCGAGCCGGACGGCACCGTGTATGCGCCGATGCACGACAGCGTGATGCGCTGGCGTGACGGCACCGCGATGCGCGCGGTGCGCGCACGACTCGGCATGTTTTCCTTCCGTCCGCTGCGCAATGCGCCCGGCAGCTACGTCGCGACCACCGGCACGTCCGAAATCGTGAAGCTGCGTTTCACCGGCGAACAGTGGATCACCGAGGCCAGCGCTCCCCTGCCCGATGCGTCCTTCGTGACCGCGCAGGCTAGCGACGGCACGGTGTGGACCGGCACGCCCGCCGGCGGCGTGTTCGCGGTGCGTTTCAAGGAAAACACGGCCGAGGTGCTGAAGATATTTTCCGAGTCCGGCCAGCCCTACTCGGGCGCGACCATGGTGGCGCCGTTCGCGAGCGCGATGGTGGTGTTTTCGGACGAAGGAGCCTTCGCCCATCGTTCGCCGACCGCGACGCCGGAACGGATCGCGAATTTTCCGCGCGTCGCGGCCACGGCGGTCGCCAATCCCGATCGTGAAAATCGCGTCTGGATCGCGCTGAAGAGTCCGTTTCGCGATGGTCCGAACGCCGCGACGCTCGTGCGCATGAGCGCCCGCGCTGACGGCGGATTCGCCTGGGAAGGTTTCGTCGTCGAGGGACTCGCCGACATCGGTGTGGTGCGCCGCCTTTTCGTCGATGCCGAAGGTTGGGTGTGGGTGGGAGGTTCGGAAGGTCTCCTGCGTTTCGATCCTCGCGGCCTCACGCCGCCGCCCGCGCCCCGCGCGCCGCTCGTGCGCTCGGCCGCGGTTTCGGGCAGCCGTATCTCGGCCCGCAACAACACGGTAAGTTTCGACTACGCCTCGACGGAGTGGAACCGCCGTCCTGCGCTGCGCTTTCAGACGCGGCTCGACCACCAAAGCTGGTCCGAGCCGACCCACTCCACTCACCTGACGCTCGCGGGTTTGGCGCCCGGCGACTACCGGCTCGAAGTGCGCGCGATCGACAGCTTGGGCCAGATCAGTCCCGTCACGCCGTGGGACGTCACCGTGCTTCCACCGTGGTATCGCACGCCGCTCGCGTGGGCCGCGTGGATCCTGCTGGGACTCGCCGCGATCTACGCGGGCTTCCGTTGGCGCGTGCACTATCTGCGGCAGCACAATCTTCGCCTGCAGGCACTCGTGGAGAAGAAGACCGAGCAACTCGCGCAGGCGAACGCGGCGAAATCCGAGTTCATCGCCAATATGAGCCACGAGATTCGCAATCCGATCTCCGGCATCCTGGGTCTGTCGTTCGCGCTCGAAGAAACGTCGCTCGATGCCAAACAACGCGAACTCGCCCATTCCGTGCGCTCGTGCGCCACGCTGCTCGCGACGCTCGTGGACGACGTGCTCGATTTCGCAAAGATCGAAGCGGGCGCGGTGGAACTTCGCCCCGCGGATTTCTCGTTGCTCGGCGCGGCCAAGCAGGCCGTCGCCATGGTCTCGGAGCAGGCACGCACGTCGGGCACGGAGATCACGATCGCGTGCACGCCCGATGTGCCGCCGCTCGTGCGTGGCGATCACGCGCGCGTGCAGCAGATCGTTCTGAATTTTCTCTCGAACGCCCTGAAGTTTGGCGGCGGCAAACCGGTCATACTGCAAATCGCCCCGGTTTCGCCCGGCCGCATTCGGCTCGCAGTCATCGATCGCGGCCCCGGCATCGCCCCGGAAGACGCCGCCAAGCTCTTCACCAAGTTCTCGCGTCTCGAGTCGTCTCACGGCGGCAATGTCCGCGGCACCGGTCTCGGTCTCGCGCTCTGCCGCGTGCTCGCGGAAAAAATGGGCGGCGAAGTGGGCCTCGATTCACGCCCGGGCGAAGGCTCGACGTTCTGGGTCACGTTGCCGCTCCCTGCTGCCGACGAAAACGCTGCCGCACCGACCGCGCCGCTGCAGGCCCGGCTCCGCGCACTCGTCGTCGAGGACATCGACTACAACGCGACCGCGATGCAGGCGGTGTTGCGCCGGCTCGGCATCGAGTCCGACGTGGCCCACGACGGTCCCACCGCCCTCGCGCGCCTCCGCGAGAAACGCTACGACATCGCGTTCATGGACTGGAATCTTCCTGGCGCGATCGGCACCGAAATCGCCGCCGCCTATCGCGCAGTGGAGCCGCCGGGACAGCACACGATCATCATCGCGACCACCGCGTATTCCGCGAAGTTCAACCGCGACATGTGCCGCGAGGCCGGCATGGACGGTTTCATTTCCAAACCGATCACGCCGGAAAAAATCACCGCGGCGATTCGCGAGCTCCAGGGTGCATTGCCCTCCGTGCCGCTCGTGACCACCTCGACCGCACCTGCGGTCAACGACCAACACGAATCGGGCCTCGACCTCGAGATGCTGCGTTTCCTCGGCGAAGGCACTGCGGCGGGCTTCCGCGAACAGACGACGCGTTTCACCGACGCGATGTTCGAAGATCTCCGCGCGTTGGAGGAAGCCGTGGCGGCCGGCGAACCGACCGAAATTCATCGCACCGCGCACCGGCTCGCTTCCCACGCGAGCATGATCAAAGCCGATGCGCTCAATCGCGTGACGCGCGATCTCCAGAAACTCGCGGGCTCCGATGATTCCGACAGGATTCGCGGACTGCTCGCCGCCGCCCAGCGCGAATGCGCCGCGGTCAGGGGAAAACTGGAGTCGATCCGCGCTTCGCTGGGATCTGCGTAAACCCGTGCTCGATGCCGAACGCGATCAGCTTCGGCGTGCCTTTCAGGTTCAGCTTGCGGAGCATGTTGCTCCGGTGCGTCTGCACCGTGCGCGGCGAGATCGAGAGACACTCGCCGATTTCGTCGTCCGACATGCCGCGCGCGATCAGGCTCAACACGGCGCGCTCCCATTCCGTCAGCACCTTCACGAAAGAGGAAGGATTGGTGCGCCGCGCCTGTCGCGCCTCCTGGAACGCCGCCGAGAAATAATTCCGGCCCTCGCTCACCGCCACGAGCGCCTCCTTCAGGGTGGAGACCGTGTTGCTGTTCTTGTCCACGAAACCGTGCACGCCCGTCTGATCGACGCGGAACAGTGTGTAGTCGTCGCAATGCGCCGAGAGCACGAGAATACGCAGGTGAGGCATCGCCTTCAGCACCCGATCCACGACCGTGAATCCATCCATGTCCGGCAGCGAAAGATCGAGCACCACGACCTCGGGTCGCTCGCGCAGGATCAAGTCCACCGCCTCCACACCTGAACCGGTCTCACCGACCACATCGTGACCGAACTGCGACTTGCACACCTTTCGGATGGCTTCGCGGAACATCACATGGTCTTCAACGATAACGATACGCACGCGCTCATCCAAGCGCACTGGCTCCGGTTCTCAAGCGCTCGTCACGTCAATACACCGAGTGTCCGCTCCGAGCGCACAAGGGACCGCCCTACCACTGCGCGCGACGTCTTCTTTTAGCCACTCGCGATCAGGACCCTGCGTGACCGGCGCTTCACGGCGGGCTCGGTATCGAAAACGATTCGCCACAACCGAGCGCTCAGCGCGCGGGCCACCCGCTTGCGAAACGAAACCGCACTCGCGCGACCTTTCGCCGCGCGAGCGCGTGCTCCACGCAACTCGCGGAGTCACGCGCAGCGCTGATCGTCTACACCGTCTCAGAGTGCACGGGCGCGGAGCCGATGTTTTTCTCTTCGGTCCAGCGCACGCAGAACTGCACGAGCTGCATCGCGTTTCGAAGATTCAGCTTCCGTTTGATGTGCGCGCGGTGCGTCTCGACCGTTTTCACGCTGATATGGAGGCGGCCCGCGATTTCGCGCGTCGGCAGACCGTTGCCGATCAGCGTAACGATCTCGAGTTCACGATCACTCAAACCGCTCACGGGCGACTCCGACGCTTCGGCTTTGCCCGTGACGATCTGATTGAGCATCTGGCTCGCGACATTGTCGCTGACGTAGAGTTGTCCCGCCCGGATGCGGCGGATCGCATCGAGCACTTTCTCGATGAGATCGTTCTTCATGATGTAGGCACGCGCTCCGGCCTTCAGCACACGCAGCGCATACACCGATTCATCGTGCATCGAGAGCACGAGCACCTGGATGCTCGGATCAAAAGCCTTGATGTTCTTGATGAGCTCGATGCCCGAGTTGCCCTTCAGCGAGATGTCGGCGATCACCAGATTGGGACGCAGCTTCATGATGTCGCTGGTCGCTTTGCTGGCATCCTCGGCCTGGCCGACGACTTCCATATCGGATTCGCCTTCGATCAAGGTCACCAGACCCCGGCGAACGAGGGGGTGATCGTCTACAATATAAATGCGAGTTTTCACTTAGGCGGCTTGGGCGTTCTTCCGCGAAATGCGGGGAATGGGATAGAAAAGACGGAGCGTGGGACGATCCCCGCTGCCGTCGACGGTGAGGTCACCTCCGAGGAATTCCGCCCGGTAACGGGCGATCCTCAGCTCGGAGCGGACACAGGCTGAATACAGTTCGTGACCATTGTCCTCCACCCGGAGCTCGAGGCCGCCGGGCGCGGGACTGAGGTGCACGGCCACTTCCGTGGCTTTGCGAGCGCGGATCGCGTCGGCCAGCGCGTCGTGCAGGATACGCACGACTTGCGCGACCTGCTCGGGCGAGTGAGCAGGCAAACGCGCGGGAAAATGCAGCCCGATCGGCACGCCGAATCGAGCCTCCGCGCGCAACGCGACTTCGCCGAGAGCACTGCGGAGGCAGGCCTCATGCTCGTCCTTGTGAAAAAGCGCATGCGACATCGCGCGGGTGCGATTCATCGCCTCCGCGAGACATTGCGTGAGATCCTCGAGCTCGCGACCGAGCGCCGGCGCGACTTTGCGCGCGCGCCCCGTCACGACCTTCATCATGTAGTTCACGCCCGCCAGCACCTGGCAGACGTCGTCGTGCAGTTCCTGGCCGATGCGCGAACGCTCCTCCTCGGCCAGGTCGAGGCAGACCGTGTGAATCTGCTGCTGCGGCGCGATCGCCTGCAGCACGCCGCGCAGCTCCACGGCGCTGCCGCGCTCCACGCGGCCGAAAAGCCAGTGCCGCACCCACAAGGGCGTGCCGCCGGCCACGGAAATCCTGTATTCGAGAACTGGAGACACCTCCGCAACGTCCGCCGAAAGAAAATTACTCACGCGCGCCACATCCCAGGGCCACACATGCTCGAGCCACGAAGAAGCCGCACCGGGCCGCAGCGCCGCAAGGGGTGACTGCTCGCTTGGTCCTTCGAGGCGCAACAGCCGCAGCGATTGACCGCACGCGACCCACGTCGCCGTGTGCAACGCCTCATGCAAATCCGCCAGCGCGGGCTCGCGCAGAACGCGTCGTCCGCCGCGAACGAGACGTCGGACACCCAGTGTATCCTTTATCCTGGGACCCTTCGTTTTTCCCATGCGTGTATCGTGGGCGGAAACCATCCGCGCGACCGACAGCCATCCCGGGAAAAGGTTTGGGCAAAACGCGATTTTAACTTCAAAAACCCGATAATAAACAGATTGGCATTCATGTTCTCACCACCGCGAAGTGAAACACCGGGATTCCCCCGGGGTATTCGATCCGTTTATAGCTCCCCTTGAACTTGCCGCGCCCTCCGGGGTCAAATCGTGCTCATGCGCCGCGAAATACTCGTCGTCGAGGATGAAGAAGATGTTCGCCTGGTCATCTCCGCTGCGCTGACTTCAGCCGGCTACGAAGTCTCCACCGTCTCCAACGGTCGCGAGATGGACGCGTTTCTCTCGCAGCATCCCACGCCTGCCGAGCTGATGATTCTCATGGATATCGCGCTCGGCGCGGAGAACGGCCTCGCTCTCGCACGCGACGCCGTCGCCCGCTTCGGCCCGCTGCGCATTCTCTTCATGTCAGGCTTTGCCGATGAGGTCCTCGTGATGGATCACCGCAACGCGCACAAGGACGCGCAATTCATCCGCAAGCCTTTCGTGCGCTCCGAGCTGCTTGCCGCCGTGGCGACGCTCGCGGCCTGAAATTTCCCGTATCCCAAGGACGGATACGGCGCTCATTGTTCTCGTTCCCGAAAACGAAGAACGAGAAAGATGTAAACGGCACCCCGTCGCGATGCGGTGCGCACTTTGGTCCGACTCGGTCCGCTCCTTGGCTCGACCCGGTGCGCACCCGGGCTCGACTCCGTGCGCTCATCAGCACGACTCGGGCCACAAGCAGTCACGGCCCGGTCCGCACTCTGACACGGACCGGGCCGATGTTTGGTCAGTAAGCTGTTTTCGGCGGAAACACGATCTGACGCGCGGTCTGCACGAGAATCCGGATATCGAGCGCGAAGCTCCAGCGGCGCACATAGAACATGTCGTAACCGATGCGCTTGTGCAGGAGACGCGGCTCCGAAATTTCTCCGCGATAACCCTGGCTCTGCGCGAGACCGGTGATGCCGGGCTTCACGAAGTGACGCGTGTAGTAGGTGTTCACCACTTTCGCGAATTGCTCGTCGTGCTCGAGGAGGTGCGGACGCGGTCCGCTCACGCTCATCTCGCCACGGAGCACGTTCAGGAACTGAGGAAACTCATCGAGGCTCGTGCGGCGGAGGAAGCGGCCAAACGGATAGATGCGCGAATCCTGTTTCTGCGCCTGCTGGGTGAGCGCGCTCTTCTCCGTCGAGACGTGCATCGTGCGATATTTGTAGATGAGAAACTTCCGGCGATTGAGGCCCGAGCGATACTGGCGGTGAATGACCGGACCCGGCGACTGGAAGCGCTGCATGAGCCACACGACAAACGTGAGCGGCGGGAGGACAAAGAGGACGACCGGCAGCGAGATCGCGATGTCGAGGCTGCGCTTGACCAGACGATTGGCCGGGTTGTCGAGCGGTTCGGACAGGAGGCTCGCAAAAGCGAACTCACCGTCGTGCTCGATGCTGACCTGCCGGTGCGGGAAGTAGAGTTGCACGTTGGCGAAGAAGCGCACGCGGCAGCCGGCCTCTTCGGCGCACTGCGCGATCGCGCGGCCTTCCTCCGGCGGAAAGGCCTGCTGCGAGATCACGACTTGGGAAACGTCGTGTTCGGCGAGGATGTGTTTGAGTTCGTGGAGCGCACCGAGCTTCGGCAGCGCGCAATCGATGGCGGTGCCTTCACCAACCCAACCGATCAACTCCACGCCGAGATGCGCGCGATCGGCCATCATCGCGTGGAGCCGCGGGATCTCGTTGCTCTTGGCCACGATCACCACGCGCATCCGCACACCGTGCAGGAGGAGGCGAATGATGACCTTCGGCCAATAGACGTTGGACATCGTGAAGACCGGAATCATCAGCGCCACGTAACCGAGCAGGAAGGCGCGCGACATGTCGCTGTCCTTGGTCACGAACGCCAGCGTCACGAGCACGGCGACGAAGCGCAGGATTTGATATTTCGCGGTGCGCAGCGCTTCGATGATGCCCATGTCGCCGAGGCGATGGGAAACCACCGAGAGGTTGTGATGCACCCAGACCGAGGCGACGATGACGCCGAGAAGATAGAGCGAAAGGTCGACGCCTTTCGTGAGTTGAATCCAACCGGCGAGCTGTGCGAGCGCGCACCATAAAACATAGACGGCGACCGCAGTCACTGTGAGGGCGCAGCCATGCAGGTGGGTGAGCCCCTGTCTCCGATGATTAACCATTTTGTGTGTTCTCCGCGGGGTAGGATTGCGTGAACATCGTAGCCTTCTGCGCGCGGGAATGTAATCGGCGGGCGCCTTGCCGAGTGGTCAGTCCGCTTGCCCGGCCGATGGTAAGGGAATCCCCGATTACCGCGCGGGACCCGGGAACGTTTGGCACCGACAAGTGACAGTGGGCCGGACATCGCAACCAAGTCCCGGCACGCATGAACCTTGCACGAACCTCACACGACCAGCCGCGTTGGTTCTGCCTGCGCACTCAACCGAGGCGCGAGGAGGTCGCGGCCGCCAATTTGCGCGAGCGCGTGGAGGTCGATGTTTTCGCTCCGCGGTTCAGCGGGACGAAGGTGCTGCGCAACGGCAGCGTGACGCGCACAAGCGAGGCGCTTTTTCCCGGCTATGTCTTCGCGCGTTTCTCGCATCCGGCGCAGACGCGCCACGTGGTGAGCACGCGCGGCGTGGTGGGACTCGTGACGTTTGCGGAGCAAGCGCCCGCGATCGAGGACCACGTGATCGATTTTCTGCGCCAGCAAGTGGAGTCTCGCCCGGCCGCGCAGCCGGTCTTCGAAGAGGGCTCCTGGGTGCGTGTCGTCACCGGATGTTTCCGCAGCGTCGAGGGTCGCGTGCTCGCGCGCTGCGACGGTTCGGATCGCATCCGCATTCTCCTTTCCCTGCTTGGTCGCGAGGTGCAGGTGAGCGTGCCCGCCACCCATCTCGCAGCCACCCACCAGCCCGCCGGCGTGCCTGAAGGCCTGCTGGTTTCGCCCGCCCGCGGCGCGGCCGTCTAGTCCACGTGCGTCCCGCCCGCTCTGGCGGAGTCATGCTCTTGCTCCGCGCGATTGCGGCGCAAGGGCGGCAGCCTGCCGGGATTCCTCCGTTCACCGTCCACCGCTTCCTCCAACAACCGTATGAAAATAAAGTCCGCCTCTACCCTTCTGGTCCTCGGATCAGCATTCCTCGTCAGCGCCAGCTCGACCCTCCATGCGTTTTATGAATTTGGTCGCGGTGAACTGCTCCTCTCGACCACGGCCTCCGCCACCTACGACTCCCGCGTTAACGGAGGCCTGAACAGCGAGGACGATCTGATCTTCAGCATCTACCCGGAATTCCGCTATCTGCGCGACGCAGCGCAGATCAAACTCGAGGGCTCGGCGGGCGTGCGCGTGAATCGCTACCTCGACTACGGCGAATACGATTCGGAGGACATTCGCACGAATCTCGTGGTGCGTTTTCCACCCGACATCGGCCCGCGCGTCAGCGGCGTCGCCCGTCTCGCCTACAACGAGAGCGTGGACATCAACTACGACGTCAACGAACGCATCAGCACCGACACCTTCCTGGCGCACGGTGAAGCGACGATCGTCACCGGTCTGAAGACCAGCGTGGATCTCAGCGCGATCTTCACGGACACGGACCGCGACATCTACGGCACGATGGAGCACCTCAACCTGAACGCGGGCTTCAACTACCGGAACTTCCTAGGAGGCAGCGTCGCGAGCCTTCGCTACCGTCGGCTCGAGGCGAGCACGCAACGCACGTTCTCGGCGACCGAGATCGACCAGAACTCCGACACGTTTACCGTCGCATTCTCACGCCCGGTCTTCGGCGATGTGCGCGGGTCGATCTCTTACGGCTATCGCATTCTGCGACGCGACGCCGCGGAAACGACCGTCCGCGAAACCAAGGACAACGGGTCGATCTTCACGGTCGGCCTCGAGGGACCGTTTCTTCCCCGCTCAAAGTTTCCGAAGCTCACGAGCGGCCTCTATTTCTCTTATCAGCGAGCCGAGACTCCCGGCGTCAACGACGTCGGCGGCAACCGCATTGCGGGTCGTTTGAACATCCGCTGGCAGGCCCGCGAGACCACACAGATCGGCATCAATGCAGAACGCAACCAGGTGCTCTCGGTGAACAATCTCACCACCGAAAGCACGCGGATCTACCTCAACCTGGATCAGGACATCGGTCACTTTGTAAAAGGATTCGCGACGCTGGGGTATGAGGAACGCGACTACCGCGGGCTCACGCGGAACGACGACGTTTATATCGCGTCCATCGGGGCGAGCTACCGAGCCACCCGCGCATGGACCATGTCTGGCAACTACCGCTTCCGCGACAGCCACTCGACGCTGTCGCTCGCCGACTACGCACGTCACCTCGTGACCATTTCCGCGAACTACACGTTCTGATCTTCCGCCGTCCATGAACTCCGTATCCAGATTCCGGACACTCGCCGGGCTTGCCGCGCTCGCCGCGGGCTTGGCCTCTCCGTGTCTCGCGGAGGAGCCCGCCACGCCGCCCTCCTCCGCCAGCCTGCCCAACGCCATCACAGATCCCGACTATGAAATCGCCCCGGGCGATTCCGTGGGAGTGAGTGTCTACGCCGAACCGGATCTGGGCGCCACCCAGCGGCTGGATTCCAAAGGCAACATCCGCCTGCCGCTTCTGGGCGACGTGCCGCTCGCCGGAAAAACCGTGCGCGATGCGGAGAACACGCTCGAACGGCTCTACCGCGAACGAGAATTCCTGCGCGAACCGCTGGTCTCCATCGTCGTCTCCGGCTTCGCCGTGCGCGAAGTCTCCGTGCTCGGCGCCGTGCGCGCACCGGGCAATTTCCGTTTCCCGAGCGAGACGACGAGCATCGACATCGTAGACCTGATCACGCGCCTCGGCGGATTCCAGCCGACCGCTAAATCCGACATGGTCAAAGTCACGCGACGCAGCGCCGACGGCAAAGAAACGATCATGACCGTCGATGTGGAGAGCATGATCTCCGGGCGAAACAACAGTCGCCAACGCCAGTTTGCCATTCTCCCGGGCGACCGCGTCTGGGTTCCCGAACGCCTCTTTTAAGTCCGTGAGCTGAAAACCTATGTCCAAGAAAAAGACTTCCACACCGGAGAGGTCCCCTGCTTTTCGGCTTTCGCCCCAAGATATCCTCCAGATGTTTCGCGAGCGCTGGCTGCTCGGCCTGATCGTAGGCCTGGTGGCCGCCGCGGCGTTCATTCTTCTCCAACCGAAGGAGTTTGCCTCGTTCCGCACGGAAGCCTCGCTGCTCTTCGAGACGCGGAAGGATCGCGTGCTGAACATCCCCGACGTCGTCGACACCAACGTGCAGTCGGTCAGCGAGCTCAACACGCACATGGAGCAACTGCGCAGCCAGACGTTCTTCGACTACGCGCTGGCGTCGTTCACGCCGACCGAAGCGAAGCGCATCCAGGAAGCCTACCGGAATCCTGATCAGCCCGACGCGCCGCTGCCTTCGCTCGCCGAAATCATCCGACCCAACTTCTCCCTCTTTGCCCGCCGCGGAACCATGATCATCACGATCGTGGTGACGAACCGCGACCCCGAGAACGCCGCGCTGATCGCCAATCGCCTCGCGCGCCGCTACATCGATTTCAATCTCGACCGCGCCAACACCGGCACCAACTCCGCCATCGTCTTTCTGCGCAGTCAGGCGGAAGACATGCGCAATCAGGTCGAGGCCGCGGAAAACTCCCTGCAGGCCTATCGCGCAAAGCACAACATCGCCGCGCTCGGTCAGAATCAGAGCGTGGTGCTGCAGAAGGTGAGTTCCGTGGGCAACGAACTCGTTCGCGCGCAGATGGAGCAGGTCGAAGTGCGTTCCACACTCGAGAAGATCGCCGAGTATCAAGCTTCGGGAAAGGACCTGCTCCAGATCGCACCCATTCTCGGCTACGGTCAGGTCGCCGGTCTCGCCGCGCGACTCGCCGATCTCCGGGCTGCGCGCGCCTTGCTCGAACAGAAATATCTCCGCGCTCACCCGCGCATGCGGGAAAACTCGCTGCAGATCCAGGAGACCACGCAGCTTCTCGCCGACAACATCGCAATGGCCGTCGCGCATCTGCAGACACGCCTGAATGTCGCGAGCCAGTATGAAGAGCGCCTCCGCGCCGAACTCGCCGAAGCACAGAAGAACGTGCACGAGCTCGATAAGGTTTCGATCGACTACAATTTGCTCGAGCAGGAAGCGGCAACGAAGCGCGCCACCTACGCTCGCATCGTCGATCGTCTCAACGAGGCCAGCGTCGCGAGCCAGCTCGAGAACGTGAACATCAAGCTCTTCGATCCGGCCTACGTGCCCGGTCTGCCGATCGGTTCACCCTTCGTGATGGCCTGCGTCAAAGGCGGCGCGCTCGGACTGTTCCTGTTCCTCGCCGTGCCGCTCGGCTTCGGTCTGCTCGACACGCGCGTGAAGACCGTCGCGCACGTCGAACAAGGGCTCGGCCAGACCCTGCTCGGTGCCGTGAAACAGATCAAGGGACTCGGCGAAACCGAACGTGCCCATGCCTTCCGGCTGCACAAGGATGGCGCACTCGAGGAAAGTTACCGCGGCATCTACAGTGAGATCGACATTCGCTCCACCGCTCCACTGCCGAAGGTCATCGCCATCACCAGCACGATGCCGGGCGACGGCAAGAGCCTCACCTCGAGCAACCTCGCCGCGGCGTTCGCCGCGCACGGTCGCCGCACGGTGCTCGTCGATTGCGATCTGCGCCGTCCGAGCCTGCACCGCATCTACGGCGCCAGCGGCGCCCGCGGTTGGTCGCAGTGGGCGCAGTCGCCGCTTCCGCCCGAGGAGAAAGGCCGCCCGGCCACGATCGCTGTCGCGGAAAATCTCGATCTGCTGCCCGCCGGAGGCATGGCGAAAAATCCGACCGAGATCCTCGATCGCCTCTCCTCGTCCGGCCTGTTGAAGCAACTCACCTCGACTTACGACGTGGTGATGCTCGACACGCCTCCCGTCGCCGTTTTCCCGGACGCGCTTCTGCTCTGCCGCCACTGCAACGAACTCATCTACGTGTGCAAAGTCGGCGCGGTGCGTCTGAGCCTCGTGCGCCGCACGCTGGACCGCATCCGCGAAACGGGAGTTTCCGTGCTTGGATTGGTGCTCAACCAAATGCCCGAAGCCCGGCTGCATGCCTACGGCTATCAAGGCTACGGTTCGCAGCGCACCGACTACTACGAAGCCTACGCGAAGAGCAGCGTCGCCAGCTGACGCGTCGTTTCTGTCGCTCTCATGGTCGAAACACTCCGCAACTCCGGCGGATGGCTGCTGCTGTGCGCGCTCGCCCTCGCCCCGCTCGCGTGGGCGGGCACGCGTCCGGCCGCGCTGACCGGCCTCACCGCCCTGGTGGCGGCGGGCGGCGCCGTTTGGGCTGTATCAGCTCTCTCGATACGTCCGGCTCTTCCGCTCCTGCCGCTGATCGGCGCCGGACTGGTGGCGGCGGTGGCACTGTGCTGGTGCTTTCTTCCCTCGCCGACTTTGCCGGAGTTCACCGCGAAACATTTTGCGCGGGTTTCCCATCGCTGGCCGACGAGCATGATTCTGCGCGAACCCGCGACGTTGATCATGTGGGCCTCGGCTTGCGTGCTGGCCTTTCTCGCGTGGCTCGACCTGCTGCGCGAGTCGCTCTGGCGCTTTCGCACTGCGCTCACGGTGGCAACGACGGGAATCGCGGTGGCCGTCCTCGGGCTCGCGCAGAACGCCACGCATGCGCGCGGCATCTTCTGGGAACACGGTCCACGCGTGCCCACCACTTTCTTCGGCACGTTTTATCACCACACGTCGGCCGGTGCTTATCTCAACTGCATCTGGCCGGTCGCACTGGGAGCAGCGTTGCTACTACTTCAATCGCCGACGCCTCGTGCCCGGGTTGCCGCCGGCGCCTTGCTGGCGGGCAGCATGGTCGTTCTGGCCGCGCACGCGGGCCACATCTCGCGGTTCCCGCAGGTCGTGGCCGCGGTATTTCTCGGTGTGTCAACATTCTGGATACGTCCGTGGCGATTTATGGCCGGCGTGGAGTGGCGGCGTCCGTGGGTTTTGATCGCCGTCGCACTACTCGCGGTGACCGCTGTCTCCATCGTGATGCAAAC
>ENA-UOVV01000297-UOVV01000297.1-compost-metagenome-genome-assembly--contig:-NODE-297-length-66162-cov-6.435173_pt1 | contig 66162 bp, 69 predicted proteins | sample MGYA00238155_ERZ761577 | MGnify/ENA primary metagenome ERZ761577 (study PRJEB28898, sample SAMN06268775) | compost metagenome | isolation source: Emeryville, CA | place: USA:Emeryville, CA | collected... | reverse complement strand
CTGCTGCGCATGGAGGAGGAGCTGCACAAGCGGATCATCGGCCAGGAAGATGCGGTGCGCGCCGTCAGCAAGGCGATCCGCCGCACCCGCGCCGGCCTGAAGGATCCGAAGCGCCCGTCGGGCTCGTTCATCTTCGCCGGCCCGTCCGGCGTCGGTAAGACCGAGCTGTCCAAGGCGCTGGCGGAGTTCCTGTTCGGCGACGACGACGCGCTCATCCAGATCGACATGGGCGAGTTCCACGACCGCTTCACCGCCTCGCGGCTGTTCGGCGCCCCTCCGGGCTACGTCGGCTACGAGGAGGGCGGCCAGCTCACCGAGAAGGTGCGCCGCAAGCCGTTCAGCGTCGTGCTGTTCGATGAGATCGAGAAGGCCCACCAGGAGATCTACAACAGCCTGTTGCAGGTCCTCGAGGACGGCCGGCTGACCGACGGTCAGGGCCGCACGGTGGACTTCAAGAACACCGTGCTGATCTTCACGTCGAACCTGGGCACGTCCGACATCTCCAAGGCGGTCGGCCTCGGCTTCACCCAGGGTGGCGGCGAGAACAACTACGAGCGGATGAAGCAGAAGGTCAACGACGAGCTGAAGAAGCACTTCCGCCCGGAGTTCCTCAACCGCATCGACGACATCATCGTCTTCCACCAGCTGACTCAGGACGAGATCATCCAGATGGTCGACCTGATGATCGAGCGGGTGTCCAAGCAGCTCAAGAGCAAGGACATGGCGCTGCAGCTGACCGACAAGGCCAAGGCCCTGCTGGCCAAGCGCGGCTTCGACCCGGTGCTGGGTGCCCGCCCGCTGCGGCGCACCATCCAGCGCGAGATCGAGGACCAGCTCTCGGAGAAGATCCTCTTCGAGGAGGTCGGTCCCGGTCAGCTGGTCATCGTCGACGTCGACAACTGGGACGGCGAAGGCCCCGGCGAGGACGCGGTGTTCACCTTCACCGGCACCAAGAAGCCGCCGGCCGAGGAGCCCGACCTGGCCCAGGCCGGCGCGGGCGGTGCGACCACCGCGACCGCGACCGAGTAGTCCGTTCGAGACGGGCGGTCACCTACGGGTGGCCGCCCGTTTTCGTGCGCGCAGGCGAGGGCTGGTCGGCACGAACACTGGACGCCCGCTTAGGATCCCTGTTGTAATCGGCGGGCGAAGGAATCTGGTGAGAATCCAGAACGGTCGCGCCACTGTGTCAAGTCAGACCCGACGCCCGCCGTCCAACCCGAACTGGGACGCGCAATCCCGGAAAGGATTACTCCATGACCTCTCCCGAGGCTCGTAAGACGGTCGCCGCACCGGTCGACTTGTCCGCCGTCAAGGCGGCGGCGTGGCTTTCGCTCACCGCGTTCTCCGCGCTGGTTCTGCTGTACTTCGTCGGGCTGGACCAGGGCGCCACATCGGTGTTCGGCGACAGCACCTACGTGCACGAGTTCGTGCACGACGCGCGTCATCTGCTCGGGTTCCCCTGTCACTGACGTCGGCAGCCGAATGGAAAAGCACATCATCGCCCGCGGTCTGCTGGCCGGGGCGGTCGGGGGCGTGGCGGCGTTCGTGTTCGCGCGCACCTTCGTCGAACCGGTGATCGCCGAGGCGATCGCGTTTGAAGAGACCCACGCGGGCGGCCACGACCACGGCATCGAATTGTTCAGCCGCGGCGTGCAGGCCAACATCGGGATGGGCTTCGGGGTGCTGGCGTTCAGCGTCGCGATGGGGGCGTTGTTCGCGGTGGCGTACTGCGTGGCCTACGGCCGGGTGGGCAACGTCTCACCGCGCGTGCTGGCGGTGCTGTTGGCGGGCGGAATGTTCGTGTCGCTGTATGTGATTCCGTTCCTGAAGTACCCGGCCAGTCCCCCGGCGCTGAGCCTGGACGAGACGATCCGACAACGCACCCTGCTGTACGTGTTGACCGTGGTGGTCTCCGTCGCCCTGTTCGCCGCGGCGATCTGGTTGGGCCGCACGCTGGTCACCCGGCTGGGCGCCTGGAGCGCGTCACTGGTCGCGGTGGCCGCGTACGTGGCGGCGGTGACCGTGCTGCTGTTGGCGCTGCCGACGATCAACGAGACCCCCACCGACTTCCCCGCCGACGTCCTCTACGAGTTCCGGCTGTACTCGCTGGGCACGCAGGTGGTGCTGTGGGCCGTCATCGCCGTGGTGTTCGCCTCCACGGTCGGCCGGCTGCTCGGGGAGACCAGTCGGCGCGAGCACATCGCCGCGTGAGCGAGGTCGTCCGGCTGACGCTCGTGTCGCACGCCATGACCGATGCGATGTCGGCCGGACGGTTTCCCACCGACGAGCCGCTGAACGCGGTCGGACACCGCCAGGTGGACACGTCGATCGAGCTCGGCGTCATCGACCGCGCGGTGTGCGGGCCGGAGAAGCGCACCCGGCAGACCGCCGAACTGCTGGGGCTGCGGGCCGACGTCGAACCCCGGCTGGCCGATCTGGACTTCGGTCGGTGGCGGGGCGACACCCTCGGCGGGGTGTCGCCGGCCGAATTGGCCATCTGGCTCACCGACCCGACCCAGGCCCCGCACGGCGGTGAGACCGTCGTCGACCTGATCGGCCGGGTGCGGGGCTGGTTGGAGTCGCTGACCACCCGCCGCACCCGGCTGGTGGCGGTCACCCATCCGGCGGTGATCCGGGCGGCGATCCTGGTGGCCCTCGATGCGCCCCCGAAGTCGTTCTGGCGTATCGACATCGCGCCGGTGAGCCGGACGGCGATGCATTTCCGCGGACACGCCTGGACGCTGCGCGGCTGACCGTCGGACGCCTCAGCCGACCGGGATCAGATCGAAGGTCTGCTTGACGATCGCCAGCAGCCAGGCCGCCGCGGTGGTGCTGCGGTACTGCGGCCAGTTGAGCTGGAAGCTGACCACCCACGGCTGCCCCGTGTGGTCGACGGCGTACCAGCTGAACGTCAGGTCCCCTGGCAGGTTTCCGCCCTTGGCGCCGATGTAGGGCCACCTGGTGCGGTCCAGGTCGATGCCCGGCACCGCCGACAGGATGTCCTTGACCGGAGCCGCCGCACCGACCGCGCCGCGCTGCAGGGCCGTGTGCACCCGGCAGATATCGGAGGCGCTGCCGTACCACTCGGCACCGTAGTCGGACGCCGGTACGTCCTTGCGCGCCGGATCGGGTTGGTACGGCCGGGAATTCGCCTGCTCCAGCAGCCGAACCCGGTCCTGCGGCGTGGCCTGCTTCCACTGCTCGCGCAGATCGGGCTGGCCCCAGCCGATGGAGAACAGCGCGTGCATGGTGGGGAACGGCGTCATGCTGGCCGGATCGTGGTGACCCGCGGCCACCAGCGCCCGCTCGACCGCCCCCTTGGGCAGCCGCGCGATCAGCAGGTCGGTGGCCATGTTGTCGCTCGCCGAGATCATCTCCTGCGCCGCCTTGCGCACGGAAATCTTTGTGCCGGAGGGAAGTTCGTCAAGACCCGCGGAGCCCACCGCCTTGGCCTCCTCGGTGACCGTGAGCTCATCGGTCCACCGCAGGGTGCCCGCCTTGACCGCATCGGCGACGGCCAACAGCACGTACAGCTTGAAGATCGACGCGAGCGGCAACGACTCCTCGGTGTTGGTACCGGCGATCGGCTCGCAGCGGCCATCCGGGCTGACCCTCGACACCTGATACGAGTAACGCGCCCCCGACTTCGTCAGCGCGGCATCGATGTCACCCCACGTGGTGATGGTCGGCGGTCGCAGCGTCACTTCGAACCGGTCGACCAGGCCCTCGGGGTTAGTGCGCAGTTCGATGTCCTGCGCGACGCCGTAGGACGTCTCCACGTGCAGCGTGGCCACCCCGGCGCCGATGTCGACGCCCGCCACGCGAATTGGGCGGTCCAGCCACAGATTGCCCATCGCCGAGGTGATGTGGTTGACCTGATCCGGATGCGCCATGGTGCGCACCCCGACGGTGCCGATCGGCCAGTTGGAGTTGAGCATGTCCAGGGTCTGCTTGGCGCGCAGACCCTGAGGGGTGTTGATCGGGATCGGCACCCCGTAGGGCGCGTCGACCACCGACGCGACTGGGGGGCTCTCGGCGCACCCCCGCCGACCGTGCCGACGAGCGCGCCGACGAGCGCGAGCGCCGCCAGGCGGCGCGCGGCGGGCCAGGACCTACTTGTCGCCGGCCGCAACGTCCAAGACGACCTCGAACTCGAGCAGCGACGCCCCGGTCGCGACGGGGTTGGCGGCCTGTCCCTTATGCGCCTCGATGGCCGGGCCCTGCGCCCACGCCTGGAACGCCTCGTCGGACTCCCACTGCGTCACGACGAAGTAGCGGTTTTCGCCCTTGACCGGGCGGAGCAGCTGGAACCCGAGGAAACCGGGCTGATTGTCGACGGCGTGGGCGCGGTGGGCGAACCGTTTCTCCAGTTCGGGACCTGCGCCGGGCGGAACCTCGATCGCGTTGATCTTCACCACCGGGGTCTTCTGGTCGGCCATGTGGTTCAGGCTACCCAATGGCCGGTGGGCATGATGTCGGCATGCAACCGCTGACCGCCCGGGGTGGCCCGCCAGGGGGCCGCGCACTGGTGCTGGTACACGGGCTGATGGGGCGCGGCAGTACCTGGTCGCGTCAGCTGCCGTGGCTGACCCGGCTCGGCGAGGTGTACACCTACGACGCGCCGTGGCACCGCGGTCGCGACGTCGCGGACCCGCATCCGATCAGCACCGAGCGGTTCGTCGCCGACCTCAGTGACGCGGTGGCGTCGTTGGGCCGTCCGGCGGTGATGATCGGCCACTCGATGGGGGCGCTGCACTCGTGGTGCCTGGCCGCGGCGCGACCGGACCTCGTCACCGCGCTGGTGGTCGAGGACATGGCGCCCGACTTCCGGGGCCGCACCACCGGGCCGTGGGAGCCGTGGTTGCATGCGCTGCCCGTGGAATTCCCTACCGCACAACGGGTTTACCACGAGTTCGGGCCGGTCGCCGGACAGTACTTCCTGGAAGCGTTCGACCGTACCGAAACCGGATGGCGGTTGCACGGACACACCTCGGTATGGATCGAGATCGCCGCCGAGTGGGGCACCCGTGACTACTGGGAGCAGTGGCAGGCGGTGCGGGCGCCGGCCCTGCTGCTGGAGGCGGGCAACTCCGTCACCCCGCCGGGCCAGATGCGAAAGATGGCCGAAATCGGTTACGACACAACGTATGTACATGTCCCCGATGCCGGCCATCTGATCCACGACGACGCGCCGCAGGTCTATCGCGACGCGGTCGAGGGGTTCCTAGCGACGCTCGCCCAACGCCCCTGACGACGGCCACGTCGGATGGCGCTCGAACCGCGTGCGGATCGCCTCCACCTCGTGGGCCACCCGCGGGTCGTCACCGATGCCCGACCCGGACAGCCGTCCGGTCATCGGCGCGGACCAGGTGAACTGATGCGTGCCGAACCGCAGGATGCCCGAACGCCTGGCGGCCCAACCGAGCTCCACCGCCACCGCGAACGGAGCGATCAGGATGAGGAAGGTCAGTGCAGTGCTCATGGCAGTTATGCTCCGCCCATAAAGATCCCGCCAACAGTGGCAGGAAAGACACCTTCGGATAAAATGCTGCCATGGCACTTAAGAGCGTATCGACGCTGGTGCTCGACGGTCTAGCGATTTTCGAGTTCGGCGTGCTGTGCGAGGTCTTCGGTATCGACCGGACCTCCGACGGCGTCCCCAACTTCGACTTCAAGGTCTGCGGCCCCGAGCCGGGCCGGCCGCTGCGCACCAACGTCGGCGCGACGCTGATCCCGGACCACGGCCTGGACCACCTGGTGGGCGCCGATCTGGTTGCCATCCCTGCGATGCCGACCGAGGACTACCTGCCCGAGGCGTTGAAGGCGGTACGGGCCGCCGCCGACTCCGGGTCGATCATCCTGACGGTCTGTTCGGGGGCGTTCCTCGCCGGTGCGGCCGGCCTGCTCGACGGTCGGCCCTGCACCACGCACTGGATGCACGCCGACGAACTGGCCCGCCGCTATCCGACGGCCAGGGTGGACCGCAACGTGCTGTTCGTCGACGACGGCAACCTGATCACGAGCGCGGGCACCGCCGCCGGTATCGACGCCTGCCTGCATCTGGTCCGCCGCGAACTCGGGGCCGAGATCACCAACAAGATCGCCCGCCGCATGGTGGTGCCGCCGCAGCGCGACGGCGGTCAGCGCCAGTACATCGACCAGCCGATCCCGGTGCGATGTTCGGAACGCTTTGCACCGCACCTGGATTGGATCCTGGCCAACCTGGACAAGCCGCACACCGTCGCGTCGCTGGCCGCGCGCGCACACATGTCCGCCCGCACGTTCGCCAGGCGCTTCGTGGAGGAGACCGGCCGCACCCCGATGCAGTGGGTCACCGATCAGCGGGTGCTCTACGCCCGCAGGCTTCTTGAGGAGACCGACCTCGACGTCGACCGGATCGCCGAGCGGTCCGGCTTCGGCACCGCGACGCTGCTGCGCCACCACTTCCGCCGGGTCATCGGCGTGACGCCGTCGGACTACCGGCGCCGGTTTGCCTGCGGCGGTGGTCGGTGCGAGGACACGGCGGCGTCGGCCTGACGGCGGAAAATCCCGGCTGACCTGCGACGCAAGAATCGCGCAAGGGTCGTCCTCCACCATCTGAAAAAGAGGTGATGCGCCCGGGTTTATTGACGCTCCGAGCAAATACCGACCGGTAGGGGCGTCAGGCCCACGCACATCCGATGGAACGCAGCAACGACGCTGGCAAATCGGCCTGGCGGCGGCGTAGATTGACGCTACGCCCGATTCGGGTCAGGGGAGGAGAAGCAAATGCGGTCAATCGCCACGCTCACCCGCGACGCCGTCGCTGTCGCTGTCGTGGTGCTCGCCGCCGCGACCGTTGCTGTGCCCGTGGTCGGCTGGGCCCAGATCGGGGGTGGGAACTCCGATTCCGGTTCGGACTCGGGCTCGGGCAGCGGTTCCGCGCCGCAGCGTGGGTACTCGGGCGGCAGTCTCGGCTCGATCGGCCGCAACCTGAGTGGAAGTTCGGGTTCCGGGGGGTCGAGTCCGGCTCGGATCAATCCCGATCGGATGAGCCCCAGCCTCAATCGTCCGAACCTCGGCACACCAAACACGGATGTCCTGCACCGCCCGAGCTCAGAAAATCCGCAGCTCGTGCCGGTGGTGGAAGGCGGTGCGCGGGAGCCGCAGATCGGCCTGCCGCAGGAACCGCCGGACGTCAACAAGCCGCTGCCGCCGTTTGAGCCGCCGGTGAACCTGCCGAAGTTCCCGGTGACTCCCCTGCCGCGGCAGCCTCAGCCGCCGAACGTCCCGCCACCGGCGAATCCGCCCAGCGTTCCCCCGCCGGCGAATCCCGCGCCGGCGCCGCCCAACGGCGCACCCGTTCCGGTAAACGTCCACCAGGTCCCGGCCGCCGGTGCGCCAGCACCGGCCGCGGTGCCGAGTGTCGCGCCTGCCCCGGCTGCGCCGCCGGTGCCCGTCCCGATGTCGCGCGTCTCGTTCACCAGCAGCATGGACCCGGGCACCGAGGCGGTCACGGTGATCCTGCTGTTCACGGTGGTCGGTGTGTGGATCTACGCGAACCGCATCGTCACCCAGTGGAGCCTTCGGAAGAGGGCTGAGCACGGTGCGCACGCGTAATCCTGTCGCCGGTCTGATCGCCGCGCTGATCGTCGTCGCCGCATCGGTGTTGATCTCCGCACCCACGGCGGATGCGCAGCAGGTGCAGACCACGGTGAACGCTGAGGTCGACGGCCGCGACGTGAACATCGCCGTCAGCGGCGACCCGATTCCGTTGTACCCGGACAAGATCGCCGACATCACCGTCGAGATCACCAATAACGGCAGCGAACCCATCGAGATCGCCAGTGCGCAACTGGTCGGCAAGGTGCTGGGGCTGACGTTCTTCAAGTACACCACCGGGATGGAGTCGAAGGTGTCACCGGGCCAAACCGGCACGGTGCGTTACGAACTCGATCTGACCGACCTGCAACATCAGGCGGTCGGTCTGATGGACACCCAGCTGATCGTCCGCAACTCCGACAAGGACGTGGTGGCCACCGTCGACACCGTCGCCGACATCCGCGGCTCGCTGCTGTCGGTGTACGGCCTGCTGGGTCTGGCGTTGGTGGTGCTGACCGTGCTGGCGTTCATCAACGCGATCCTGGCGATCGCGCGACACAAGGGTTCACCCAACCGATTGCGCCGTGGCCTGCAACTGCTGTCCCCGGGCATCGGCGTGGGCCTGATCCTGGTCTTCACCGCCTCGGTGGCCAGGTGGTGGGTGCCGCGCACCGAATGGTGGATCCTCACCGCCGCCATCACCGGTGCGGTGTTCTTCGCGCTCGGCTACTTCTCCCCGACGCCCGATGCGGACGAAGGCGAAATCGCCGAGGTTACCGACGAATCGGAGGACGGCGTGGAGGCCGGCGTTGCTGCCGGGGAGGGGGCCGCCACCGTGCTGGCCGAATCCGATGTCGCCGACGACGACCCCACCATGGTGCAACCGCGCGACGACAGCGCTAGCGCGAAAACCACCTCCTGGCCTGCTGATTCGTAACCGAAAGCTATCTGCGGGACGATCGGCGGCCGCCGACCTGCCGCGCACCGATCGCCGCCGCCAACCCCGCCGCGGCGCCCAGTCCCGCCGACGTCGCAACCGTGGCGATGGTCGGCGGATTGCCAAGCAGGATCCACGCCGCGGCCACCACCGAGACCGCCAGCAGGGCGGCGAACAACACCGCGGCCACGACCGAGGCCGGGCTCTCCCGGCCGCGGCGCAGCACCCGGATGTTCGACTCCAGATACGCGGCTGCGATCAGGAACAACGCCAGCGTCGCGGCCGCGGTCACCGTCGTGAAAGCAGATTGGTTGCTGCTCAACGTGAATCGGTAAGTGCCGACCGGTGTCTCGCCGCGCATCACGGTGATCTCTGCGGGCAGTCGCCCGGCCATCACGTAGCGGTTCACCGGTGTCGGCAGGGTGGTGGTGCCACCCGTCGGGCCGGGTGCCAGCGGGGCATCACGGCCACCCATCGAGTTGCCAAGGATGTTGAGCGCCAACGAGACCGAGTCGGCGCCGGGCACCGTGACCGTGATCGGGATCGGCTTGGCGAGGTCGACAGGCACCTCGCCGGTGGCCGCCGGGTCGACGCCGGAAACGGTCACGGAGCCGGGCGGCAGGTCGCCGCCGGCCGCGGGGGAGCCGAGGCCGACGAGCGCGATGAAGATGGCCGCCAGCGCGAGCACCGCGGCGACGGCGAACGGCACCACCGCCGAATCCCGCTTAGCCGCGGCGGGCCGCTGGCGCGCCGGCGGCGCCGGTGTGGGCTGCGGGGGCGGCGTGGGGCGCGGCGCCGGCCGCGGCGGGGTCTGCGGCGGCGCGACGTTCGCGACCGTCGGGCCGTAGTGCGCCACGGTCGGGCCATCGGCGGCCGGGGCGGCGGCGCCGGGCGCGGCCATCGTCGGCGCGACTGTCGGCGCAGCCTGATGGTCGAGCGCGGCGCGCGCGGCGGCGGCCAGCTCCGACGCGGTCTGGTAGCGCTGCTCGGGGTCCTTGGCCATGCCGCGCGCGATAACGGTGTCGAAGCCCGCGGGCACGGCCGGGTTCGCCGACGACGGCCGGGGCGGGGCCTTGGTCATGTGCGAGGCCATCTGCTGCTCGAGGCTGTTGCTGGGATACGCGGCCTGCCCGGTCAGGCATTCGAACAGCACACATGCCAGCGCGTAGACGTCGGCGCGGCGGTCGGCCTCGCCGGTGGTGAATCGCTCGGGCGCCATGTAGGCCCAGGTGCCGATCATCGAACCCGTCTCGGTCAGCCGGGTCTCCGATGCGCCCCGCGCGATGCCGAAGTCGATCAGGTAGACGAACTCCTGAGGGGTGATCAGCACGTTGGAGGGTTTGACGTCGCGGTGCACCAGACCGTGCGCGTGCGCCTTGTCGAGTGCGGCGGCGACCTGCTCGACGACCTTCACCGCCGTCTCGGGGCGCAGCGCGCCGTCGCGGGACAGCAGCGAGGCCAGGTCGATGCCCTCGATGATCGGCATGGCCAGAAACAGCCGCCCGTCGATCTCGCCGGTGTCGTAGATCGGCACGATGTGCGGTTCGTTGAGCCGCGCGACGGTGTAGGCCTCGCGGCGGAACCGCTCGGCGTAGCCGGGTTCGCTGGCCAGTTCGGTGGGCAACACCTTGATCGCCACATCGCGGCCGATCACGGTGTCGTGGGCCTTGTAGACGCGGCCCATTCCGCCCTGACCGATCAGTTCGAGCAGCTGGTAGCGACCGAAAAGCTCTCCGCCCACCGCCGCTCCCCCCTCTGACACGCCCAAATGCTATCGACCCGGCTCCACCGATGTCAGCAAACGGGGGCCGGGTGCCAGAATCGAGGTGTGTCGCGCAACCGCGCCGCGGCGCTGGCACGGGCGCAGGTCGATCGGGTTCGCGACGACCCCCAGGGCCGTCTCGAGCTGCTGCGGGGGCTCTACCGGGTGCCGCGCGGGGCGGACCGCGGCTACCTCCCGTACCGGCGCGCGGCGTCGGCATTCATGCGCTGGCAGCTGCGTCGCGGGCTGCTCAACCCGGCCGGCCACCCGCGGCCGGGCAGCCCGTGGTGGCGGCAACTGAACGAAACCCTGTTGTGTGACACCGCCGAGGCGCGCGCCCTGGCGTTCGGGCACGCCGGGACACCGAGCGGGGCCGGCGTGGCCGCACATCTTCAGTTCATCGAGCGGCCCACCGCGCGCAACTGGTACCGCGCCCACAACATCAGCATCGTCGGCGGCTACCTGGCCAACGAGGAGCGCGCGGCGGCCGAACGCCGGGTGGAACGCTTCTTCATCAACGTGGTGCTGGTGCGGGTGTTGTTCGCGCACGCGCTGGTGGCGGCGCCGCGCATGGCGCTGGGCTGGCTGGCGCCGCTGGGTCCGCGGGTGGGCGATCCGCGGGTGGGCATGACGGGCATCTTCATGTCGCTGTCGCGCGTGCTGCCCGACGAATACCCGCTCGGCGACGACGTCGCACCCTTCATCGATGTCGAGCACGGCCTCGGCCATCTGCTCGACATCGGTGTCATCCAGCCCCGGATGGGTGTCCTGTACGCCTGGTCCGCGCGCGAACTCGGGATGCCTGGACTGGTCGACCTGCTAGACGGACACGTCCCGCGATACGCCTGGGATCCCGTCGACGCGGCGGTCTGGGACTTCCGTCCGTCGCCGCTGGCCCGGTTGGCTCGCCGTGTCGTTCCGGTCCGGTGAGCGCTCACCCTCACCCGCGAGCGCGAACCGGCCGTCGGGGGTCTGCTCGACGAGTCCGTCGACCAGCAGCGAGTCCAGCGCCCGGTCGCGTTGCGCCGGATCGGTCAGCCACGCCACGTCGAGTTGTGCACGGGTAACCGGAGAATCGTTGTCGCGTAACACATCCAGCAGCCGTCCACGCACCTGCCGGTCGGTGCCCGCGTAGCGCTGCACCCGCCGGGCGGGGGCGTTCGCGGTCGGATAGCCGGCCGCGCGCCACGCACAGTCGCTCAACGGGCACAGCCCGCATCGCGGCGCCCTCGCAGTGCACACCGTCGCACCGAGTTCCATCAGGGCGATCGAGAACTGTTGTGCATCAGGGCTGTTCGGCAGGAGCGCGGCCACGTCGTCGAGGTCGCGAGCCGACGGCACCGAGTCGGCGCGGCCGTGCACCACCCTTGCGACGACGCGGCGGACGTTGGTGTCGACCACCGGCACCCGCGCGCCGTAGGCGAAACATGCGACGGCCCTTGCGGTGTAGGCGCCGACGCCCGGCAGTGTCAGCAGCGTGTCGACGTCGGAGGGCACCACGTCGTCGTATTCGGTGGCGATCACGGTCGCACACTCGTGCAACCGTTTGGCGCGGCGCGGGTAACCCAGCTTGCCCCAGGCGCGCAGCACGTCGGCGGCGCTGGCGGCAGCGGTCGCCGACGGGGTCGGCCACCGCGCGATCCACGCCAGCCAGATCGGCTCGACCCGCGCCACCGGTGTCTGCTGCAGCATGAACTCGCTGACCAGGATCTGCCACGGGGTGACTCCGGGCTTGCGCCAAGGCAGATCACGCTGTTCGCGGCGGTACCAATCCACCAACTGAGGCACAATGTCGGTCATGCCCAACACCAGCCCCGTGACCGCGTGGAAAGCACTCAAGGAGGGTAACGAGCGCTTCGTCGCGGGAAAGCCGGAGCATCCGAGCCAGGGGGTGGCCCACCGGGCGAGCCTCGCCACCTTCCAGACGCCGACCGCGGTGGTGTTCGGCTGCGGCGACAGTCGGGTCGCCGCCGAGATCATCTTCGACCAGGGGCTGGGCGACATGTTCGTGGTGCGCACCGCCGGCCACGTCATCGACTCGGCGGTGCTCGGCTCCATCGAGTACGCGGTGACGGTGCTCGAGGTGCCGCTGGTGGTGGTGCTCGGTCACGACAGCTGCGGCGCGGTGCAGGCGACGCTGGCCGCGCTCGACGAGGGCACGGTGCCCGGCGGCTACGTGCGCGACATCGTGGAACGGGTGACGCCGTCGATCCTGGTGGGCCGCCGCGAGGGGCTGACCAGGGTCGATGAGTTCGAGGCGCGGCACGTCATCGAGACCGGTTCGCAGCTGATGGCCCGCTCCTCGGCGATCGCCGAGCGGGTCGACTCGGGCGCCCTGGCGATCGTGGGGCTCACCTATCAACTCTCCGACGGCCGGGTGGTGCTGCGCGGTCATCTGGGCGACATCGGCGAGGGCTGAGCACTTTTCGCTGCCGCGACACGCCGGGCGACCTCGGACAACTCCGCGTGACCTGGGCTTACGGTGTCTTTGTGTTGGATCTGCAACCGCAAGGCCCGCTACCGAGCCAGATTTACTGGCGGCGCAGGGCACTGGCATTGGGCATAGCGGTACTCGTGATCGCGGTGATCGCGGCCGTCGTGGTCGTGGTCGTCAAAAACACGGGTGGCACCGACACCACGAACGCCGAGCAGCCGGCCCCCACCGAGGCCGCCGCGCCGACCCCGTTGCCGGGGGAGAACCCCGAGGTCAAGACACCGGTGGTGCCGCCGGCGCAGGCCGCGCCACCGCCGACACCGACCCCCACCGCCGCGGTCACCCCGCCGCCGGTGCTCAACGAGGGCGACGACTGCCCCGACTCCACGCTCGCGGTCAAGGGCATCACCAACCAGCCGGAGTACGTCGTCGGCGACCAGCCGAAGTTCACCATGGTGGTGACGAACATCGGCCTGGTCGCGTGCAAGCGCGATGTGGGCGCCGCGGTGCTCGCCGCCTACGTGTACGGGCTCGACAACACCCGGCTGTGGTCGAACCTGGATTGCGCGCCGTCGAACGAAACCCTGGTCAAGACTTTCCAGCCCGGCGAGCAGGTGACCACCGAGGTCACCTGGACCGGTATGGGTTCGGCACCCGGTTGCCCCTTGCCGCGCCAACCCATCGGGCCGGGCACCTACAACCTCGTTGTCCAGTTGGGCAACCTGAGATCGGCGGCGGTGCCGTTCATCCTGGCCGCGCCGGCCGAACCGGCGCCGCCCGCCGAGGGCGCACCCGCACCCGCGGGCTGACGGACGGCTCAGGCCAGTTGGTCGGCGATCGTCGACTCGGCCAGGTGCGACAGCCCCTCGCGGATGTGCCTAGCCCACATCGACCCGATGCCCTCCACTGACTGCAGATCGCTCGCGCTGGCGGCCAGCAGACCCTGCAGTGAGCCGAACGAGCGCACCAGCAGATCCACATGGGCGAACTGCAGGCGGGGGATGGCCGCCATCGCACGGTAGCCGCGCGAGCTCATCGCCTGATCCTGGGCTTCAGCGGTGGACGGATATCCGAAAACCCTTGCCAGCGTTGTGAAGTCAAGCAGCTCGTTGTCGGAGAGCCGATCGAGCTCGTCGAGTGTGGCGGCGACCTGTTCGTCGGTCGGCGGATCCGGGTTCGCGTGGTAGTCGCGCACGATCAGCTCGCGCTGGATGTCGTTGTCGCCCACCAACTCCTCGAGTTGAAGCTTGAGCTGGCGGCCGTCGGTGCCGAGTTCGACGACGTCGGACTCGATCTCCTGGCTGATGCGTCGCACCATCTCCAGCCGCTGCACCACGGTCATCACATCGCGCAGCGTCACGAAATCCTCGATCTCAGCGGCCGACAGCTGTCGGTTGACCTCGTCGAGCCGGGACTTGTAGCGCTCCAGCGTGTCGATGGTCTGGTTGGCGCGCGACAGGATGGTCGCCGAGTCCGGCACGACGTGGCGCTCGCCGGCCACGTAGATCGTCACGATGCTCATCGAATGGCTCACCGAGATCACCGGATAGCCGGTCTGGATCGCGGTGCGTTCCGCGGAGCGGTGCCGGGTGCCGGACTCTTCGGTGGGGATCGACGGGTCGGGTACGAGTTGCACGTTGGCCCGCAGGATCCGGCTTCCGTCGCTGGAAAGTACAACGGCGCCATCCATTTTCGACAACTCGCGCAACCGGGTGGGAGCGTACGGGATGTCGAGGGAGAAACCGCCGTCACAGATCGCCTCGACACTGTCGTCGTAACCGATCACGATCAGGGCGCCGGTGCGGCCGCGCAGAATGCGTTCCAGGCCGTCGCGCAACGCGGTTCCGGGTGCCAGCCGGGCGATGGTCTCGCGCATGGTGGGTCGGGCCAGCTGGACCACCCTGCGGCCCCTCGTCCCGCTCCCCTTGACGGCCATGGCCCCCTCCTAGCTTCGGCCGCTCTCAGCGGTATCTTCGCTGATCTTGCGCAGCACCCGCAATGCCTCGCGTATGTTGTCCACCGGGATCGCGCGCAATCCAGCCGGCACCTTTGTCACCCCGGCCGGCAGCACGGCCGTGGTGAAGCCCAGGCGCGCCGCCTCACCGAGCCGGCGGTCCATCCCGGCGACCCGGCGCAGATCCCCGGCCAGCCCGACCTCGCCGATCGCCACGGCGGTGGCGGGCATCGGCAGGTCGGCGAACGAGGACGCGATCGCCATCGCCACCGCCAGATCGGACGACGGGTCGGTCAACCGCATGCCGCCGACCGTGGACAGGTAGATGTCGTAGGTGCCGACGGGCAGTTTGACGTGCTTCTCCAGCACCGCGGTGATCATCGCCGCGCGGGAGCTGTCGATACCGCTGACCGCCCGCCGCGGTGACCCGGTGGCCGGCGACCCGATCAGCGCCTGTACCTCACCGATCAACGGCCGCTTACCGTCCAGCGTCACTGTGACCGCGGTGCCGGGCACCGGTTTGGGTCGCTGATCTCGAAACAGTCCCGACGGATCGGCGACACATTTGATTCCGTTGTAGTGCAACAGAAAACAGCCGACCTCATCCGCCGCGCCGAATCGGTTCTTGATGCCGCGCACCATACGCAGCGACGTGTTCCGGTCGCCCTCGAAGTGCAGCACCACGTCGACCAGATGCTCCAGTGAGCGCGGGCCCGCGATGGCGCCGTCCTTGGTGACGTGGCCCACGAGGATCATCGCGACCCCGGCGACCTTGGCGTAGGACACCAGCGACGTGGTGACCGCGCGGACCTGGGTGACCCCGCCGGTGACGCCGTCGGCCTCGGTGGTGGACATGGTCTGCACGGAGTCGACGATCACCAGGCTGGGCCGCACCTGGTCGATGTGGCCCAGCGCGGTGTTCAGATCCGATTCGGCGGCCAGGTAGACCTCCTGGTGGGTGCAGCCGGTGCGCTCGGCGCGCATCCGGATCTGGCCCGCCGATTCCTCGCCCGACAGGTACAGCGCGCGCCGCCCGGCCCGCGCCCAGCGGTGGGCGACCTCCAGCAGCAGCGTGGACTTGCCGACACCCGGATCGCCGGCCAACAGGGTCACCGAGCCGGGCACCAGGCCGCCGCCGAGCACCCGGTCCAGTTCGGAGACACCGGTGTCGAAGTGGCGGGTGTGCCCGGGATCGATCGAGCTGATCGGCACCGCGGGCGATACCGGGGCGACGGATTTGTGGACGTGGCCGTTGACCGCCGACAGCACGGCGACCTCGTCGACGGTGCCCCAGGTGCCGCAGTCCGGACAGCGGCCCACCCATTTGGCGGTGACGTGGTGGCACTCCGAGCAGCGGTACTGCGTCCGCGTCTTACCCCCGGTTTTGGCCACGACGTGACGGTAGCCGCCGCAACCGACAGAAAGCCGCGGTGCGGGGCCGTGTCGTGGACTTTGCGCTCAGTGACCGCCGGAATAGCCGCCGGTGTCAGACCCCGGCTCGCGGCGCGGCTGTTCACCCGCCGACAGCGGCACCTCGACCGAGACCTCGCCGGCCTTCTCGAACGTGAACGTGAAGGGGTAGTTCAGCCCGTTGGTGATCGGTTCGGTGAGCTCGATGGTGGCCTTCGCGGTCTTGAAGGTCTGCACCTGCTTCAGCGCGGCCAGCTCCGGCTGGTTGTCGGGTGTGCCGACGAACAGCGAGCCGGCCGGGGGCACCGTGGTGTCACCGGTCAGCGTCACGGTGCCGACGTCAGACGTGATCGATTTGAGCTTGTCGGCGGTGTCCGGCGAGCCGTTGACCGCCTGGAACACGAGTTCCACCTCGTCGCCCGGCTCGACGAAGTCGGAGGTCAGCGTCGCGCGCACGAAGATGTTGCGCACGGCGATCTGGCCGACGTCAGCCCAGCTGCCGTTGACCGCAGCCTGCTGCGTGGCGGTCTGGGAGATCTGCCCCGCCCCGCATCCGGTCAGTGCGATGGCGGCGGCCAGCCCGCAGGCGGCCAGTTTGAAGCGGTCCACTCATGCCTCCAGCTCGACCATCGAAGCGACCGGGCACCGGTCGCGAGGATTCGACTATGCAGAGTAGTAGGTCCGGGTATGCGGCGGTAGCGCAGGGTTAGCGGGGTGCCGACGGGGCGGCCGGGTGTGGTCCGGCGCACACCCCGGCCGCGGTCGAGATCGCGGCGTGTTGCACGGATTCGGCTTCATGTCAACCCCCAGTCTTCACCTGCGGTGCCCCTGACCTGCATAGTTGTTCCGCACCCCATTCCGCGCCGTGTTAAGATTGGTCTGTGAAAGGGGCTCGAATCTGATGATTTTCAAGGTCGGAGACACCGTTGTTTATCCCCACCACGGTGCTGCGTTGATCGAGGCGATCGAAACCCGGACCATCAAAGGCGAACAGAAGGAATACCTCGTCTTGAAGGTCGCCCAAGGGGACCTCACAGTTCGAGTTCCGGCTGAGAACGCGGAGTATGTCGGGGTTCGCGACGTCGTCGGTCAGGAGGGCCTCGACAAGGTGTTCCAGGTGCTGCGCGCACCGCACACCGAAGAACCGACCAACTGGTCGCGCCGCTACAAGGCCAACCTCGAGAAGTTGGCCTCCGGTGACGTGAACAAGGTCGCCGAGGTGGTTCGCGATCTGTGGCGTCGGGACCAGGAGCGCGGGCTGTCGGCCGGTGAGAAGCGGATGTTGGCTAAGGCGCGCCAGATCCTGGTCGGCGAGTTGGCGCTCGCCGAGAACACCGACGACGAGAAGGCCGCGACCATTCTCGACGAGGCACTCGCCGCCGCTTCCTGACGGTAATGACGAGCCTGCCTCGGGTCGGGCTCGGTACCGACGTTCATCCAGTCCAGGCCGGACGTCCGTGTTGGCTGCTGTGTCTGCGTTTCGACGACGCCGACGGCTGCGCGGGCCATTCCGACGGCGACGTGGCCGCCCACGCGCTGTGCGACGCGCTGCTGTCGGCGGCCGGGCTGGGTGACCTCGGCGAGGTGTTCGGCACCGACCGCCCGCAGTGGCGCGACGCCGGCGGTGCCGACATGCTGCGCCACGTGTGCGGGCTGGTGCGCGCCGCCGGCTACCGGGTCGGCAACGCCGCGGTGCAGGTGATCGGCAATCGACCCAAGGTCGGCCCGCGCCGGGCCGAGGCACAGCGGCTGCTGTCCGAGCTACTCGACGCCCCGGTTTCGGTGTCGGCGACGACCACCGACGGCCTCGGCCTGACCGGACGCGGCGAGGGGTTGGCGGCGATCGCGACCGCGCTTCTCGTCGCCGATGAGGGATCTCGGTAAACCTGCCGGTAAAGTGGCCCGCCGTGAGCGGAGCGAACGGTTGGGCTCAGTGAGCGGAGCGAACGGTTGGGCTCAGTGAGCGGAGCGAACAGCGGCGGGGCAGGGTGAGCGAGACCCTGCGGTTGCACGACACCATGACCGGTGCCGTGCGCGACTTCGTTCCCGTGCGGCCCGGTCACGTGTCGATCTACCTGTGCGGGGCCACCGTGCAGGGCCTGCCCCACATCGGCCACGTGCGCAGCGGCGTGGCGTTCGACGTGCTGCGGCGCTGGCTGATGGCCAAGGGGTACGACGTCGCGTTCATCCGCAACGTCACCGACATCGACGACAAGATCCTCAACAAGGCCGCCGACGCCGGCCGGCCGTGGTGGGAGTGGGCCGCGACCTACGAGCGGGCGTTCTCGTCCGCCTACGACGCGCTGGGGGTGCTGCCGCCGTCGGCCGAACCGCGCGCCACCGGGCACATCACCCAGATGATCGAGTTGATCGAGCGTCTGATCGAGCGTGGCCACGCCTACGCCAGCGACGGTGACGTCTACTTCGACGTGCTCTCGCTGCCCGGCTACGGCAAGCTGTCCGGCCACAAGATCGACGATGTGCACCAGGGCGAGGGGGTGGCCAAGGGCAAGCGCGACGAACGCGACTTCACGCTGTGGAAGGGGGCCAAACCCGGCGAACCGTCATGGCCGACGCCGTGGGGTCGCGGGCGGCCCGGCTGGCACACCGAATGCGTGGCGATGTGCGAGGCCTACCTCGGCGCCGAGTTCGACATCCACGCCGGCGGCATGGACCTGGTGTTCCCGCACCACGAGAACGAGATCGCCCAGGCCGAGGGCGCCGGCGACCGGTTCGCGCGGTACTGGCTGCACAACGGCTGGGTCACCATGGGCGGCGAGAAGATGAGCAAGTCGCTGGGCAACGTGCTCGCGATTCCCGCTGTGCTGCAACGGGTTCGGGCCCCCGAGTTGCGCTACTACCTGGGTAGCGCGCACTACCGCTCGATGCTGGAGTTCTCCGAGACCGCGCTGCAGGACGCGGCCAAGGCATACTGCGGGATCGAGGACTTTTTGCATCGGGTGCGCAACCGCGTCGGCGCGGTGGTGCCCGGCGAGTGGACCCCGCGGTTCGCCGCCGCGCTCGACGACGACCTGTCGGTGCCGATCGCGCTGGCCGAGGTGCACGCCGCGCGCGCCGAGGGCAACCGGGCGCTGGACGCCGGTGACCACGAGACGGCGCTGGCGCAGGCCATGTCGATCCGCGCCATGATGGGTATCCTCGGCGCCGACCCGCTCGACGAGCGCTGGGAGTCCAAGGACGAGACGTCGGCGGCGCTGCACGCGCTCGACGTACTGGTGCAGGCGGAGGTGCAGCGCCGCGAAGAGGCCCGCGCGCGCCGGGACTGGGCAGAGGCCGACGCGATCCGAGACCGGCTCAAGGAGGCCGGGATCGAGGTCACCGACACCGCCGACGGCCCACAGTGGACCCTGATCGACAGATACTCCAAGTAGTCATGGCTGGGAATTCACGGCGTCGGGGTGCGGTGCGTAAACCCGGCACCAAGAAGGGTCCGTCGGTCGGTTCCGGCGGCGTGCGCAGGCGCGGTCTGGAGGGCCGCGGCGCGACCCCGCCCGCCCACATGCGGCCGGGTCACCCCGCCGCCAAGCGCGCGGCGAAGGCCGCACGTCAGCAGCAGGCCAAGCCCAAGAAGACGGCGAAGAACAACGACACCGAGATCGTGCTGGGCCGCAACCCGGTGGTCGAGTGCCTGCGCGCCGGGGTGCCCGCGACCGCGCTGTACGTCGCGCTCGGCGCCGAGAACGATGAGCGGCTGACCGAAAGTGTGCGCATCGCCGCCGATTCCGGCATCTCGATCCTGGAGGTGCCGCGCCACGATCTGGACCGCATCGCCGCCAACGGCCTGCACCAGGGGCTGGCGCTGCAGGTGCCGCCGTATCAGTACGCGCATCCCGACGACCTGCTCGCGGCGGCGTCCGACGACGTCGCGCCGGCGCTTCTGGTCGCGTTGGACAACATCTCCGACCCCCGCAATCTGGGCGCCATCGTCCGGTCGACCGCGGCGTTCGGCGGCCACGGCGTGCTGATCCCGCAGCGCCGGTCCGCGTCGGTGACCGCGGTCGCATGGCGCACCAGCGCCGGTGCCGCGGCACGGCTGCCGGTGGCCAGGGCGCCGAATCTGACTCGCGCACTGAAGAATTGGGCTGCGGCGGGGCTGCAGGTCATCGGGCTCGACGCCGGCGGCGACACCACCGTCGACGACCTCGACGGCACCGGCCCCGTCGTTGTGGTGGTCGGCTCCGAGGGCAAGGGGCTGTCGCGGCTGGTGCGGGAGACCTGCGACTCGGTGGTGTCGATCCCGATGGCCGGGCCGACCGAGTCGCTGAACGCATCGGTGGCCGCGGGTGTGGTGCTGGCCGAGATCGCCCGCCAGCGTCGCACCGGCTGAGCGTTACACGCCCACCAGGCGCACCCCGAGCCACAGCGCGACGACCGCGGCGAGCAGGGTGAGCGGCACGGTGACCAGGCCGACGCCGGTGAACTCCGCGAAGCCCGGGCGCAGCGCCCGGCCCACCACCCGACGCCACAGCAGGTTGGCCAGCGATCCGACGTAGGTCAGGTTCGGGCCGACGTTCACCCCGACCAACACGGCGAGCACCGCTGCGGGCCCGGCCGGCGTCACCAGTGGCAGCAGCACCAGCACGGCGGGCAGATTATTCACGACGTTCGCTAAAACGGCTGCCACGACGGCGATTCCGAGTAGCGCGGGCAGCGACGTGCCGGCGGGCAGCACGCGGCGCATCGCATCGTCGAGGCCGTGCAGCATGACCGCGTCCACCACCACCCCGAGGCACAGCACGAACGCCAGGAACGGCAGATCCATCGCGGTCACCACCCGCGAGACGGTGGTGTCGCGCCGCGCGAACGCCCGCACCGCCAGCACCACCGCGCCTGCCAGCGCCGCCCACGCCGGGGACAACCCGAACAGCGACGTGACCGCGAATCCGGCGAGGGTGAGTCCCAGCACCGCCAGCACGAACGCGGGCACCTCGGGCGGAGGCTTGTCGTCGATCCTGGGAACGACCGCCAGGTCGCGGCGGAAAAGCCAACGCAGCAAGCAGAATTCGACGGCGATCGCGGCCAGCCACGGCAGCGTCATCACGGCGGCGAAATGTAGAAAGCTCAGGCCTGCGGCGGTGAACGCCAGCAGATTCGTCAGATTCGACACCGGCAGCAGCAGCGACGCGGTGTTGGCCAGGTGTGCGGTGGCATAGGCGTGCGGGCGGGCGGGTACCGCCAGCGCCCCGGCCGTCGCCAGCACCACCGGAGTCAACAGCACCACCGTGGCGTCCAGGCTCAGCACCGCGGTGGTGGCCGATGCGGCGACGAACACCGTCGGCAGCACCCGGCGTGGGTGGCCGCCGCTGAGCCGGGCCATCGCCACCCCGACCGCGTGGAACAGGCCTTCGTCGTCGCACAGCCGGGCCAGCACCAGGACCGCGGCCAGAAACCCGAGCACCGGCAGCAACCGCCCCATTTCGGCGGTCGCCGCCGACCACGAGATGGTGCCCGACGCGATCAGCACGCCCGCGGCGGGCAGCGCCACCACCACTTCCGGCCAGCCGTGCGGCCGCACCATGGCGAAGATCAGCACCACCGCCAGCGCGACCAGCGCGAGCGTCAGCTCCACGGGTCGGCGCGCTGCCAGAGGGTGGGCAGGTGCAGCGCGACGCCGTCCTGTTCGGCGAGCCGGGACAGCACCCGCATCGACACGTCGAGGTCGTCGGCGGCGTACGGCAGCGCCCGCAGCGGCTTGTGCAGGGGACGGAAGAAGTCGTCCCAGTGCACGAGCACCACCCGCTCCGCGCCGACGGTGCGCACGGTCTCCGACCAGTATTCGGTCAGGTAGTCGACCGGCTGCAGACCCAGCTGGCCGACCCCCAGATACACGACGTCGGCGCGCTGCCCGGCCAGTGCGCCGCGCACGTAACCGGCGCTGCCGACGATCAGCAGCCGCCGCCCGGAGGGGCGGTGCTGCACCAGCGTCGACCACGCCTCACCGCACCGGTACGCCGAGACCCTCGCGGGCGGCACCACGGGCGCCTCGATGCGGCCGGGAAACCGGTCGGGTGGACAGTGCGTGGCCTCGATCAGCGTGACCTCGTACGCGCCGAACTGCGACGGCTGCCCCGGGGTGACGGCCACCAGCCGGTCCGGCGAAAGCCCGTGCCCCCGTCCGACCTGTACCGCCGACGTCCCGCCGACCAGCGGCGCGTCGGTGCGCTCGGCCACCGCGGCGGAGTCCATCGCATGGTCGTAGTGGGTGTGCACCGGCAGCACGGCGTCCAACCGGTCGACGCCCAGCCGTGCCAGGCAGCCGTCGATGCGTGCGTCCGACGGGGTCAGTCGGCGCAGCCCGACCTCGGCGAGGCTCGGACGGGAGAAGAAGCCGTCGGTCAGCACCGCCGACGATCCGTCGTCGATCAACAGCGTGGTGACCCCGGCCCAGGTCACCGTGACGGCGGCGTCGGTACCGGCCCGTGGCGCGTCGAAGAACCGTTGGTAGTCCGCCAGATCCGGCCTGCCCAGCTTGAGGCGCATGACGACACCTTAGGGCCAGGCCGGAACGGTCAGCTGAACGGCTTGAGTTCGACGCCCTCGGCCAGCAACCGGTCACGCACCGCGGCGGCGATGTCGACGGCGCCGGCCGTATCGCCGTGCACACAAATTGATTCGATCTCCAGCGGAATGGTCGAGCCGTCAACCGCGACGACCCGCTTGGTCTTGACCATCCGCACCACCCGGTCGGCGATCTCGGTGGGGTCGTGCAGCACCGCATTGCGCTCGCGGCGCGAAACCAGTTGTCCGTCAGGACGATACGCGCGATCGGCGAACGCCTCGGCGACGGTGCGCAACCCCAGCCGTTCCGCCTCGGCGAAGAACGCCGACCCGGACTGGCCGAGCACCGGCAGCCGCGGGTCGACGGCGTGCACCGCCTCGGCGACCGCGCGCGCCTGTTCGCGGTTGCTGACGATGGTGTTGTACAGCGCGCCATGCGGTTTGACGTAGTCGACTGTCGCGCCGCGGGTGCGCGCCAGTGCCTGCAACGCCCCGATCTGGTAGATGATCTCGGCGATCAGCTCGTCGGGCGGCACGTCGATGAAACGGCGGCCGAACCCGGGCAGGTCGCGGTAGCCCACCTGCGCGCCGACCCGCACACCGCGTTTGGCCGCGGCGTGACACGTCGTCGCCAACACGGCGGGATCGCCCGCGTGGAAGCCGCAGGCGACGTTGGCGCTGGTGACCACGTCGAGCATGGCCTCGTCGTCGCCGAGCTGCCATACCCCGTAGCTCTCGCCCAGATCCGCGTTGAGATCGACGATCACGACACCAGCCTACGTCTGCGCCGGTGCGGCCCAGCGGTTCTGTGAGACGAACTCGCTCAGCGGCCGACCGAAGGCCCACCGGTCGATCTCCAGCGCGGGCCGGTCCGGGAAGTCCGGCACCGGGCCCAGGCACAGGATCGCGACCGGCTCGGCGCCGTCGGGTATGCCGAGCAGGTCGGCCAGCCGTCGCGGCTCGAACAGCGACACCCAGCCCATGCCGAGGCCCTCGGCGCGCGCGGCCAGCCACAGGTTCTGGATCGCGCACGACACCGACGCCAGATCCATCTGCGGCAGTGTGCGCCTGCCGAACAGGTGTTGCTCACGGCCGTCACCGAGCGCCACCACGAACAGTTCCGCGCACTCGAGGATGCCCTCGACCTTGAGCGCCAGGAACTCCTCGGCGCGCGAACCCAGCGCCGCCGCGGTGTGCAGGCGTTCCTCGTCCACGAGCGCGTGGATGGCGCGCCGCAGCTCGTCGTCGGTGATCCGGATGAACCGCCACGGCTGCATCAGGCCCACGCTCGGGGCGGCGTGCGCGGCGGAAAGCAGCCGCCCGAGCACCTCCTCGGGCACCGTGGCACCGGGCACGAAGCGGCGCATATCGCGGCGTTCGCTGATCACCCGGTAGATCGCCCGGCGCTCGGCGGCGCTGTACGCGTGATCGATCACGGGCGTCAGCCTAGGAGCCCGGATGGCACGATCGCGGTATGGCTCGCGACGAGGTGCTCATCGATGCCGACGAGTTGGCGCGGCGGCTGCACGCCGGGGAGCAGACCACGCTTCTCGACGTGCGCTGGCAGTTGACCGAACCGGACGGCCGGGCCGTCTACGAGCGCGGGCACCTGCCCGGCGCGGTGTACGTGTCGCTGGAGGACGAGCTGTCCGACCACTCGGTCACCGGCCGTGGCCGCCACCCGCTGCCGTCCGGCGCGGCGGTGGCGGCGGCGGCGCGGCGCTGGGGGGTGCGCGCCGGGGTGCCGGTGGTGGTCTACGACGACTGGAACCGGGCGGGCTCGGCGCGCGCGTGGTGGGTGCTGACCGCGGCGGGCGTTCCGGACGTGCGCATCCTCGACGGCGGGCTGGCGTCCTGGCAGGGCGAACTCGAAAGTGGTTGGGTGAGCGCAGAGCCCGGTGACTTCACGGAGGCGCACCCCGACCTCTACCACGGTGCGCGGCCGGTGCTGAGCGCCGACGAGGCGGCGGCGCTGGGACCGCGACTGGTCGACGCGCGGGCGCCCGAGCGGTTTCGCGGCGAGGTCGAACCGGTCGATCCGGTGGCCGGGCACATCCCCGGCGCGGTGAACGTGCCGAGCACGTCGCTGCTGACGCCGGACGGCCGGTTCCGTCCCGACGCCGAACTGCGCCACGCGCTGGCGGGCACGACCGCGGCTTATTGCGGGTCGGGCGTCACGGCGTCGGTGGTGATCGCCGCTCAGGCCATCCTCGGCGCCGACGCGGCGCTGTTTCCCGGGTCGTGGTCGCAGTGGTGCGCCGAGACGCAGCGCCCGGTGGAACGGGGTTAGCCGGTCGCGACGCGGCGCCGGCCCACCACCCAGCAGACCAAAAAGATCGCGAACGAGATCATCGTGACGAAAACCGACACCGGCACGCCCGGTGCCAGCGATGCCACGATGCCGCCGAGCGCGGAGATCTCGGCGAAGACGACCGACGCCGCGATGGTGGCGCCCGGTGAGGCGAACACCCGCACCGCCGCGGCGGCCGGCGTGATCAGCAGCGACATCACCAGCAGCGCGCCCACGATCTGCACCCCCTGCGCGGCCGTGACGCCGACCAGGGCGGCGAACACGATGCCCAGCGCGCGCACCGGCACCCCGCGCCCGGCCGCCACCTCGGGGTCGACGGTGGCGAACAGCAGCGGCCGGTAGGCCACCAACAGCACGGCGACCACGAGCACGGACACCACCGTCAGCAGCGCGAGCGCGGAGTTTCCCACTCCGACGATCTGACCGGTCAACAGCGCGAAGCTGGTGCCGCTGCGGCCGGGGTAGAGGTGGATGAACAACACCGCGAGCCCGAGCCCGAACGCGAGCACCACCCCGATGGCCGAATCGCGTTCGCGGACGCGCTGTCCCAGAATGCCGAACAGCACCGCGGCCAGCGCGCAGCCGACCAGCGCGCCGACCCCGACGTTGAAACCGGCCAGCAGTGCGAAAGCGGCTCCGGTGAGCGACAATTCGCTCGAGCCGTGCACCGCGAACGACATCTGCCGCATCACGATGAACGGCCCGATCAGCCCCGACACCAACGCCAGCAGCGCCGCGGCCACCAGCGCCTGTTGAACGAAATCGCGGCGCAGCAGGTCGGCGGTGAGCTCGAACGAGAACAGGTGCGCCAGCAACTCGGTGAGCCGGTCAGTCATGGTCGTGTCCACTCGCGTGGCCGGAATGGTCCAGATGTTCGCCGACGACGACGTAGTGGCCGCCGATCTTGGCGACGTGGATCTCGGCGCGGTACAGCTCCGACAGCGTCTCCGACGTCATCACCTCGTCGACGGTGCCGACGCGGAACTGGCCGTCGACGAAGTAGAGCACCCGATCCACATAGGGCAGCACGGGATTGACCTCATGGGTGACAAACAGCACCGCGGTGCCGGCCTCGCGGCGACGGGCGTCGATCAACGTCGAGACCCGGCGGGCGGCCCCGGGATCGAGGTTGAGCAGCGGCTCGTCGCACAGCAGCAGCACCGGGTCGGTGGCCAGCGCCTGGGCGATGCGCACCCGTTGTAGTTCGCCGCCCGACATCACCCCGACCGGCACGTCGGCCAGGTCTTCGCCATCGACCTGCTGCAGCGCCTGGCGTACCGCCGCGCGTTTGGCCGACCGGTCGCGCAGCGTTGTCACGCCCCAGCGATGACCGTCGTAGCCGAGCCCGACGAGATCGGAACCGCGCAACGCCACACCGGCTTCGAGTCCGCGATGCTGCGGTACGTAACCGATTCGGCGACTGCCCTTCTCGACCGGCGACCCGCAGATCGTGACCGAGCCCGCGGTGAGCGGCAGCTGGCCGAGCAGCACCTTGAGCAGCGAGGTCTTGCCGGACCCGTTCGGCCCGAGCACGGCGATGAACTCGCCGGCGCGCACGGCGAGGTCGAGCTGGTCCCAGAGCACTCGGCTGCCGAATGCCAATCGGGCTCCGGATAATTCGGCGACGATCCCGGCGGAGGTCATCGGTCGGGTCGATGTTGGAGAGCCTCGGTCAACCTGCGTACGGTGTCGCGCTGCCAGGTCAGGTAGTCGGTGTCGGCGGGCAGCGTCTCGCTCACCTCGACGATGGGCACCGACGCCGCGTCGGCCGCGTCCCGGATGCGTTTGGTCACCGCGGTCTCGGTCTGTGGGTTGTACAGCAGCGCCGCCACCTGGCGGCCGCCGATCAGGTCGAGCATCGCCGCGACGTCGGCGGGTGGCGGGTCGGTGTCCTGCTCGATCGCTGTTGCGAAGCCGGCGGGGGTCTTGTCGGTCAGGCCCGCGTTGGCCACCAGATAGTGCGCGACGGGTTCGGTCGCCGCGACCGCTGCGCCGGGGTGGGCCACCCCGATCGCGCGCTGTGAGGCCAGGATCTGCGCCGCCGACTCGCCGAACAGGTCGGCGTTCGCGTGGTACGAGTCGGCGTGGTCGGGGTCGAGATCGGCCAACTGCTCGGCGATCTGCAGCGCGACCGCCTTGGCGATCGCGACGTCGTAGAAGACGTGTTCGTTCGGCCGCGCCCCGGTGTCGGGCAGCAGCGCGTAGGCGTCGACCCGCCGGGCATCGGGATGGTCGACCAACACGTCGTCGACCCAATGGTCGTAGCCGCCGCCGTTGTAGACCACCAGCGCCGCGTCGGAGATCTCGGCGGCGTCGGCCGGTGACGCCTCGTAGGAGTGCGGGTCGTCGGCGGCGCTGTCCAGGATGGTCGTCACGGTGCCGTGGTCACCGACGACGTCCTGGGCCACGCTGCCCCACACCGCGGTCGACGCGACGACCGACGGACCGTCCGCCGTCTCACTCCGGTCGCCGCCGCAGCCCGCGAGCCCGACGGTCAGCGCGAGCGCGGTCACGGCGGTCAGCACGACACGCATGCGCAACTCCTAATAGGAATGAAAACCGTTTCCAATAACTGTAACGCACGAGCGCCTCGTGACCGCATCCGATTCACCGCAGATCGGCTAGCCTCAGGCAGCATGTCCAGGAGTCCGACGCCGAGGCGGCGGGCGACCCTGGCCTCCCTGGCCGCCGAGCTCAACGTGTCGCGCACGACGATCTCGAACGCCTACAACCGCCCGGACCAGCTGTCGCCGGACCTGCGCGAACGGGTGTTGGAGACCGCCAAGCGGCTGGGCTACCCGGGCCCCGATCCGGTCGCCCGGTCGCTGCGCACCCGCAGGGCGGGCGCGGTCGGCCTGATGATCACCGAGCCGCTGAACTACTCGTTCTCCGATCCGGCCGCGCTGGACTTCGTGGCCGGGCTCGCGGAGTCGTGCGAGGCGGCGGGCCAGGGTCTGCTGCTGGTGGCGATCGGCCCGAACCGCAACATCGACGACGGTTCGCAGGCGGTGCTGTCGGCCGGGGTCGACGGCTTCGTGGTCTACGCGGCGTCCGACGACGACCCGTATCTGTCGGTGGTGCAGCAACGGCATCTGCCGGTCGTCGTCGTCGACCAGCCCAAGGACGTGCCCGGCGCGTCGCGGGTGTGCATCGACGACCGCGGCGCCATGCGTCAACTCGCCGAATACGTGCTCGGACTGGGTCATACCGAGATCGCTCTACTGACCATGCGACTGGGCCGCGACTGGCCACACCCCGAACCGGGACCCGCCGTCGCCGACACGCAACGCCTGCAGTCGCCGCATTTTCACGTTCAGCGGGAGCGCATCACCGGTGTACGCGACGCGATGCGCGCGGCGGGGCTGGATCCCGAATCGCTGACCGTGGTGGAAAGCCATCAGCACCTGCCGACGTCCGGCGGGCTGGCCGCCGAGGTGGCGCTGGCGGCCAATCCTCGGGTTACCGCGCTGATGTGCACGGCCGACGTGCTCGCTTTCTCGGCGATGGATTACCTTCGCGCCCATGGCATTTACGTGCCGGGTCAGATGACGGTGACGGGATTCGACGGGGTGCCGGAGGCGCTGCGCCGCGGGCTGACCACCGTCGTGCAGCCGAGCATGGAGAAGGGTCGCCGCGCCGGCCGGCTGGTGCATCACCCGCCGCGCTCGGGTCTGCCGGTCATCGACGTGCTCGACACCGAGATTGTGCGCGGGCGCACCTCGGGCCCACCCGCCTAGAGTTCGGTGAACTGCGGGGTGGCTCGCCACATCTCGATGACGGGCCGCACGGCGTCGATGAGCATCGGCAGCTGCGGGGCCATCGAGAGCGCAGCCACCGAGGTCAGCCGAGCGGCGGCGTCGGCGACACGCAGCACTCTTTCGTCGAGGCGCCGCAGCCCCAGTGCGGACGCCGCCGCGTTGTACGTCTCGATGGCCTCCGGCCCCACCATCGCCAGATCCGACTCGACCGCACCGACGGTGACGAGTTCGAAGTCGGACCACAGCGCACCCGTCGGGGTGGCGATCATGTTGTGGTAGGGGGCATCTCCGTGGATGGTCTGTACGCCGACACCGGGGAAGGCCGCCGCGAAACCCGCGGCCGATGACAGCGCCGGCGCCAGCACCGCCCACTCCCGCTGCGCCCGCTGCACGTCCTCGGCCGGCAGCAGGCCGGGCAGTCGCGCAAGCTGCGCGAGACCTTCTGGGATGAAGGTGTTGAACGGCACCCAGAACCCGAGATCCGTCGAATCGTAGTCGCGCAGCGCAGCGTGCAGTCGGGCGGTCGCCTCAACCCGGACGGTCATGTCAGCGTCGGAAGCCTGTTCGACGAACTGCCAGAAGGTCATCGAAAAGCCATCGCGCCGAACGGGTTCGCGGGGTACCAGCGGGCTCGGGGGTACAACCGGCTGGCCGCGGTCGGCCAGCCAACCGGTCACCGCGAGCTCCGCGCGCTGCTGTGCGGTCTGACGCTCCGGCGCCCGGGCGTACGCGGGCGGCAGCACGGTCGGCACCCGCACCACGACGTCGTGGGGAACCAGGTGCACGATCACCGAGAACACGTCGTACAGCACCCGCGGTTGCTCGACCGTCAGCCCGAGGTCGACCGCCGCCGCGGTCGCTGCGGCCACCGCCCGAGCGGTGCGTGCGGCGATGGCGTCGGGCGTCAGCATGATCGGTCCAGCAGTCTCTACCCGGATCCCCGCTGCCGCAACACCTTTTTGCGGCCCTCGAGCAGATACTGCAGCACCGTCGCGACCTGTTCCGGCGAGTCGACGCGATGGCGCGCCGCGGTGTCGCCGGGGCCGACCTTGACGCCGACGTCTCCGGCCCGCAGTCGGCGAAACGCGTTCTCGTCGGTGACGTCGTCGCCCAGGAACGCCACCGCCGACGCACCGAACTGATCGCGCAGGATGTCGACGGCTTCGCCCTTGTCGGTCGACACGACCGCGAACTCCAGCACCGCCTTGCCCTCGGTCACGTGCACGTCCCAGTCCTTGGCGGCCTCCCGCGCGGCCGTCAATGCGGCCTCGGCGTCGATCGGGCGGGCGTTGCGCACATGCAGCGCGACGCTGGCGGGTTTGGTCTCGATGGTGACGCCGGCTCGACCCCACGCGATCTCGTTGAGCCGCGCGATGATTCGTTCCAGCAGCTCCTCGTCGACGTAGTGGCTGAAGCCGGTGTCGAACTCCGCGCCGTGGGAGCCGACCAGGTGCACGGTCGGCGACACCCCGGACAGCTGGGCCAGTTCCCGCAGCACCCCCAGCGCCCGGCCGGACACCATCGCGGCCTCGGTGTCGTGAAGATCTGCCAGCGCGGACAGGGCCGACGCCCCCGCGGGCAGTGCGCGGGCGTCGGGCGGATTGTTGACGATCGGCGCCAGGGTGCCGTCGAAGTCGGACACCACCAGCAGAGTCGCGGTCCCGGCGATCGTGTCGAGTGCGCGCTGCAGGCTGGCCGGGAGCATCGGCTAGATCTTAGGGCGCTCCCCGTCACCGATGAGCAGCCGCACGGCCAGGTCGAGTCGCTTGCTGACGTCGGTCGCCGAGGCCCGGCGGGTGAGCCAGGCCAGCAGATTCGACAGCCACACATCGGAGATCACGCGCGCGATGTGGTATTGGTCCTCGGTCGGCTCCCCGTCGCTCATGGCGCGGGCGAACATCGAGTCCATCAGCTTGCCGACGTGGTCGACCTCGCCGGCCGCCGACGCGTCGGCGAACACGAACGCGCGCGTCATGGCCTCGGTCAACAGCGGGTTGCGCTGCATCGCCCGGTTGAGCTTGCCGACCATGAAACTCAGCCGCTCATACGGTGTGCCGCCGGCCAGCGCCGCGCGGTCGGTCTTGGCGTCGATGCGCTCGAACTCGCGGCCCAGCGCGGAGACCAGCAGGTGCACCTTCGACGGGAAGTAGCGGTACAGCGTGCCCACGGCGACGTCGGCACGTTCGGCGACGGCGCGCATCTGCACCGCCTCGTAGCCGCCCTTGGAGGCGATCGCCAGGGTGGCGTCCAGGATGCGCTTGCGGCGTTCCCGCTGGGCCTCGGAGCCCAGCTCGGAGTCGGTCAGCACGGCCACGTTCATCACCTGGCGGGGCCGCGATTCCGCGCCCGAGGCCGGCTGTGGCTGTTCCGACGCCTGCTCCGCCGTCGGTTCCGACGTCCCGGACATCTGGTCGGTTGCTCCTTCATCTGCGCGTATCCGCCGAAAACGATACGCGGGTCTAACCTTGTTCACTCACCTCGTCCGCCCCCGCGGCACCGAGGTGTCCTGCTGCGATGCCAGTCGACTTGACTGTCCAACACTGGCAATATTAGAACACGTTCTAGTGAGAAGCGTGTCTTCTCCCCAAACGGCAGGAGTCATCGGTGTCCCTATCGTCGCTGGAGACCAGCGCTTCTGAGCAGTCCGAGGTCCGTGACCTGGTCCGGAGCTGGGCGGCCTCCTCCGGCGCGATCGCCGCCGCGCGCGAGGTCGAACAGGGCAGCGCCGACGCCTGGCGGGGCCCGTACTCGGGGCTCGCGCAGCTCGGGATCTTCGGCGTGGCGCTGCCCGAGGAGCACGGCGGCGCCGACGGCACGGTCGCGGAACTGGCCGCCATGGTCGACGAGGCCGCCGCGGCCCTGGTGCCCGGCCCGGTGGCGACGACGGCGCTCGCGACGCTGGTGGTGGACCGCCCCGAGGTGCTCGAGGCGCTCGCCGCCGGTGAGCGGGTGGCCGGGGTGGCGCTGTCGGCAAATCTGCGCCTCGACGGCGACCGCGTCTCGGGGATCGCCGAATACGTGCTGGGCGCGGACCCCGCGGGGGTGCTGCTGCTGCCGGCGGGCGACGCCTTCGTCCTCGTCGACGGGGCCGGCGAGGGCGTGACGGTCGAGCCGTTGAAGGCGACCGACTTCTCGATTCCGCTGGCGCGGGTGGTGCTGGACTCCGCACCGGCGCAGCCGGTGGCCGCGTCGGCGCAGCGGGTGGCCGACCTGGCCGCGATGGTGGCGGCGGCCGAGGCGGCCGGGGTGGCGCGCTGGACGCTGCAGACCGCGACCGAGTACGCGAAGGTGCGTGAGCAGTTCGGCAAGCCGATCGGCAGCTTCCAGGCGGTCAAGCACATGTGCGCGGAGATGCTGCTGCGCTCCGAGCAGGCGGCGGTGGCGGCGGCCGACGCCGCGCGGGCCGTCGCCGATCCCGACGAACGCCAGCTGTCGGTCGCCGCGGCGGTGGCCGCCGCGGTGGGCATCGACGCGGCGAAGGCCAACGCCAAGGACTGCATCCAAGTGCTCGGCGGCATCGGCATCACCTGGGAGCACGACGCGCATCTGTATCTGCGCCGGGCGTACGGCATCGGGCACTTCCTCGGCGGCGCCAACAAATGGCTGCGCCGGATCACCGCGCTGACCCAGCAGGGGGTGCGCCGCAACCTGCACATCGACCTCGATTCGGTCGAGCACCTGCGTCCCGAAATCGCCGCGCTGGCAGCACAGATCGCCGCGCATCCGGAGGACAAGCAGCGGATCGCACTCGCCGACTCCGGGCTGCTGGCCCCGCACTGGCCCAAACCGTACGGCCGCGCGGCCGGGCCCGCCGAGCAGTTGCTGATCGATCAGGAACTGGAGAAGGCCGGCATCGTCCGGCCCGATCTGGTGATCGGCTGGTGGGCCGCCCCGACAATCCTCGAGCACGGCACCCCGGAACAGATCGAGCGGTTCGTGCCGGCGACGCTGCGCGGCGAGTTCACGTGGTGCCAGCTGTTCAGTGAACCCGGTGCGGGTTCGGACCTGGCCGCGCTCCGGACGAAAGCCGTTCGCGTCGAGGGTGGTTGGAAGCTCACCGGACAGAAGGTGTGGACGTCGGCGGCGCACAAGGCGGCGTGGGGCGTGTGCCTGGCGCGCACCGATCCGGATGCGCCGAAGCACAAGGGCATCACCTACTTCCTCGTCGACATGAAGTCGCCGGGCATCGACATCCGCCCGCTGCGCGAGATCACCGGCGACAACCTGTTCAACGAGGTGTTCTTCGACGAGGTGTTCGTGCCCGACGAGATGGTGGTCGGGGAGGTCAATGACGGCTGGCGGCTGGCCCGCACCACGCTGGCCAACGAGCGGGTGGCCATGTCCCACGGCACCGCGCTGGGCAATCCGATGGAGGAGTTGCTCGCGCAGGTGGCCGAACTCGATCTCGACGCGGCAGGCCAGGACCGGCTCGGGGCATTGATCGTCGCGGCGCAGGTCGGCTCGCTGCTGGATCAGAAGATCGCGGAACTGGCTGTGGGCGGCCAAGATCCGGGCCCGCAGGCCAGCGCCCGCAAGCTGATCGGCGTGCGGTACCGGCAGGCGCTGGCCGAGATCCGGATGGAACTGTCACCCGGTGGCGGCGTCGTCGAGAACAAGCAGGTGTTCGACTTCCTCAACACCCGCTGCCTGACGATCGCCGGCGGCACCGAGCAGATCCTGCTCACCCTCGCGGGCGAGCGGCTGCTCGGCCTGCCGCGCTGATCAGTCGTCGCCGCCCGCCGCGAGCGCGATGAACGACACCACGTGCTGGTCCCACGCACCGGTGGCCGGGTTGAACTGGCTGATGGTCGCGTAACCGATCGTGCCGTCCGGCGCGATCACGAACCTGCTCGGCGCATTGGTCGACGAGTCCGATTCGGACTGCGCCCAGGTGAGACCTGGTGTCAACCGCCAGCGCTCCGACCCTGCCGACGCACTTGGAGTAGCCCACCCAACAAATCAACGCATGTGCAAGGCAAGGGAATCGGGAGAAACCCTATGCTTTGCCGTGGCGGGGACCCTGTGTGCGATAGATGAGCTCTAGAACGCGGCTTGGGCGCAGGCGTCGGGGGTCGTCAGGTTCACCCCGCCGTAGACCACCTGGATGTGCGAGCACACGATCAGCGGCACGTCGGTGCGCGGCCGGCCGGTCCGGGCGTCGACCGGCCAGCTGTTGCCGTGGAACGTGAACTTCTCCGGCGGGCCGCCGCCGAAGTAGATCGTGGTGAACTCGACGTCGGTCAGCGACTTGAACGACCGGGTGTTGGGGAAGTCGAAGTCGAAGTTCAGATAGACGCTGCGGTCCATCGTGCGCAGGGTGGTGGTCTGTCGCGCCCACAGGTCACCGGGAAAGCCGAGCGGTCCGCCGGGCGTGCCGAGGTTGGCAGCGGTGTTGAAGTAGCAATTGGCTTCGGCGGCGATGCAGTTGACGGTGACGTGCATCTCGACCGCGGTGCCGGCGTCGACGGGTACCGAACTGTGCGCGCTGTCGATCGCCGCCCCCGCCGACGGTATGGACGCACCGAGCGCGAGCGTCAGCCAGGTCGCCGAGAACACCGCGAGCAAGCGGGCCAACCGGTTCACAACTGCTCCCTTCGGTGCGGCGAATGGTAGCCCGCCGGTCATTCGTCGTAGGTGACTTCGACTGAATCCGACCGCGGCCGGGACTGGCAGGCCAGGATCAGGCCTTCTGCGATGTCGGAGGGTTCGAGCACGTCGTTGATCTCCATGTCGACCTCGCCGCTCTTCTTGACCACCGCGCACGCCCCGCAGTGACCCTCCCGACACGAGAACGGCGCATCCAGGCCCTGGTCCAGCAGCACGTCGAGCAGCTTGGCCTGGCGCGGCCAGCTCACCTCGTGGGTCTGCCCGTCGAGCGTCACGATCGCCGTCGCCGGGCCCTCCTCGCTGTCGTCCTCCTCGACGACCACCGCGGCGAACGGATCGGACTCCAGCGACTTGAACACCTCGATGTGGATGCGTTCGGTGCCCGCGGCCTTGAGCGCCTCCTCGGCGGCGGCCATGAACGGCGCGGGCCCGCAGATGTAGGCGTCATGGGCCGCATACGGCGCGACCAGCGTGGTCAACGCCGCCGCGTTCGGCAGCCCCTGCACCGACACCAGCCAGTGCACCACCGTCAACCGGTCCGGGTACTTGGCGGCCAACTCGCGCAGCGCCGCGGCGAAGATCACCGAGTTCTCGTCGTCGTTGGCGTAGATCAACACCACTTTGCCGCTGCCCTCGGCCAGCGCCGACTTGCAGATCGACATCATCGGGGTGATGCCGCTGCCCGCGGCCAGCAGCAGGAAGTCGGTGTCCAGCGACTTGGGCACGAACGTGCCCGACGGCGCCAGCACGTGCAGCTTCATGCCCGCGTGCGCGTGATCGCACAGCCAGTTCGACGCGTAGCCGCCGTCGGTGCGCTTGACGGTCACCGTCAACGGCTCGTCGGCGAACGGCGAACTGCACAGCGAGTAGCAGCGCGCCACCGAACCGGTGCGCTCACTGGGCACCCGCAGCGTCAGAAACTGGCCGGGCGCATAGCGCAGCTTGTCGGCGGGGATCTCGAGGCCGTCGGGGACCTTGAACACCAGCGAGCGCGCATCGGCGGTTTCGTCGATGACGTCGGCCAATTCCAGCTCGAGCACGTGGCTACCGAGCGGCTCGTCAGTCACGGCCTCGATCCTTTCCCGTGGGGCAATAACTAGAACAGGTTACAGAAATGCATGTGCGCAGGTCCAGCAGCCATTACTAAGCCCTGCTCGACACAAATCGTAACGTGTTCTAATCTGACAGCTAGTCCGAACTCTCGGGAGGCAAACCAGTGACGTCTATTCAACAGCGTGACGTGCAGGCAGTTCTCGCCGGCATCGACGATCTGCTGCCGTTGATCGCCAAGCGCGCGCAGACCACCGAGGAGCTGCGACGACTGCCCGATGAGACGGTCGCCGAACTCGATGAGGTCGGCTTCTTCAAGCTGCTGCAGCCCGAGCAGTGGGGCGGCCTGCAGTGCGATCCCACGCTGTTCTACGAGGCGGTGCGCCGACTGGCCAGCGCCTGCGGTTCGACCGGCTGGGTGGCCTCCATCCTCGGGGTGCACAACTGGCACCTCGCGCAGTTCGACCAGAAAGCCCAGGAAGAGGTCTGGGGCGAGGATCCGTCCGTGCGGGTCTCCTCGTCGTACGCGCCGATGGGCGCGGGTGTGGTCACCGAGGACGGTGACGGCTACATCGTCAACGGGTCATGGAACTGGTCGTCGGGCTGTGACCACGCGACGTGGACGTTCGTCGGCGGCCCGGTGATCAAGGACGGCAAGCCCGTCGACTTCGGCAGCTTCCTGATTCCGCGCACCGAGTACGAGATCGACGACGTGTGGCACGTGGTCGGGCTCAAGGGCACCGGCAGCAACACGCTGAAGATCAAGGACGTGTTCGTGCCGCGGCACCGCTTCCTGTCCTACAAGGCGATGAACGACCACACCGCGGGCGGGTTGAAGACCAACACCGCGCCGGTCTACAAGATGCCTTGGGGCACGGTTCATCCCACCACGATCTCGGCGCCGATCGTCGGCATGGCCTACGGCGCCTACCACGCACACGTCGAGCATCAGGCCAAGCGGGTGCGCGCCGCGTTCGCAGGCGAGAAGGCCAAGGACGACCCGTTCGCCAAGATCCGGATCGCCGAGGCGGCCAGTGACATCGACGCGGCATGGCGTCAGCTGATCGGCAATGTCGGCGACGAGTACGCACTGCTGGTGGCGGGCAAGGAGATTCCGTTCGAACTGCGGGCCCGCGCGCGCCGCGACCAGGTGCGTGCCACCGGTCGGGCCATCGCGTCGATCGACCGGCTCTTCGAGGCCTCCGGCGCAACCGCGCTCAACCTCGACGCTCCGGTGCAGCGGTTCTGGCGGGACGCGCACGCGGGCCGGGTACACGCGGCCAACGATCCGGAGCGGGCCTACCTGATCTTCGGTAACCACGAGTTCGGCCTGCCGCCGCAGGACACGATGGTCTAGTTGGAAGGACCGATGACCTCCTTCGCCGCCGAAGCTGCTCAGCAGCAAGAGATCACGTTCGAGTCCACCTCGCGCTACGCGCAGGTGCGCGCGGGCGATCGCGACCTGCGCCTGCACTACCACGAGGCCGGCGTCGGTCACGAACAGACCGTCGTGTTGCTGCACGGTGGTGGCCCCGGCGCCTCGAGTTGGTCGAACTTCGGGCGCAACATCGCGGTGCTGGCCCAGCACTTCCACGTGCTGGCCGTCGACCAGCCCGGCTACGGACATTCCGACAAGCTCACCGAACACGAGCAGTACAACCGCTACAGCGCCACCGCGTTGCTCGGCCTGTTCGACCACCTGGGCATCGAACGCGCCGATCTGATCGGCAACTCGCTGGGCGGCGGGACCGCGGTGCGGTTCGCGCTGGACAACGGCAAGCGCGCGGGCCGACTGGTGCTGATGGGTCCCGGCGGACTGTCGGTCAACCTGTTTGCGCCGGATCCCACCGAGGGCGTGAAGCTGCTGAGCAGGTTCACGGCCGAGCCGACGCGCGAGAACCTGGAGAAGTTCCTGCGCATCATGGTCTACGACCAGAGCCTGATCACCGAGGAACTGGTCGACGAGAGGTTCGCGATCGCCAGCCAACCGGAGTCGCTGGCCGCCGCGCGCGCGATGGGAAAGTCGTTCGCGGGAGCCGACTTCGAGCTGGGGATGATGTGGCGCGAGGTGTACAAGCTGCGCCAGCCCGTGCTGCTGATCTGGGGTCGCGAGGACCGGGTCAACCCGCTCGACGGTGCGCTGGTGGCGCTCAAGCAGATTCCGCGGGTGCAGCTGCACGTGTTCGGGCAGTGCGGGCACTGGGCGCAGCTGGAGAAGTTCGATGAGTTCAACAAGCTCACGATCGATTTCCTGACGGCGAAGTCAACAAAGGCGAAGTCATGAGCATCAAATCGCTTGGCTACCTTCGGATCGAGGCCACCGACGTCGCCGCTTGGCGCGAGTACGGCCTTAAGGTGCTCGGCATGGTCGAGGGCAGCGGGCCGACCGAGGGTGCGCTGTATCTGCGCATGGACGAGTTTCCGGCCCGGCTGGTGATCGTGCCCGGAGAGCACGACCGGCTGCTCGAGTCCGGCTGGGAGACCGCGAACGCCGAGGCGCTCCAGGACGTCCGCAACCGGCTCGACGCCGCGGGTGTGCCGTATAAGGAGGGCACCGCCGCCGAGCTCGCCGACCGCCGGGTGGTGGAGCTGATCCGCTTCCAGGATCCGTCGGGCAACACGCTGGAGGCGTTCCACACGGTGGCGCTGGAGCACCGCCGGGTGGTGAGCCCGTACGGGCACCGGTTCGTCACCGGCGAGCAGGGTCTCGGCCACGTCGTGCTGACCACCCGCGACGACGCCGAGTCGCTGCGCTTCTACCGTGACGTGCTCGGCTTCTACCTGCGCGACTCGATGCGGCTGCCGCCGCAGCTGGTGGGCCGTCCCGCCGACGGCGAGCCGGCGTGGCTGCGGTTCTTCGGCTGCAACCCACGTCACCACAGCCTGGCCTTCATGCCGGGCGAAACCCCCAGCGGCATCGTGCACCTGATGGTCGAGGTGGAGAACTCCGACGACGTCGGCCTGTGCCTGGACCGCGCGCTGCGCCGCAAGGTGCCGATGTCGGCGACCCTGGGCCGCCACGTCAACGACAAGATGCTGTCGTTCTACATGAAGACCCCCGGCGGCTTCGACGTCGAGTTCGGTTGTGAGGGACTGCAGGTCGACGACTCCGACTGGGTGGCCCGGGAGAGCACCGCGGTCAGCCTGTGGGGTCACGACTTCAGCGTTGGCTTCCAGAATCAGTGACGTCGCCCGAGCCCATCGACCCGCGCACATTCCGCAATGTGCTCGGGCAGTTCTGCACCGGCATCACCGTGATCACGACGATGCACGACGGGGCCCCCGTCGGCTTCGCGTGTCAGTCGTTCGCGGCCCTGTCCCTGGAACCGCCGCTGGTGTTGTTCTGCCCGACCAAGGTGTCGCGGTCATGGCAGGCGATCGAGGCCAGCGGCCGGTTCTGCGTGAACATCCTGCACGAGAAGCAGCAGGACATCTCGGCGCGGTTCGGGTCCAGGGAGCCGGACAAGTTCGCCGGAATCGATTGGCATCCCTCCAAACTGGGATCGCCGATCATCAAGGACACGCTGGCGCACATCGACTGCACGGTGCATTCGGTGCACGACGGCGGTGACCACTACGTGGTGTTCGGCCTCGTGCACTCACTGTCCGACGTGCCGCACCGCAAGCCGCGGCCGCTGCTGTTCTACCGCGGCCAGTACACCGGCATCGAGCCGGACAAGAACACCCCCGCGCAGTGGCGCGACGACCTCGAGGCGTTCCTCACCGCCACCACCGAGGACACCTGGCTCTAGATGCACCCCGCGGCGCAGGGGTTCACGATCGGCAGCTCCTCGGGCAGCGGGGCGTTCGGATCCGCGGGCGGCAGCTGCTGGGTCAGGTCCACGTCGTGGTCGAGGTCCGGGGCCATCGGGATGATGTTGCAGACGAAGCTCAGCGCGAACTCGCACGGCGGTGGCTGCGCGGGCGCGGCGGGTGCGCACCACGCGGCCAGGGCCAGCGCGGCCGCGGCGGCGATCAGCACACGTCGTAGCACCGGCTCACCCTAACGCGCGCTGTGCGCACCGCCGAACTGCCAACTGTCGACTACTTCCTGCCAGCCGGAAATTTCGGGTCTGAACTGGTGGTTTCACCGGTCAGACCGGCGCGAAAAGAACCACCGGTAGGCACCACGAAGAAGGTATCGACATGAAGAAGCTGACTATCGCCGCCGCCATCGCCAGCGGGCTGACCGCCGCCGTCCTCGGCACCGCCTCTCCGGCGCAGGCCGACATCGGCCACCGCGACTGGGTCAACACCATCCAGCCGACGGTCACCGTGCCGCACGTGGACACCACCGTGCAGCAGAGTCGCTGAGGCGGAGGCACCGAAGAAGGCACCCCCGGGTGGGGTGCCTTCTTCATGTTCCGGGTCATGTGCCGGTGCGATCCCGCCGCGAAACTGTAGTTTCTGCGCGAAAGTGCGACTGGCCTGCGCAGTAACTACAGTCTCGCGGCGCGCTAGACCGCCGGGGTTAAAGTGATCGCCGGAGCTTCTGGCGGAGGGGAGTGCGAGCAAGCGATGACCGACGCGCAATGGACACCCACGACGGCTGACATCGAGGGGGCGCGGGTCACCGACTTCGCGCGGTTCGTGCAGCGTCGCGCCGGGCGCGACTTCCCCGACTACCGGTCGCTGTGGCAGTGGTCGATCGACGACCCCGACGCGTTCTGGGCCGCGCTGTGGGACTACTTCGAACTCGGCGAGCGTCCCGAGGCCGTGCTGGCCTCCGCCGAGATGCCCGGTGCTCGGTGGTTTCCGGGCACCCGCCTGAACTACGTCGACCAGGTGCTGCGCAGCGCCCGTACCGACCGTCCCGCGATCCTCTACGTCGCCGAGGGCGGCGACATCACCGAGGTGTCGTGGGCCGAACTGCTCGGGCGCACGGCCGCGTTCGCCAGCAAGCTGCAGTCCCTCGGCGTGGCCAGGGGTGACCGGGTCATCGGCTACCTGCCCAACATTCCCGAAGCCGTGATCGCGTTCCTGGCCACCGCGTCGATCGGCGCCGTCTGGAGCGCCTGCGGACAGGACTACTCGCCCAAGGCCGCGCTGGACCGGCTCGGCCAGCTCGAACCGACCGTGCTGGTGACCGCCACCGGCTACACCTACGGCGGCAAGTTCCACGACAAGAGCGCCGACGTCGCCGCGCTGCAGCAGGGGCTGCCGACGTTGAAGGCCACCGTGCTGGCCTCGGAACTCACCGCCTCCGAAGACGCCGAGCCGACCCCCACGCCGGTCGACTTCGACCATCCGCTGTGGATCCTGTTCTCGTCGGGCACCACCGGCTTGCCGAAGGGCATCATGCACGGCCACGGCGGCGTGGTGCTCGAACACCTCAAAGCCGTCGCTCTGCAATCCGATATCGGGCCCGACGACGTGTTCTTCTGGTTCACCAGCCCGAGCTGGATGATGTGGAACTTCCAGGTGGCCGGCCTGCTCGTCGGCGCCACCATCGTCTGCTACGACGGCAGCCCGAGCGCGCCGCGCCCGGATGCGTTGTGGGACATCGCCGCCCGGGTCAAGGCTACCGTGCTGGGCACCAGCCCCGCGTACGTGCTGGGCTGCTCGAAGGCCGGTGCGGTGCCGCGCAAGGAGCACGACCTGTCGGCGCTGCGCACCGTCGGCATCACCGGATCGTCGCTGCCCCCGTCGTCGTCACTGTGGTTGCGCGACAACGTCGGTGAGCACGTCCAGGTGTCCTCGATCAGCGGCGGCACCGACGTGGTGTCGGCGTTCATCGGCGGGGTGCGCACCGTCCCGGTCTGGCCCGGCGAGTTGTCGGCCCCGTACCTGGGCTGCGCGCTGGACTCGTGGGACGAGTCGGGCCAACCGGTGCGCAATGAGGTCGGCGAGCTGGTGGTGACCAAGCCGATGCCGTCGATGCCCGTCGGGTTCTGGAACGATCCCGACGGAAAGCGGTACCGCAGCGCGTATTTCGAGACGTTCCCGGGTGTGTGGCGGCACGGCGACTGGATCACGATCACCGATCGCGGCAGCGTCATCGTGCACGGCCGCTCGGACTCGACGCTGAACCGGCACGGCATCCGGATGGGCAGCGCCGACATCTACCAGGCGGTCGAACAGCTGCCCGAGGTCGCCGAGGCGTTGATCATCGGCTGCGAACAGCCCGATGGCGGGTACTGGATGCCGCTGTTCGTCGTGCTCGCCGAGGGCGCGGAACTCACCGACGAGCTGCGTGAGCGCATCGCGAACACCATCCGCACCGAGGTGTCACCGCGGCACGTGCCCGACGAGATCATCGCCGCGCCCGGCGTTCCGCACACCCGCACCGGCAAGAAGCTCGAGGTGCCGATCAAGAAGCTGTTCGGCGGCGCCGACCCCGCAAAAGTGGTGGAGCGCAGCGCCGTTGACAATCCCGACCTGCTGGATTGGTACGCCGCGCTCAAGCGCTGACGTTCGCGGGCGCCACCGCATAGATGGGATTGGCCTGGTAGCGCCTGGTCCACTCGGCGCGCGACACCGGGTCGGTCTCGACATCGGGTGACTGCGCGCGCAGCGCGCCGACGGTCGCCCTCTCCTTCGGGATCACCGCGAACGGGTCATAGGAGCAGAACCTCGCCGCGTTCTGCCAACTGATCTTGTTGATCACCTCGTCCGAGCAGCCGGCCTGCTCGCACTGACGCAGCAGATGTTCCGGGGCGTCGGGCCACACCGCGTCCGAATGCGGGTAGTCGGTCTCGAACGCGATCATGTCGTCGCCGATCAACTCGTGCAGGTGCAGCGACGACGGGTCGGAGATGAAGCACGCCAGGGAGTGCTCGCGGAACACCTCGCTGGGCAGCTTGCCGCCGAAGTCCTGGCCCGTCCACACGTGCGTGTCGAGGTGGCGGTCGACGCGGTCGAGCAGGAACGGGATCCAGCCGATCCCGCCCTCGGAGAACGCGATCTTCAGGTTCGGATACTTGCGCATCGCCGGACCCCACAGCAGATCCTGTGCACACAGCACCGACACCTGCGAGAACAACACCAGCATGTTGTCGAACGAGAGGTCCGGGCCCATGTTGATCGCCTCGATGCCCTGACCGATGTGCAGGCACATCACCATGTCCTCGTCGCACAGCGCGGTGAAGTACGGATCCCAGTACGGCTGCTGATAACTGGGCAACCCGAGCAGATACGGCAACTCCGGCACGGTGACCGCACGTGCGCCTTTCGCCGCAATGCGGTGAATCTCCGCGACAGTGGCGTCCATGTCCCAGATCGGCAGCACGCCAAGGGGAATGAACCTTCCCGGGTGGCTGGCGCACCACTCGTCGATATGCCAGTCGTTGTACGCCTTGAGCATCACCAGCGCGAGGTCCTTGTCCTTGGCCTCGATGAACTTGCGCCCGCCGAAGCCGGGAAAGCTGGGAAAGCACATCGACGCCAGCACGCCGTTGCGGTCCATGTCGCGGACTCGTTCGTGCACGAGGTAGGACCCCGGCCGCATCTCGTCCAGGCGACTGGGGTGGATGCCCCACTCCTCCTTGGGCCACGACACCACGGCGTTGAGCCCGGCCATGGCCACCACGGCGTCCTCGAACACCCAGCTGTCGAACCCCTGCGGATCGCGCACGAACTTGGGTGCCTGGTCGCGGTACTTGGCGGGCACGTGCGCGTCGAACATGTCCGGCGGTTCGATGACGTGATCGTCGATGCTGATGATGATCATGTCGTTAACGTCCATCGCCCGCCCTTTCGAAGTCGTTGACCACGAAAAGATAACCCGCGGAGCGGTCGGGTGTCTGCCGCTGACTGACTTCGGTCAGTCGAGCCAGGCCTCGATGCGCTTAAGCGCCTCGCTTATGTCACTGGTCGGTCCGGCGAACGACAACCGCACAAACGATCCGCCCCGCACCGTGTCGAAGTCGACGCCGGGTGCGATCGCTACACCGGTGTCCGCCAGCAACTTTGAGCAGAACGACAGCGAGTCGTTGGTCAGATGCGAGACGTCGGCATAGACGTAGAAGGCGCCGTCGGTCGGCGCCAGCCGGTCGATACCCAGCGCACGCAGCCCGTCGAGCAGCAACCGACGGTTGGCCGCATAGTGGTGCAGCAGCCCGTCGGCCTCGGCGATGGACTCCGGGGTGAACGCCGCGACCGCCGCCACCTGCGACAGCACCGGCGGGCAGATGGTGAAGTTTCCGGTCAGGCAGTCCACCGCGCGGTGCAGTTCCCGCGGCACCAACAGCCAGCCCAGCCGCCAGCCCGTCATCGCGAAGTACTTGGAGAAGCTGTTCACCACCACCGCGTCGCGCGACGTCTGCCACGCGCAACTGGTGGCCGGGGCACCCTCGTAGACCAGGCCGTGGTACACCTCGTCGCTGATCAACCGCACCCCGTTCGATGAGCACCACGCCGCGATCGCGGCCAGCTCGTCGGGCGGGATCACCGTGCCGGTCGGGTTGGCCGGGCTGGCGACGATGACGCCGGCGACCGGAGGGTCGAGCGCGTCGAGCATCTGCACCGTGGGCTGGAAACGGGTCTCTGGCCCGCACGGGATCTCGACCACCTCGCAGCCGAGCGCGGACAGGATGTTGCGGTAGCACGGGTAGCCCGGGCTGGCGATCGCCACGCGGTCGCCGGCGTCGAAGCAGGCCAGGAACGCCAACAGGAACCCGCCCGACGACCCGGTGGTGATCACCACCTCGTCGGGATCGACCTCCAGCCCGTGCCGGTCCCGGTACGACCGCGCGATCGCCGAGCGCAACTCCGGGATGCCGAGCGCCACCGTGTACCCCAGCACCGTGTTGTCCAGCGCGTGCTTGGCCGCCGCGCGCACCGCGGTCGGCGCGCCCGCGCTGGGTTGCCCCGCCGACAGATTCACCAGGTCGCCGTGGCTGCGCTGGCGTTCCGCGGCGGCCAGCCACACGTCCATCACATAGAACGGCGGGATGCCGGACCGCAGCGAGACGTTCACAGCATCAACGCTAGAACACCTCGGATTCCAGCCGCCGCAGATGCTCCCGCGGCGGCCCGAGCAGCTGCGCGCTGCCGTGTGCCCGCTTGAAGTACAGCTGGATGTCGTGCTCCCAGGTGATCGCGATGCCGCCGTGCATCTGGATGGCCTCGGCGGTGACCTTGGAGAACGCCTCGCTCGCGGTCACCCGGGCCAGCGCCGCCGACGTCGCCGACGGCTCGGCGATGGCCTCGTCGACCACCGCCCGCGCTGACTGCACCGCGACGTACAGGTCGGCCATCCGGTGCTTGAGCGCCTGGAAGCTGCCGATCGGACGGCCGAATTGCACCCGCTCCTTGGTGTAGGCCACGGTCAGGTCCAAACACCTTGTGGCGGCGCCGATCTGCTCGGCGGCCAGCAGGATCGCCGCGGTGTCGGCCAGGCCGGGATCGGCGCCGATGTCGACGGTCTCGGTCGCCTCGACGCGGGCGAGCCGGCGGGTCAGGTCCATCGTCTTGGCCGGGGTGGCCGAGACGCTCGTCCAGCGGGTGAGCCGGTCACCGTCGGCCCCGATCACGACGTCGGCGATGTCGCCGTTGACGACGTAGCCGGCGTCGAACACGACCGCGCCGATCGAGGTCCCCTCGGCGAGCCCGCCCAGCGCGTCGGTGTCGGGTTCGTCGGCGGCCAGCAGCGCGAGTTCGGCCAGCGTGGTGCCCAGCAGCGGCGTCGGCACCAGCGCCTTGCCCAACTCCTCGAGGACGACGGCGGCATCGGTGAGCTCACCGCCGGCCCCGCCCAGGTCCTCGGGCACCACCAGCGCGGCCGCGCCGACCTGCTCGCACAACAGCCGCCACAGCGACTCGTCGTAGCCGCGTTCGGACTCCATGGCCGTGCGCACCGCCTCCGACGGGGCGTGCTTTTCCACCAGCGCCGCGACCGTCTCGCGCAGCAGTTGCCGTTCGTCGCTCACAGTGCCTCCAATACCCGCCGCCGGTGCTGATTTGGATCGCCCCACGCCGACCGCAGCGCCTGCGCACGCAGCAGCCACAGCGACAGGTCGTGTTCGGCGGTGAATCCGATCGCGCCGTGCGTCTGCAGCGCCGACCGCGCGGCCAGCAGCGCGGCGTCCGATGCGGCGGCCTTGGCGGCGCTCACGTCGCGCGCGGTGTCGGGCGAGCCGTCGGCCAGCGACAGCGCCGCCCCGTAGACCAGCGGCCGGGTCAGCTCGATCGCGATGTGCACGTCGGCGAGCTTGTGCTTGATGGCCTGGTACGTGCCGATCAGCTTGCCGAACTGGCTGCGCTGCTTGGCGTATTCGACCGCCATGTCCAGCATCGCCTGACCCGCGCCGACCAGTTGTGCCGCCGTGGCCAGCGCACCGAACTCGTAGGCCCGCGCCACATCGGCGCGCCTGGCGTCACCGCTGGCCTCGACATCGAACAACCGGCGGGCGGCGTCCACCGAGTCGTGTTGGGCACCGGCTTTCGCGTCGCGCACCTGGCCGTCTTCGGCGAGCAGGATCAGGCCGGCGACATCGGCGTCGACGGCGCGCGGCACCTGCGGTGGCGCGACGACGGTGGCGATCAGCTCACCCGACGCCAGTGCGGCGCTGCGCTCGTCATCGGCGAGCAGGATCGGCGCCACCGCAACGGATTCCGCGACCGGCCCGGGCACGCACCAGCGGCCCAGCCGCTCGACGGCGACCACCATGTCGACGGGGTGGGCCTCGATACCGTCGTATTTCTCGGGCACCAGCAGCGCGGTGACGCCGAGTTCGGCGAGCTGGGCCCACACCTTGCGGCCCGGCGCGGTGTCGCCGGATGCCCACGCCCGGACCACGCTCGGTAGGTCGGCGGCGCCGAGTGCGGCGTCGATGCTCGCGGCGAAATCCCGCTGCTGTTCGTCAAGCTCGAAGTTCATCTGTCTACTTTCGGGGGAGCCCCAGCAGGCGTTCGGCGATGATGTTGCGCTGAATCTCGTTGGTACCGGCATAGATCGGGCCGCCGAGGGAGAACAACAGGCCATCGATCCAGTTGTCAGTGAGTTCGGCGTCGGCGCCCTGCAGGTCCAGGGCGGTCTGGTGGATCGCGACGTCGAGTTCGGACCAGAACACCTTGGTGACGCTGGACTCCGCGCCCAGTTCGCCGCCGTTGGTGACCCGAGTGACGGTGCCGAACGTGTGCAGCCGGTAGGCCTGCGCCTTGATCCAGGCGTCGGCGACACGATCGGCGTAGGCCGGATCGGGATTCTGTTTCCATTGCGCGACAAGGCGTTCTGCGGGTGCGAGGAAGCGGGCCGGGCTGCGCAGCGACATGCCGCGCTCGTTGCTCGAGGTGCTCATGGCCGCGCGCCACCCGTCGTGCACCCCGCCGATGACGTCGTTGTCCGGTACGAACACGTTGTCCAGGAAGATCTCCCCGAAACCGGTGTCCCCGCCGAGCTGGGCGATCGGCCGCACCGTCACTCCCGGGGCGTGCAGGTCGAACATGAAGTAGGTCAGGCCCTTATGGCGTTCGGCCTCGGGGTCGGAGCGGAACAGCCCGAATGCCCGCTCGCCGAACACGGCGCGCGAACTCCAGATCTTCTGCCCGTTGAGCAGCCACCCGCCGTCGGTCTTGGTGGCGGTGGAGCGCAGCGACGCCAGGTCGCTACCGGACTCCGGCTCCGACCAGGCCTGAGCCCAGATCTCTTCGCCGGTGGCCATTTTCGGCAGCACCCGGTCAAGCTGCTCCTGGGTGCCGTGAGCGAACAGGGTCGGCGCGAGCATCGAGGTACCGTTCGCGCTGGCGCGGCCAGGCGCCCCGGCGCGGAAGTACTCCTCCTCAAAGACCACCCACTGCAGCAGGGTGGCGTCACGCCCGCCGTACTTCTTCGGCCAGGTGATCACCGACAGGCCGGCGTCGTACAGCACCCGGTCCCACTGCCGGTGCTGTTCGAAGCCCTCGGCGGTGTCGTAGGACTTGGTCGGGAACTTGTCCCGATTCTTCTGCAGGAACTCGCGCACCTCGGCCTGAAACTCCAAGGTGGCGTCGTCGAACTTGAGGTCCATCAGGAATTGCGTGCCCTTTCCCGCAGCTGCGGTTTGACCACCTTGCCGCCCGCGTTACGGGGCAGCACATCGAGGAACTCCACCGAGCGCGGCGTCTTGAAATTCGCCAGATGCTCACGCGCATAAGCGATCACCGCGTCCTCGGTGAGGGTGACGCCGGGTTTGGTGACGACGAACGCCTTGCCGACCTCGCCGAGCCGCGCATCGGGCACCCCGATCACCGCGACGTCGGCGACTCCGTCCAGCCGGCTCAGCACCTGCTCGATCTCGGCGGGATACACGTTGAACCCGCCGCAGATGTACATGTCCTTGAGCCGGTCGGTGATCTGCAGGTTGCCGCGTTCGTCGAGCCGGCCGACGTCGCCGGTGTGCAGCCAGCCGTCGGCGTCGATCGCCGCGGCGGTGGCCTCCGGATCGTCGAGGTAGCCCAGCATCACATTGGGCCCGCGCAGCAGCACCTCACCGGTGCCGTCCTCGCCGGGGTCGTCGATGCGCAGCTCGAAGCCGGCGATCGGCCGACCGCAGGTGGTGGCGACGGTGATCGCGTCGTCGTCGGGGCGGCACATGGTGCCGAACCCGCTGGCCTCGGTCAGCCCGTAGGCGGTCAGCACGATGTCGATGTCGAGTTCGGACTGCATCCGCTCGATCAGCACCACCGGGACGATCGCCGCGCCGGTCACCGCGAAGCGCAGCGAGCTCAGGTCGTAGTCGCCGCGCTTCGGGTGGTCGAGGATCATCTGGTAGATCGTCGGCGGCCCGGGCAGCACGGTGATGCGGTGCTCCTGCACCGCGGCCATGGCCTGCTCGGGGTCGAAGGTCAGCTGGGGGATCAGCGTCGCGCCGGTCTGCAGGCAGGCCAGGATGCCGGCCTTATAGCCGAAGTTGTGGAAGAACGGGTTGATGCACAGATAGCGGTCGGCGCTGGTGAGCCGCCCGCACTCGGCCCACGCGGCGGGGGCGTCCAACGACTGCCGGTGCGCGCACAGCGCGCCCTTGCTGCGGCCGGTGGTGCCCGAGGTGAACAGGATGTCCGCGACGTCGTCGGGCGTGACCGCCGCGGTGCGGGCCGCGACCGCGTCGAGATCGGTTCCGCGGGAGATGAACTCGTCCCAGGTGCCGTCGTCCTTCTCGACCGGAACCCGCACGATGTGGCGCAGCTGCGGCAGCGCCGAGCGGTCCACCTCCGCGGCCTTGTCGGCGCCCAGGAACTCGCCCGACGCGAACAACACCGGAGCGCCGGTACGGGCCAGGATGTCGGTGGCCTCGCTGGCCGTGTAGCGGGTGTTCAGCGGCACCAGCACCGCGCCGGCATGGTGGATGGCCAGACAGGCGACCACCCAGTGCCAGGTGTTCGGGGACCAGATCGCGACCCGGTCGCCGGGATTCACCCCGAGGTCGACCAGCGCCGCGGCGGCCCGGCGGACCTCGGCGCGCAGCTCGGCGTAGGTCAGCCGGCGATCGCCGGTGACCACCGCGTCATGGTCACCGAGTTGGTCGGCGATACGGTCGAGGACCTGCGGAATGGTCCGTGACCGGTCCCCCGCGGGCGGGCGGTGCCCCGACGTCATCGAATGCTCCTCTAACAAAGCAAGTGCTTGGTAGGTTAGCCTACAGGGGTGATTACGGTCCAGGAGTTCCGGGCCGAGGTCCGCGACTGGCTCGCCGACAACCTCGTCGGCGACTTCGCCAAGATCAAGGGCCTCGGAGGACCGGGGAACGACAACGTCGCGTTCGAGGAGCGGCTGGCGTGGAACCGTCACCTCGCGGCCGCGGGCTACACCTGCCTGGGCTGGCCTGAGGAGCACGGCGGCCGCGGCCTGTCGGTCGCCCACCGGGTCGCGTTCTACGAGGAGTACGCGCTGGCGAACGCGCCCGCCAAGGTCAACCACTTCGGCGAGGAGCTGCTCGGGCCGACGTTGATCGCGTTCGGGACGCCCGAACAGCAGCAGCGTTTCCTGCCCAAGATCCGCAACGTCGAGGAACTGTGGTGCCAGGGCTACTCGGAGCCGGGGGCCGGCAGCGATCTGGCCAACGTGTCGACCACCGCCGAACTCGTCGGCGACGAGTGGGTGATCAACGGGCAGAAGGTCTGGACGTCGCTGGCGCATTGGGCGCAGTGGTGCTTCGTGGTGGCCCGCACCGAGAAGGGCTCCAAACGCCACGCGGGCCTGTCGTATCTGCTGGTGCCGCTGGATCAGCCGGGCGTCGAGGTCCGGCCGATCGTGCAGCTGACCGGCGACTCGGAGTTCAACGAGGTGTTCTTCGACGACGCCCGCACCGAGGCATCGCTGGTGGTTGGCCAGCCCGGCGACGGCTGGCGGGTGGCGATGGGCACGCTGACCTTCGAGCGCGGGGTGTCCACGCTCGGCCAGCAGATCGAATACGCGCGGGAGCTCTCCGGGGTCGCGGAGTTGGCGAAACGCACCGGGGCGGCGGATGATCCGCTGATCCGGGAGCGGCTGACCCGGTCCTGGGTGGGGCTGCGCACGATGCGGTCGTACGCGCTGGCGACGATGGACGTCGAGCAGCCCGGCCAGGACAACGTTTCCAAGTTGTTGTGGGCCAACTGGCATCGCGAGCTCGGCGAGATCGCGATGGACGTGCTGGGCCGCGAGGGCATGACGCTGACCGACGGCGAGTTCGACGAGTGGCAGCGGCTGTATCTGTTCTCGCGGGCGGACACCATCTACGGCGGGTCCAACGAGATTCAGCGCAACATCATCGCCGAGCGAGTGCTCGGACTACCGAGGGAACCAAAAGGGTGACGAAAGATCTTTCCGTAGCTCCGAAAGAGATTGCCGGACACGGCCTGCTGACCGGCAAGGTGGTCGTCGTGACGGCGGCCGCGGGCACCGGCATCGGGTCGGCGGTGGCGCGCCGGGCGCTGGCCGAAGGCGCCGACGTCGTGGTTTCCGACCATCACGAGCGGCGGCTGGGGGAGACCCGTGAGCAGCTGTCCGCACTCGGTCTTGGTCGGGTGGAGAGCGTGGTGTGCGACGTGACGTCCACCGAGCAGGTGGACGCGCTGATCGCGGCGGCGGCCGGGAAGATGGGCCGGCTGGATGTGCTGGTGAACAACGCCGGGTTGGGTGGGCAGACGCCCGTCATCGACATGACCGACGAGGAGTGGGACCGCGTCCTCAACGTCACGCTGACGTCGGTGATGCGCGCGACCCGCGCCGCGCTGCGGTACTTCCGCGACGCTGACCACGGCGGTGTGATTGTCAACAACGCCAGCGTATTGGGTTGGCGCGCACAGCATTCACAGTCTCACTACGCCGCGGCGAAGGCCGGAGTGATGGCGCTGACCCGATGCAGTGCGATCGAGGCCGTCGAGTACGGCGTGCGGATCAACGCCGTGTCGCCGAGCATCGCACGGCACAAGTTCCTGGAGAAGACAAGCAGCGCCGACCTGCTGGACCGGTTGTCCGATCAGGAGGCGTTCGGCCGGGCGGCCGAGCCGTGGGAGGTCGCGGCCACCATCGCGTTCCTGGCCAGCGACTACTCCAGCTACCTGACCGGCGAAGTCATCTCGGTGTCGAGTCAACGGGCCTAAGTTCTGATCCGTCGCGCGGGTTTCGTCGTTTTCTGCCCGGTGGGCACCCAGGTATAACACGGCGAAGAGTCCGCCGGTCAGCAGTGTCGCCAGGACCAGTTGGAGCTGCTGCCCGGCGGCAATCTCGCGCTGGGCGCGCGCGTCTCGGTAGCCGAGGACGACGGCGAGAAGTACGGAGACAACGCCGACGGTCACCCACCAGACGACCAACGAGTATGTCCGGCCGCGGATTTCGATGAACTCCGGGTACCGGTAGGCGCTGAAAGTCATCACGCAAACCGCGAACGATGCCGCGCCGAGGCCTGCCTTCCAGTCGGGTGGGAATGCCGAGTGGAAGACGGGCACGGTGGTGATCGCCGTGCCCGTCCGATAGGTGATGCGTCCGGGGCGCGTACCGATTGCGAGGCCCCCACGCCCAGGCTCTTCGCCGAGCAAGCGCTTGGTTGCTAGTCTGTACGGGTGGGTGAGGAATCCCGGCCCCAGTCGGTGAGCAGGCGCGACGAGCTTCTGCAGCTCGCCGCGACGATGTTCGCCGAGCGTGGCCTGAAGGCGACGACGGTCCGCGACATCGCCGACTCCGCGGGCATCCTCTCCGGCAGCCTCTACCACCACTTCTCCTCCAAGGAGGAGATGGTCGACGAGGTGCTGCGCGACTTCCTGGACTGGCTGTTCGCCCGCTACCAGGAAATCGTTGACACCGAACCGAATCCGCTGGAACGGCTCAAGGGGCTGTTCATGGCGTCGTTCGAGGCGATCGAGCACCGGCACGCCCAGGTGGTCATCTACCAGGACGAGGCCAAGCGGCTGTCGAGCCAGCAGCGGTTCTCCTACGTGGAGGAGCGCAACCGGCAGCAACGCAAGATGTGGATCGACCTGCTGAACCAGGGCGTCGAGGAGGGCTACTTCCGGCCCGACATCGACGTCGACCTGGTGTACCGGTTCATCCGCGACACCACTTGGGTTTCGGTCCGCTGGTACAAGCCGGGCGGACCGCTCACGGCCGAGGAAGTCGGCCGCCAGTATCTCGCTATCGTTCTTGGTGGCATCACGAGAGAGAAGGACTGATCATGGCTGAGGCCTATGTAATCGACGCCGTCCGCACCGCGGTGGGCAAGCGCAACGGATCCCTGGCCGGAGTCCACCCCGTCGACCTCGGTGCCGCAGGCTGGCGCGGACTGTTCGACCGCAACGACGTCGACCCCGCCGCCGTGGACGACGTCATCGCCGGCTGCCTGGACGCGATCGGGCCGCAGGCCGGCAACATCGGCCGGCTCTCGTGGCTGGCCGCGGGCTTTCCCGAAGAGGTTCCCGGCGTCACCGTCGACCGCCAGTGCGGATCCAGCCAGCAGGCGATTTCCTTTGGCGCCCAGGCGATCATGGCCGGCACCGCCGACCTCATCGTTGCCGGCGGCATGCAGAACATGAGCATGATCCCGATCTCGTCGGCGATGACCGTCGCCGAGCAGTGGGGCTTCACCTCCCCGACCAACGAGTCCAAGGCCTGGCTGCACCGCTACGGCGACCAGGAGATCTCGCAGTTCCGCGGCGCCGAGATGATCGCCGACAAGTGGAACATCTCCCGCGAGGAGATGGAGCAGTTCTCGCTGACCAGCCACGAGCGGGCCAAGGAGGCGATCCGCGCCGGCTACTTCGAGAACGAGATCATCCCGATCGAGACCGACAACGGCACCTTCGTCACCGACGAGGGCCCGCGCGACACCTCGCTGGAGAAGATGGCGGCGCTGCAGCCGCTGCGCGAGGGCGGCAAGCTCACCGCCGCGATGGCCAGCCAGATCTCCGACGGCGCCAGCGCCGTGCTGCTCGCCTCGGAGAAGGCCGTCAAGGAGCACAACCTCAAGCCGCGCGCCCGCATCCACCACATCAGCGCGCGCGGCGCGGACCCGGTGTTCATGTTGACCGGCCCCATCCCCGCGACCGAGTACGCGCTGAAGAAGACCGGGCTGTCCATCGACGACATCGACACCGTCGAGATCAACGAGGCCTTCGCCCCCGTCGTGCTCGCCTGGCTGAAGGAGACCGGCGCGGACCCCGCCAAGGTCAACCCCTGTGGCGGTGCGATCGCGCTCGGTCATCCGCTCGGGGCGACCGGCGCGAAGCTGTTCGCCACGATGCTGAACACGTTGGAGCGCACCGGCGGTCGTTACGGCCTGCAGACGATGTGTGAGGGCGGCGGCACCGCCAACGTCACGATCATCGAGCGCCTCTGAGGGTGCAGCACCCAACGCCGGTACGGCCGGCGGCGACGGCCGTGCTTGCGCGCGACGGCGCCGCCGGTCTTGAGGTGCTGTTGCTGAAGCGCGCGGGCACCGTGTCGTTCGGCGCCGACGCGTGGGTGTTCCCGGGCGGCCGGGTCGACGATGACGACGCCGGTGCCGACGACCTGTTCAGCGTCGAGGCGGCCCGACGCGCCGCGGTGCGCGAGACCCACGAAGAGGCGGGCATCGTGGTCGACGGCGACGCGCTGCGGGTGCTGTCGCGCTGGGTGCCGGGACCCGAAGCGCCGAAACGGTTTCTGACCTGGCTGTTGTTCGGCCGGGCCGAGACCACCGACGTGCGGATCGACGGATCGGAGATTGTCGACCACCGCTGGATCGCCCCGGCGGACGCACTCGCGGAGCACGGCGAGCGGCGCATGGGCCTGCTGCCGCCGACCTGGGTCACCCTGTATCAGCTGGCGCGGCACGGGTCGGTCGACGCGGCCAGCGCGGCGATCGCCGCCGCCGAACCCGAGTTCTACGAAAGCCATTTCGTCCAGACCGACACCCATCCGGTGATCCTCTGGCACGGCGACGCCGGCTACGAGACCCGCGACTTCCACGCCGCAGGTCCGCGGCACCGGCTGCACATGCTGCACGGGCCGTGGCGGTACGAGCGCAGCGACTGAGTTCTCGTCAGTGCGAGTGCACGACCACGCCACGGATGTTGCGGCCCTCGAGCATGTCGTCGTAGGCGTCGTTGATGTCGTCGAGCTTGTACTCGTGGGTGACCGTCTGGTCCAGCAGTAACTTGCCGTCGCGGTAGAGGTTCAGCAGTCGCGGGATGTCCGCGCGCGGATTGGCCTCCCCATAGAGGCTGCCGAGCAGTCGCTTCTGGTAGACGGTGAACCACGTCATCGGGATCGTCGGGGTGACGTCGTTGACCGACGCCAGCGCGGTCAGCACCACCGAACCGCCCTTGCGGACGATGTCGAGCGCCTCGGCGATCATCGGACCCTTGACCAGACCGACAGTCAACAGCGCGCTGTCGGCCATCACACCGCGTGTCAACTCCGCGACGAGTTCCATCGCCTCCGGCATGGACGTCACGAAATGCGTCGCGCCGAACTCAAAAGCCTTGTCGCGCTTGGTTTCCACCAGGTCAACGACCACGATCTTCTCCGCGCCCGCCAACCGCGCACCCTGGATCGCGCCGCTGCCGATACCGCCGCAGCCGATCACCACGACCGTGTCGCCGGGGCTGACCTTCGCGGTGTTGACCGCAGAACCCCAGCCCGTCATCACCCCGCACCCCAGCAGGCAGGCCCGCGCCAGCGGCAGGTCATCGTCGATCTTCACCAGCGACGCCTCCGACACCGTGCCGTACTGCGCGAAGGTGCCGACGCCGATGCCCGCGGCGATGTCCTGGCCACGCGCGTGCCTGCGGAACGTGCCGTCGGCCTGCGTGCCCGCCAGGATGATGGCGCCGAGATCGCACAGGTTCTGGTGGCCGGTCGCGCACCAGCGGCAGCGTCCGCAGGCCGGCAGGAACGACGCCACCACGTGGTCGCCTTCGGTCAGCGTCCGCACCCCGGGCCCGACCTCGACCACCACCCCGGCGCCCTCGTGTCCGCCCACCATCGGCAGGCTGCCAGGCAGATCCCCGGTGCGCAGGTGGTGGTCGGAGTGGCACAGTCCGGTCGCTTCGAACTGCACCAGGACCTCGCCCTCCTGCGGCGGGTCGAGTTCGACCTCTTCGACACTCCACGGCTCGTCGACGTCCCAGAGCACAGCGGCGTTCATCTTCATGGGCCGAGCGTAGGGAAGACGGCTACCCCGTGAGGGCCAATCCGCCCAATGCCACGATCCAACTCGCGAAGCTGCCCACCAAGAAGTATTCGGTCACCTCGTCGATGCCGATGCCGCCGTTCTCGCGCGCCTTCTGGGCGTTGATCTCCGGGAATCGGATGATGCTCTTGGCCGCGACGACGGCGGTGGCCGCCGCCAGCTGACCCGCCAGGCCCAGGCCGAAGATCAGCAGCCGCTCCATCGGACCGAGCAACCGTCCGCCCTTGAGCCGGTCCGACGGCTGCGGCTCGCCCGCCGGTTTGACCGCCCCGACCGACCCAAGTATCAAGCGCACCAACTGATTTCCCGTCACGGTCATCAACAGACCGGCACCGACGATCATCAGCAGACGGTCCGGATCCACCGCGAAGCCGACCCACGACGGCCACTTCGCGACCAGCCCGCCGACGTCGGAATCCCACCCCGACAACAAGATCAACACCCCGACCGCGGCGCCGAACACCAGCAGCGGCGCGAGTTCGTGCGCACCGGTGCGCTCGGCGCGGGCACCCAGCACCACCCAGGTGATACCGGCGGCCGCGGCCACCGCCAGTGGCACCAGGTCACCGGGGTGCCACAGCGCGGCCAGCGCGGCCACCCCGACCACCACCACCGGAACCGCCGCCACCGCCAGCCAGCGCCGGGCGGTCAGCCGCCGGAGGATGTCGGCGATGCCGGTCGCGATCAACATGATCGCCAGGGCGGTCACGGCACGCTCCGCAGATACCGCGAGGCGACGACGATCAGATCCAGGCCGTCGCGGCCGGCCCGCTGCGACACCGCCGACGCGCTGATCTGCTCGTCGTTCGCGATGTCCTTCTTCGTCCGGTCGCTCAACAGTGCCTTCACAATCCGTGTCGATCTCTCATCGAGCGATCCAAGCAGATGGTCCCGACACAACAGCGCGGCGTTGATCGCGTCGACATCCGAACGGGATTCGCCGGTGGCCCGAAACGACGTGCGCACCAAGGCCAGACCGGGTTGCCGCTGCGCGGTCGCGGTCCATTCGATCGCTTCGCGCGCCGCCCACCAGCCCGGTCCGTCCTGGATGCCGGCCTCGGGGTCGAGCACCGCCACGGCGCCCCAGCCGATCCCGAACCGCACGTCGATGCCCGGCGCCACCGCCAGTCGGATGGTCAGCGCCGCGTCGATCGCCGCGCCGACGCTGGGGTAGCTGCCCTGGAACTCGTCGCCGACCGTGAACGCCGGCGGATCGACCGCCCCGCTGGCCACGTCGCGCAGGGCCCGGTTCAGCGCCCGGTGCACCGCAGGTCGATCGGCGGTCAACCGTGAACCGACGATGTCGCCGATCAGCGTCGCAACCACCCGCTCTGAAGCGGACGGCTTCATCCTCGCCATATGAAGAGAATAGCTTAATTTAGCGACAATTAAGCTATTCTCTTCAAGCGATCAGGGCTCGATCAGCGCCGACGCCGCCTGCAGATGCTTGACTGCGTCGGCGACGATCGTGCTGATCAGTTCCTGGCATGAGGGCAGGTCGTCGAGAATGCCCGCGACCTGGCCGGAGGCCAGCACGCCCGCCTCGGTGTTGCCCTCCACCAGGCCCGCCTTGAGCAGCATCGGGGTGTTGGCGGCCATCACCACCTGAGACCAGGTCAGCTCCTTGCCGTGGCGCATCGCGAGGCCGTCGCGGATCATCGACCGCCACGTCATGCCGGTCATCTTCTTGAACTTCTGCGCGTTGCGCACCGCCGCGGTGAAGCCGCGCACCCGCGAGCCGCTCTCGAGCTTCTCGACCAGCCCGGTGCGCAGCACCCGGTGCGGCATGCCGTCGACGCGGGTCGACACCACGGTGCCGTCCAGTCCGGCCTCGAGATAGCGCCGCTTGACGGCGTCGGGCACGGTGGAGTCCGAGGTCAGCAGGAAGCGGGTGCCCATCGCCACGCCCGCGGCGCCGTACGAGAGGGCCGCCGCCAGGCCGCGCCCGTCGAAGAAGCCGCCCGCGGCGATGACCGGGATGTCGACCGCGTCGAGCACCGAGGGCAGCAGCAGCGTCGTCGCGATCGGGCCGGTGTGGCCACCGCCCTCACCGCCCTGCACGATCACCGCGTCGGCGCCCCAGCCCGCCACCTTCTTGGCGTGCTTGGCCAGGCCGACCGACGGGATCACCACCACGCCGGCCTCTTTGAGCTTGGCGATCAAGTCGGGCTTGGGGGCCAGCGCGAACGATGCGACCTTGACGCCCTCGCGGATCAGCAGATCGACGCGCTCGTTGGCGTCGCCGGCGTCGGCGCGGATGTTGATGCCGAACGGCTTGTCCGTCGCGGCCTTCACCTTCGAGACCGCCGTCTGCAACTCCTCGAGCGTCATGGTGGCCGAGGCCAGGATGCCCAGCCCGCCGGCGTTGGCGGTGGCCGACACCAGTCGCGCACCCGCCACCCAGCCCATGCCGGTCTGGACCACCGGATGTTCGATGCCGACCAGTTCGGTAAGCGCGGTGCGCAACTTGGTCATGATCGGATCTCTTTGTCCCGCAGTGACTTCGGATCGATTCTCTCGCGGATGAGGGTGAGCTCCTCGTCGGTCGGCAGTCGGGTCTCGCCCGCGGAGTCCAGGCCGTGCACCTCGAACGAGGTGTTCTCGGCAACCTGCTCGGGCGTGATCCCCGGATGCAGCGATACTGCCCGCATCTGGTGGTCGGGTCCGCCGAAGTCGAACACGCCGAGGTTGGACACCACGCGGTAGACGTTGACGAACCGGAACGCCGGGTTGTCCGGATCGACCTTGTCCCACCCGATGCCGGAGACGATGTCGACCTTGTCGCAGAAGACGCGCGTCGAGTGGTTGCCCACCCAGTAGCTGGTGATGTGGTTGATGGTGTTGCCGGGCGCGCCGCGGACACCGAACATCTGCCGGGTCGGGTGCTGCAGCGGCCCGAACGCCGACAGGTTCTGGTTGCCGTAGCGGTCAACCTGGTTGGCGCCCATGACGACATGGCGCCGTCCCCAGGCCAGCGTCTCGAAGACGCGGCCGAACGGCATCCAGCCCTCGATCGCCCCGGCGGCGCCGATGGCAGGCGTGTCGGCCAGCAGTCGCGCCTCGCCGTCGGTCAGCAGGATGTCGGGGGAGAAGGTCAGCCGCGCGAGCCGGGCGCCGATGGACACCATCGTCGTCATCGGGCTGACCATGATCTCGCCGGCGTCGCGGAACAGGTCGGCGCACGCGACGGCACACACCTCGGCGCGGGTCACCGATGTCACTTCGCAACCTCCTCTGCGAATTTGCGTACCGCGGCCTGGTAGTCCGCCTCGCTGCCGGACAGGTAGGTGTCGACGAACTGCTGCCAGGTCTCCTCGGAGCCGGCGGCCTCGGCATAGTGCCGCTGGAACTTCTCGTCGCGTCGGTAGTCCGGTTCGGCGGTGGTGAAGTGCGCTCCGTTGGGTGCCTCGACGACGGCGTCGACCATCATCCGGTTGACCAGCAGCGCCTGCGGCGGCACCGATTTCACCAGCTCGTCGGTGGACACCACCTTCTCCACCGACAGGAACCGCTTCTCAGCGGCCATCAGATAGAGGTCGTCGAAGTACGGGTCGATTCCGGTGTACGCGGCATTCCCTTGGGCGTCACCGAGATTCATGTGCACGAACGCGGCATCGAGGTTCAGCGCGGGCATCGCGATGAGTTCCTCGTAGCCGTCACCGGTCGGGTACGGCGAGGTGACGGTCTTGAGCTCGTCGCCCCAGAACGCCCGCACGTCGCTGCCCAGTCCGGCGCGGATCGGCAGGAACGGCAACCGCTGTGCGGCCGCCTGCAGCCCGCACCGCAGCATGCCTTCGTCCATCTCGCGGGACTCGATCGCGCCGCTGGTGCGCGCCTTGGCGAACCACGGGTCGTAGAACGGCGGCGAATCCAGCGACACGAAGCCGTAGTACACGCGCTTGACCTTGCCCGCCGAGCACAGCAGCCCGATGTCGGGGCCGCCGTAGGTGACGACGGTCAGATCGGTGACGTCGGTGCGCAGCAGCGCCCGCACGAAGGCCATCGGCTTGCGCCGCGACCCCCAGCCGCCGATCCCGATGGTCATACCGCTGCGGATCGAGGCCACCGCCTCGTCCAGCGTCGTCCTCTTATCGGTCACGCCTTGTTGCCTTTCGCACCCTTGGATGTGCCCGCGAACGCGTCGCGATGCTCGTCGGCCACCCCGGCCAGGTTGAGTTCGAACGTGAAGCCCTGCTCCATGCGGTAGCTGGAGTTGACCCGCTGCACGTCGATGAAGTTCAGCGCCTCCTTGGCCGCCCGGATCACCCGGGTGTCCTTGGCGGCGATGTCGCGGGCCACCCGCAGCGCGGCCTCGTCGAGCTCGGCGCGCGGCACCACCTCGTGCACCGAGCCGAAGTGGTGCAGCGTGGCGGCGTCGACGGTGGCGGCGGTGAAGAACAGCCGGCGCATCATGTGCTGCGGCACCAGCCGCGACAGGTGCGTGGCCGCGCCCAGGGCGCCGCGTTCCACCTCGGGCAGCCCGAACTTCGCGTCGTCGGAGGCGACGATGACGTCGGCGTTGCCGACCAGGCCGATCCCACCGCCCACGCAGAAGCCGTTCACCGCGGCGACGACGGGTACCGCACATTCGTACACCGCGCGAAACGCCTCGTAGCAACCGCGATTGGCGTCGATGAGCGCGGTGAAGCCCTCGGTGTTCTGCATCTCCTTGATGTCCACACCGGCGTTGAAGCCGCGGCCCTCGGCCCGCAGGATCACCACGTGGGTGCTCTGGTCGCGGCCGGCGGCGGTGATCGCGTCGGCGAGTTCGAACCAGCCCCGCGAGGGGATCGCGTTGACCGGGGGATAGTTCACCGTCACCGAGACGATGCCGGGTTCGACGGTTGCGGTTGTGATGGTCATCAGGGCTCCCGAGCTCTTCCTGGGGGATGTAGGAAAGCAAGCACTTGCTTGGTACGCTAGCACAGTGACCGACCGGCCAGAGATAAACCTTGGACTCACCGACAGGGTCGTGCTCGTGACCGGCGGCGTGCGCGGCGTGGGCGCGGGCATCAGCGCGGTCTTCGCCGCGCAGGGCGCCACCGTCGTGACCTGTGCGCGCCGCCCCGTCGAGGGATCGCCCTACGAATTTCACAGCTGCGACGTGCGCGACGACGAGGCGGTGGCCGCGCTGATCGACACCATCGCGCAGCGCCACGGCCGGCTCGATGTGGTGGTGAACAACGCGGGGGGCTCGCCCTACGTGCTGGCCGCGGAGTCGTCGGCGAAGTTCAACACCAAGATCGTTGAGCTGAACATGCTTGGGCCGCTGTCGGTGTCGATTCACGCGAACGCGGTCATGCAGCAACAGCCGCAAGGCGGTTCGATCATCAATGTGGCCAGCGTGAGCGGGCGCCGCCCCACCCCGGGCACCGTCGCCTACGGGGCGGCCAAGGCGGGCCTGGAGAGCATCACCAGCACGCTGGCGGTGGAGTGGGCGCCGAAGGTCCGGGTGAACTCGGTGGTGGTCGGCATGGTGGAGACCGAACAATCCGAATTGTTCTACGGCGACGCCGAATCCATCGCCGCGATCTGTGAGAACGTCCCGCTGGGCCGGCTGGCCAGACCCGACGACGTCGGCTGGGCTGCGGCGTTCTTGGCCTGCGACGCCGCCTCCTACATCAGCGGCGCCTCGCTCGAGGTGCACGGCGGTGGGGAACCGCCGCACTACCTGTCCACCACCAAAGCCGACATCAAACGATAGAGGAGACAACGACTATGGGACTGCTCGACGGCCGTGTGGTCATCGTGACGGGCGCGGGTAACGGCATCGGCCGTGCGCACGCGCTCGCGTTCGCCGCCGAGGGCGCGCGCGTGGTGGTCAACGACATCGGCGTCGGCCTCGACGGCTCACCGGCCAGCGGCGGCAGCGCGGCCCAGGCGGTGGTCGACGAGATCACCGCCGCGGGTGGGGAAGCCGTCGCCAACGGTGCCAACGTCGCCGACTGGCAGCAGGCCGAGGGTCTCATCCAGGCCGCCATCGACACCTACGGCGGGCTCGACGTGCTGGTCAACAACGCCGGCATCGTGCGTGACCGGATGCTGGCCAACACCAGCGAGGAGGAGTTCGACGCCGTCATCGCCGTGCACCTCAAGGGGCACTTCGCCACCATGAAGCACGCCGCGGCGTACTGGCGCGCCGAGTCCAAGGCGGGCAAGGCCGTTGACGCGCGCATCATCAACACCAGCTCGGGCGCCGGCCTGCAGGGCAGCGTGGGACAGGCGAACTACAGCGCCGCCAAGGCGGGTATCGCCGCGCTGACCCTGGTCGCCGCCGCCGAGATGGGCCGCTACGGCGTCACCGTAAACGCGATCGCCCCGTCGGCCCGCACCCGGATGACCGAGAAGGTGTTTGCCGAGATGATGGCCACGCAGGACAAGGAATTCGACTCGATGGCGCCGGAGAACATCTCGCCGCTGGTGGTCTGGCTCGGCAGCGCCGAGTCCAAGGATGTCACCGGCACCATGTTCGAGGTCGAGGGCGGCATCATCCGCATCGCCGAGGGCTGGCAGCACGGACCCCAGGTGGACAAGGGCGCCCGGTGGGAACCCGCCGAACTCGGTCCCGTCGTGGCCGACCTGCTGGCCAAGGCCCGCAAGCCGGTTCCGGTGTACGGCGCGTAAAGCTAAGCAGCGCTGGGGGTTTCGGTGCTGCCCTGCGCTGTTTCGGAACCCTCGACGCTCGGCGTGCCGGTCGGGTCGGGCGCGGTCACGGTATCGGAGCCGGTTTGGTTATCCGGCTCTTCTTCCTTGACCGTCTCCTGCGGCTCCTCGTTGTCGTCGTCGGTGGTGGTGGTCGGCTGAGTGTCGCCCGGGCTGAACTTGTTGCCGCCCCTGACCACCGACAGCGATGCGCGCTTCTTCTCGGTGTCGAGTGATTCCTTGGCGTCGTCGGCGTCGTCGGCGTCGTCGGTGTCGACCGGCGCGTCCTGCGTGGCGGTCGTGCGCAGCGCCGCAGCGGCGTTGACGTCCGCGTCGTCGGTGGGTGGCTCGTCGCTCTGCACCGTCGACGACTGGCTCGCCGAGCCGACGATGTCGCCGACGACGTTGGGAACGAACCCGACGACCTTGGTCGCGACGTCGACAATGCCGTCACGCACCGCGTCGGCGAGCGCCCCGATGTCACCGGAGGCGAAGGCCTGCTGCACTCGGAACAGGGCGGTCTGCGGCGCCGTGACGAGGTCGCGGACGTCGACGAACAACTTGGTGAACAGCGACGGTTCGGCGGGCACCTCGATGCCGTCCCAACTCACCAGCGTCCAGCCGTCCTCGGGACTGCCCTTGATCACGACGACGCCGGTGTTGTCGAGTTGATGGCTCAGCAGCAGTCCGAGGTCGGGGTTGTCGACGTTCATCATCGTCCAGAACATGATCGTCGCGCCGTGGGAGAACACCGCGGGATTGCGATCGCCGCTGTCGTAGATGACCCGGATGGCCTCATCGACTCGCGCGTCGAAGTCATTGCCGTCGGTAGCGCCGAGCACCGGCACCGAGCGCAGTCCGAGCGTCCACAGTGCGGGCGCCAGCGCGTAACCCAGCCGCCCCAGGCCGTCGTCCTCCGACGAGCCTTCGAAGATGCCCGCGGAGATCTCACGCAGCCCGGGCAGCACCACGATGGGCAACGACAGCAGGGTCGCCAGCGGTTGCGCGGTCTCCTGCGTCCGGATCATGTTGGACGCGTAGATGCCGTCGTGGTCGTTGGGGGCGAGGGCCTCGGCGATGAGCTGGGCCTGCTGCTGGCCGGTCGGGTCGGTGATGTGCGGGCCGGGGACGGAGGTGTCGATTATGCCGTCGTGGTTGGCCTGCGACTCAGCGTGCCGGATGAATGTCAGGGTCATCGTCTCGGCGGCCCATGCCGTTGCCGACCCGATCAGCAAGATGACCACGGCCACGAACACCGTTGTGGCATAGCGCAGTTGCCGCATCAGTCGCTCCCTCTTCTAGACCGACGAGCAGACTCACGGTACAAGACCGCGGCGATCCGGCGGGCCGTTTGACCAAATGTCGGCGGGACGCTACTTCTTCGTGCGGCGGCTGCCGCCGTGCCAGTCCTCTTGCACGCCGACCGCGTCCGGGTTCACCCCGAAGCTGGCCAGCTGGGGCCGCTCCCGCAGGCTGCGTTTGAGCTCGGCGAAGCCCGGGAAGCTCGCCAGCGCGATCACGTGGTCCCATAGTTCACCCGCCGCCGCCTCAGACGGCAGCCGGCTGATCACCGGACCGAAGAACGCCGTGCCGTCCGGCGGCCGGAAATGCAGGATCGGGGTGCCGACGTCGCGGCCGGTCAGCGCCAGCGCCTCCGCGGTCTCGGCGCGGATCTCCTCATCCAGGGCGGTGTCGTCGAGAGCGTCGGCGAGGTCGTCCGGCAACCCGCCTGCCGCAGCAGCGGTTCGAGCACATGCCTGGCGCCCTGGTCCGACGCCGACAGCGGATCCTCGTCGCGGGGGGTGTCGAAGATGCGGGTGCCGATCGCCTCGTAGAGGGCGCCGACGGCGTCACGACCGTGCCGGGCGCGGGTGCGCGCCGCGACGCGCAGCAGCCGCAGGCCCGCGGTGTGGCCCTCCTCGTAGTGCTCGGGGAAGTGCGCCGCATAGTCGATGTGCGCGTTGAGGATTCGCAACGAGATGAACCGCCAGTCCACCCGGTAGTCACGCTGGCGGGCGACCTGGCGCACCCACTTGGAGGTCAGCCAGGCGAACGGGCAGACCGGATCGAAGTAGAAGTGCAGGTCGTAGGTCAGGGTTCGCACACCACCAGTGGGATCTTGCGTTCGGTCCAGGACTGGTAATCCTCATAGGTCGGATACATCTCGACCAGCCGGGGCCAGTACTTGGCGCGCTCCTCCTCGGTGGCGTCGCGGGCGGTCAGTTCGAGGAACTCGCTCTTGATCTGGACGGTCACCTTCGGGTTCGCCTTGAGGTTGAGGTACCACATCGGGTGCTTGTCGCTGCCGCCCTTGGATGCGGCCACGACGACGGTGTCACCGTCGCGGTGGAAGTACAGTGGGCTCACCCGGGTTTTGCCGGTCTTGCGGCCGGTCGTGGTCAGCAGCGCGACGGGGATGCCCTGGAAGGTGGCGCCGAGGCCTTCGCCGTTGTTGCGTTGGTACATGAAGGTGTTGAGCCGCGAGATCCACTTGATGAAGGTGTCCATGAACCGCGGGCGGGATTTCGGCATGGAGCTCATCCTAGGCAGACGAAATGGGGCGCCTCTCGAGTTTCGAGAGGCGCCCCATTTCGAGTGGGAGTCCGGTTGCCGGGCCGTTGCCGACCCGGCAACCGGACTGCTCAACTCATGGCTGCACTCAGATCGGCAGGAAGGACAGCAGCAGGCTCAGGAAGCCGCCGCCACCGTCGCCGTTGGTGCTGTTGTTGTCACCACCGGTGAGCGCATCCCAGAACGAGAACAGGTTCGACAGGAACGAGCTGCTACGGCTGCTCGACGTCGAATTGTCCCCGCCGCTGGCGTCCGGGCCGTTGGCCGAGCCGCCGGTGCCACCGGTGCCCGCGCCGCCGGTGCCGTCACCGGCGTCACCGCCGGCCGAGTCGCCGCCGGTGGCGCTGCCGCCATCGCCCGTGTCGCCGCCGTTGCCGCCGGCACCGCCGGCACCACCCGCACCGGTGTTGCCACCGTTGCCGCCGTTGGCCGAGCCGCCCGGTCCGGCGTTCACGTCACCGCTGTTGTTGGCGTCGCCACCGTTGCCACCGTTGGTCGCGCCCGCGTCGCCGCCGTTGGCGTTGCCGCCGGGCGCGCCGTTGCCCTCGGCGTTACCGCCTGCGCCACCGCTGCCGCCGTCGCCGCCGCCACCACCGGGGCCACCGGCGCCGTCATTGCCGCCGGCACCGCCTGCACCGCCAGCACCACCGCCGGCGCCGACGCCGCCGGCGCCGCCGACGACCCCACCGCCGTTGCCGCCGGCAGCGTTGCCGCCGTTGCCGCCGGTCGAGGTGCCGCCGTCGCCGCCGTTGCCGGCGACGCCACCGAAGTGGCCGGTCGAGGTGCCGCCGGTGCCGCCGGTGCCGCCCTCGCCGCCGTCGGCGTCACCGCTGCTGCCGCCCGCGGCGCCGTTACCGCCGTTGGCGGCGCCGCTGCTACCGCCGGAGGCAGAGCCGCCGGTCGAGGTGCCGCCGCTACCACCGGCACCGGTGCCACCGGTTCCGGTGCCGCCGGGACCGTTGTTTTCGCCCCCGTCACCGTTGGCGTTGCCACCGGTCTGCTGGGTGGGCAGCTCACCCCAGGTGCCGACACCGGCCGGCGCAGCCAGCACGTTGGCGGCGGGCAGGGTCAGCAGCCCGGAGAACGACAGCGCGAGCGCCCCAGCGAACGCTGCCGCGGCGGCGCGCTTGGTCGAATTCTTGTCTTGCATGGGTCTTCTTCTTTCTACGTGGGGGTGGTCACCGCTGCCGGACGCCGAATCGACGACCCGGCAGCGGTTCTCACCTCATCGGATTCGATCGGATCAGATCGGCAGGAAGGACAGGACGAGGTCGAGGAAGCCACCCCCGCTGCCACCGTTGGTGCTGTTGTTGGCACCGCCGGTCAGCAGGTTCCAGAACGAGAACAGCCCCGACAGGAACGACGATTCGCTCGCGCTCTCGTCGGTGTTGTTACCGCCGCCGGCATTCGGGCCGTTGGCCGAGCCACCGGTGCCACCGGTGCCCGCGCCGCCGGTGCCCGAGCCGCCGTCGCCGCCGGCTGAGTCGCCGCCGGTGGCACCGCCGCCGTCGCCCGTGGCGCCGCCGGCACCGCCTGCGCCGCCGGCACCGCCGTCACCCGTGGCGCCGCCGTTGCCGCCGTTGGCCGAGCCGCCCGGTCCGGCGTTCACGTTGCCGCTGTTGTCGGCGTTGCCACCGTCGCCACCGTTCGCCTCGGCGGCGTTGCCACCGTTGGCCGAGCCGCCGGCAGCGCCGTTGGCGGAGGCGTCACCGCCCGCGGCGCCGGACCCGCCGTCGCCGCCGTCGCCGCCGGGCCCGCCGGCGCCGCCGTTGCCCGCACCGCCGGTACCGCCGAAGCCGCCGCCGGCGCCCGCGCCGCCGGTGCCACCGGTCGCGATGCCGCCGGTGCCGCCGGATGCGACGCCGCCGGTGCCGCCGGTCGAGTTGCCGCCGTTACCGCCGTTGCCGGCGAGGCCGCCCTCGTGGCCGAGAGCGTCGCCGCCGTCGCCGCCCTCGCCGCCGCCACCACCGCTGGCGCTACCGCTGCTGCCGCCCGCGGCGCCGTTGCCGCCGTTGGCGGCGCCGGTGCTACCGCCGGTGGCGTCGCCGCCCGCCGAGG